>Ga0114939_10003004_pt1 | contig 12015 bp, 4 predicted proteins | sample AshMeaCrysSpring_FD_87196 | JGI IMG/M metagenome (GOLD analysis project Ga0114939, IMG submission 87196) | Groundwater microbial communities from Big Spring, Nevada to study Microbial Dark Matter (Phase II) - Ash Meadows Crystal Spring | ecosystem: Environmental > Aquatic > Deep subsurface >... | reverse complement strand
CGTAAGTAAGACAGAGCAGAAATCGGCTGTTTCTGAGAGCAAATCCCTTGAAAGTATTAGAGAAAACCTTCCTTCGGCGGAAGAAATTCGGGCAATGCCTTTGGCTGCTCATCCTCGTTTGCTGGCTTCTGAGGCAAGATTTGCTGAAATCAAGGAGCAGATAAAGACAGATGAAACGATGAAGCAATGGTATGAAAAGCTGCATCAAGAAGCAGAAGCATTTATTCAAGAAAAGTTGCCAACAGACGAACTGAAAGATGGAAAAAGAATAAATGTTTTTACCAGACGTACTCATCGTCGAATTAGTACATTGGCTCTTATCTACTCTCTTGAAAAAGATGAACGCTATTTACATCGAGTTTGGCAAGAGTTAAAAGCTGCTGCTGAATTTCCTGATTGGAATCCTTCTCACTTTCTAGATACAGCAGAAATGACTTATGCTTTTGCTACTGGCTATGATTGGCTTTATGATGATTGGAGCGAACAACAACGTGCGATTATTAGTTCGGCTATTGTGGAAAAAGGATTGAAGCCTGCTTTAAATGCCTATCAATCTGGTGAAAGATGGACAACAGCAGAACATAATTGGAATCAGGTTTGTAATGGCGGTATTGGTATAGGTGCATTGGCGGTAATTGATGAGTATCCTGAAATAGCTGGTCAAGCTCTTTATGAATCACTACAACGTTTACCAAAAGCCATGCAACACTATATGCCTGACGGTGGGTTTAAGGAAGGTGCATGGTATTGGCATTATGGCACTTTTTACAATACTGTAATCCTTGCTGCTCTCGATACATCTTTAAGTACTGATTTTGATTTATCTAAAATTCCTGGTTTCGCTCAAACAGGTTTATTTCCTATTTATATGAATGGCACTTCAAATATTACGTTTAATTTTTATGATGGAGATGATAAATTTATTCGCGCTCCAGAATTATTTTGGATGTCAGAACGATACAGACAGCCAGTGTATACATATTATCAAAAGCAATCTACGGCTCATGGAGCGTTAGACTTAATTTGGTACAAACCAATAAACAAAAATATAACATTTAAAAAACTTCCAGTGGATCGCTATTTTCGAGGTACGGAAGTAGTTAGTATGCGAAGTGAGTGGGAAAATCCTCAAGGAATTTTTGTTGGTTTTAAAGCTGGAGATAATAAGGCGACTCATAGTAATCTCGATCCTGGTACGTTTGTTATAGACGCTTTGGGGGTACGATGGGCAACGGAGTTAGGTAGAGATGATTACAATTTGCCTGGCTATTTTGACCAAAAAGAACAACGCTGGACATATTATAAAACTAGAGCAGAAGGACAGAATACGCTGGTAATTAATCCCAGCAAAAGCCCAGACCAAAACCCCGAAGCTTACTCTAAAATCATTCGTTTTGTTTCCCAGCCTCAAAAAGCATATGCTATCGCCGATTTAACACCTGCATATTATCCTGGTGCCAATAGAGTTTTTCGGGGAATTGCTCTACAACAGCAGCGAAAACAAGTTTTACTTCAGGATGAGATACAAGCTGATACTCCAATCAATTTGTTATGGTTTATGCACACCAGGGCAGATATACAAATAAGTAAAGACGGTAAAACGGCGATGCTTTATCAAGATGGTGAGCGGTTGTGGGTAAAACTGCTAAATCCGAAACCAAATTATCGCTTTACTGTGATGAATGCTGAGCCATTATCAAGCTCTCCCAATCCTAAGATTCAGGAGAAAAATTCAGACCTCAAAAAATTAACTATCAGGTTGGAAAAAATTAAAAATGAGCGATTATCAGTATTATTTGTTCCTCTTGATAAAGGACAAAAACCACTAAAAAAACTGCCAAAGGTAAAAAGCCTCTCTAAATGGTGATTTAATTTAGCGTTCGATAAGCAATCATAGTAAAAAGCTAGATAATGCTGTTTATCAAAAGTGGTTAGATATTATTGAAACGCTGAAATAATGGTATATCATCAATTCAGCTTGACAAAGTTTCCAGTTACTTTTGAGAATTGCTATAAGTCAATAATTGTTGAGAATTAATGCATAGCTACTGTTAAATATCTACTTGTTGTTATGGTAAAAATACTTTTTGTAAGAGAGCTTAAATATAGTGAATTAGAAGCTTTAGAAAAAGGTAAAAACTCAAAGAATATTTTTAGTAAGCGTCGATGTCAGATTTTAATGGCTAGTGCTGAAGGGAAAAAATCTAGTCAAATTGCTAAAGACTTAAATTGCTCGGCTCAAACTGTACGCAATGCGATCGCAGCTTTTAATGAGAATGGTTTAGCGAGTATTCAACAAATTACTCGATCGAAACTCATTCCGCCTCTTTCTAAATCAATCCAACAAGCAGATCGACAAAAAGAAAAAGGTAAATTAGATAAGGCTATCTCTATTTATCGTAAAGCGATCGCACTTTATCCAAGTTCAGATTGGTCTTATCATTATTTAGGAGAAATTTTAATTAAACAAGGCAATTTTGAAGAAGCAATTACTTGTTATCAGAAAGCTATTGAAATTAATCCTACTGGATCTGAATATTACAATAAATTAGGAGAAATTTACTTTAAGCAACGTCAATTAGATAAGGCAGTAGATATTTTTAAAAAAGCTATATCTCTCGCTCCTAATTCTGCTTGGTATCATCAAAATCTGGGAGAAGCTTTAGCTCAAAAACATCAGTGGGGAACAGCAGTTAATTGTTATCGACATGCTCTCAAGTTAAACCCAGATGAAGTATTGAGATATCATAATTCTTTAGAAATAGAGCCAGACGATCCTAATGTGATTGAAGTGAATAATCCCGTTTTTATTGTCGGATGCGGACATAGCGGAACTTCAATTATGTTGGCTATTTTAAGTAGTCATCCTGCTTTTTATCCTATTACTTATGAAAGTGCTTTGTTCAAAAGAAGCGAATCTGAAATTAGAAAAATAATGCTTCAGTGGGATCGAGAATGTATAGAAGCAGGAAAAAAGCGTTGGATAGAAAAAACTCCCCCACATATTTTTCAGATCAAAAGATTTTCTTTGCATCGTCCTCAGAGTCAATTTATTATTATGCTTCGAGACGGGAGAGATGTAGTTTGTTCTTTAAAGCATAGACAACAATTTAAAACTGTTGAATCTAGAGTAGAAAGATGGATTTATGATAATTTAGCTGGATTACCTTATTGGAACGATCCTAGAGTAAAAGTTGTTAAGTACGAAAATTTAATTGAAAATACACAGAAAACTTTAGAAGAGATTTGCGAGTTTTTAGGAGAAAAGTATACTAATAAAATTTTGGAATATCACCAAAATACAAAACATTGGTATAGTTCAGAAATTACCAAGCCTGAAAAAATTGAAACACATGAAGATCATTTGAACCTAAGAAACTGGCAAATTAATCAGCCTTTATTTGATGGTAGAGGTAAATGGAAAACAGAAATGAATGAAGTAGAAAAAGAAATATTTAAGAAAAATGCACAACAATATTTGGTTAAATTTGGTTATGTAAATAATTATGATTGGTAACTAGATATTAGTCCAACAAGCATTTTAAAAATAAGATGCGCTAACCCTGTTATACTTTATTTTCCAATTAAAGTTTTAGAAAAAAAATGCTTAGTTCTATTTAACCTTTGCAGAAAATCTTTTTTGGGAAAAGGATTATGATTTAATTTTTCATCACAATATAATTCAGTGAAAAAATGTATATCTCCAAAACTCCTATTTTCCGCTGCCATTTTGGCAATTTCATTAGCAAAAGGCATAAAATGATTCTGCATATGAAACTTATCATTGATATTTTGAGCATAATAAATATTAGGGATATTTTTTGTATCGTGGTAGTGTTTTACAACAGAAAATCTAGACTCAAACTTTATATCTAATGCTTCTTCCAAAGAAATCCCAGAGAAACAAATAGAAATTAATTTTTCAAATAAAGATTGATGATATTTTCTGATATCAGTTTGAGGATTATTAACAAATACAGAAGAGTTGGGGAAATATCCAGCCATCATCAAAGAAGTAAATCCTCCAGCAGATGAACCAGAAAAAATAATATTTTTAGTGGTTAAACCTAATCGATTTATAAAGTGTTGTATGATTTCACATGTAAGTGGCAAATAATAAGTTTCTTTGGTTCCTTGAAACCAACCTATCTCTAAGTTACCTATATATAAAGTTGGATCGCTAAATATCATTACAGAATAAGGAAAATCTTCAAACCAACTCCATCTTTGAAATAATGGAAGTCCATATTTATGACGCTTTTGCTCATCTATAGCACCTTGTCCTAATACATAGAGTATAGAGGATTCTTTCTTTAAGTTACAAAATAGATCAAAGGTAATTCCACTATGATTAATTTTATACAAAGTATCTTCATCAAAAAACAGTTCAATATTTTTTAATTGAGAGTAATAGACTTTTTTGGCAAAATCGAGGCTTTTTACTTGATTACTAGTATATTTCTTAGTATTTTCTGAAATCTCGTTTTTATTTAAACAAATTAAATCTAATGGCTTATCCATATTTTTTTGTTTATCATAAATTATAAAATCGATAGGATTGGAGTTCGATAATATCATTTAAACCAAAAACAATATTAGAGGTCGTCTGAAAAGTCTAATTTGCTACATTTAAGCCCCCCAAATTTGGCCGATACTACTTTTCAGATATCCTCTCATATCAGGTTAGGTTGAATACTTATAAAACGATCATTGTGTCATACTGAGCGTAACGCAGTGAAGTGACGGGCGACTGCTAATACAAAAAAACTATTTAAACGAGAATTTCTATTATTCTTGTTTTACAACTCCAATAATATTCTTCCATATTTTTTGATTAGGTTTTTCAATAATTACAGTTGCGGTAAACTCTCTGTCAAACCACTCTTGAAATTTTTCCAGACTAATTGGGTCTTGTACATGGTATTTACAAAGTCCTTCGGGGACTTCATAGGTGGTACTTACAATAACAGTTTTTCCTAATGACAGAAGTTTTTGAATGAATAACTTAGGTTCTTGAAGATGTTCCACTACTTGGGTACATAATACCAGGTCAAAGGTGCGATCAAATTTTAATTTGTAAAAATCACCAGGTATAAATTTTACTCCTTCAATTCCCTGCCAATGCTCGGAGAGAAAAGGTAAATCTGTCACTACTTTTTCTTTAAACCAATCTAGTTCAAATATAAAAGAAGAAGTATGACAACCTACTTCTAATACACTAGATCCGTTTGGAACATATCCAGACGCTAATGATTTAATCATTTGGTAAAGTAAACCATCTTTTCTTTTATTCCAGTAGTTATTGCGATCTTTTGGTAAATGGTTACTGCTATGAGACTGATCTATAACCTGTGATATTTTTTCTAACTTTTTAGTAAGGTTGTCTTCAAAATTAGATTTTATTTCAATTGCTTTTTGATAGCTATCATAGGCTTTCTTGAAATATTGACGACCTTTAACCTGATAAGAATCTCCTAGCTTTTTATAAGACCAAAAAAAGTTTTTATTTATCTCAATAGCACGCTCATAGCAATCAATGGCATTATCTAATTTGTCTTCTTTGTAGTAGCTATCTCCAAGCCTTTTATACAACCAAGAATTTGTTGGTCGACATTGAATAGCTTGTTTATAAATTTCAATTAATTGATTATTTTTATTGTTTTTTAACAGTATTTTTTCTATATCATTGTAAATATCAGAATTATTAAAATCTAATTCTAATAACTGTTTGGATTTAGCAATTACTTCATCATGCTTGTCGTGGCTAGCTAACTCATTAAGCTGCTTTAGATACTCTTTAGCTAATTTTTGACTGTTTATCTGAACATTAGTTTTTTCGATCTGCATTTTTTTTCCTTGATATGTTGTTGATTTAATTATTATTTCATCTAATTTATCTAAAAGGGTTTTTTCTTCTATTTGACTTAATTTTTGCCAGGTTTGGTTATCAAAATAATCATCCATAATAAATTTAATAATTTTAGCATAATATTTATAAACAGAACGACCATTAAAATTTTTAAAATGATTTATATCTTTTTCATTTATATGCTCTTTCGGTAGTTTCAGAGCAGGTATAAAAAAAGAATTATTTTGCAAAAAAATATTTTTTATAAAAGCATAATTTAATTCCTTAACTCTATCTCTAACTAGGAAGCTATGGTGATGGAAAAGAGGAAAATTAATGAATATTATTTTAATATTCCGATTTTTTTGTAGGAAGAATTTTACAAATTTGATATAATAAAAAATAATTTGTTCAATAGATATTCTCTCTTTTTCTATTTCAAAATAATCATGCCAATTCTCACTATATTTAATATTAAAGAAAAAAGGTGCTCGATCTTTTTTTGACCAAAGTAATTTGAAAAGAAGATCGCCGAAAGTATCATAAATAATTAAATTGATATTACTAGGATTTTTAATAATATCAGTCAACCCAATTGCTGTATCAGAATACAAACTAGTTTTGCCTAAGCTTTTGTCAGAAAACTGATTATTAATTTGTTGTTCTAAATCCAGACGAGAGTCTTTCTCAAATTTAAATTTAGATAAATATGAATAAGATAACTCTGGTTTATTAGTTTCTAAATAAACATCAACAATTTTATCAATTCTATTATGCCTTGTAGAAGATAAAAAATTGGCTTGTGCGATTTTTTTATAACGATTACCAATAAGATAAGACAAGCAAGAGCCAATACTAATAAAATTATTCATTATTTTTTTATGAAATTAACATAATCATAACTTATTTTATTCCAATACTAATAATTGGAATATTTATATCTCTCTTTTGTCAGAGTGGGTCAAAACCTTAATTTCTCGTTGGCTGAAACGACGTAAATTCGTTAAATTCGCCGAGAGTGACAAAAGAGAGATAAAATATAAGTTAATTGCCTGAAAGCATTTTTTTCTTGCTATTAACTCGCTCATCAAGATGATCGAGCAAATTCCAAATAGATTGCATACGAGACTCATTTCGTTCTTTACTATTCTCTTCTAAATGTTTCTTGCCTGAAAACAGACGTGCTACCCAACCGATAGTTTCAAACTGACCCGATTCACAAGATGTTTTTCTACCTTTTTTATCCCAAGGGTCTTGTTTCCACTGAGACCATTTGCCTGGTACACCAAGTCGCCAAAACAACTCAATTTTGGAAAAATGACCATATCTTACAGTTCTTTCATCAAACTCTTCCATTGAATCTTGACGAAAGATAATTTGAGGTTCTTCATTTGCATCGGGTCTGAAGTTGGGATCTAACAATTCATTGTTACTTAAAATTCTTGCCATTGGCACTATGAAATATTTACTATCTTGGAACTGATGTATTCCATCAAGAATCTCTTGCCAAGCTTTTTGTGTTAGAAAACAGTTACCGTCCCAAGGTAAAATCCACTTTGCTAGGTTTTTTCCTTCTCTAAGAGCGGTATTTCGCGCTCCATTATTGTTCATGGCATAAAGATTTTTGTAGTGATAGATATGGTCTTTTGCTCTTTCCTGTCTCCAACTAGGAAGATTGTGAAATTCCTCAGAATTTAAATAGTCTGGCTCAGGAAAACCTTCATAATTTAAGATAGTTTTGCTATATTCTTCTTCAATAAATGGAATATGAATATAATTCTGATTTCTTTTTTCTAATAATTCTATAATTGCTTGCTCTTGTTGTCGATCTACAATTCGATTTACAACCCAACGTTTTTCACAATTGTTGAGAGTCTGCTCATTATCGAGAATGAATTTAAGGTTTTCTAAAGTCTGTTCCTTGCTGTGTCGAGGTGGTAAATCATTGCCTAAAATCCGATAAAGCACACAATTATTCGAGACAAGTCTCATTGTCTTTTTGTAAGTCTCTTGTGTAGAGACAGGCGGATTTAACCCAGCTTTTAGAAAAAGTTTAGTTAAATCATCTAAATTAACACAGACATCTCTTTTGACAGAACGTTCTGATAAATTGACATTAGGATCGGTATCATCGCTCATTAAGTGATAATGATCTAAGCCACAAGCATTACTAATTCTCCAATAGGTATTCTGCACATGAGCTGGAGAAAAAATTTCAATTATCTTAGTTTCTGGATTACAAAATACTAAGTTGCTCAATCCTGCACCGTGAACGGCAACAATAACTTTTGCCGATGCCATGCACAATACTTGTTCGGAAAATGACATCGATTCTAAGGCAATACTAGTAAATCCCCAACTTTCTAAAAACTCTATAACTTTATCTTCATTAACAACACGACGATGAGGAGCATCAAGCCGATTTATATAGATTCGTTCTACTTTATTGAAGGTTTTTAAATCTTCTGGATTTAAAAAACTGCGTTTCAAAGCTTGAGAAGCCCATGCTGTATCTCTATAAGCTCTAAGTTGAGGTAAAGAAGGCACAATTAAAGTCTTAGCTTGAATATGAGGAATTTCCAAACTCTCGATTATTTTTTCCCTGGGAATGCCTAAGTGAGCAAAAGTTTCTATTTGAAATTGCTGATCGAATTTATTGATAACGAATTTATCTATACTATTTAAATCTATACCGCCCAAACGCAAAAGTTCAATTCTGGCTAAGACATCGCAAATCCAGTGAAAATAACCTCTATGACCCCATCTTACTGACAAAAAAGCCACTGTCCCATCTATATATTCGGGAGATGGTAATTCTTCTGAAGAAAGAATTAAACCTACCGGTCCAGAATGGGTATCTGCGAGAATTTTATTATCTTTAGTAATGACACCACTCATTACTCTATCAGCCCATGCTCTACCTTCTAGAACAACGGCAATAAAAGCTTGAGCGAGATTAACTACTTGAGTTTGCATGCACTCAGGAATGTCGTTGTCTTCAAGTGTTTTAGTAGATAAAAATATAGTTTGACTAGAAGAACAAACAGGGATGAGTTTTATTGATGGATCTGACTCTAAATCAACCAGCCAATCTTTAGGTAAATTACAATAATTTTCTAAAAAGTCTTGAGGAAGCTCGCAATAGGTACTAGGCGTTGTAGCATCTGCTGCTGGAACAATTGGTTTACCTTGTTTTTCTAGAATATCAGCGATCTTTTCATAGGCAGAGAAATAATCTGGCTTTATGTGTAGTACTTTTACCAAATTGACACAGGCTTGCTCCCAATTTTGTTGAATAATGAAAGTATCTGCTAATTTTTCATAAATTTTTAATCGTAGTTTGGGCTTGTGAGCATGGAGTTTTAGAGCAGATTCGTGCAAACTAATTGCTTCATTCCATCTTGCTTCTCTATTTAATAAAGTTGACAACTGATTATAAACATCTTTAAAAATTGTAGGTTTAATCTCGATTGCTTTTTCATAAGCTGATATGGCTTCACTATATCGACCTTTGAGTTCTAAAGCTTTACCTAGTCCCTGATATGACCAGGCAAATTTGGAATTTAATTGTATAGATTTTTCATAAGCAACTATTGCTCGATCTATTTGACCATATTCTCTTAAAGCATCGCCAAATATTCTATATAGTTTGTGATTATTAGGTACCCGCTCTACAGCTATACCATACAAAACTACTGTTTGATCAAGTTTTCCTTGTTTTTTCCATTCTTCTCCCAGTTTTCGATAATCTTCAACTGTCATATCTGAAGAAATTGTCGGCTCTATTTTTTCTCTGAGCATAGCTTGTTTGCTATTAACTTGAGTTTCTATATTCAAAATATTAGAATTAATTACTTCTAAGTTTTGAATCGGATTATTGTTACTCTTTTTATTTTCATGACTCTGAGGTTTTTCAAAAATATTATCAGCAACAACATTTTTTAACCCCAAAGTTAAAGTCATTAATTGTTGCCATTGAAGAGAATTAGTTAAACTATCAACATCAAAATCTTCACCTCGCTCTTTAGAAAACCTCTGAAAACTAGTCAACCAATGAGAGATATTTTCTACCCTTAAATAAGGACTAAAATCCAAAGACTTTTGTAAAAAATTAGCCATCTCATCTAGATTACTTGCACGATATTGATACCAAGCAATCCAAACTAGAGTATGGTAGCGAATTTGAGATTCTTGTTTACTAATCGACCCAGGTAAGTCATCACGAGAAAAGAATTTATCCAGTACCGCCTGAACGTATTTAGCTTGCTTCAAACTATTTTTAGTCGTGTTCTCTTCATGCTGTCGATAACAAACCGTTTCTTCCTTCAACCAATCCGTCTCACAACCAGCCAAAGATAAACGTAAAATTAAATCCACATCATGAGACTGACGCAACTCTTCATCAAAACCGCCGACTTTTTCTAACCACTCCCTGCGAAACACCATTGCACTGGTGCGGACACACTTTTTCTTCAACCAAGTTTCCAAATCTAGTTTGGGTGCTTTGTGCCAAGGTTGCACGGTTTTTATATGCTTGCCTTCACCATCGACAATGCGCCAACCTGTATTAATACAACCTAATGAAGGGTTTTCTTGAAAACAAGACACCTGCTTTTCTAGCTTTTCTGACAGTAACCAATAGTCATCCGCATCCAAAAAAGCAATCAACTCTCCTTTAGCTAATTTGATACCCAGATTACGAGCTGCTGCCGAACCCTGATTTTCTTGGTAAAAATAACGAATTTTATCTTGATAAGGTTTTAATTGCTCGCGAGTATCGTCTGTAGAGCCGTCATCAATAATAATAATTTCGTAGTTAGTATAGGTTTGATTAAAGACGCTTTTTAGGGCAGTCTGAATATATTTAGCACTGTTATAAACTGGAATGATAACGCTGACTTTCGGTGTTGTAGTTTTCTGCAAAAAATGCCCTTGAAAGGACTTTGTAGGAAACATTTCCAATTGGTTTGGATTGCCAAAGATATCAGTTAACGTATTCATAACTTTTGCGTTCAAAAATTTAACGAAGTATTTTAAAATTAAGATTTAAATTGCCTTAGCCTTTCAACTATCTCTGAATTATTCGGCTCAATTTGCAAAGCTATTTTATAAAAAGCGATCGATTGCTCCCGTTGATTCTGTTTCAGCAAGAGATCGCCCAACTTTAAATACAATTCTGGGTTATCTGGTTGAGCTTCTATCAATCGGTAGTAATTTTGTAAATCGTCTGGGTTAGATAAAATCTCTTCTTGATACCAGCTAGTTGTTTGATTTAAATCAAATTGAGCGCGTTTGTATCTTGCATCTGCCAGCTTTTGATTAATTAGAGGTAAATCGGATTGCAGCTTATTCGCACGAGAATAAGCGATAACTACTTCTTCCCAATCTCCTAATTCTGCCAAAGCTTCGCCTAAATTATAATAAGACCAAGCAAAATCGGGATTTAATTCTATCGCACGTTGATAAGCCTCGGCTGCTTCCTCCCACTGGTGTAAGTGCAGGAGAGCATCTCCCAAGTTATTGTGGGACCAAGAAAAATCATCTTTGAGTTCAATGGCTCGCTGATAAGCTTTAATCGCCTCTTGCCATCTTTGCTGTTTACTCAGAGCATCTCCGAGATGATGGGCAATTTCCCAAGAGTGAGGTTGAAGTTCCGCACTCCTTTGGTAGGAATTAATCGCTTCATCCCATTGTTCCAGCTTAGCTAAAGCCAAACCGAGATGGTAGAAACATTGGGCATTTTGCGGACTGTGCTTGACGGCTTGCCGATAGCAAGTAATCGCATCTTGTTGCTGTCCCTTGCTCTGCAAAATTTCTCCCAAACGCAGATATCCTTCTGCCAGGGAAGGCTTGAACTGAATCGCGCGACGATAACAGGCTGCTGCTTGCTCTAATTTACCTTGCTGCCAAAGGGTATTACCTAACTGTAAATGTTCTTCTGCTTTAAAACTGTTTGGCTCTAGGCTAAATGCCCGATACCAGTGTTGAGCTGCTAATGCTTGCTGCCCCACTTTATCTAAAACTCGGGCAAGATTGCGATAAACTCCTGTAAACTGAGGATTTAACTCAATTGCTTTGCGATAACAAGCGATCGCTTCTTTCCACTGTTGCTGACGAGCGTAGAGACTGCCTAAATTAGCTTGAATTTCCGCTGAATCTGGATATTG
>Ga0114939_10003003_pt1 | contig 12016 bp, 9 predicted proteins | sample AshMeaCrysSpring_FD_87196 | JGI IMG/M metagenome (GOLD analysis project Ga0114939, IMG submission 87196) | Groundwater microbial communities from Big Spring, Nevada to study Microbial Dark Matter (Phase II) - Ash Meadows Crystal Spring | ecosystem: Environmental > Aquatic > Deep subsurface >... | reverse complement strand
TCCCATCCGCCACCCCAACTTTCCCCACTAACGGCGCGAGCCGGTCGCGACACGGCTGTTGTCGCCGCTGGCGACGACGCTTCGGCACTCGCGCTGATCGGCGCAGCAAGCCCGGGTGAACGCGGCGGTCTCGTACTTTCCCGGAGCATCCGTCACGTGCCTCGCGTCTTCATCAGCCATGCCGCCGCGGATCGCGCCTTCGTGGTCGACGAGATGGTGCCGCGCCTGCGCGAGGAAGGCGTGGACAGCTGGTACTGCGAAGCCGAGATCGGCACTGCATCGCAATGGGAGCGCGAGATTCGTGCGGGCCTCGAGTCGTGCGACTGGTTCCTGGTTGTGCTCACACCGCGATCGGTCAGCTCGCCCTGGGTGAGCGCGGAGGTCCACTGGGCGTTCGACGAGCGGCCCGGCCGGGTGATCCCGGTGCTGCTCGAGACCTCCGACTGGCCGGCGCTGCACCTCATGCTGCGGACCGTGCAGCACGTCGACATGCGTACCGATCGCGACGCCGCGTGGCGAAGACTGCTGGCGACGTGGAGAACCGTGCGCGACGGCGCGTCCCCGATTGAAGCCCCCACCGCGGCGCAGGCGACGCTGCGCTTCGTCGTTTCGAAGGCGACCGGCCTGCTCACGCCGTTCCATGTGTACATCGATGGCGCACTCTCGGGCGACGCAAAACGAGGCGGGACGCTCGAGGTCTCCGTCGCCCCGGGACATCGCCACGTCCTGGTGGCAGGCGTCGGGGCGTTCAAGGAGGCGAGCGACGAGATCGACGTCGAAGCGGGTCGCACCTACGTGTGGGACGTGGGCTATACGCTGCTCGGCGGGACGAAGATCAAGCGACGCTAGGAGCGAAACGGAGCGGGCCCGCGAGGTCCTGGCGCCGCAGAAGGAAGACATGGCGGTCTCCCGCGCTCGTCTCGAGCCACGTGAACGGCAGCCGCGGACAAGCCCGCTCCAGCACTGCGCGATTGTGCCCGATCTCCACGACGAGCACGCCCCGTGGCATCAGGTGCCCGGCTGCCGCGGCTAGGATTCGCTGCACGAGGTCGAGCCCGTCGCGACCTCCGGCGAGCGCAAGAGCAGGCTCGTGGCGGTACTCCTCCGGTAGCGTTCGCATGCTCCTGGCATCGACATAGGGCGGGTTGCTGACGATCAGGTCATAGCGCTCGCGCGCCACGCCCGCGAACAGGTCCGAGCGGAGCAGACGCACACGCGCACACAGCCGGTGGTCATGCACGTTGCGCTCCGCGACCGCGAGCGCGGGCGCGGAGATGTCGACGGCGTCGACGCGCGCGCGAGGGTAGGCGTGCGCGGCCACGATCGCGAGGCAACCGGACCCGGTGCACAGGTCGAGCACGCGCGCCGGCCTGCGCGGCCCCAGCCAGGGGCGCAACGCTTCCGGAAGCAGCTCGGCGATGAAGGAGCGCGGCACGATCACGCGCCGGTCCACATAGAAGCGGTGCGGGCCGAGCCAGGCCTCGTGAAGCAGGTAGGCGAGGGGTTCGCGCGTGCCGATGCGCTTCGCTGCGAGCGCGCGGATCTTCCTCACGGCGGCTGCGGAAAGCGGTTCGATCTGTAGCGCCGCGAAGTGGTCGAGATCGATCCCCGCGGCATGGCAGACGAGCCAGGCCGCCTCGTCGCGCGGATTGTGCGTGCCGTGGCCGTAGTGAAGCCGCGCGCGGCGAAAGACGCGCTCCGTCTCCCGCCACACCTCGGCGACCGTCGTCACTCGGCGCGGAGCAGGTGCTCGAGCACGCCGCGGTAGATCTGCATCAGCGGCTCGAGCGCGGCGATCTCGACGTGCTCGTCGATCTTGTGGATGCTCGTGTTGACCGGGCCGAGCTCGACGACCTCGGGGCAGATCTCGGCGATGAAGCGGCCGTCCGACGTGCCGCCGGTGGTCGACAGCTCCGCTTCGACGCCGGTCGCGGCGCGGATCGACGCCCTCATCGCCTCGACCAGCCGGCCGCGCAAGGTCAGGAACGGCTTCGCGCCGAGGGTCCACTCGACGTCGTAATCGAGCTCGTGCCGGTCGAGCACCATGCACAGGCGCTGCTGCAGCGATTCGGGGCTGCTCTCGGTCGAGAAACGGAAGTTGAAGAGCACCTCGGCCTCGCCGGGAATCACGTTCGTCGCTCCCGTGCCTGCCTGGAGGTTGGAGACTTGCCACGTCGTGGCAGGGAAATGTGCGTTGCCGTCGTCCCAGCGGATCGCGGCGAGCTCGGCAAGCGCCGGCGCCACCGTGTGCACCGGATTGCGCGCGAGGTGCGGATAGGCCACGTGCCCCTGCACGCCGTGCACGACGAGCCGCCCCGAGAGCGAGCCGCGCCGGCCGTTCTTGATCGTGTCGCCGAGCTTCGCGACGCTCGTCGGCTCGCCCACGACGCAGTAGTCGATGCGTTCGCCGCGTGCGCGCAGTCGCTCGACGACACGCACGGTACCCTCGACGGAGGGGCCTTCTTCGTCGGACGTGAGGAGGAGGGCGATCGAACCGGCGTGGTCGGGACTGGTTGCGACGAATGCCTCCACGGCGGTCACGAACGCGGCGAGCGAGCTCTTCATGTCCGCCGCCCCCCGCCCGTAGAGCTTGCCTTCGCGCTCCGTCGGCGAGAAAGGCGGGCTCCTCCACTGCGAGAGGGGGCCAGTCGGCACAACGTCGGTGTGACCCGCGAAGCACACGAGCGGCGACGCGCGGCGGCGTCGCGCCCACAGGTTGGTCACTTCGCCGCAGACGATCCGCTCGCAGCGGAAACCGAGCGGCTGGAGCCGCGCTGCGATCAGATCGATGCAGCCGGCGTCGTCCGGCGTCACCGAGGGCCGCGCGATGAGCTCCCGGGCGAGCGCGAGCGTCGGATTCATTCGGTTCGCCGGAAGAGCTGCGCGTAGGCGTCGGCATCGAAGCCGACGAGGAGTGTCCGATTGTAGTCGAGCACCGGACGGCGGATCACGGCCGGCTGGCTGAACATCAACGCGAGTGCGCCGTCCTTGCCGGCTGCACGCGCCTTCTCCGGATCGCCCAGCTTCCGCCATGTCGTGCCGGAGCGGTTGAGGAGGCGTTCCCAGTCGACGCGCTCCGCCCAGCCGGCGACCAGCGCCGGCGCCGCCCCTTGCTTCTTGTAGTCGTGGAACTCGTACCCGACGCCTCGGGCGCGCAGCCACGCGATCGCTCGCTTGACGCTGTCGCAGTGGGGGATGCCGTAGAGGACGGGGCGCATGCGGCAAGCATCGCCGCCGGCGGTGCCCGGCGTCAACCGGGCCTGCTTCGCCCGGGCGGTCAGGCCGCCTTCTCGTCCTCCAGCGTGAGCTTGAACTCGCTGAACGAGGCGCTCGCCGGCGAGCGGTCCACGGGCTTCTCCGGCGCCTTCTGTAGCGGGACGGCGCTGGGCGCGCCGGCGGCGATCTGGGCGTTGTTCAGCAGCCAGAGCAGGTTGGTCGGGGAGTCGGAGTTGGCGAGCGCCTCGTCGCGGCTGATGACGCCGTCGCGGATCATCTTGTGCAGCGCGTGCTCGAAAGTCTGTGACCCCGGCGACAGGCTCTTGTCCATCGCCTCCTTGATCTCGTTGATCTCGCCGCGCTCGATCAGCTCCGAGATGTGCCGGGAGTTGAGCATCACCTCGACGGCGGGCGACCGGGTGCCCTTGAGATTGCGGATGAGGCGCTGCGACACGACGCACTTCAGCGTCGCCGACAGGTCCTGGAGCAGCGCCGGGCGGTTCTCGAGCGGGAAGAAGCTCACGATGCGGTTGAGGGCGTGGTAGCTGTTGTTCGCGTGCAGCGTCGCGAGGCAGATGTGGCCCGACTGGGCGTAGGCGATCGCCATGGTCATCGTCTCGCGGTCGCGGATCTCGCCGATGAGGATCACGTCCGGCGCCTGGCGCATCGCGTTCTTGAGCGCGATGTGGAAGGACTTCGCGTCGGTGCCGAGCTCGCGCTGGTTGACGATGGAGCGCTTGTGCTTGAAGAGGAACTCGATCGGGTCCTCGATGGTGATGATGTGACCCGGCATCGCGGCGTTGCGATGGTCGATCATCGCTGCGAGCGAGGTGGACTTGCCCGAGCCCGTGGCACCGACCATCAGGATCAGGCCGCGCTTCTCGAGCACGATCTCCTTCAGCACCGGCGGCAGCCCGAGGGTGTCGAACTGGGGCACGTCGTTCGGGATGAAACGCACCACGACCGCCGGGGTCGTGCGCTGCATGAACGCGCTGATGCGGAAGCTGCCCACGCCCGGCATCGGGTAGGACGTGTTCAGCTCGAAGCTGTCCTCGAACTCGGCGAGCTGGCGCGCGTTCAGCACCTCGGCGAGCAGCGCGCGGACCGAGTCCGGCGTCACCAGGTGCTGGTTGACGGGCATGGTGACGCCGTTGATCTTGATGCTGATCGGGGCGCCCGCCGAGACGAAGATGTCCGAGGCCTTCTTCTCGGCCATGATCTCGAACAGACGGCGCATCGCCGACATCTCGTCCCCCTTCGCGTGCCGGGCCGCGGGGGACCGGCGGGGCTGCAGCGTGCCGCCGGCCGAGCCGGCCCGTCAGTCGCCGCGCAGCAACTCGTTGATGCTGGTCTTCGCGCGCGTCTTCGCGTCCACTTGCTTGACGATGACGGCGCAGTTGAGGGCGTATTTTCCGTCCTCGGAGGGGAGGCTTCCAGGAACTACTACCGATCCCGCCGGGACCCGGCCGTAGTGGATGTGTCCGGTGGCGCGGTCGTAGATGCGCGTGCTCTGGCCGATGAACACGCCCATGGAGAGGACCGAGTTCTCCTCGACGATGACGCCTTCGACGACCTCCGAACGCGCGCCGATGAAGCAGTTATCCTCGATGATGGTGGGGTTCGCCTGGATCGGCTCCAGCACGCCGCCGATGCCCACGCCGCCGGAGAGATGGACGTTCTTGCCGATCTGTGCGCACGAGCCCACTGTGGCCCAGGTGTCCACCATCGTCGCCTCGTCGACATAGGCGCCGATGTTGACGTAGGAGGGCATGAGCACGACGTTCTTCGCAATGAAGGCGCCGCGGCGCGCGGTGGCCGGCGGCACGACGCGGAATCCCCCCGCCGCGAAGTCGGCAGCGCTGTAGGCGGCGAACTTCGTCGGCACCTTGTCGTAGTAGTGGGTCGAGGCCCCGGGCATCACGGCGTTGTCGGTGAGGCGGAAGGAAAGCAGCACCGCCTTCTTGATCCACTGATGCGTGTGCCAGTCGCCGATGCCGCGGCGCTCCGCGACGCGCAGCTCGCCCTTGTCGAGCTGCGCGAGCACGGTGTCGACAGCCTGCCTGAGGTCGCGGTCGGGGTTCTGCGGCGAGAGCTGGGCGCGGCTCTCCCACGCCTGGTCGATGATCTTCTCGAGGTCTTGCATGAGGATGGGATCCCTTTTGTGCGGCGGATGGTGAACGGCGCTGCGCGGCGGGCCCGCTATAGCGCTGCCGCGAAAGCGGCGATGCGGCGCACCCCCTCGACGCATTCCGCGAACGGCGCGACGAGCGCGACCCGCACGTGGTTCGCGCCGGGGTTCACGCCGCCCGCCTCGCGGGCGAGAAAGCTGCCGGGCAGGACGGTAACGTGCTGCGTGCGGAACAGCTCGCGCGCGAAGTCGGTGTCGTCGATCGGCGTACGGATCCAGAAGTAGAAGCCGCCTTCCGGCATCTCGGTGGTGAGCGGGGCGCGGATGAGCGGCAGGGCCGCGTCGAACTTCCGCGCGTAGAGGCGGCGGTTCTCGACCACGTGCGCTTCGTCGCGCCACGCGGCTTCGCTCGCGGCCTGCACGGTGAGGCTCATGGCGCTGCCGTGGTAGGTCCGGTAGAGCAGGAACCTTGCGAGGACGGAGGCGTCGCCCGCAACGAAGCCGGAGCGCATGCCGGGCACGTTCGAGCGCTTCGAGAGACTGCCGAACACCACCAGCCGCGGAAAGCCGGTGCGGCCGAGGCGGTGGGCCGCCTCCAGCGCCCCGAGCGGCGGCTGCGATTCGTCGAAGTAGAGCTCCGAGTAGCACTCGTCCGCGGCGATCACGAACCCGTGCCGATCGGCCAGCGCGAACAACCGCTCCCACTCGTCGAGGGTCATCACCTTGCCGGTCGGGTTGCCGGGCGAGCACGCGTAGGCGAGCTGTGTGCGCGCGAGCACGTGCTCGGGCACACCGCCGTAGTTGGGCACGAACTCGCGCTCGCGCAGCAGATTCACGTAGTGCGTTCCGGCACCGGCGAGCAGCGCCGCGCCCTCGTAGATCTGATAGAAGGGATTGGGGCAGAGGACGACGGCATCCCCGCGGGAGGGATCGATGACGGTCTGCGCGATGGCGAAAAGCGCCTCGCGCGAGCCGTTCACCGGCAGCACTTCCTGCGCCGGATCCACACGCGGCAGGTGGTAGCGCCGTTCGAGCCAGGCCGCGATCGCCTCGCGCAGCGACGGCGAGCCCAGCGTGGCGGGGTAGACGGCGAGCCCGTCGAGGTGCGCCACGAGCGCCTGCTTGATCAGCTTCGGGGTGGCGTGCTTCGGCTCGCCGATCGAGAGGTTGACATGCGGGAGCGGGGCGGGCGCGACGCCCTCGAGGAGCCGGCGCAGCTTCTCGAACGGGTAGGGCTGGAGCCGGGCGAGATTCGGGTTCAAGACGGGCAGCGTCGGCGAGCGCGTCGGCGGGGAGCGACGCCGCGAGACGGGCGCGGAATTATATGCCGAGGGCCTGCAGCGCCGGTGCGGGCGCACGCTGCCGCACCGGGCTCCAAGGGGGCGGCGGCGACGCCCTTCCAGCGCTTCGATCGCCGCGGACGCGATGGTAGAATCGCGCGCACTTTTTTGCGGCGTCTCCGGCGAATGCTTGCCGGCACCGCTGAACAACATCGGCTGAACAGCCGCCGGCGACACGGCGCCGGCGCCGCGAGTCGGGACAAGTTGCGCCTCACCCAGATCAAGCTTGCGGGGTTCAAGTCCTTCGTGGACCCCACCACCATCGGTGTTCCCGGCGACCTCGTCGGCGTCGTCGGCCCCAACGGCTGCGGCAAGTCCAACATCATCGACGCGGTGCGCTGGGTGCTCGGCGAGAGCAAGGCGAGCGCGCTGCGCGGCGAGTCGATGCAGGACGTCATCTTCAACGGTTCGGGGCAGCGCAAGCCGGTCGCGCGAGCGAGCGTCGAGCTCCTCTTCGACAACGCGCTCGGCCGCGCCGCCGGCCAGTGGTCGCGCTTCGCCGAGATCGCCATCAAGCGCGTCCTGCAGCGCGACGGCGAGTCGCACTACTACGTCAACAACCAGGTCGTCCGCCGCCGCGACATCCAGGACATCTTCCTCGGCACCGGCGTCGGCCCGCGCGCCTACGCCATCATCGAGCAGGGGATGATCTCGCGCGTGATCGAGGCGAAACCGGAGGAGCTGCGGGTCTTCCTGGAAGAGGCGGCAGGCGTTTCGAAGTACAAGGAGCGCCGCCGCGAGACCGAGAACCGCCTCGAGGACACGCGCGAGAACCTGAGCCGCGTCGACGACATCCGCCGCGAGCTCGAGGCGCAGATCGAGAAGCTCGGCGAGCAGGCGGAGGTCGCCGCCCGATATCACGCGCTGCAGACCGAGGCGGCACAGAAGCAGCAGCAGCTCTGGCTCCTGCGCCGCAACGAGGCGGGTGCGGAACGCGAGCGTCACGAGCGCGAGATCGAGCGCGTCGGAAACGAGCTCGAGGCCGAGACCGCCCGGCTGCGCGAGATCGAGCTCGGCCTCGAGCAGTCGCGCACCGAGCACTACGCCGCACAGGACGCGGTGAACGCGGCGCAGGGCGAGCTTTACCGGGTGAATGCCGAGGTCGCGCGCCTCGAAAGCGAGATCCGGCACATCGCCGACACTCGGCAGCGGCTCGACACGCAGCGGGTGACGCTCGAGGGCCAGCTGGCCGAGTGGGCACGGCAGGCGGGCGAGTTGGAGGGCGCGCGGGGCATGTGGGCCGAGCGGCAGCAAGGCGCCGTGGAACGACTCGCAGGCGCTGCGGCGAGGCTCGCAGAGGCGCAGGGCCGGCTGCCGACCTTCGATGCAGCGCATCGCGACGCCCAGGCGCGCGTCACCGCAGGGCGCGCGGCGATCGCGGAGGCGGAGCAGGCCCTGAAGCTCGAGCAGGCGCACCTGGCGCATGCCGGCAAGGTGATCGGCCAGCTGGACTCGCGGGCGGAACGGCTTGCCGGCGAGCGTGACGGTCTCAGCGCGCCCGAGCCGGAGCAGCTCGTCGCGCTCGAGGCAGAGATCGCGGCCCTCGAGGACGAAGCATGCGCGCGCGCCGCAGAGCTCGCCCGTCTCGCGGACGCGCTGCCCGCACTCGAGGCGGCGCGCAGTGCGGCACAGGAAGCCTTGCAGGGCATCGAGCGCCAGCGCAGCACGCTCGAGGGCAGGCTCGCAGCGTTGCGCGACATCCAGGATCACGTCGAGGACAACGGCCAGGTCCACGACTGGGTCGAGCGTCATGGACTCGCTGCTCTGCCGCGGCTGTGGCAGCGGATCACGGTCGAGCCCGGCTGGGAAGTCGCAGTCGAGGCGGTGCTGCGCGAGCGGCTGCATGCGCTGCAGCTCGACGACCCCGAGGTGCTGCAGCGCCTGCTCGACGACCCACCGCCGGCCAAGGTGAGCGTGTTCTCGCGCGACGGCGCGCTCGAGGTGCCGCGCCTGGAAGGCCATCGGCCGCTCGCCGACGTCGTGCGCTGCGTCGACCAGTCGTTGCGACCGCTGATCGAGGACTGGCTGGCGGGCTGCTACGCGCTCGAAGGCGTCCCGGGGCTCATGCATCGCCTGTCGCTGCCGGCGGGCGCGGTGCTCGTCAACGCTGCCGGGCACCAGTTCCGCAGGCTCTCGGTGACGTTCCACGCGCCCGATGCCGCCGATGCCGGCATTCTCGCCCGGCAGCGCGAGATCGATGCGCTCGCGGCCGAAGTCGAGGGCGTCGCGACGCACGTCCATGCGCACCGCGACGCGCTCGCCGCGGCCGAAGCGGCGCTGGTCGCCCATCGCGACGCCGACAACCGGCTGCGTGCCGCCGAGAGCGAGGTGCGGCAGCGGCGCCACGAGGCGCAGATGAGCCACGTCCGGCTCGCCGAGAGCCGCGCGCGCGTGCAGGAGCGGCGGGCACAGATCGCGGCCGAGCTGGAGCAGATCGGGCGCGAGCGAGAAGGCGAGGAGGCGCATCGCGCTGCCGCCGAAGGCCGGATCGAGGTCCAGCAGGCCGAGGTCGACCGGCTTTGGACGGAGTTCGACGGTGTGCGCACCGCCTTCGCGGCCACGGGCGCTGAGCTCGAGGCGCACCGGGGGGAAGTGTCGGCCGCCGAGCGCGAGGTTCAGGAGGCGGGCTTTGCGAAGCGGGAGTGCGATGCGAAGCTCGCCGAGATCGACCGCTCCGTCGCGGGCATCGCGGAACAGCGCCGGCGCGCCGTGGCGCAGCGGGATCAGATCGAGGCGGAACTGGCGACGCTCGAGGACGAACCGCTCAAGGCCGATCTGCAGGTGGCGCTCGCCGAGCGCGGCGCACGCGAGCAGACGCTCGCCGCGGCGCGCGACTGCCTCGAGGGCCTGACGTCGCAATTGCGCTCGGCCGACGAGGCACGCCTCGCCTGCGAGCAGCGGCTCGATCCGCTCCGCGTGCGCGTCGGCGAGCTGCGGCTCAAGGAGCAGGCGGCGCGGCTCGCGTACGAGCAGCATGCGGAGCAGCTCCTGGGCGCCCGTGCCGACGAGAACGCACTGTTGGCGGCACTTCCCAAGGGAACGAGGCCGAACGCACTGCAGGCCGAGATCGCGCGCGTCCAGCAGGCGATCGCCGACCTCGGCGCGGTGAACCTGGCGGCGCTGGAGGAGCTGGAGTCGAGCCGCGAGCGCAAGGAGTTCCTCGACTCGCAGTCGGCGGATCTCGCCGAGGCGCTCGCGACGCTCGAGAACGCCATCAGGCGCATCGACCGCGAGACGCGCGAGCGCCTGCAGCACACCTTCGACACCGCCAACCGCCACTTCGGCGAGCTGTTCCCGGCGCTCTTCGGCGGCGGCGAGGCGAAGCTGGTGATGACCGGTGAGGAAGTGCTGGACGCCGGCATTCAGGTGATGGCACATCCGCCGGGCAAGCGCAACGCAAGCATCCACCTGCTCTCGGGCGGCGAGAAGGCGCTCACCGCGATCGCGCTCGTGTTCGCGCTCTTCCAGCTCAATCCTGCGCCCTTCTGCCTCCTCGACGAGGTCGATGCGCCGCTCGACGACTCGAACACCGAACGGTTCTGCCGGCTGGTGAAGAAGATGGCGACGAACACCCAGTTCCTGTTCATCAGCCACAACAAGATCACCATGGAGATGGCCGAGCAGCTGATCGGCGTCACGATGCAGGAATCGGGCGTGTCGCGCGTCGTCGCGGTGGACATCGAGGCAGCGCTCGCCATGCGCGAGGCGGCGGCGGCGTAACGCGCGCCGCAAGAGGTATTCGTGGCTTTCTTCGCAACTCCCCTCGTGCCAGGCCTCCCCTCCGCCATCCGCCGGCTTGTGCCTGGGCGCCGCGCGCCGACGGCGCCGCACGACGCGCCATCATGCTCCCGATGAGCGACCTGCAGCTCGGCCTCCTCGGCATCGGCGTGCTGATCGTCGGCGGCGTCTACGCGTACAACAAGTGGCAGGAGGCGCAGCTCGAGAAGCGACTGCGCGGGCAGCGCCCCGCGCCGGCTCCGACGTCCAAGTCCACGCCCGCAAGCGCCCCCGGGGCGCCGTCCGGCGAAGCTTCAGGAGCGCCGAAGACGACCGTGACCGCCGGTGACCGGCCGCGCGAAGCCGAGCGCGTCGAACACGTCATGAAGGGACCCGCGGTCGATCCGGCGATCAAGGCGGCACCTGCAACGGTGCTCGTCGACGGTGTCGATTACGTGATCGAGGTCGAGACGGCAGAGGCGGTGGACGGCGAGCAGGTGCGTGCCGGCATCGCCTCGCATCTCAAGGACGTCCACCATCCGGTGCATTGGGACGGGCTGGACCTCGACCTCGACGACTGGACGGCAGGCACCGAACGCGGCCGCTACGAGCTGGTCCGCATCGGCCTGCAGCTCTGCAACCGCGGCGGACCGGCCACGGCGGAGGAAATCGCGGTGTTCGCGGCCGGCGCGCAGTCGCTCGCGACCGCCCTCGGCGGCGCTGCGGAGGTGCCCGACGTCAGGCAGGCGGTGGCCGACGCGAAGGCGCTCGACCGCTTCTGCGTCGATGTCGACGTGCAGATCGGGTTCAACCTGATGAAGCCCGACGGCGGCACGTTCCCCGGCACCAAGATCCGCACGCTTGCCGAAGCGGCGGGCTGCACGCTCGACGGCGACGGCACTTATCGCCGGCGTGACGAGGACGGCGCCGAGCTCTTCGCGCTCGGCAATCTCGACGCGGGCGGCCGCTTCCGTGCCGAGACGATGCGCGACCTCGCGACCCGCGGTCTCGCCGTGACCCTCGACGTGCCGCGCTCGCCCGGTGGCCCGAACGCGTTCCGGCGCTTCCTCGACTTCGCGCGCCAGATCGCGCAGACGCTCGACGGCGTTCTCGTCGACGACAACCGCCGGCCGTTGAGCGACGCGGCGTTCGCGCAGATCGGCGGGCAGCTCGAGAGCGTGCATCGCACGATGACCGAGCGCGGCGTCGCCCCCGGAAGCCGCCTCGCGCTGCGCCTCTTCGCGTGACTGCGCCGCGCGCCGCGCGCGAGCGGGCCGCCGCGCTGCGCGCCGAGATCGAGGCGCACAACTATCGCTACTACGTCCTCGACGCGCCGACCGTCAGCGACGCCGAGTACGACCGGCTCTACCGCGAGCTCTCCGCCCTCGAGGCGGAGCACCCCGAGCTCGTCACGGCCGACTCGCCGACGCAGCGGGTGGGCGGCTGTGCGTCGCCGGAGTTCGCGACGGTGCGGCATCGGGTGCCGATGCTGTCGCTGAACAACGCGTTCTCCGAAGAGGAGGTCGCAGCATTCGACAGACGTGCCCGGGACACGCTCGGCGTTGCCTCGGTGGAGTACTCGGCCGAGCCGAAGTTCGACGGCCTGGCGATCAAC
>Ga0114939_10003002_pt1 | contig 12021 bp, 10 predicted proteins | sample AshMeaCrysSpring_FD_87196 | JGI IMG/M metagenome (GOLD analysis project Ga0114939, IMG submission 87196) | Groundwater microbial communities from Big Spring, Nevada to study Microbial Dark Matter (Phase II) - Ash Meadows Crystal Spring | ecosystem: Environmental > Aquatic > Deep subsurface >... | reverse complement strand
TACTCCGGCTCCTCTTCCGCGTTCAGGTGGTAGAGGTTGCCGAAGAACTCGTCGAAGCCGTGGTTGGTCGGCAGCATCTCGTCGCGGTCGCCGAGGTGGTTCTTGCCGAACTGGCCGGTCATGTAGCCCTGTGCCCGAAGCAGCGTTGCGATCGTCGGGTCTTCCTTCTTCATGCCCTCGGGCGCACCGGGCAGGCCCACCTTGGTGAGTCCCGTGCGGATCGGCGACTGGCCGGTGATGAAGGCCGCGCGACCGGCGGTGCAGCTCTGCTGGCCGTACCAGTCGGTGAACATCGCGCCCTCGGCGGCGATGCTGTCGATGTTGGGCGTCTTGTAACCCATCATGCCGTGGTTGTAGGCGCTGATGTTGAAGCCGCCGATGTCGTCGCCCCAGATGACGAGGACATTGGGCTTGCGGGTCTGGGCCTGCACGACCCCCACAGGCAACGCGACGGCCGCGATCAGCGCGACGCCCAGCAGACGGACGAATCCGGATTTCATGGCACCCCCAAAGAGAATCGAGTAACGGACGACCGGTCTTGACCCGTGGCGGCAGCCCCGAAAGGCCGACGCACCAGCCCGGCGAAATGTGCCGGCCGGGCGTGAATGTGTCCAATGCATGTTCCGGATCGACTCTATAACATTTGCGCATGCCCCTCGAGCTGCAGCAGCTGCGCCAGGTCGTCGCGCTCGCCGAACATGGCAGCTTCGTGCGCGCCGCGGCGGCCCTGCACATCAGCCAGCCGGCGCTGTCGCGCAGCATCCAGAACGTCGAGCGGCACTTCGGGGGGAAGCTGTTCCAGCGAGGTGCCGGCGGTGTCGTGCCCACCGACATCGGCCGCCTCTACATCGAGCGCGCCCGCGACCTGCTGCGCCTGGCGGACGAGTTCGACCGCGAGGCCATGACGCTCGGCGCCCTGCGTGCCGGGCGCGTCGTCGTCGGCAGCGGACCCTTCCCCGCCGAGTCGTTCCTGGGCCCTGCCATCGCGGGTTTCGTGGAGAAGTACCCGCCGGTCGCGGTCCAGCTGCATGTGCGGGACTGGGACGACCTGCTCCGGCAGCTGCGTGCCCGGGAGCTCGACTTCTTCGTCGCCGAGACCAGCACGCTGACGCAGGATCCCGACCTCGAGGTCGTGCCCCTGCCCTCGCCGCACGCCGTTCACTTCGTCGCGCGCGCGGAGCACCCGCTGGCAGCTCGTGGCAGCGTCGCGGCGACCGAAGCGCTTGCGTGGCCCTTCGCTGCGCCCAGCCGCATCCCGCCGCGTCTGCTCGAGCCGATGCTGACGGCCCAGCGGACTGCGGCCCGCCGTGGCGCAGACCCGCAGCCGTTCCCGGCGATCCAATGCAACGGCCTCGCTCCGGTGAAGCGCATCCTGGCGATCTCCAATGTGCTGTCCGCGTCCATCCTGTCGTGCGTGCGCACCGAGCTCGAGACGGGACAATTGGTGCTGCTCGGCACGGAGCCCTGGCTGCGCCTGCAATACGGCATCGTGAGCCTGAAGGGCCGGCCTCCGACGCAGGCGGCGGAGCGCCTGCGTGAGTTCGTGATCGAGGCCGAGCGCGCGACCTCGGCGGAGGAGGCGCAGCTCGCGGCGAACTTCGCCGCGGGCCGACCGGCCCGCGGCGGCAGGCCACGCAGGCCGCTTCACCGCCGTGCGGGCAAGCCCTAGACTCAGCCCGCCGATCCCCGGCACCGACGAGGACACCGCGATGCCGAAGTTCCGATGGCTGGCCCCGAATTCCATTCTGCTGGCGTCCCTGCTCTCCGGTTGCGGCACGACGCCTCCGACCCCGCAGGAGGCCGCGGAGCGGTCCACCACGAGCGCAGTGGATCTCAGCTTCTCCAACAAGTGGCGCATCGAGGTCAGCGAAGGCGCCAACTCGGACGGGGAGATCATCTTCCAGGTGACGCCGAAGGGTGGCACGACGCAGCAAGTGAAGGTCGTGGTGGACGACGGCGAGAGCGAGGATCGCGTTGCGCGCAACATCAAGAACACCTTCGAGAAGCAGCTCGACACCAGCCGCTACGACATCGAGATGGACGACGGCGAGGACGTGCTGGTCAAGAAGGACCTGACCGAGCCGGTCTTCGCGCTGGTGCTGGTCTCCTCGACCGTGAAGGCCGTCAGGCTCCGCGTCGAGAAGGAGTAGCATCCGGCCGCAGCCCGGAGGTCGTGCGCGCTCCGTGCTAGGCTGGCGCCACCACAACATCGACGGGGACCTCGACCCATGAACGGCGCGCAATCACTCGTCCAGACGCTCGTGAACTGCGGCGTGCGGGTCTGCTTCTCGAACCCGGGCACCTCCGAGATGCACTTCGTGGCGGCGCTCGACTCGGCGCCCGAGATGCGCGCGGTGCTGTGCCTGTTCGAGGGCGTGGCGACCGGCGCCGCTGACGGCTACGGCCGCATCGCGGGCTCGCCCGCGGCCACGCTGCTGCACCTTGGTCCCGGTCTTGCCAACGGCCTCGCGAACCTGCACAACGCGCGGCGCGCCAACACGCCGATCGTGAACGTCGTAGGCGATCACGCCACCTACCACCTGCAGTACGACGCGTTGCTCACCTCCGACATCGTCGGATTCGCGCGTCCGGTGTCCTCGTGGGTGCACGAGTCGACGAGCGCCCAGACCGTCGCCGGCGACGCGGCGCGCGCCGTGCAGGCCGCCTGCGTCGCACCAGGCGGCGTGGCGACGCTGATCCTGCCAGCCGATACGGCCTGGAACGAAGCCGAGCGCCCGGTGCAGAAGCTGCCGGACCTGGGACCCGCGCCCGTTTCCGCGCAGGCCGTCGACGACGTGGCCAAGCTGCTCGGCAACGGCAAGAAGACTGCGATCATGCTGCGCGGCGCGGCGCTGCGGGGCGCAGGCCTCGAGGCCGCCGGGCGCGTGCAGGCGAAGAGCGGCGCGCGCCTGCTGTGCGACACCTTCGCGCCCCACCTCGAGCAGGGAGCGGGCCGCGTGGCCGTGGAGCGCATCCCCTACTTCGCCGAGCAGATCGTCGCGTTCCTTCAGGGCATCGAGCAGATCGTGCTGGTGGGCGCCAAGCCGCCGGTGTCGTTCTTCGCCTACCCCGGCAAACCGAGCTGGTGCGCGCCGGAGGGCTGCCGCTTCAGCCATCTCGCGCTGCCGCACGAGGACGGCGCGGGCGCACTCGCCGCGCTCGCCGACGCGCTCGGCGCGCCGCCACAGGCGACGGCGCGTCAGCCGCTCGCGCTGCCGTCGTTGCCCAAGGGAGCGCTCAACATGATCACCGCGGCGCAGGTGATCGCAGCGCTGACCCCGGAAAACGTAATCTTCGCCGAGGAAGCCGCCACCTCGAGCCTGCCGCTGCTGGCCGCCCTGCCGCGGGCGCGGCCCAACACGCACCTCGCCTTGACGGGCGGCTCGATCGGCGACGGCATGCCGATGGCCGTGGGCGCCGCGATTGCCGCACCCGACCGCAAGGTGATCTGCCCGCATGGCGACGGAGGTGCGGCCTACACCATGCAGGCGCTGTGGACCATGGCGCGCGAGAAGCTCGACGTGACGGTGATCGTCTATGCCAACCGCTCCTACGCGATCCTGAACGTGGAGCTCGCGCGCGTCGGTGCGATCGGCGCCGGCCCCAAGGCGCTCTCGATGCTCGACCTGCACAACCCCGAGATGAACTGGGTGAAGATCGCCGAGGGTCTCGGCGTCGAGGCGAGCCGCGCGACCACCAGCGAGGAATTCGCCTCGCAGTACGAGTCGGCCATGAAGACGAAGGGACCGCGACTGATCGAGCTCATGACCTGAAGCGCGGGTCCCGGCTCGCCCGGCGACGGCGGGGCGCCGCTGCGTCGATCGACGCAGCGCCGTGCGCTTCAGCGCAACAGATGCTGCGCCAGCGCGTGGTAGGCCGGCAGCGAGGTCGGGTCGAGGTTGGCGTTCGCCGCCAGCGGGTGCGAGGCGAAACGGGCAATCACCATCTCTGCCTTCGGATCGATGTAGATCACCTGTCCGTGGATGCCGCGTGCCGAGTACGCGCCATGTTCGTTGTGGGTGACCCACCACATGTTGCGGTAGCTCCAGCCCTGCAGCAGCGTGTAGCCGGCCTTGGCGAACTCCGTTTTGTCCGCACCGCGGCGGATATCGTCCACCACCGCCTTCGGCACGACCTGCCGACCGTTGAAGCGGCCCTCGAGGCGCATCATCTCGCCGAAGCGGGCCATGTCGCGCAGCGTGGGGCTGAAGCCACCGCCGGCAAATTCCGTCCCCTCCGAGTCCACGATGAAATAGGCGTCGCGCTCGACGCCGAGCGGCTGCCAGAAGCGCTCCGACATCAACTGGCCAAGCGTCTTCCCCGTCACGCGGCGGATCAGCCAGCCGAGCACGTCCGTGTTCACCGTCTTGTAGGCGAATGCCTGGCCGTGCTCGCCTTCCTGCTGCAGCGTCTCGAGGAAAGCGTAGAAACTCGTGGGCCCGTCGTAGCCCGGCGGGCGCGGCAGAATTCCGCCGGCGCGCGAATGGCTCCAGATCTCGGCCTTCGGGTCGGCGTAGTTCTCCGAGTACTTCACCCCGATGGTCATGTCCATCACGTCGCGCACGGTCGCATCGCCGTAGGCCGTACCCGCGAGCTCGGGGATGTACTTCGTGACGGGAGCGCGCTCGTCGAGGCTGCCCTCCGCCACGAGCATCGCGCCCAACGTTCCGACGAACGACTTCGTTACGGACATCGCGATGTGATTCGAGTGCGGCCCCGTCACGCCAAAGTAACGCTCGTAGACGATGCGCCCCTTGTGCAGCACGACGATCGCGTCGGTGTAATTGGCCTCGAGCGACTGCACCCAGGTCATCTTGTCGCTGCGCCCGATGGGCGTGAAGGTGACGGCACCGATGTCGCTGCGCTCTGCGCGCGGCAGCACGGATACCGGGCCGTCGCCACGCCACACGCCGCTCGTGGGCACGAAGTGGCGGATGTGCGCGAACGACCAGCGCGTCTGCGGGAAACGCAGGTGGCTGCCGTCCGCGAAACGTATGAGCTTCTCCGGCGGCGGCGGTGAGCCGACCATCCAGCCGAGCCTCACGGGATCGGAGTCGGCCGCGCTCAATGGTGGCGACTCGGCGGCGGTCGTCGATGCGCCCTGCAGCACGGCGGCCGTCACTACTGCCTGCAGCGCGCGGATCAATACGTTCATCGCGTCACCCTCAGTCGTTTGATGTCCCGATCACCGTGCACTCCCGAGAGGCGCGCGCCCACCAGTGCATCGACCAACCGGGGCGAACTCGTGACACGCAACCGGTCCAGTCGATCCAGGGCGCGGGTGCGAAAGTCGACGCACGTTGCACCCGCTTCACCAGCAACGCGAGATCCATCGCCAGGCCCCGGCGACACCGCCCGCAGGATCGATTCGTGCAGAGCGGCGCTGCTACCATACTGCACCCAGGGCTTTTCAATCCAAACAGAGGAATGAACGATGTCCGGACTAGGTTGTTGCATCTGGTGGTTTCTGTTCGGCGCGCTGCTCGGCTGGCTCGCGAGCTGGCTGCTCGGCAAGCTGATCGGCAAGGGCCCCACCGAGGTCGCACGCGCCGTGCCGGCACCCGTGGCTGCCCCGGCTCCTCGCACGACCGACGGCATCGACTACGCGGCCGCGCGCGCCGCAGGCTTCGTGGTGAGTGGCGTGGACAATCTCGAAGTCATCGAGGGAATCGGCCCCGCGATTGCGAACCTGTTGCGCAACAACGACGTCAAGAGCTTCGCCGCACTCGCGGCCATGGCTCGCCCGTCGATCCAGGCAATCCTCAACAAGGGTGGCTCGCGCTTTCAGGTCGCCAATCCCGAGACCTGGGCGGAGCAGGCTGCGCTCGCCGCAGCGAATCGCTGGGCCGACCTGCGCCGCCTGCAGGACGAGCTCGACGCCGGCGTCCGTCGCGTCTGAGCGGTGTTCGCCATGACGACACTCATTGACGGACGAACGCCCGCGCAACACGCGGCGTGGAACCGGTGGCACCTGCTGTTCGCGATCGTGCTCGCGCTGCTGTTGCTGCTCCTGTGGCTGGCCGGCCGCGGCCCGGGACACGCGGTCGCGACGGGCTCCTGCTGCGGAGTCGCGGCACCGGCCGCGGTGGCGCCGATTGCTCCGGCCGCAGAACCTGCCGCGGTACCACCAGCCCCGGCCGATTCGGACGGCGACGGCGTCAAGGACGATGTCGACCTGTGTCCAGACACCCCCCGTGGGGACCGTGTCGGCGAGCACGGCTGCTCCTGCGACGTCACGGTCCAGCTGCGGTACGAACTCGACTCCGACAAGCTGACACCCGAGGACATCGTCGCGCTCGACAGGCTCGCGGCACGTCTCAACGAGCTCAAGTTCGTCGGCGGCGAGATCGGCGGATATGCCGACAGCACGGGGGACGACGACTACAACCTCAAGTTGTCGCAGGCCCGCGCCCAGTCCGCGCTCGACTACCTGCTCTCCAAGGGCGTGGCACCGGGACGGATGACCGCCGTTGGCTACGGGGAGGCCAATCCGATCGCCGACAACGCGACTGCTGAGGGTCGGGCCCTCAATCGTCGCGTGGTGGTGCGCCGCACGGACTGCGGCCCGGCTCCGGGTTCAGCGGCACCGGTCGCGCCGGTCCCGGCGGCGAACCTGTACTTCGAGCTGGACAAGTTCGACCTGCCGGCCGATGCGGCGCGGACGCTCGCGCCCATCGTGGAGTACGCGAAGGTCAACCCGTCCGCGATGTCCGCCATTTCCGGATACCACGATCCGACCGGCGCCCGGGAGCACAACATCGAGCTCGCCAAGAACCGGGCGGCCGCGGTGCGCGACTACCTGGTGGCGCAGGGGATCGAGCAGGCGCGCATCGACATGCGCAAGCCGATCGAGACCGCCGGCTCCGGCTCGCTGGAGGAGGCGCGCCGCGTGGAGGTCAGCATCGCCCAGCCCTGAGGCTGAGCTGCACAGCGGGGTCCGGACGACCGCGTCCGGGGCCCGGACGCACAGACGGCGCCCACGGTGTGAACCGTGGACGCCGTTTTCCATTGCGCACCAAGTCCCGATGCGGCAGGTCCCTGGCCTCTGCTAGCGTGCGCATGACTTCCCTGGCCGGCCCGGAGGACCTCGCTCCTCATGTACATCGTGATGATCGCGCCAGAATGCGCACCGGTCGCCAAGGTAGGCGGGCTGGGTGACGTGGTCTACGGCTTGAGCCGCGAGCTGGAGATCCGTGGCAACGCGGTCGAGATCGTGCTGCCGAAGTACGACTGCATGCGCGAGGACCAGGTCTGGGCGCTGCAGGTCGTGGACCACTCGCTCTGGGTGCCGTGGGATGGCGGCGCGATCGAGTGCGTCGTGTGGTTCGGCTTCGTCCATGGCCGCAAGTGCTTCTTCATCGAGCCGCGCCACTCGCGCGCATACTTCAGCCGCGGCGCGTACTACGGCTTCCCCGACGACGCGGAGCGCTTCGCGTTCTTCAGCCGGGCGTCGCTCGAGTTCCTGCTCAAGTCGGGCAAGCGCCCCGACGTGATTCACACGCACGACTGGCAGGTAGGGCTCGTGCCGGTGCTCCTCTACGAGATGTTCGCCGCCGCCGGACTCGGCAATCAGCGTACCTGCCACACCATCCACAATTTCCGCCACCAGGGGGTAGCCGGGTGGCACCTGCTGCAGGCGGCAGGACTCGATCCCGTGCATGTCGGCGCTCCGGACCGTCTGGGCGAGGAGCACGACCGGCACTCCATCAACCTGACGCGCGGCGCGATCGTCTATTCGAACTTCGTGACCACGGTGTCGCCCCATCACGCATGGGAAGTCCGCCACACCGATCTCGGCTGCGGGCTCGGGCCGGTGCTGCACCGGCACCAGCTCAAGTTCGGAGGCATCCTGAACGGGCTCGACTACGAGATGTGGAATCCGCAGACCGATCCGCACATTGCCCGGCAGTACGCGGCCAGCTCCCTGCAACACAAGGCCGACAACACCGACGCCCTGCGCGCACGCATGATGCTTCGCCCCGGCAACCGGCCGCTGGTCGCATATGTCGGCCGGCTCGACGCGCAGAAGGGCCTGCCCCTCGTAAAGCACTCCATCGCCCACGCGCTCGGCAACGGGGCTCAGTTCGTGCTGCTGGGTTCGGGCGCCGAGCACGGCATCAACGAAGACTTCTGGGCGCTCAAGCACCACCTCAACGACAACCCCGACTGTCATCTCGAGATCGGTTACGACGAGGAGCTTGCGCACCTGATATACGCGGGTGCGCACCTGCTCGTGATGCCGAGCCTGTACGAGCCCTGCGGGCTGTCGCAGATGATCGCGCTTCGCTACGGCACGGTGCCCGTGGTACGGGCGGTGGGCGGCCTCATCGACAGCGTGTTCGACTGGGACCACTCCGAACGGCCGCGCCCTGAGCGCAACGGCTTCGTGTTCGAGCACCCGGATGCCGCCGGAATCGACTCGGCACTCGATCGCGCCTTCGGCCTCTGGCGCGACGAGCCCGGACTGTTCCGGCAACTGGTGCTGCAGGGCATGGCCTGCGACTATTCCTGGAACCAGCCCGGCCGTCATTACCTCGACATCTACCAGTACATCCGCCACAAGTAGCGAGACAGTGGAAGCTCTGCCGGAGTACGTCGACGGACTGCCAAACCTGTGCGGAGCGGAACCGCTGATCGAGCGGGTGATTACCGAGGCTCGCGAACGCCCGGTGTTCCTCGCCGAGAGCCGCGCCCCCTTCGACCGTATCCGCAGTGCCTGTGCGATCGCGCTGCACATGCACCAGCCGCTCGTACCCGCAGGCGGCGGGGATCTCCGCAGCGCGGCGCTGATCGGGAACCTGCAGTTCATGGCCGAGCACCCGGGCGTCGGCGATAATCACAACGCGCCGGTGTTCCGCCGCTGCTACGCCCGGATGGGCGAGTTCGTGCCGCAGCTCATCGCTGAGGGACTCGAGCCGCGCGTGATGCTCGAGTACTCCGGCACGCTGCTGCATGGACTGCGCGTCATGGGCGCCGACGAGGTGATCGAGTCGCTTCGACGCATCACCAGCGACCCCGCCTACCGTCGCTGCGTCGAGTGGCTGGGCGCGCCCTGGGGACACGCTGTTGCGCCATCCACGCCCGCGCAGGACTTCCGCCTGCACGTGCGCGCGTGGCAGCACCATTTCGCCTCGATCTTCGGGCTCGAGGCACTCGGCCGCGTGCGCGGCTTCTCGCCTTCGGAGATGGCGCTGCCGAACCACCCGGAGGTGGCTTACGAGTTCGTCCGGACGCTGGTGGACTGCGGCTACCGCTGGGTGCTGGTGCAGGAACACACGGTCGAGGAACCCGGCACGCAATCAGCACCGAGCCGTCCGCACCTGCCGCACCGTCTCGTCTGCCACAGCGCTACGGGTGACGTGGCGAGCATCGTCGCGCTCGTGAAGACGCAGGGCTCCGATTCGAAGCTCGTCGCGCAGATGCAGCCATGGTACGAGGCGCGCGGGCTGGGTCGGACCACGCTCGCGGGCCGCGACGTACCGCCGCTGGTCACGCAGATCGCCGACGGCGAGAACGGCGGCGTGATGATGAACGAGTTCCCGTCCAAGTACTTCGAAGTTGTCCGCGCGGCTTCCAACAGCGATGTGCCGCTGCTCAATGGCACCGAGTATCTCGAGCATCTGTTCGCGAGCGGAGTGCGCGAAGCCGACCTGCCGGTGATCCAGCCGCTGTTCCAGGGCCGCATCTGGTCGCGAATGCAGCCGGGCGACGGTCCCGACCGGCTCGTATCGGTCATCGATGAGTTGCGGCGCGAGGATGCCCGCTTCCACATGGAAGGCGGCAGCTGGACCGGCGATCGGACCTGGGTACGCGGCTACGGGAACGTGCTGGGGCCTATGGAAGCCGCGAGCGTGCTGTTCCACGAGAAGGTGAGCGCACGCGGACTGGCGACCAGCGAGCGTGGCCGGCGCAACGCGCTGTTGCACCTGCTCGCATCGCAGACCAGCTGCTATCGCTACTGGGGCGAGGGTACCTGGACGGACTACGGTCGCGAGCTATGCCGCCGGGCGACCGAGATCCTGAATCACGACTTCTGACGCCGTCGCCCGGGCTGCGGACGGCCCGTCTTGTCCAATAGCTCTCGAGGACGCTGGATGCGCTCGCGCCAGACATCGAACGGGTCCCAGCCTCCGGGCTTGGTCGGCACAAGCTTCACCGGGATCGAAGCTGGTCGATCTGTGGCCGCTTCGACGACCGGGACAACTTTCTTGGCTTCACTGCGGGACATCATCACTCCCTGACTTGCTCCCCGACACGAGTGTAATACGCTGGACTGGCGTCGGGCGCGCCGTCGACGTTGGCCCCTATTATCGGCACGTCGATGCGAGAGCATTGGACAAGTTACCATAACGCGGCACTTACCATCGCGACTCTGTCGGGCAATGACCAGCTCTTCTCAGGAGGAATGCTCGTGAAAAACACCTTCTTGACGATCAGCGTCGGGCTCGCCGCTTTCGCCATCGGCGCCGCCGCGAGCGCCCATGCTTCCTGCAGCCATGACACCAGCCTTTGCCAGCAGGCCGTGAAGTCGCAGATCGAGTTCGGGCACGACAATGCCAGGATCGCGTTCGCCGACAAGGATATCCACAACGTCGGCAGTGGGTCTGCACACGCACGGGTCGGCGGGAAAGGCCGCTTCACGAACAAGGACTGACTCGGACCGATCCCGGTTCGATGCGCGGATGCCTGCGAGGGGAAGGCGTGGTGCGCGACAGCGGTGGGCTACTGTGCCGACGGGCATCCTGAGGCCCGCCGTCACCGGACCGCTGCGCTGCGCAGGCCTCGCAGCGGCCCTGCTGCTGGTCGGCTGCGTCACCCAGCCGCCTGCGGATCTTGCCATCGACATCCCCGGCGATGTGACGGACGCGCGTGGCCGCTTCGGCGAGATCTACTGCACCGTACTCGATCGTCGCGGCGAATCACTGCCGGACTACCGTCCTTGCAGCGAAGCCCTCAGCCAGGTCGTCGGGACGCCGCGCGGCGACGGCCGGCCGGTGGATCTCGGATATTCGCAGCTGCGCCTGGTCATCGGCCTCGTCGGAGGCATCGGTTACGGCTGTATCGCCGACTGGCTCGCACCGCCCGAGAGCAGCCGCGACCACCTGCGGGCGCTGGGCTACGACCTGCGGACGATAGAGGTGGACGCACTGTCGGGCTCGACGCACAACGCACGCCAGATCCGTGACGCGATCATGGCCATGCCGCCGGCGGAAGGTCCGCCGCGCCTCGTGCTGCTGGGTTACTCAAAAGGCGCGCCCGACATCCTGGAGGCGCTCGCCGGATTCCCGGAGATCCACGATCGCATCGCCGCCGTCGTGAGCATCGCAGGCGCGGTCGGCGGTTCACCGACCGCCGACCACGCCAGCGAGTTCCAGGCCGACCTGCTCAGTCGGCTGCCAGGCGCGGACTGCGACAAGGGCGACGACGAGGCTGTGGCCAGCCTGCATACCGACGTGCGCCGCAACTGGCTCGCCGAGCACCCCCTGCCACGGGGCCTGCGCTACTACTCCGTGGTCACGCTGCCCGAGCGCGACAACATCTCGTGGGTCCTCGGGCCTTCCTACGACAAGATCAGCGAGGTGGATCCACGCAACGACGGCCAGGTGATCTATCGCGACCAGATCATCCCCGGCAGTACGCTGCTCGCGTTCGTAAACGCCGACCACTGGGCAGTCGTGCTGCCCATCGACAGTTCGCACCCGGTGATCGCTGCAACGCTCGTGAATCGCAACGCGTTTCCGCGCGACGCCCTGCTCGAGGCGGTGCTGCGCTTCGTCGAGGAAGACCTCTCGCGACCGCCGCCCTGAGCGCCAGGATCGCGTGACACGACCCGACTCGCAGCGGATCCCAATGACAGAGATGAATCTGCACATGACCCATCGACGCCGGCTCGCAGCTCTAGGAGCCCGTCCGAGTAATCGGTTCGTTACACTGGCGCGAGAGTGAGCGGGGATCAAGCGTCATGGCGAAGACCTTTCGCGAGTGGAACGTGGAGCAGGCGTGGTTGCTGCCGCCCTCGGT
>Ga0114939_10003001_pt1 | contig 12022 bp, 11 predicted proteins | sample AshMeaCrysSpring_FD_87196 | JGI IMG/M metagenome (GOLD analysis project Ga0114939, IMG submission 87196) | Groundwater microbial communities from Big Spring, Nevada to study Microbial Dark Matter (Phase II) - Ash Meadows Crystal Spring | ecosystem: Environmental > Aquatic > Deep subsurface >... | reverse complement strand
TGCTGCGCCGATTGGCCCGGGCCTCCTGCGAGCAGCACGACCGGATCCGCTGCCGGTTGCTTCGAGGTGCTGGGGACCCACGCGATGCCGAGCTCGATACGACGCCCGTTCGGGCTGGACCGGTTCTCGGGCACCTCAAGGACCGCGCATCGCGCCGGCACGGTCTGGGCCTGCCCTGGCTGCGACAGCGTGCAGGGCGTGAAACCAAGCTTGCCGTAGGACACCGCGATCGGAGGCGCGGCCGTCGCCGCCGGCAGCGCCAGCGCCAGGGCGACACACGCGGTTGCGCGAACGACCGGCAGGAAATTCATCGGTGGCAGGTCCCGCGACAGCGGCCAGTGGGCGCGCGCAACGTACACGGGTGCGTCGGTGTTGGCCAGTGGATTGGGCTAGGATGTGACCATGCCTGCATCGATGCCCCCCGTCACACGGGCCCTGCTGTTCAGCAACGTGGCCATCTTCGTCCTGCAGCAGCTGATGGATCCGGTGCTGCTGCAGCATTTCGCGCTGTGGCCGCCCGCCTCGGGCCAGTATCCCGGGGCGCCCGCGTTCGAGATCTGGCAGCTCGTCAGCTATGGTTTCCTGCATGGCGGTCTCACGCACCTGTTCTTCAACATGTTCGCGCTGTACATGTTCGGTGGCGAAATCGAGCGCCTGCTCGGCTCGCGGCGGTTCGCCACCTATTACTTCGTCTGCGTGATCGGCGCGGCTGTCGCGCAGCTGGTCGTCATCAGCAACATCAGCGGGCCTCCCGTGCCCACCGTGGGCGCCTCGGGCGGCGTGTTCGGCCTGCTGCTCGCCTTCGGCATGGCATTCCCGCAGCGGCGCATCATGCTGCTGTTCCCGCCGATCCCGATGCCGGCCTGGGTTTTCGTCACGCTGTACGGGCTGCTCGAGCTGTACCTGGGCGTCACCGACTCGGGCCAGGGCGTCGCGCATTTCGCGCACCTCGGCGGCATGGTGGCGGGTTTCGTGCTGCTGATGCGCTGGCGCGGCCAGCGCCGCGCGGGTTGAGCTGGAGAACACCGATGGCCATGCATCCAAAGGCGAAGTCGCGTCGAAAAAGCGGGCACATGGACAAGGCAGTGAAGGTCCCGCAGCCCGTGATGGTGCGCAACGAGGTCAGCCGCGACGACGCGGAGGCAGCCGTGCGCACGCTGCTGCGCTGGGCCGGCGAAGACCCCGCGCGCGAAGGCCTGCTCGACACGCCGCAGCGCGTCGTCGATGCCTACACGGACTGGTTCTCTGGCTACTCGATCGACCCGCGCGATTACCTGCGCCGCACGTTCGAGGAGACGGCGGGCTACGACGAAATGGTCGTGCTGCGCGACATCGAGTTCGAATCGCACTGCGAGCACCACATGGCCCCGATCATCGGCCGCGCCCATGTGGGTTACCTGCCCACCGGCAAGGTCGTCGGCATCAGCAAGCTGGCCCGAGTAGTGGACGTCTTCGCGCGCCGCTTCCAGGTGCAGGAGAAGATGACGGCGGAGATCGCGAAATGCATCAATGATGTGCTGCAGCCTTCGGGCGTCGGCGTCGTGATCGAGGCTGCCCACGAGTGCATGACCACCCGCGGTATCCACAAGCGCGGCGTGTCGATGATCACGTCCAAGATGCTGGGCTCCTTCCGCGCGGATGCCCGCACCCGCAACGAGTTCCTGACCTTCATCGACATCCGCGACCGCCGCTGAGGCGGCACCAAAAGCCCCGCAGACGCGCCACTCCGACGAACTGTAAAGACTGGCCGGAATCCGGCCACTGCGGCATATTGTCGCGCCCGGCACGCCTCCAGCCGTTGCCCGGGCCGGCACCGGAACCCCGGCGCCAGGACCACAGAGCGCCGGGAGCCTCTCGTGCCTGCACTTTCCTCCGTACATCACCCGCTCTACCAGTTGCGCCGGACACCGTTCCATCCGCGGACGTCCGAACTGTGCCTGCCGCACAACTGGCGCCGCTGGGGCGGCTGCATCGCCGTGGGCTCCTATGACCTGGGCCTCGACCGCGAGTACTGGGCCATCCGCAACCACGCGGCCCTGATCGACATCTCGCCGCTGATCAAGTACGAGATTACCGGCCGCGACGCCGCCCGCCTCCTGCACCGGCTGACGCCGCGCGACATCTACAAACTGCAGGTCGGGCAGGTCTATTACACCGGCTGGTGCGACGACGACGGCAAGCTGCTCGACGATGGCACCGTGACGCGCATCGGTGAGCAGGCCTATCGCCTGACGGCCGCGGAGCCGCAGCTGCGCTGGCTGCACATGAACGCCGTCGGCATGGACGTGGCCGTCGTCGAAGTCACCGGGCAGATGGCGGCACTGAGCCTGCAGGGGCCGAAGTCGCGAACGATCCTGAACCACGCGTGCGAGCAGCCGGTCGACGGTCTCAAGTATTTCCGCATGGGGTTCAACGCAATCGGCGGAAGGCCCGTGTCGGTCTCGCGCACCGGGTACACCGGCGATCTCGGCTACGAGATCTGGATGGATGCGGCCGACGCGCTCGTCGTCTGGGACACGCTGATGGCCGCGGGGCACGATTACGGCATCACGCCGACGGGCATCCTCGCGATGGACATGGCGCGCGTCGAAGCGGGTCTCTTCATGCTCGACGTTGATTACACCGCGGCCACCCATGCGTGGATTCCGGGCCAGCGCTCGTCGCCGTACGAGATGGGTCTCGGCTGGACCGTCGCGCTGGAAAAGCCCGGCTATTTCGTCGGCCGCCGCGCACTGGAGCGCGAGCACCGCGAAGGCTCGAGCTGGAAGATGGTCGGGCTCGAGATCGACTGGGAAAGCCTCGAGCGCGCGTATGCCACGGTCGGCATGCCGCCGCAGATTCCCGTTGCGGCAGTGCGCGGCAGCATTCCCATCTACTCCGGGCCGCGGCAGATTGGCTATGCCTCGACCAGCACGTGGTCGCCGGTGTTGAAGAAATACATCGCGCTCGTGCACCTGCAGAAGCCGTACTTCGAGCGGGGCACCAAAGTCGAGATCGAAGTCACCGTGGAACATCATCGGCGCCGGGCGGACGCGACCGTCGTCCAGCTCCCGTTCTACGAACCCGAGTGGAAGAAGAAGTAAGCGCCATGGCCAGCAACACCTACGATGCGATCGTCATCGGCGCGGGCCACAACGGCATGATCGCGGCCGCGTACCTCGCACGCGCCGGCAGGAAAGTCTGCGTGCTCGAGCGCCGCGAGATCGTCGGCGGCGCTGCGGTCACGGAGGAGATCTTCCCGGGCTACCGCTTCAGCGAGTTCTCGTACGTCGTGAGCCTGCTGCGGCCCGAGATCATCCGCGACCTGCAACTGCCGAAGCACGGGCTCAAGATCCTGCCGCTGCCGAGCACGGTCACGCCGCTCGACAACGGCGACTACCTCGCCGGCTGGGACGATCACGACCTGACCCGCCGTGAGATTTACCGTCACTCGCCGCGGGATGCTGAAAGCTACGACGAGTATTCGCGCGTGATGGCGCGAGCCGCGAAGGCGATCAAGCCGATCATCGGCCTGGTGCCGCCCGACCCGTCGTCGCTCAGCTGGCGCGACCTGAAGGGCCTGCTCAAGCTGGGCCAGTATGGCCGCTCCCTGAGCGAGCACGAGATCTACCGCATCGCCAAGCTCGTCACGCAGTCCTCCGCCGACCTGCTCGAGGAATGGTTCGAGCTCGATCCGCTCAAGGGCACCAAGGCCGCGAGCGGCATCATCGGCACCTACCTCGGCCCGCGTTCGCCGGGCACCGCGTACGTGCTGCTGCACCACTACATGGGTGAGATCGATGGCGCGTTCCGCGCCTGGGGCTTTGCCAAGAACGGCACCGGCGGCGTCACGGCGGCGATCGCGTCGTCGGCGCGCGCGCTCGGCGTCGAGATCCGCACCGGCGCCGCCGTCGACAAGGTGATCGTCAAGGGAGCTCGTGCATCTGGTGTCGCGTTGGTGAATGGCGACGAACTGAGCGCAAGAGTGGTGATGTCCGCTGCCGACCCGAAGCGCAGCTTCCTGCAGTTCGTCGACTCGCAGCATTTTCCCGACGAGTTCGTGCAGGCGATCCGCAATTTCCGCGTGCGCGGCTCCTCCGGCAAGCTCAACATCGCGCTGACGGGCCTGCCCGACTTCACGTGCCTGCCAGGTGAAGGCCCGCTGCACCGCGGCGCCATCTCGATCAGCCCCAGCATCGAATACGTCGAGCGTGCTTACGACGAAGCGAAGTACGGCAGCTTCTCCAGCCAGCCGTACATGGACATTATCATCCCTTCGATGATCGACCGCGACATGGCGCCGCCGGGACACCACGTGATGTCGTGCTTCGTGCAGTACGCGCCCTACGACATCGAGGGCGGCTGGACGGATGCAAAGAAAGAAGCCTTCGGCGAGACGGTGATCGCGACGCTCGAGAAGTACGCGCCCAACATCCGCCAGGTGATCGTCGGCAAGCAGGTGATCACGCCGGCCGACATCGAGCGCATCGCGGGCATCACCGGCGGCAACATCTTCCATGGCGAGTTGCTGCTGCACCAGCTCTTCTTCCTGCGACCCGCGCCGCAATGGGCCGACTTCCGCACACCGCTCGCGGGCTACTACTTCGGCGCCGCGGGCGCGCATCCGGGCGGCGGCGTGATGGGCGCGGCCGGCAAGATGGCCGCGGACGAGATCCTCAAGGACTGGCAGTGATGACGAACCCCGAGATCCTCATCGTCGGCGCCGGCCACAACGGCCTGGTCGCCGCTGCCTACCTCGCCCAGGCTGGCAAGCAGGTGCTCGTGCTCGAGGGACGCGAGGCCGCCGGCGGCCTGCTCGCCGGCGCGCGACTTGCAACCGGCGTCGCCGTGCCCGGCCTGCACCCAGCCGCGCAGCTGCGCCCCGCCATCGTCCGCGAGCTCGACCTCGCGCGGCACGGCATGGCGCAGGACACGAGCGATACCCCGTACGTCGCGGTCACTCCGGGCGGCGAGACGCTGACGCTGCGCTCGAGCGGCACCGACGCCGCGACGATCGACGCGATCCGTCACCTCTCGGCGCGCGACGCGGCGCGCTGGCCCGAGTTCGTCGCTTTCATGAACTCGGCGGCCGCCTTCCTCGACGCGGCGTATGCGACGTCGATGCCGCGACTGCCCCACGCCGACCTGATGCAGGATGGCCTGCCACTTGCCTCGCTCGCGCTGAAGCTGCGGCGCCTGGGCGGCAAGGACATGTTCCGCGTGATCCGCAGCCTGTCGATGTCGGCCGCCGAGCTCACCGAGGAGTTCTTCGAGTCGCCGACGCTGCGGGCTGCGATCGCCGGCGTCGCGATCCATGGCGTGACGCTGGGCGCGATGTCCGCCGGTACCGGGCTCACGCTGATCCACAATTGGATGAACCGCGGCGGACTCGCCCACCGCGGCGCGAAGGGCGGACCGGAAGCGATCACGAACGCGCTGGTCGCGGCCGTGCGCGCAAAGGGCGGCACAGTGCGTACCGGGGCGAAGGTCGAACAGATCGTCGTCGACAACCAGCGCGTGAAGGGCGTGCGCCTGGCCACGGGTGAGGAGATCCTCGCCAGCACGGTCGTATCGGCGGCGGACCCGCGCCGCACGCTGCTGGGTCTCGTCGGCGCGCCCGAACTGCCGCCCGAATTCGTATGGCAGACGCAGTCGATCCGCATGCGCGGCTCCGTCGCGAAGCTGTTCGTGCGGACAGATGGCCAGCACGGTCTGCCGGCGGGCACGATAGCGGTCGCGCCTACGCTGCGTTACCTCGAGCGCGCGTACGACGCCGCCAAGTATGGCGAGATGTCGCAGCATCCCTACCTCGAAATCACCACGTCCGGCCCCGACGTCGCGATCCATTTCCAGTGCGCGCCCTATGCGCTGCGCGACGGCGACTGGGAAAATGCGCGGCCCGAGCTCGAGCGCCGCGCGCTGGAGACGATCGCGGACTGCTATCCGGGCTTCAGGGGCTCGGTGCAGTCGGTACAGTCCGTCACGCCGGTCGAACTCGAACAGGCGTGGGGCCTGACCGAGGGCGACCTGAACCACGGCCAGCTGATTCTCGACCAGATCTTCTTCATGCGCCCGCTGCCGGGCTGGTCGAATCACCGCACGCCCATCGACGGCCTGTGGCTGTGCGGCTCCGGCGGTCATGGCGGCGGGGGCATCAGCGGTCATCCCGGCCGCAATGCGGCGAGGTCTATTCTCAGGGGGTAATACGTCATGCGGCGACAGCTTTGGTTCAAGTCCGCGTCGGTTGCGTTTGCGATGCTCGCCTGCGTTGCAGCGCGTGCGGATGACACTGCCGATGCGGCGCCCGCGACGAACCCGGCGTACGACGCCGCGCTGGCGCAGAAGGTCGGCGCTGATGAGATGGGCATGCGCAAGTACGTGCTGGTCATACTGAAGACCAGCGCGAAGCCGTTGCCTAAAGGCCCGGAGCGCGACGCGATGTTTCGCGGGCATTTCGAGAACATGAAGAAGCTGTCGGATGCGGGCAAGCTCGCGTTCGCAGGACCGTTTGGCGACAAGAACGCAGGCGAAGGTTCGTGGCGGGGGATGTTCGTGTTCGCCGTACCAACGGTTGAGGAGGCCAAGGCGCTGACGGCGCCGGACCCGGTGCTGCAGCAGGGCGAGATGGTAGCCGAGTACCACGAGCTGTACGGTTCAGCCTCCCTGATGCTGGTGCCGGACACCTACCTCAAGGTCGCGAAGAAGCCGATGTGACGCAGGCGGCGGCATCACTACCGCCGCCGCTGGCATCAGAGCTTGCCTTCGCTGCCGGCGAACATCACTTCCTGCACGACCCCGGAGTTCGAGACGAGGCACCGCCACGGCGCGCGTTTCGAACCCACGCCGATCATCACGACGCTGTTCGCCTGCGAGAACTCCGAGCTCAGCACCGTGACTTCGCCGTTGTTCGCCTTGTTCGATACGGCGGCGAGACACGCCTGTTCCTGCTTGCTCGGGGCACCGGTGGCTGCAGCAGCGGCCTGCGGCTGGGTCTTGCACGCCTGCCAGCCCTTTTCGTAGTCGGCGTTGTGGTGGGCGCGATCGTAGGAACCGGCCTTTGCATCGGCACAGCCGCGGTTGTACTGCTTGTTGGCGTCGCTGGCGACGGCAGTCGAGGTGAGCACCGGCAGGACGGCCAGCAGGCTGGCGAGGCCGACGGTTCGGAGGACGGAAAGCGTGGTACGAAGCACTTAGAACTCCTTAGTGAGAAATTGCGGGGGGCTGTCGATTCAGGTTGGCCAAGTCCGCAATTTTTAACCTATGGGTCATCACGATCGGGCACTATCCGAATTGCGCATTCAGTTCGCTTCCTGGCTGTCGGCGAGACTTGCAGGTTCATCGCGCCAGACCAGCCTCCATGCCGAGCCGAAAGCACGAGCAGTTTGTGATTCGAGTTTTCCTGACTACACTTGGTTGCACTTTTCCCCGGTGCCCCTCACCAAGTGAGTGGGAGGAGCTTTAGACGCTCCGCCTCGCCCCGAATCGAACAGGCACCGATCGGCATGTTCGTCAGCCTGCAGAGGATGTTCTTTGGCAATGAACCGCACAGCGATGGTGTCGGTCACAATCGGTCTGGCCCTGGCGGGCTGCACCGGACACCAGCCTGCAACCACGGTCGCGCTGCCGGCGTTCGAACCCCTGCAGCAGTGCTTCGCGGAACTGCCAGCGGAAGTGAACCCTCAGGTCAGTCCCGATTGCGGCTACGTGACCGTGCCGGAATCGCGCGGCGGCAACGGTGGGCGCATGCTGAAGCTGGGTGTGTTGCGCCTGAAATCGCCGCAGGGTGCCAACAAATCGCCGTTGTTCATGCTGGCCGGCGGGCCGGGACAGACCGCGATCAGCACCGAGAATCTCATCCTGCTGAGGCCTGAACTCGTGGGCCAGGTCCTGCAGGATCGCGACATCGTGTTGATGGAGCAGCGCGGCACTCGCAATACCACCGTCGTCCTCGACTGCCCCGAAGCCAGAACCGCGACCTGGGAGGCTCACCGACTCGGGATGAGTGATCAAGAGGCGGAGGCCTACGCGATCGAAGTCCTGCAGGCCTGCGTCGGCAGCCTGAAGGCGCGCGGTGTGAACCTGGATGCCTATAACAGTGTGGAGAATGCCGCGGACGTCGATGCAGTCCGCCAGGCGCTGGGTTACAAGCGAATCATCTACTACGGCGCGTCGTACGGCTCGCAGCTCGGCCAGCACGTCATGCGTGATTTCCCCTCGAGCCTCGAGGCCGTAATCCTGGACGGCGCAAACGCGCTCTCACGAAAGAGCTGGGTGGAAGACCGGGCGCTCGACGCCCAGTGGGGCATCGACAACCTGACCAAGCTGTGTGACGCGGACGAAGCCTGTCGCAAGAACTACGACATTCCCGCCCTCGTCACCGCCAGCCTGCACGTATTTGCGGATGGTCCACTGCCTTACCGCTATGCCGACCCGTCGGACCCGTCTTTCGAGGTCGAGGGCGTGGTGACGGCCGACGACTTGGTGGCTCTGATCTACGAGATGCAGGGCTCTGTGATCGGATCATTCAGCGTGCCGGCGACGCTGCAGGTACTGAGCCAGGGAGGTGCCGACAAGGTCGTCGAGGTGCTGGGGCCGGTCAAGGGAAGCCGCTTGCTCGCGAGCCGAAGTGCTTCAGACGTCAGCGGGATGGCGTTGCTGATGCACGCAGCTATGGTCTGCTCCGACGACCCGGTCCATTCGTCCGATGACCTCATCACGGCCGGGACGGGTCCGTATGCAACCAGGTTCGGATTGTCGGTTGCCCTGGAGTACGTCACGCTGTGCTCCGTTGTCGCCGTCAAGGAATTGCCCGACAGCACCGACGTCAACGTCAGTGTCGATATCCCCGTCTTGTTGCTGAGCGGCAACCTGGATGTGGCGACCCCGACATTCCGGAGCCAAATCGTGGCCGATGCCTTGCCGAAAGCCACGCACGTCGTCTTCCCGGGCAGGACGCACGTCCAGCTGGCGGGGGTCAATCTGTGCGCCTTCGATATTCTGGCCCGGTTCACACGCAATCCGGCCGCTCCATTGGATACGGGTTGCATGCGAAATACCCCGGTCCTGGGTTTCGTGCTGCCGGATGGCACCATGAGCACAGACCACGACGACGCCACGGCGGAGCGGAAATAGCCGGAGTCACCTGCATTGTGTTGAGAGCATTTGCGGCCCTCCCGGTCCTTTACGCCGTCGCTTGCCTGGCCAGCATCTGCATGTTCGTGATCGGAATGCTGGGTTGGCTGGGACCACCGGGGCACGAATCTGCAGGCAACTACGCGATAGCACTGGGAGCACCCTGGAGTGTGCTGCTCGGGCTTGCGTTTCATCCGGACAGCAAGGCGGGCCTTGCGATCCTGATCGCGTCGATGGCTCTCAACTTTCGTTTGCTCAGGACACTGGCCTGAGCGCTCGCGATGCGTGAAGGAGTGCCGTTAGGGAACATCGTCAGGATCACCAACCATGCCGCGGCCGCGACGTGGGTCGTGCTCGCATTGATGGCTACGGGAAGCGGCATTGCGTGGCCGGGGGTGGCGACCATCAATTTCATTGTCGCCCCGTTTCTACTTGTTCCTGCGCTGCTTCTCTTCTGGAGGGCCAAGGCCTTTGGCGCGATGGTTCAATCGATCCCGGCCAACGGACCGGTGCTTTCGCTCCTGCGCTGCGAAGCGGTTACGTCCGCATCGATTCTAGTGGTCGGCCTGCTGTTGGTTACTGCCGCGGTATCCCGGGTGTGGGGTGAAGGATTCCCGCTGTTTGGATAACCATTGGCCTCGGGTCCGGCCCTCGAGCTTGAAGTCGCGGACCGCCGGCCGGGAGCTCGTAGCGTCCGTCGCCGACCTTGATCATCTGGAGGTCGCCATCTCGGTGTACGCTGAACGCAGCGCCGCCGTCGGCAGCTGGCGAGTGTGCGGCCTCTGCCTGCGGCTTGCCCGTGACGATCATCTCCAGCCGGTAGTCTGCCTTCTCGTTGCGCCGCGCCGCGCTGCGCAGCATGTAGACACGGATCCTGTAGTCGCCGGTCGCCGGGAGGACGCCCTCATACTGATTGTCGCTCATCGAGCCATTGAAGAACGCCACCTCGGTCTCGCCCGGCGCAAGAATGTTGAAATACGTGGCGGTACTCCTGGTCGCCATGCTCACGTTCATCGACTGGCCTTTGGACGCACCGAGCACGTAGTCGACGATCTGGTCGCCGGTGATCGTGCCCTCGACGACCGCACTCGTGGCGCCTTTTGCGAACTGGACCCGCTCGGTACGGATGTCATCTCCGGCCTGCGCCGCACCGAATGCCATGAGCAGCAGGGAAAGGGCCATCGCGGCCCGCAAGGCGGTGGGCAACAGGCGACTCACGTTCGTCCTCGTCTGTGGGCGTAATGAGGGGCTGGCTCGCATCCGACTAATAAGAGGTTTTGCAGGGCGCGCCAAAACGACCACAGCGTCAGGATCAGCAATGCCGGCCAGATCAGCAGCAGGTCGACCCGGATATCTGCCTCGGGTGTCCGAACCAGAACAAGCCATTCCCATGCTGCGAAAGCGAGGCAGAAAGCGACCGGAAGCAGCAGTGCATTGGCCCTGGATCGCGACGGGCCGGCGCGCAGCACCCCCCAGAGGACGGCATAAACCGCACATAGCGCAAGAATGCGCAGTGGATGCCGTACGAACCAACCGATAAATTCGACCAAGAACTATCCTCTGTTGGCCGCGAATCAGGGGCATCAGCCCGGCAGCGGTCGCTTTTCCGCGACGCGAGGCTAGTGATTCTGGTGGCGCCCGGCTAGCCGGATTCCGAATGGCTCGGCACTCTGGGTCGAACTGTAACTTCGGTTCGACCGCAAGGTGGCGCCGCGAAAGCTCAAGGACTACCTATCGGCTAAGCTTCGCCAACATCTGGAAAAAGGGGAGCAGATCGTGCCTTCACCCACGCTGACCCGCCGTGAACTGCTGATCGCGGCTGGCGCGACCGCGAGTTCGCTCGCCTTTCCCGCGACAAACGCGACCGAGGCTGCGAACACAGCGCCTGTCTCCGGCGCCACTTCGCAGGGCCCGGCCGGAAGTTTGGCAGCAGCCCGCACGGCGCTCGACCGCTACGTGCCAGCCTACCTGAAGACGATGAATGCGCCCGGCATGACCATGGGCCTCGCGACCCGCGATGGCGCTTTGCAGGAGTTGGCCTACGGCTGGTCGAACCGCGAGGCACGCGAACCCGTCAGCGCCGCGCACCTGTTCCAGATCGGCTCGATCACCAAGTCGTTCGTCGGCCTCGTGCTGCTGCAGTTGCAGGACGAAGGCAAGCTCGAGATCGCGAGACCCATCCTCGATTACCTGCCATGGCTGCCGATCGAACAGCCGTTCGGGCCGATCGCGGTGCATCACCTGCTCACGCACACCTCCGGACTCGCCTCGGAGTCACCGCCGTTCCCGGCAGGCGGCGCGCGCCTGATGCCGCACTACGCACCGGGCCAGCGCTTCCATTACTCGAACTGGGCCTATGACACGCTCGGCACGCTCATCGAGCAACTGGACGGGCAGCCCTGGCCGCAGGCCGTCGAGCGCCGCATCTTCGCGCCGCTGGGCATGACGGCGTCAACCGGTGCGATCACCGGCGGGACGGACGTGCGCGCGGCACGCAGTTACGTCCGGCGGGAAGACGCCGCCATTCCGCGCAACGATGCCCTCGCGCTGGTGATGGCTGGACCGCTGCCCGTCACGCGCGGCGCCGGCAGCATCGCATCCACGGCAGGCGACATGACGCGCTACATGCGCATGCTGCTCGATCGCGGGGCCGGACCGCGCGGCCTGATCGTGTCGGAAGGTGCATTCGAGACGTTCGTCACCGGTCACGTGCCTGCACCTGACTGGGGCGAGGGTGTGCACTACGGGTACGGCATCGCCATCGAAATGCGCGACGGCGAGCGCGTCCTGCGCCACACGGGTGGCATGGTGTCTTTCATGTCGTCCATGCAGGTCAACCTGGACGCAGGCGTCGGCGCGTTTGCCTCGATCAATGCGCAGCAGAACTTCCGGCCGAACCGCGTGACGGGTT
>Ga0114939_10003000_pt1 | contig 12023 bp, 10 predicted proteins | sample AshMeaCrysSpring_FD_87196 | JGI IMG/M metagenome (GOLD analysis project Ga0114939, IMG submission 87196) | Groundwater microbial communities from Big Spring, Nevada to study Microbial Dark Matter (Phase II) - Ash Meadows Crystal Spring | ecosystem: Environmental > Aquatic > Deep subsurface >... | reverse complement strand
TGACTTGGCCATCTGAGCGTTGGTACTTAAAAGCGAGTCCTTGCTTTTGCTCAATGGCCTCTCTGATCCTCAGGAGATACTCTTGTTCCTCTTCCTTCATCTTTATCTCAGAAGCCTAACCAGTCGCTACACCCGACGCCTCGCTTCGCTGGGCAGGGGTGAGCTTCATCGATGATCAGCAACCTATAAACTGAGTCTGTATAAATTTTATTCACGTCAATTCTAATGAACGCGTTGAAAGAAAAGTCCGACAGGCGGCTAGAGCCTATCCGGAAACCCGCCCCCTCTAACAACGAGGGCCCTTTTAAGCCCGTTCTCTCCTCCTCCCGATCCTTGCATTGACAGTCTGCAACACCCTCTTCTACCCTCTCGGAACAATGCAATCTGTGGAGTGGCAGGGGGAAAGGCTGCGCCTACTCGATCAACGGCGCCTGCCGACCGAGATCGTCTACGTCGACTGTGTCGATGCCACACAGGTTACACAGGCCATCTCCGAACTTTCGGTTCGCGGGGCGCCTGCAATCGGCATTGCAGCCGCCTACGGGGTGGTGCTGGCGGCACGCGGAATCGAGGCCGACGACTTTAGTGACTTCCTGGAACAACTCACGCCCTATTGCGATCAACTGGCCTCTGTGCGTCCCACCGCCATCAACCTCCGCGTGGCGGTCGACCGGATGATGCGGGCCCTCCTTGAATGTCGGAATGCGCCGCTCGATTCACTGTTTGAGATACTATTGGCCGAGGCCCAAAGCCTGCACCGAGAAGACAGGGAGATCCATCTGGCCATCGGGGCCGCAGGCGCTGCACGAATCAACCTGGGCGATGGCATTTTGACCCATTGCAACACCGGCAGCTTGGCCACCGGAGGTTACGGTACGGCGCTTGGCGTCATCCGGTCCGCTTGGGCGATGGGTAAAAAGATTCGGGTCTTCGTTGGCGAAACCCGCCCCGTTTTGCAAGGGGCGCGGCTGACCATGTGGGAGTTGCGCGAGGATGGTATCCCCGCAACGCTGATAACCGATAGTATGGCGGCTCACTTCATGCGGCGGGGCGCTATTCAGTGTTGCGTTGTCGGTGCCGACCGAATCGCTACAAACGGCGATGTCGCAAATAAAATCGGCACCTATAGCCTTGCTGTCCTGGCAAAGGCCCACGGGATCCCTTTTTATGTGGCGGCACCTGTCGCCACGATCGATCCGACCACATCCAGCGGCAACACCATCCTGATTGAAGAACGCGACCCAACCGAGATCACCCATATTTGCGGCGTCCCGATCGCGCCCCCGGGCGTGACGGTTGCCAATCCCGCATTCGACATCACCCCCGCCGAGTACATTACCGCGATCGTAACCGAGAAGGGGGTCGTGGCTCCTCACCAAGTCGCAACACTGATTTGACCGTCTTGACGCGCCCGTTCCACAGCCGGAAGACCGACAGGATACCGTGCACGGGCTATGTACGTGCACCACGATTTACGGCAGGCTCCGCCCGGATGGCAAGGCGCCCCGATGCATCAACGGAAAGATTGAACGGATCGGCCATGTGGGTCTATCTGAACGATCGATTTGTGCCGGAGGCGGAGGCGATGATCTCGCCATTCGACTACGGCTTTCTTTTTGGCGACGGCCTCTTCGAGACGCTACGCGCCTATGGCGGCTCGATTTTCCGTCTGAATGCGCATCTGGAGCGGTTTAAAATCGGTGCGGCGCGTCTTGAAATTCCTCTGCCGCCGCCCGATCGACTCGCGTCGATCCTTTACCAAACGCTCCAACGGAACGCCTTGCGAGAGGCCCTCCTTCGCCTCACGGTAACACGAGGCGTTGGGAAGCCGGGCCTTCATCCAGCCTCCTGCCGCACTCCAACCTTGATCGTCACGGCGCGTCTGCTGCCCGATTCGTCATTGGCACAATCGTCCGGCCTGTCGGCCGTCGTTGTGAACATTCGCCGTAACCCGCCACAGGCGCTCGATCCTGCCATCAAGTCGGCCAATTTTTTGAATAACATCCTTGCGAAGCTGGAGGCCGACCGGCGTGGCGTAGACGAAGGGATTTTCTTGAATCTCGATGGCGCGCTTACGGAAACAACGGCGGGCAATCTCTTCTGGGCGTCGGGCGGCAGACTAAAAACGCCCGCTTTAGTGGCCGGGCTTCTAAACGGAATCACGCGGCAGGTGACTATTGCGCTTGCCGACGCGGAAGGAATTCAGGTGGCAGCAGGAATCTACAACGTGGAGGAGCTTTATCAGGCAGACGAGGCATTTGTGACCCGCACCGGCACGGGGATCACCCCGCTGGTGCGCGTGGACGGTCGGCCAATCGGCCGCGGCGTGGTCGGGCCAACGACACGACGGCTACAGCAGGTATTCCAAAAACAGGTAGCGACGGAATGCCTCCGGTAACGGCCCCACAGATTCGGCACGCTGCGTGGCACGGGAGGGAGGCGTGCGCTTTCTCCAGGTGGAGAGAGGATGGGGTCAGGAAAATCGTTCGATGGCGGGCTGTGGTTCGCTACTTCGGTTTTCCTCCCAGCTTTCGAGGTTCGCCTGAATCCCTTGAACACGAAGGGCGAAGTCTTGGGGATTGGTACTGTGTTGAAGGGCCTCTTCGTAGGTGATCGTCCGCTTCTTGTAGAGCGCATGGAGTGCTTGGTCGAACGACTGCATCCCGTATTGCGATGTTCCCGCCGCAATGATTTCGTGAATCCGACGCGTCTTGTCGGGATCGATGATCGCCTCTCTCACCGTCTGCGTGGCGACCAGGATTTCCGCTGCCGGAACACGATCCTTTCCATCGGCGGTCGATACGAGCCGCATCGAGACGATGCCCCGAATGACCGACGCCATTTGCAGCCGCACCGCTTTGCTCTGGTAGGGTGGAAAGACGGCGATAATTCGGTTGATCGTTTCCACCGCGTCGAGGGTGTGGAGCGTAGAGAGGACCAAATGTCCAGTCTCCGCCGCCTGAAGTGCGATGGAGATCGTTTCAAAGTCACGCATTTCGCCCAAAAGAATGACGTCCGGGTTTTGGCGTAGGGCAGAGCGGAGGGCAGTGGCAAACGATTCGGTATCTTGACCGACCTCCCGTTGATTGATCACGCTTCGTTTGTCGCGGTGCATGAACTCGATGGGGTCCTCGATCGTAACGATATGGGCGTTGCGGGTTTGATTGATGAAATCGACCATCGATGCGAGCGTGGTCGATTTCCCGCTACCGGTCGTGCCGGTGACGAGGATCATCCCGCGAGCCTCCGTAGCCAGTTTTTCGACGACGGGCGGCAGATTGAGTTCTCGAAGTGACCCGATCTTGAACGGAATCGGACGCAAGACCATGGCGATCGTTCCGCGCTGCATAAAGGCGTTGACACGATACCGCCCCAGACCGGGAACACTGTGGGCAAAGTCCATTTCAGACCGATCTTTGAACTTCTCCTGCTGATGCGGGTTCATGATCGAGAAGGCGAGCGCCGCTGTCTCCTGTTGCGTGAGTTTCGGAAACGGCTCCAGTGGGCAGATGCCGCTACCGACCCGAACCATCGGCGGCACGCCGACTTTGAGGATCAAATCCGACGCGCGCTTCTCTTCCGTCGCCCTTAAAAGCTCGTCAATTTCAACAGGCATCCTTGCTCCTCATCGTTCGGCATACTTTCGATCCAGTCTTCGTTCCGCCGTTTATGCTTCGAGGGTCCGGCAGGTTCACTACCTCGCACGAACGACCCACCCCATTCTGTGAAACGGTGACTGTCCGCCTTGATCCTGCCAAAAGGCCCGTTTCGGCTGAACGCGTTCTAAAATGACACTTCCCAAACCGGGGCACCCGGCGTTCGGACTACGTTTTCTTCCCGACCGTCTCCGCCACCAGGGACGCCATGGCAGCCGATGGCGGCTTTCGGAAGCCGATCGCATCGTAGATGGCCCGCTCGATCGCGCGGGCTGTTTCCGGACTTTCTTGAAGCGCGGTCATCGCCTGATCCCGTCCCTGTCCCAGTCTTTCGTTTTTCCAGGAATACCAGGCGCCGCTCTTTTCGACGATCTTCTTTTCGACACCCCAGTCGATGATTTCTCCCATTTTGGAAATGCCGACGTTAAAGAGGACATCGAATTCGGCCTGGCGAAACGGCGGGGCCAGTTTGTTTTTCACCACCTTGACGCGCACCCGGCTGCCCAACACTTCCTGGCCGTCTTTGATCGACTCCACCCGTCGGATGTCGAGCCGTATTGAGGCGTAAAACTTCAGCGCTGTCCCCCCCGTCGTCGTTTCCGGGTTTCCGAACATCACGCCGATTTTCATCCGGATCTGGTTGATAAAAATAACACAGGTCTGCGACTTGGAGATCGCGGAAGTCAGTTTGCGCAACGCCTGAGACATCAGGCGCGCCTGAAGTCCCATGTGCGAATCGCCCATTTCCCCCTCGATCTCGGCGCGCGGAACCAAGGCGGCCACGGAGTCGATCACGACGATGTCGACCGCGCCACTACGGACGAGGGCCTCGGTGATCTCCAGCGCCTGTTCGCCGGTGTCGGGTTGCGAGATGAGCAACGACTCCGTTTGCACCCCCAGCCGCGCGGCGTATTGCACGTCGAGCGCATGTTCGGCGTCGATAAACGCGGCGGAACCGCCCTCCTTCTGGGCCTCGGCGATGGCGTGCAGCGACAAAGTCGTCTTGCCGGACGACTCCGGACCGAAGATCTCAATGACCCGCCCCCGTGGCAACCCGCCGCACCCCAGGGCGATATCCAATCCGAGCGACCCGCTGGAGATCACCTTCACCTCCGCCGCCGTGCGGGCACCGAGCCGCATAATCGCCCCTTTGCCAAACTGCTTTTCGATCTGCGCCAAGGCAAGATCCAGCGCCTTACCCTTCTGGTCGTCTTTACTCGTCATCGGGACTCCTCATTTGTTGGAAGGTAGCGATGGATCTTTCCCACCGAAGTCGGTGTTGAGAACTCATCCTTAAGTCCATAGAGTCCATGAAGAAGTCGGACCGAAAAAATACCGTGAGGGGCCAAACACCACGTCCGCTTTCTCGATGCTCCGAAAGTTCCGAACCTGTCACCTCGCAAGCATTCCCGAACCTCGCGATTCATACGTACTCCACATACTTATGCGGATGAGTCCTGCATGCTTCATCCCATGTAGGCGACACCGTTGCGACTTCTTCGACCCGGAGCCGGCGGTCGGGATTGAACCGACGGCCTGCTGATTACGAATCAGCTGCTCTACCACTGAGCTACGCCGGCCTGAAGGAAGAGACATCAAAGAAGGGACGCGAGACCTTTCGCGCCAGGCGCAGGTTGCGCACCACCTTTCCGCTCGGGCCGAGCCTTTCTAATTCCTCGCCATCGAAATGAACCGCTACCCCACCCGCGTTGCCGATGGTCAGGAGAAACACCTCCTGTGCCTGCCACGCGATCTTTTCACTCGCCTTGAGCATCACATCCCATGTTTCCTTGCCGTCGATGACGACTCGAACCCATGTCTTCTCCCGCGCTTCGATGGCAAGTACCAGTGGACGGTCGGTCGGTAACGATGCGTCGACCGTCGATGCCGTTGCCACCGGAGTGGCGGGACGTCGATCGAAGGGAGACGACTCGACCGTCCCCTCCACCCTCATCGCAGAGGGCGTCTCCAAAACGACGGGAGTCGGTGCGGACATCACCGCCTCTTCCACCCTGACTGGCAATTCGTCTCGCGTCGGCGGGGATGCCTCATTGCGTTGACTAGAAAATATACCGTCCAGATCAAGCCGGCCCGTCAGAACCGCCCCGCCGGCAAGGAGCATAACCACAACGCCCGTCGCCCCAGCGACCCGCCACAGGGAGAAAAGGCTTTCGGTCTCAGTCGCCTGGATATACGAGGTCAGGTTCGATGGTCTCCCGTCATTCTCTTTCTGGGCGGGCGGGGTATAGACCTCTTCAAACCGCTGGATGACCTTGGCCTCGTCCAACCCGACCGCACGGGCATAGAGCCTCAAGAAACCCTTCGCCGATACAAGGTGCGGAAGTTGGTCGAACCGGTTTTCTTCAATTGCCCGGATATGCGCCAGCGGAATCCGGGTCGCCGTAGCGAGCGCCTCCTGGGATAACGGCTTCCCTTCCCGATGACTCCGTAACCATTGGCCTAGGGTTTCCATGTCACCCTCCGGAACAGTGACAGGCAATCGCTCATCGGGCAAGAGACGGTGCGCCTACCGCCAGCGCGTCGAGATATTTCCGCGACTCGGCCGCCTCCGGACTGGTGGGATCGAGCTCGACCACCTTCTCGAACTCGCCTCGGGCTGATGCTTTCGCGTCCTGTTTCAGATAGGCCTCGCCCAGATAAAAGTGGATATTCGAGGCGTCTGGCGCGAGCTGCAACGCCTGCTTGTATTCGGCGATGGCCTCAGCGATCTGCCCCATTTGGAAATAGGTGCGGCCCAGCATGTTACGCGACCGGACGGCGCCCGGATCGATTCGTAACGCCTGCCGGAAGGCCGCCGCGGCATCGGCGTATTTCCCCTGGATCATGTAGACCAGCCCCAGGTTGTGATGCGAATGTTGCGGCGTTTCATAGGCGGGGTTGGCCAGGGCCTTTTGATACTCAGCAATGGCGAGATCGATCCGTCCCTCCGTGGCATAAATCCGTCCTAAATAATTGTGGGCATCGGCGTCGTTGACATCGAGCGCCAGCACCTCCTGAAACTGGCGCGCCGCCTGCGGGAGATCTTCCTTCAAAAAATAGGTATGGCCGAGGAAATAACGGGCGTCGCGGTTTTTGGGATCGATCTCGACGGCCTTTTGAAACTCCAGCGACGCCTGCTGGACCTGTCCCTCGTTGAGATGCGCCAGCCCCAGGTGGTAGTGCGACCGCGACGACTCCTCGCGCGGCAGGCGCGCCTGCGACCTGACACAGGCCGAAAGAAAGAGGGGCGCGAGAAGAATGAAGAGGGTAACGATACGAATCATTCGAGTCATCCAGCGCGGCATGAGGTTGTGGTTTGAAACCGGTTAAGCAAGCGGATCGAAGGCCATCAACGCCTGGAAATCTCGGTAACGGGCGGTGATCGCTTCTTCGGTCAGGCTGCGCATTCGGTCGAGGCTGAACGCCTCGACATTATAAGAGGCCATCACACTGCCGTAAATGACCGCCCGGCGCAGCATGGCGTCGGTCACCGCTCCCTGCTGCGTCGATAAATACCCCATCATGCCTCCGGCGAATGAATCTCCCGCGCCGGTGGGGTCGAAGACATTTTCCAGCGGATAGGCCGGTGCGGCAAAGATCGTCTTACCGTTGAACATCAGCGCGCCATATTCACCCCGTTTGACGACGAGAATCTTCGGACCCCACGACAATATCCGTGCCGCCGCCCGGACAAGATTGGCCTCCTCTGCAAGCTGCCGCGCTTCGCCGTCGTTGATGACCACGAGATCGACCTGCGCGAGCGTCCGGACAAGCGCCGTCCGCTTGCCCGCAATCCAGAAGTTCATCGTGTCGCAGGCAACAAACTTCGGACGGTTCATCTGCCGAAGAACATCGCTCTGCAGCGCGGGGTCGATATTCGCGAGAAAAACAAACTCGGCGTCGCGGTACGCCGCGGGCAGCGCCGGGCGGAACGCGGCGAAGACGTTCAGTTGCGTATCGAGCGTCTTCGCCTCGTTCAGTGGATATCCATATTCGCCGCGCCAGCGGAATGTCCGACCCGGGACCTGCTGCAGACCGTCGAGGTGGACGCCGCGCGATTTCAGGAATGCCAGATGTTCCGGCGGAAAGTCGTCACCCACCACGGCGACCAACTGCACTTCGGTAAAAAAACTCGCCGCCGTCGAAAAAAAAGTGGCCGACCCGCCCAACGCCTCGTTGACTTCTCCAAACGGCGTCTTCACTGTATCGAGCGCCACCGACCCCACGACACAAAGACTCATGACATTCTCCGACAGATGAAGACACGCCCGGCGCTCTGATCCCCTTTGTTTTCATCGGGGAGAGGAGGGTGCAGGCCCTTCGCCTTCTTTATGAGAAGGGCGCCACCCCGACTGGAAGCCCGCACCCCAACGACGTCCTAACATTCGCCAGACGCTTTCGCGCCAATATACTTCCCGATAATCGGGGCGAGCGCCGTCCGCGTCTTCTGCGGAATCCGCGACGGCGTGGTGACGATCGCGTATTGGAGCGCCGTCGCGCAAGGACAGTCGCGTGGTGCAGACGGCATCCGCGCCACCGCCGCCTGGATCAGGCGCTTCGATAGGTTGACGTTATTGTGCATCACGCGCAATACCTGATCGACGGTCACATCGGCCTCGGTCTCGTGCCAGCAGTCGTAATCGGTTGCAAGCGCGAGGGTGACATAGCAAATTTCGGCCTCGCGCGCGAGTTTTACCTCGGTGGCATTGGTCATTCCGATGACGGCCACCTGACCCTCCGCACCCCAGCCCCGGTGGATACGTGACTCTGCGCGTGTCGAAAATTGCGGCCCCTCCATACAGAGATAAACCCCGCCGCGATGGACGGTCGCGCCGATCGATGCCCCGGCCGAGGCTACCACCTCTGAAAGCACGGCGCAAACCGGATCGGCCATGCCGACATGAGCAACGACCCCCCGACCGAAAAAGGTGTGGTCGCGGGCATGGGTCAGGTCATAAAACTGATCGGGCAGAACGACATGACCGGGGGCAATGTCGTCGCGCATAATCCCGACGGCGCTGACCGACAAAATCCGCTCGACCCCAAGTTTTTTCAAGGCAAAAATGTTAGCGCGATAGTTAATTTCCGACGGCAGGAGGAGATGTCCTGGCCCATGGCGCGCCAGAAACGCCACTGACCGCCCTTCGAGTTGGCCGAGGACGATCTTTCCAGACGGCCGACCAAACGGCGTTGCCACCGTCATTTCACGCCGATTTTTCAGGGCTTCGAGTTCATATAGACCGCTTCCGCCGATAATGCCAAGGGTCGCCTGCGGTCGCACCAGCCTCCCTGGATGTTTCTTCCGTCCCGTCTTCACCGAACTCCTCTCCGATTTGATTGACGCGGTTCTGCCGTTCAACACCTCGACGGCTGACCGACACCCACCGGGTGGCACTGTAGCGTGCCGCCCGCCAGAAGTCCATTCCCGCCGGAGCGCGGATTTACAGTCGTACGGGCATCTCGCCCGTGCCATCTGCCGAGTACTATTTCACAGCGCGTTGTGGTAATTTTTACGCCGTTCGCCGGACAGGGTGGATTCGTCATGGGGCTGCTCGATCAAATCGTAGCGCATCAAAAGGAAAGGGTACGGGAGCGCAGTGGGGTCGTGCGCCGCCGTGAACTTCGTGCACATCTTGCCGATGCCCCGCCGCCGCGCGGATTTTCCACCGCACTTTCTTCCGGCGCTCAAATAGCACCGAGGCTGATCGCGGAGATCAAGAAGGCGTCGCCGTCGGCGGGGGTGATTCGCGCCGATTTCGATCCGGTGCAGATCGCGCAAATCTATGCCGACCGGGGCGCGTCCGCCCTGTCGGTTCTGACCGAGTCGCGCTTTTTTCTCGGCCATCCCAATCATCTTGCGGCGGTGCGTGCCCATGTTTCCCTACCGATTCTCCAGAAAGATTTTATCGTCGACGACTTCCAAATCGACGAAGCGCGGGCGCTCGGTGCCGACGCCTGTCTGCTGATCGCCGCCCTGCTGACGGCGCAACAAATTCAGGATTACTTCCATCTGGCAAGGGCATGGTCGCTCGATGTGTTGGTGGAGGTCCACAACGAACGGGAGTTGGAATCGGTGATGGAATGGGCGCCGCTGATCGGCATCAATAACCGCGATCTCGCCACGTTTACCACCGATCTTTCTACCACGTTCCGACTGCTATCCTACATTCCATCCCATCTGCGAAAAGAACGTCTCATCGTCAGCGAAAGCGGTATCCGCTCCCGCACCGACATCGAACGGCTCCGTGAGGCAGGAATCGATGCCGTCCTCATCGGCGAATCGCTCATGGCAACGGGCGATATTGCGGACAAGATCACCGAACTGTTTCGTGACGATCTTCGATAAAATCGTCCCCCCTGCGCGAGGATCGGATGGTTTACGTGAAGATTTGCGGTATCACCCATCTGGACGACGCGCAGGCCGCCATCGACTGCGGGGCGGATGCGGTTGGATTTGTCTTTGCACCGGAGAGTCCCCGCTTTACCGCGCCGCAGGAGGTGGGGCGAATCGTTGCCGCACTCCCGCCATTTATCACCACCGTCGGCGTGGTCACCTCCGGCACGGCGGAAGCGCTACGGCGGATTCTCGACGTCTCGGGTGTCCACCTCCTCCAGTTTCACGGCACCTTCGCGTCCGATGTCGTCCAGTGTTTTGCCGCAATGGCGATCTTCGCCATTCGGGTGCGGGATGAGTCGAGCCTGCTCGGGATTCCCCCGTTTTCCGTCCGCGCCATCCTGCTCGATGCCTATCACGAACAGCGTCTGGGCGGGAGCGGCACGACATTCGACTGGAATATTGCGGCAGCGGCACGCCCATTCGGCCACATCATTTTAGCGGGGGGGCTCACGCCTGAAAATGTCGGTGCCGCCTGTAAAAAGGTGCAGCCCTATGGGGTAGATGTCAGCAGCGGTGTCGAGTCCGGAGTGCGGAAAAAGGATTACGACAAGATGGCGCGGTTCGTCCTCGAGGCGAAGCGGGCGGGAACCCGGTCGGTCGAACTTTCTCCACCAGACCACTTGCAAAAACCGTCATGCCTGTAAAGCGAGTCTAAAGTTCAACGACTCGGAAACAAATTGTTTTGGCGCAGCCTCTTGCCGATGGGTTACAAGATACAACCCCATGCAGGTCGGAGGTTTTCGCTATAAAACGGCCCGTGAATCGATCATCCCTGGCCTTGCTTTGGATGAAATAAAAATGCCTCTTTCAACCCGACTTCCGAATCAGCAGGGACGCTTCGGCATCTATGGCGGGCGATACGTTCCCGAAACCCTCATGCCGGCACTGGCCGAGCTTTCGACGGCCTATGCTGCAGCCAGGCGCGATCACACCTTCCAGAAGGAACTCGCACGGCATCTTGCCGATTATGTCGGGCGGCCGACACCGCTCTATTTTGCGGAGCGACTCTCTGCCCGGCTCGGTGGGCGGATTTATCTGAAGCGCGAAGACCTCTGTCACACCGGCGCGCACAAGATCAACAACACATTGGGGCAAACGCTGCTGACCCGGCGGATGGGAAAACAGCGTGTCATCGCCGAGACCGGGGCGGGGCAGCATGGCGTTGCCGTGGCGACGACGGCAGTCCGTTTCGGTCTATCGTGCACGGTTTACATGGGAACGGACGACATGGCGCGGCAGGCGATCAACGTCGTCCGGATGCGTCTTCTGGGGGCGACGGTCACTGGCGTGTCGACCGGCAGCCGGACGCTGAAGGACGCCATCAGTGAAGCGATGCGCGACTGGACGACAAACGTCCGCACCACGCACTACATTCTCGGCTCCGTCCTGGGACCACATCCCTATCCGATGATGATCCGCGACTTTCAGTCGGTGATCGGCCGGGAGGCCCGGCGGCAAATATGGCGCGTGGCGGGGCGGCAACCCGACCTTTTGATCGCCTGCGTCGGCGGCGGAAGCAATGCGATGGGGCTGTTCTTCCCGTTTCTCGCCGATGCCGGGGTGCGGATGATCGGCGTAGAGGCGGGAGGAGAAGGGGTGACGACGGGGCTGCACGCCGCGCGGTTTGCGACGGGTCGCGCCGGCGTGTTGCACGGGAGCATGACGATGCTACTGCAAGACGACGACGGCCAAGTGCTTCCGACCCACTCTGTTTCTGCCGGTCTCGACTACGCCGCCGTGGGGCCGGAGCACAGTTACTATCGCGATGCCGGACGGATCGAATATACGAACGCCACCGACGAGGCGGCGCTCGCCGCCTTTGAACTTCTGGCAGAGACGGAAGGAATCCTCCCCGCGCTGGAATCGGCGCACGCCGTGGCGCAGGTCGCCGCGATGGCGCCGCATCCCCCGGACCGGATCGTCATCGTGAACCTCTCCGGTCGGGGGGACAAAGACGTCGACCAACTCTC
>Ga0114939_10002998_pt1 | contig 12026 bp, 8 predicted proteins | sample AshMeaCrysSpring_FD_87196 | JGI IMG/M metagenome (GOLD analysis project Ga0114939, IMG submission 87196) | Groundwater microbial communities from Big Spring, Nevada to study Microbial Dark Matter (Phase II) - Ash Meadows Crystal Spring | ecosystem: Environmental > Aquatic > Deep subsurface >... | reverse complement strand
CCGAGGCCTGCCGCGACGCCGGGCTGCCGGATGGCGTCGTCAACGTGGTCACCGGCAGCGGTCCGGAGGCGGGCGCCCACCTGGTGGCCCACCCGGGGGTCGCGATGACCTCGTTCACCGGCTCGACGGCGGTCGGCATCGAGGTGATGCAGACCGCGGCGACGACGGTGAAGCGCATCCACCTGGAGCTCGGCGGCAAGGCGCCGTTCGTGGTCTTCGATGACGCCGACGTCGACGCGGCGATCCAAGGCGCGGTGGCGGGTTCGCTGATCAACGGCGGCCAGGACTGCACCGCGGCCACGCGGGCGTACGTGCACCGCTCGCTGTACGACGCCTTCGTCGAGGGGGTGGCGACGACGATGGGCCAGGTGCGTCTGGGCGACCCGTTCGATCCCTCCACCGACCAGGGGCCGCTCGTCTCCCGCCGCCAGCAGCAGCGGGTGGCCGCGTTCGTCGATCGGGCGCGCTCGTACGCGAGGGTCGTGCGCGGCGGCACGATCCCCGGCGGGGCCCTGGCCGAGGGCGCCTTCTACGAGCCCACCGTGATCGTGGACGCGGCGCAGGACAGCGAGGTCGTGCAGTCGGAGATCTTCGGCCCGGTGCTCGTGGTGCTGCCGTTCGACGACGACGCCGAGGCGCTGCTCCTGGCCAACGACACGCCCTACGGCCTGGCCGCCTCGGTGTGGACCCGCGATGTCTACCGCGCCCTGCATGCGACCCGCGCCATCAAGGCCGGCTGTGTCTGGGTCAACGACCACATCCCGATCATCAGTGAGATGCCGCACGGCGGCTTCAAGCAGTCGGGGTTCGGCAAGGACATGAGCCAGTACTCCTTGGACGAATACACCCAGGTCAAGCACGTGATGCACGACCTCACCGGGGTCGCGCGAAAGGACTGGCACCGCACGATCTTTGGCGACCGATAGCCCTGCCCCACCACCCCGTCCCGCCCACCTTTGCCGCCGCGGCCACCCGATCCGGCTGCGGCACCCTGAGAGGAACCGACTAGCCGTGACCGCACCGCAGGACCCGAATCTGGCCGCGCTTCGTCGCGGGTTGTCTCGCCGCACGCTGCTGCAGGCCTCCGGCCTCGGCGCCGCGGGGCTCGCCGTGGCGGCATGTGGCGGCGCCGGCGGCGGCGGGGGCGACAACGGCGGCGGCGGGGGCGACAGCGACTCGCTGAGCTGGTCGAACTGGCCCGCCTACATCGACCTCGACGACGACGGCGCCATCCCCACCCTGGAGGCCTTCCAGGAGGAGGCTGGCATCAACGTCAAGTACACCGAGGACGTCAACGACAACGAGGAGTTCTACGCCAAGGTCCGCCCGCAGCTCGAGCAGGGCACCTCAATCGGGCGTGACATCGTCGTGCTCACCGACTGGATGGCCGCCCGCTGGATCCGGCTGGGCTACACCGAGCAGTTCACCGCCGGGTCGATCCCCAACAAGGCCAATGTCCTGCCGAGCCTCGCCAACGTCGCCTTCGACCCGGGCCGGGAGAACACCCTGCCCTGGCAGAGCGGCTTCGCCGGGCTGGGCTGGAACACGCCCCTGCTCAAGGAGGCCCTTGGCACGGACTCGCTCTCCTCGCTGGACCAACTGTGGGACCCCAGGCTCAAGGGTCGCGTGTCGGTGCTCTCCGAGATGCGCGACACCATCGGCGTGATCATGCTCGCCCAGGGCAAGAACCCCGCGGACTTCACCGCCGACGACTTCGAGGCGGCCAACGCCGAGCTCGCCAAGCAGATCGACTCCGGCCAGATCCGCCAGGTGTCGGGCAACGACTACCTCGGCGCGCTGGAGAACGGTGATGTCGTCGCCGTGCTCGGCTGGTCGGGTGACGTGATCGCCCTCGGCGACGACTTCGGCTTCGCCCTGCCGGAGTCGGGCGGGACGCTGTGGACGGACAACGCGATGATCCCCAAGGGGGCCGCGCGCAAGGCCGACGCCGAGAAGCTGCTCGACTACTACTACGACCCGGCCAACGCGGCGCTGGTGGCGGCGTACGTCAACTACCTGTGCCCGGTGCAGGGGGTGCAGGCCGAGATGGAAAAGATCGCCCCGGAGCTGGCCGACAGCCCGTGGATCTTCCCGGATCCCGCGACCCTCGACAACGCGACGGTGTTCAAGACCCTCACCGACGCCGAGGAGACCGCGTACAACGAGGCCTTCCAGAAGACCATCGGGAACTAGCCGACCGTGACCGACACCGCACCCACCCCGGGCCTCGGCCGCAAGCAGGTCGAGGACCTCCACCTGATCCAGCTGACCAAGCGGTTTGCCGCGATGACCGCCGTCGACGACCTGACGCTGACCATCCCGGCCGGGTCGTTCTTCGCGCTGCTCGGGCCGTCCGGCTGTGGGAAGACGACGACGCTGAGGATGGTGGCGGGCCTCGAGGACCCAACGGCCGGCCGGATCCGGGTGGGCGAGCAGGACATCACGCTCAAGCGCCCGTACCAGCGCCCGGTGAACACCGTCTTCCAGTCGTACGCGCTGTTCCCGCACCTGGACATCTACGAGAACGTGGCCTTTGGCCTGCGCCGGCAGAAGCGCAAGGACGTCGACCCGGTCGTCCGCGCGATGCTCGAGCTGGTCGAGCTGACCCCGATGGCCCGCCGCAAGCCGGCCCAGCTGTCCGGCGGGCAGCAGCAGCGCGTCGCGGTGGCCCGCGCGCTGGTCAACCAGCCCGATGTGCTGCTTCTCGACGAGCCGCTGGGCGCCCTCGACCTCAAGTTGCGCCGGCAGATGCAGATCGAGCTGAAGCGGATCCAGACCGAGGTCGGCATCACCTTCGTGCATGTGACGCACGATCAAGAGGAGGCCATGACCATGGCCGACACGGTCGCGGTCATGAACCAGGGCCGGATCGAGCAGATGGGCGCCCCGCAGGACATCTACGACCGGCCGCAGACGGCCTTCGTGGCCAACTTCCTCGGCCGGTCCAACCTGCTTGAGGGCCGGGTGTCTGGCCGGGACGGCGACAGCCTCCTCGTCGAGGTGCAGGGCCGGCGGATGGCCCTGCCCGCGGCCCGCGCGGCGTCCGACACAGGGGCCGTGGTCCTGGGCGTTCGCCCCGAGAAGCTGCACCTGGCGGTGTCCCACGGCGAGAGCGCCCCGGGCGGGCTCAACACCCTCGACGGTGTCGTCACCGACGCGTCCTTCATCGGGGTGTCGACCGAGTACCTCGTGCGGACCGAGTGGGGCCAGGAGCTCGTCTGCTTCGAGCAGAACCTGTCGACCGGTGAGCGAGCCCGCCCCGGCGACCGGGTGTCGGTGTCGTGGGACCCGAGCCACTCATTCGGGCTGGACGGCGACGAGGACGTGACCGCCGGGATCGACGAGGACCTGGTGGCCCTTGAGGTGGGGGACGCCGCCGAGGCGGCCGAGGCGGCGCAGGCGGGCCTGGCGCCGAGCGGGCCGGCGCAGGTCGGCTGAGATGCCCGTCGTCGTCGCCCCCGCGGGGGAGTTCCACACCGAGCTGCCGAGGCGCGGGCTGGCCCGCAGCCGCTGGATCCCGTACCTGCTGCTGCTGCCCGGCCTGGCCTGGCTCAGCATCTTCTTCGCGATCCCGCTGTTCTCCCTGCTGGCCACCTCGCTGCAGGTCCCCGCGGGGGACTCGCCCGACGACGGCTACACCCAGGCCCTGGAGTGGTCCAACTACACCCAGGCGCTGCAGGAGTACGGCGAGCAGTTCCTGCGCTCGTTCGTGTACGCGGGGATCGCCACCGTCCTCGCGCTGGCGATCGCCTACCCGCTGGCGTACTTCATCGCCTTCAAGGCCGGCCGGTGGCGCAACCTGATGCTGATCCTCGTCGTCGCGCCATTCTTCTGCTCGTTCCTGATCAGGACCTACGCCTGGAAGACCGTGCTCGCTGACACGGGGTGGGTGACCACCACCCTGTCCGGGCTGGGGGTCCTGCCCGACGACCGGATCCTCAACACCCCGATCGCGGTCGTCACCGGGATCACGTACAACTTCCTGCCCTTCATGATCCTGCCGCTCTACGCCGCCCTTGAGCGCATCGACCACCGCCTGATCGAAGCCGCCGGCGACCTCTACGCCTCGCCGCTGACGGGCTTTCGCAAGGTGACGGTGCCGCTGTCGATGCCCGGCGTCGTCGCGGGGACCCTGCTCACCTTCATCCCCGCTGCCGGCGACTACATCAACGCCGAGCTGCTGGGCAGCCAGAAGGACAAGATGATCGGCAACGTGATCGACAGCCAGTTCATCATCGTGCGCGACTACCCGACCGCCTCGGCCCTGTCGTTCACGCTGATGGCCGCGATCCTGGTGCTGGTCTTCCTCTACATCCGGCGGGCCGGGACGGAGGACCTCGTCTGATGGCCACCTCGACCCCGACCCCCGCCGCTTCGCGGAAGGCCGCCGACCTGCGGCTGCCCTTCCTGTACCGCGCCGCCAAGTGGATCCGCGACCACGTGGTCGCCGTCTACAGCCTCCTGGCGCTGGGCTACCTGTTCCTCCCGATCGCGATCGTCGTGCTGTTCTCCTTCAACGACCCGGTCGGCCGGCAGAACACCCGCTGGAACGAGTTCTCGCTCGATGCGTGGACCAACATCTGCCGTGACCAGACGATCTGCGAGTCGGTCGGGGTGAGCATCCAGATCGCCTTCTTGGCGACGCTCGTCGCAACGGTCCTCGGCACGCTGATCGCCTTCGCCCTGGTGCGGCACCGCTTCCGCGGCCGCGAGTCGACCAACCTGCTGATCTTTCTGCCGATGGCCACACCCGAGGTCGTCCTGGGCGCCTCGCTGCTCGCGCTGTTCCTCAACATGGGGCTGAACCTCGGCTTCACGACGATCCTGTTCGCGCACATCATGTTCTGCATCAGCTTCGTCGTGGTGACGGTGAAGGCGCGGCTGGCGGGCCTCGACCCGAGGCTTGAGCAGGCCGCCATGGACCTGTACGCCAACGAGTGGCAGACCTTCCGCCGGGTCACCTTCCCGTTGGTGGCGCCAGGCATCGCCGCGGCCGCCCTGCTGGCCTTCTCGCTGTCGTTCGACGACTTCATCATCACGAACTTCAACAGCGGCCAGACCGTGACCTTCCCGATGTACGTCTGGGGCAGCGCCCAGCGAGGCATCCCGCCGCAGGTCAACGTGATCGGCACCATCATGTTCTTCGGCGCCCTGGCGATCGTGCTGCTCGCCCAGGGCGTGCGCAGGGCGCGCGCCAAGTCGTGAGGCGGCCCTCCGCGCCGGCGTGGGCGAGCCTGGCCGAAGCAGAGCCCACCCCGTATTGGCTTGATTCGCCGGCGCGGCCTGAGCCGCTGGCCGCGCTGGTGGGTTCGACGACCGCCGACCTCGCGGTGGTCGGAGGGGGCTACACCGGGTTGTGGACCGCGCTGCTGGCCAAGGAGGCCGACCCCTCGCTGGACGTGCTCCTGCTGGAGGGCCGCGAGGTCGGCTGGGCCGCCTCCGGGCGCAACGGCGGGTTCGCGTCGGCGTCGCTCACCCACGGCTACGCCAACGGGGCCGAGCGCTTCCCGGCCGAGATGCCGCGGTTGCTCGCGTTGGGCGAGGAGAACCTCGACGCGATCGAGGCCACCGTGGCGCGCTACGACATCGCGTGCGACTTCCGGCGCACCGGGGAGCTCGCGGTGGCGACCGAACCTTGGCAGGTCGAGCGCCTGCGGCAGGCCGAGGCCGAGCAGCGGGCGGCCGGCCTCGAGGTCGAGTTCCTGGGCCGCGAGGAGGTCCAGGCCGAGGTGGCCTCGCCGACGTACCTCGCCGCGCTGCACGAGGCCGGCGGCTGCGCGATCGTCGACCCGGCCCGGCTGGCCTGGGGGCTGAAGCAGGCCTGCCTGTCGATCGGGGTGCGCCTCGCCGAGGGCACCCCTGTGACGGGCCTCACGGGAGAGTCCGGCGTGATGAGGCTCACCACCCCGTACGGCTCGGTGCGCGCCGGCAAGGTGGCCCTCGGCACCAACGCCTTCCCCTCCCTCGTGCGGCGAGCGCGCCCGTACGTCGTGCCTGTGTACGACTACGCGCTGATGACCGAGCCGTTGTCTGCCGGCCAGCGCGCCTCCATCGGCTGGCGGCGCGAGCAGGGCATCGGGGATTCCAGCAACCTGTTCCACTACTACCGCCTGACCGAGGACGGCCGGATCCTGTGGGGCGGCTACGACGCGATCTACCACTACGGCAGCCGGATCGCCGACGAGCTCGATCAGCGTCCGGAGACCTTCAAGGCGCTCGCCGAGCACTTCTTCACCACGTTCCCCCAACTTGAGGGGCTGCGCTTCACGCACGCCTGGGGAGGCGTCATCGACACCTGCAGCCGGTTCAGCGCGTTCTGGGGCCGCGCCTACGGCGGGCGGGTGGCGTACGTCGCGGGCTACACCGGCCTCGGGGTGGCCGCGACCCGGTTCGGCGCCCAGGTGATGCTCGACCTGCTCTCCGGCCGGCGCACCGAGCGCACCGCGCTCACCATGGTGCGCACCAAGCCGATGCCGTTTCCGCCCGAGCCGGTGCGCTGGGCGGCGATCGAGGCGACCCGGCGGTCGGTCGCGCGGGCCGACGCGCAGGCCGGGCGGCGCAACACCTGGCTGCGGACCCTGGACCGGTTCGGGCTCGGCTTCGACTCCTGACAACCTGTAAGGCGCACAGCCGTTCAAGCAGCAGATCGCCGGTGGCCACGCGTCCGGGGGACGGGCATCATGGGGTGCCATGACGCAGCAGACGACACCTCAGGCGCCCCAGCAGGTAACCCACTGGATCGACGGCAAGCCGTGGAGCGGGGTCGCCGCCCGCAGCGGCGACGTCTTCAACCCGGCGACCGGCGTGGTCACCGGCCGGGTCGACTTCGCGACCACCGACGACGTCGACGACGCCGTGGCCGCCGCCCGAGCGGCCTGGCAGGAGTGGCGGCAGGCGTCGCTGGCCCGCCGCACGCAGGTGCTGTTCGGCTTCCGCGAGATCCTGAACGCCCGCAAGGAGGAGCTCGCGGCGATCATCACCGCGGAGCAGGGCAAGACGCTGGCCGATGCGCTCGGCGAGGTCAGCCGCGGCCTGGAGGTCGTGGAGTTCGCCTGCGGCATCCCGCACCTGCAGAAGGGCGGCTTCTCCGAGGGCGTCTCGACCAAGGTCGACGTCTACTCGATCCGCCAGCCCCTCGGGGTCGTCGGGATCATCTCGCCCTTCAACTTCCCAGCGATGGTCCCGATGTGGTTCTTCCCGATCGCCATCGCCGCCGGCAACACCGTCGTCGTGAAGCCGAGCGAGAAGGACCCCTCGGCCGCCAACTGGATCGCCGAGGCGCTGGCCGAGGCGGGCCTGCCGGCGGGCGTCTTCAACGTCGTGCACGGCGACAAGGTGGCCGTCGACCGACTGCTCGAGCACCCCGACGTCAAGGCGATCTCGTTCGTCGGCTCAACCCCGATCGCGCGCTACGTGTACGAGACCGGCACCCGGCACGGCAAGCGCGTCCAGGCCCTGGGGGGCGCGAAGAACCACATGGTGGTCCTGCCGGACGCCGACCTCGACCTCGCCGCGGACGCCGCCGTCAACGCCGGCTTCGGTGCGGCGGGGGAGCGCTGCATGGCGATCTCGGCGGTCCTCGCGGTCGGCCCGGTGGGCGACGCGCTGGTGGCCAAGATCGCCGAGCGCGTGGCAACCCTGCGCACCGGCGACGGCACGCGCGGCTGCGACATGGGCCCGCTGGTCACCGAGCAGCACCGCGACAAGGTCGCCTCGTACGTCGAGGCGGGTGTCGCCGCCGGCGCGACGCTGGTCGTCGACGGCCGCGAGGTGCAGCCGGACGGCGAGCCGGGGGGTTTCTGGCTCGGGCCCACGTTGTTCGACCACGTGACGAGCGAGATGAGCGTCTACACCGACGAGATCTTCGGCCCCGTGCTCTCGGTGCTGAGGGTCGACTCCTACGACGAGGCGCTGGCGCTCGTGAACGGCCACCCCTACGGCAACGGGACGGCGATCTTCACCAACGACGGCGGCGCCGCCCGGCGCTACCAGAACGAGGTCGAGGTCGGGATGGTCGGCATCAACGTGCCGATCCCGGTCCCCATGGCCTATTACTCCTTCGGCGGCTGGAAGTCCTCGCTGTTCGGCGACAGCCACGCCCACGGAATGGAGGGTGTGCACTTCTTCACCCGCGGCAAGGTGGTGACCTCGCGTTGGCTCGACCCGAGCCACGGCGGCCTGAACCTGGGCTTCCCGCAGAACGTCTAAGCACGGCCTCGCCTGCGCTGGCGTGGCCGGACCCCGCAGTAGGGTTCGGGTCCAGTCAACGAGGGGAGTTCGATGGTGGGGTCACGGCGCTGGTCCGCGGGCAGCCCGGCCGCGGGCCTGAGTCTGTCGCGGCGCTCCCTCTTGCAGGCCGCCGGCGCGGGCGGAGCGGCCCTGGCGCTGTCCGCGTGCGGCGCGGGGTCGGGGGACGGCTCCGACGACGGCGGCTCCGACGCCCTGAGCTGGTCGAACTGGCCCGGCTACATCGACCTCGACGAGGAGGCCGGAACGAGCCCGACCCTGACGGCCTACGAGAAGCAGTCCGGCCAGCCGGTCAAGTACACCGAGGACGTCAACGACAACGAGGAGTTCTACGCCAAGGTCCGCATCCCGCTGGAGCAGGGCGAGGGCATCGGCCGCGACCTGGTGGTCCTCTCCGAGTGGATGGCCTCCCGGTGGATCCGCCTCGGCTACGCGCAGGAGTTCAGCCCGGGGGCCGTGCCCGGCCGGGCGAACGTGCTCCCGCGGCTGGTCGAGCTGGCGGCCGATCCCGGCCTTCAGCACTCCGTGCCGTGGCAGGCGGGGTTCGCCGGCCTGGGCTGGAACACCGAGCTGCTCAAGGAGGCCACCGGCAAGTCCGAGCTGACGTCGCTGGACGAGCTGTTCTCGCCCGAGCTCAAGGGCCGCGTCTCCGTGCTCTCCGAGATGCACGACACAATCGGCCTGATCATGCTGTGGCAGGGCAAGGACCCGGCGAACTTCACCGACGACGACTTCGCCGCGGCCGACGCCGAGCTGGCCAAGCAGATCGAGAACGGCCAGATCCGCCAGGTGACCGGCAACGACTACCTCACCTCGCTGGAGAGCGGAGACCTGATCGCCTCGATGGGCTGGTCGGGCGATGTGCTCGCGCTGGGTGAGGACTTCGGCTTCGGATTGCCGGAGTCCGGCGGGACGCTCTGGGTGGACACCTGCCTGATCCCGGCCGGGGCCGCGCTCAAGACGGAGGCCGAGAGCCTGCTGGAGTACTACTGCCAGCCGGAGGTCGCGGCGCAGGTGGCGGCCTTCGTGCGCTACCTCTGCCCGATCCAGGGCGCCCAGGAGGCCATGCGGGAGTTCGACCCGGAGAGCGCCGACGACCCGTGGATCTTCCCGACCGCCGAGGTGCTCGCCGGCGCGTCGGTGTTCAAGACGCTGACCGACGAGGAGCAGGACCGCTACAACCGCGCGTTCCAGAAGACGATCGGCAACTAGCCGACCCGGCTGGCCTAGGCTCGGCGGCATGCCTCGGTACGGCGGCCAGTACGGCCCGGACATCACCTTCCTCGGCATCGACCCCTGCGATCTGGGTGACCCCGCCACGTACGCCGACGCGGACGTGGTGATCGTGGGCGCGCCGTACGACGGCGGCACGTCGTACCGGTCGGGGGCGCGGTTCGGGCCCCAGGCGATCCGGATGACCGACTACCTCGGCCACGACGGCTCGCGGCCCAGCCTCGCGCTGCGGGTCGACGGCCTGCGCGACCTGCGGGTCGTGGACGCCGGCGACGTGGAGCTCTTCAGCGGCGACGCCGCCCGCAGTGTGCAGGCCCTCGACGACGTCATCACCCAGGTGGCGGCCAGCGGCGCGATCCCGCTGGTCCTCGGCGGCGACCACACCATCACCTGGCCGGACGTCACCGGCGTGGCCCGCCACGTCGGCTGGGGCCAGGTGTCGGTGCTGCACTTCGACGCCCACGCCGACACCGCCGACAGCGAGTTCGGGTCGCTCATCGGGCACGGCCAGCCCATGCGGCGGCTGATCGAGTCCGGGGCCGCCCGCGGCGACCGCTTCCTGCAGATCGGGCTGCGGGGATACTGGCCCGGCCCGGAGACGCTTCGGTGGATGGCCGAGCAGGGCATGCGCTCGTACGAGATGGCTGAGATCACGCACCGCGGGCTGAACGACTGCCTCGACGAGGCCTTCGGCATCGCCCTCGACGGGTGTGAAGCGGTCTTCCTGTCCGTCGACATCGACGTCTGCGATCCGGGCCACGCGCCGGGCACCGGGACCCCGGAGCCGGGCGGGCTCAGCGCGCGCGAGCTGCTCGACGCGGTGCGGCGGATCTGCTACGAGCTGCCGGTCGCCGGGATCGACGTCGTCGAGGTGTCCCCGCCCTTCGACCACGCCGACATCACGGCCTTCCTCGCCAACCGGGTGTGCCTGGAGGCGCTCTCCGGGATCGCCCGGCGCCGCCGAGACGCGCGCGACGGCACCGGCTGGGACCCGGCTCGGCCGCTGCTGGACGGCCGGCTCTGAGGGTCGGGCGACCGGTCAGGACAACCCGGTGATCTCGCCGTCCTCGTCGAGGTCGATCCGCTCGGCGACCGGGTGCTTGGCCAATCCCGGCATGGTCCGCATCTCGCCGCTGATCGCGTAGACGTAGCCAGCCCCGGCCGCGGCCCGCACCTCGCGCACGGGCATCCGCCACCCGATGGGGGCCCCAAGCAGCGCGGGGTCGGACGACAGCGACAGGTGCGTCTTGGCGATGACCACCGGGAACTCGCCGTAGCCCAGGATCTCGAAGCGGCGCAGCTGCTCGGCCGCGCCGGGGCTGACGTCCACCCCGTCGGCGCCGTAGATGTCGCGGGCGACGGTCTCGATCTTGGTCACCAGCGGGGCGTCCAGGTCGTACAGGTAGTGGAACGCCTGCGGCTCGGCGCAGGCCTGCTCCACCGCCTCGGCGAGCGCCAGCGCGCCGGATCCCCCCTCGGCGACGTGGCGGGTGACCGCGACCCGGGCCCCGGCCGCCTCGGCGATCTCGCGGATGACGGCGTGCTCTGAGTCGTGGTCGCCGGGGAAGGCGTTGATGGCCACGACAGGCGAGACGCCGAACCGCCGGACGATCTCGATGTGCCGGCGCAGATTCGCCGCGCCCACCCGTACGTCGTCGGGGGACTCCGCGAGCATCTCGGGGGGCAGCGGCTTGCCCGCCACGACCTTGAAGCGCCCCGAGTGCGCCTTGAGCGCCCGGACCGTGGCGACGAGGACGGCCGCGTCGGGACGCAGCCCGGAGACGCGGCACTTGATGTTGAAGAAGCGCTCGGCGCCCATGTCGGCCCCGAAGCCCGCCTCCGTGATCAGGTAGTCGCCGGTGCGGATGCCCAGGAGGTCGGCGGCCACCGAGGAGTTGCCGGTCGCGATGTTGCCGAAGGGCCCGGCGTGGACGAGCGCCGGGGTCTGGGCCAGCGTCTGCAGCAGGTTGGGCTTGATGGCCTCGCGCAGGATCACGGCCATGGCTCCGGCCGCCTTCAGGTCCTCGGCGGTCACCGGGCGCCCGTCCGCGGTGAAGCCGACGACGATCCGGCCCAGGCGCTCGCGCATGTCCTGCAGCGACGTGGCCAGGGCGAGGATCACCATCACCTCGCTGGCGGCGGTGATGTCGAACCCGCCCTGCCTCGGGACCCCGTCGATGCGTGCCCCCAGGCCGACGACGATGTTGCGCAAGGCGCGGTCGTTGACGTCGAGGACGCGCCGCCAGGTGACGCTGCGCGGGTCGAGTCCGAGCTCGTTGCCATGGTGCAGGTGGTTGTCGGCCATGGCGGCCAGCAGGTTGTGCGCGGCGGTGACCGCGTGGAAGTCGCCGGTCAGGTGGAGGTTCATCGACTCCATCGGCACCACCTGGCTGTAGCCGCCGCCAGCGGCGCCGCCCTTGATCCCGAAGGTGGGCCCCATCGACGGCTGGCGCAGGGCCACCGTCGCGGAGCGCCCGAGCAGGGCCAGCCCCTGGGCCAGCCCGACCGCGGTCGTCGTCTTGCCCTCGCCGAGGGGCGTAGGGGTG
>Ga0114939_10002997_pt1 | contig 12034 bp, 10 predicted proteins | sample AshMeaCrysSpring_FD_87196 | JGI IMG/M metagenome (GOLD analysis project Ga0114939, IMG submission 87196) | Groundwater microbial communities from Big Spring, Nevada to study Microbial Dark Matter (Phase II) - Ash Meadows Crystal Spring | ecosystem: Environmental > Aquatic > Deep subsurface >... | reverse complement strand
GATCTTCGATGGCCCGGCGCTTGTAGCCCTTCCCGAACGCAATCCCGAGTTCGTCCCGGTCGCGCCGCAGCTCCCCAAGCTTGTCGAGCATGCGGGTGAAAATCGCCGCCTTCACCCGCGGGTCCTTGATCCGGCTCGCCACGTTCACCGCCATGGAATCGACCATGGACGCCGGGGCGAGGGAGTAGCGGAACCGCTCATCCGCCGGATCGAAGCTGCCACGATTGTCCACGGATTTGATTTGGGTGGGATCATGAGTCACCCACTCGGTGTCATAGGTTTCGCTTTCCGCGATCACCCCGTCATAACCGGCTCGGCGTAGCCTTTTTTGCAGAGCAAGTCCATCCACATAGAACCCGGATTTTTGCATTGCGAGAACCTCTTTTGCCGTCGCCGGATCCAGGATTCTCAAGAAGAACGCACGCGGAGGCCCGTATTGCGATGCATGCTTGTGCGTGCCGAAATAGAACCCTTTCCCAACCACCCCCTGATCCGTGCGTTGGCGAGCGGATGTGTCAAAAGTTTCAAAATCACCACGGTTGGTTCCATGCCAGACCACCAGCGGCTCACCGTTCTCGTCCACGATTTTGGAGACTCTTTCAGGGTTGAAATCCTGAATTTTCCGTGCCAGAGTCTCAATGTCCCCTGCGGAGCGGGTTGTTCTAGGGTTAATGCCATCGGCACTGACTGCCTCGCCAACCCATTCAGCCGCCGGGGACATTTCGTTGAACTCAACGGCGACAGTGTTGTAATACCACTGGCCATCCGTTTGATGGCGCACTGAGAAAATCGCAACCAGTTCCACTTCATCAATCTCCAGTGGAATCAATAGTTTCGAGTAGCCATCAACACCCTGCTCGTCGGATGTAATGAATCCGCCAAGGATGGATTGAGGAAAAAGAGATTCCAAATCCGCAGAAATCAACATTTTTGCCGGATCGCCAGATGTCGATTTTGTCTTATTGGCCCCGCGCCGTCCTATTTTCACATTTCCAAGCAGCGGGTGTGAAATCACGACCTTGGTCTTGACCATCCCATCCAGCTTTTCCGCCATAAGCACCCGCATTTCATCAACGCTCTTGCCTCTCCATTCATCTGGAATGGTCACAGCAGCGGGATTCATTGCCGCCATTTGCTCTTGCACCCGCAAAGCGAGCCAATCACCGAACCAGTTGCGAAACTTCTTCGTCCGCACCATCGCCCACAGTCGGAGCGGCAGATTCGATTCCTTGCCGTTGGGTGCCAGCGGCTTGCCGTTCGACCCAAGCACGGCGGTCTTCTCGATGGCTTCCAACTCGCTCTTAGACGCCTCGCCGTCGAAATCATCCGCCGCCCGCCCCAGAGAAAACGGCGCGTCCTCCGTCGCCTCGAACGCCTCCCGCCCCACAATCGCCGCGTGCTCGTCGCGCACCATGCCGTCGTGCTCCGACTGCAAGTCGCGGCCGGTCAGCTTGTCGAAATGCGCTTGAAGGTCGGCTTCGTTCAAGCGCCCCTCGCGGATGGCCTTCTGGGTTGCCAGAGCCCGGGCGGACGACAGTCCCACCACGCCGCATGGTTGCGGCTGAGGGTTCAGCGGGCGGCTTCGCGGAAGTGGTAGCGGCCGTCCCGCACCGTGGCATCGGGAGGAACCCGGTGTGTTTCGAACCAGTCGTGGCCTTGTTTGAGGTTTTCCCAGAAGGCCTCCCACTCCGAGCCCGCGGCTTTGCCCATGCGCCCGCCGGTCATTCGGAATGGAAACACATGCACCCGGAAGAAAGGTTGTCCGCCGGCATGGGCGGCGGCGCAGAGGGTGTAGATTTCCTCGATCTTCTCATCGGTCATGGCGAGGCAGCCGATGGAAACGCGGTTGCCGTGGATCATGATGAGGCTGCCGGTGCGGCGGTGCGAGCGGTCGTAGGCGTTCGGATAGCCGATGTTGATGGCGAGGTGGTAGCGGCTGTCTGGATTCATGGCGGAGGGCGGCACGGCATAGAAGCCCTCGGGCACCTGGCCGTCGCCCTCGGCGAGTTTCGGGCCGAGTGTGCCGGAGGCGGCGGCGATGGGATAGCTGCGGAAGAGTTTGAAGGTCCCGGTGGCGCGGTGGAGGGCGAACAATTCGAGCACGCGCTCCTCCTTGAAGGCGCGGAGGAAGACGGGGGCTCCGAATTCCATGCCTGCGGCATGCAGATCGCGCTGGAGGGCGGGTTGGACGCGCGCGGCCGCGGCGGCGGCCCGGGGGTGGGGGCTGGTGGTCATGTCTGGCGGGGTGGTTTCACCGCAGGCGATGCCGGAGAGCGCGAGAACCAGAGCGGCAAGTTTCATGAAGGTGGGTCAGATCATGGATGGAGCGCCGCTCCGCGCGTTCATTCGCCATAGTGGTATCTCAACTGGGCGATCTCCAGCGTCCTGCCGTCGATTCGATAGACCATGCGGTGTTCCGAGTTGATCCGGCGGGACCAGAAGCCCGCGAAGGCATGTTTCAGCGGTTCCGGTTTGCCGAGGCCTTCGTGATGGTTCCGCATCGTGTCCTTGATGAGGTCGTGGATCTTTTTGACAACCTTGTTGTCCACTTGCTGCCAGTGCAGGTAGTCGTCCCAAGCCTGTGGTGAAAACAGCAGATTCACGCGCGTTCCAGTTCCGAGACGGTTTTCCGCATCCCTTTGCCCTTGTTCAGGCACTCGATGGACTCGATCAAACGCTTCGCGTTGGCGGGTGAGCGCAGCAGGTAAGCTGTTTCCTGGAGAGCTTCGTAGTCCTCCAATGAAAGCATCACGACGGCCTGCTCCCGGTTGCGGGTGATGATCACCGGATCATGGTCGTTGCAGACCCGGTCCATCGTGGTGGCCAGATTCTCCCGGGCGGCGGTGTAGGAAATCGCGGTCATATGGACAGCATCCTGCACAGGGATGGGTGAGCGTCAAGGGGGGATTGCGTTGCGGGTGGTCTCAAGGCAAATCAAACGGGGCCGCGATTCCGGACCCGTCGGCGGTATTCACGCCTTCGGGGGTGGGGCTGGACGGATTCATGCCATTCTCGAAGGTGCTATCCGCGCCAAGCAGCCATGAATTTGTGAAGAAAATGAAAATGAAACAGGGAATGAAGCGGGCTTTCATGGGCTGGATTGAGTTTCCGTGACGGTATGCCGACGATCATGGGGCTCACTTGCAGGCTGGAGGTTTTGTCGGGGAGCTTCCAAGAGCGGGAAATTCCTCAGTCGGTTTTTGATCCAATCTTTCCTGCGGGCATTTTGAAGAGACAGATTGCGCGCGGGGTGGTTTTGAGCGACAAGACGCGCGCGACCCATGAGCCAGCTTTTGATCGAACCCGCCCGCCGCACCGGTTGCGAGGACATTCCCGCCCTTACGGAGGTGCTGCGGTCCGCGGCGCAGCGCCAGCGCTCGCCCATTGATGACGTGCTGGACGCGGGGGTGGTGGATGAGGAGCGCTACATGCGGGAGCTGGCCCACGATCTCGGCATGGAATGGCTGGACAGCATCCCGCTGGCGGAGGTGCCGCTGCCGTTGCGCGAGGCCTGCGGACCGCGGATCGCGCTGAGACATCGCCTGTTGCCGGTGGAAATCACCGGGGAAGGGGACCACAAACGGCTGAAACTCGCGACTTTCGATCCGTTCAACCTCGTTGCCCGCCAGGCGGCGGCGCAGGAACTCGCGCTGCCCATCGACTGGTGCATGACCTCCCGCAAGCGCCTGCACGAGGCGCTGCGCCGCCTTTACGGCGTGGGCGCGGATACTTTCGAACAGATCCTGGAAGGCCGGGATTTCGATTACGAAGCGATCGAGTCCGGCGAGGACGAGGCCAACGTGATCGACCAGGACGACGACGAGGAGGCCAGCGTGGTCAAATTCGTCAACCAGATCATCCGCGAGGCGCTCGACCAACGCGCGACGGACATCCATGTCGAACCGCTCAGCACCAATCTGCGCATTCGCTACCGGATCGACGGCCGCCTGATCGAGGTGGCCGTGCCGGAAAACATCAAGGCGCTGCAAAGCTCGGTGATCGCGCGGTTGAAAATCATGGCGCGGCTCGACATCGCCGAGCGCCGCGTGCCGCAGGACGGGCGGATCAACCTGCAGTTCGAGGGCCAGACCATCGACGTGCGGGTGGCCACGGTGCCAACGGTGGAGGGGGAGAGCGTTTCCCTGCGTTTGCTCAACCAGGAGAAATTCAACCTCGCGAAGCTGCAGATGGAGCCGTTCGTGCAGCGCAAGATCGAAGCACTGCTCCATCTTCCCAACGGCATCATTCTCATCACCGGCCCCACCGGTTCCGGCAAATCCACCAGCCTTTATTCATTCCTCAGCGAGGTGAACCACCCGGAGCGCCGCATCGTCACCGTCGAGGATCCGGTGGAAAACAAGCTCACCGGCGTGATGCAGATCGCCGTGAAAAGCGAGATCGGCCTGACCTTCGCCACCGCGCTGCGTTCCATCCTGCGGGCGGACCCGAACATCGTGATGATCGGGGAAATCCGCGACCTTGAGACGGCGGAAATCGCCATCCGCGCCTCGCTCACCGGGCACTTGGTTTTCTCGACCTTGCACACCAATGACGCCATGGGCGGCATCAGCCGTCTCGTGGACATGGGCGTGGAGCCGTTCCTCGTTTCCGCCGCCGTGCGCGCCTTTCTCGCCCAGCGGCTGGTGCGCCGCCTCTGTCCGCACTGCAAGGTGCCGCGCGCGCTCAGCGATCAGGACAAGCGCGACCTCGGCATCCCGCTCGATATTCCGGGCATGCCCTGCGCCACCAAAGGCTGCGACCGCTGCCGCGGCACGGGTTTCTCCGGGCGGCTCGCCATTTACGAGGTGATCCTGCTCACCCCGGCGATGCAGGAACTCGTCGCCCACAGCGCGCCCGCGCCCAAGATGCGCGAGCAGGCCTTCCGCGATGGCTACGTGCCGATGCGCACCTACGGCTGGTTCAAGGTGATGCAGGGCATGACCACCATCGAGGAGGTCATTTCCGTCACCTCGTCCGACATCGGCGGAGACGATTGAATCTGAAATCTCAAATTTGGAGTTTCAAATCCATCATGCCTCTCTACGCCTACAAAGCCCTCTCTTCCAGTGGTGCCGTGACCAGCGGGGAGCTGGATGCCGCCGACCGTCCGGAGGCCTTGCGCATGCTCGACCGCAAGGGCCTGCAACCGGTCAATCTGCGCGAAAGCTCCGCCGCCGTGCCCGCCGCCCGCAAGACTTCCGGCAGGGCGAAAGAAGATGAGCCGCTGCGCCAGGCCGCGAAGGCCGATACGAAGGAGGCCGCCATTCCCGAGGGCCCCATCAAACTGAAACGCGCGGAAGTCGTGCTCTTCACCGAGGAACTCTCCGACATGCTCGGCGCGGGCCTGCAGCTGGAGCCCGCGCTCAAGTCGATGGAAAACCGCCAGGAACTCGGCAACCTCAAGGCCGTTTCCTACAAAATCCGCCAGATCGTGCGCGATGGCGTCAATTTCTCCGCCGCCTTGAAAAAAGTGAGCCCCAGTTTCGGCTCGCTCTACTGCTCGCTGGCCGCCGCGGGCGAGGCTTCCGGCGCGCTCGACACCATCCTCAAGCGCCAGGCGCACTACCTCAAAACGCTCGCCGAGCTGCAAAGCCGCCTGATCCTCGCGATGATTTATCCGGCCTTCCTCGTGTTGGCGGGCATCGGCGTTTCCGTCGTCTTCGTCACCACCCTCATCCCGCAGCTCACCCAGCTCATCGAGAGCACGCCGGGCGGGAAAATCCCCCTCGGAGCGGCCATTCTGATCGCCATTTCGGATTTCCTCAGCAAGTGGTGGATTGTCCTGCTGCTCACGCTCATCGCCGCCGGCATCTTCTTCAAGGCATGGAAGGACAACGAGGCGAACAAACCCGCCTGGGACCGCATCAAACTGCGGCTGCCGCTCATCGGCCGCATCATCACCAGCCGCTTCTACGTCCAGTTCCTGGAAACCATGGCCAACCTCGTCGGCAACGGACTGCCACTGCTCCGCGCCCTCGAACTCTCCCGCGACGCCACCCAGAACCGCTCGCTGCGCGCCGCCCTCGACCAGATCATCGACCAGGTCGGTGACGGCCGCTCGTTCTCCAAGGCCCTCATCCGCAACGGCTCCTTCCCGCCGCTGCTCATCGACATGATTTCCGTCGGCGAGCAGACCGGAAAAATCGACCAATCGCTGCGCCGCGCCGCCGAACGTTACGACAAGGAACTCGACAAGGATCTGCAGCGCATCATGGCGCTCATCATGCCCACCGTGCTCATCATCATGGCCGGCCTCATCGGCACCATGGCCTATCTGATGATCACCGCCATCTTCCAGACGATTTCCAATCTGGGCTGAGATTCCCGGGCCGTCGTCCTCATTTACGCGATCACGTTATTCCTTGTGTCCGGAAATGTGGCACGATCCCTGCGTCCAATGAGGAAACAATCACCCCCAGCCAGCCCGCCCACTGATAAAGCCTCCCTCCACTTCTCGTAAGCAGGGCGCCCCCCGCCTGAAACAAGCTTTCTTCAAGTGCGCATATTCTCTTATCATGGATTCAGCCCGGCCCGCTCGCGCGTCCATTAATATCAATCGTTCCGTATTTTATTGCCCGCCGCTCCCCCTCGGCTTTATAAGCGCCGCGCCTCTTCATGACTTTTGAAAATTCCCGCCAACTCCTTTAAAAAACAGGCTTTTGCGCCCATGACGGAGGACTGGTGGATTTTCATTCAGGAATGAGGCGGGCATAATTCTTGACCTAAATTCCATGAATTGGTTTTAATGCCCACGCATTAATCGACCAAAGGCGGCAGCGTGATTGCCCACAATTTTTCCACCTGTTATTCCCAATCTTTTTGTAAAAACCCCAACCTGAAACTCCCGAATATGTCCCAATAAGCGTTCCATAGTTTCGCCTAGCCCCCACCCCCCACCCCCCCCACCCCCCAAGGACAACCGCTGCAATTGCGGAAGCTGTCGCAAAAAACACGACCGCGTCCAGGAAGGTTCCCTTCCGCACCCGAACCATCACCACAAGCCGGCGCGATTCCCACCGCGAACACCGCCCGGCACCCGCCCCCCGAGCCACATGGACCCGTCCATTGCCCGGCAGGGTTTCCGTACCGGATACAAGCGCCTCAATTCACGCCGCGCCTCCCGTTCTTCTCTGGAAGCGGGTTCTGGATATTCTTTGCATCCTGCTCACGCTGCCAATCACCCTGCCGTTGATGGCCTTGGTGGGCATGTGGATCAAGCTGGTCTCCCGCGGGCCGGCGATCTTCCGCCAGGAAAGAATCGGCCGCAATGGCAGGCATTTCACCCTGTATAAATTCCGCAGCATGCATGCGGAAGCGGACACGCGCAGGCACACCAGCCACTTCGCCCACTTGGTGAGTTCCAACAGCCCGATGGTGAAGCTGGATCTGCTGGATGATTCGCGCCTGATTCCCGCGGGTTGCCTGCTGAGGGCTGCCGCTCTGGACGAACTGCCGCAGTTGTTCAACGTCCTGCGCGGGGAAATGAGCCTCGTCGGCCCGCGCCCGTGCCTGCCTGAGGAATACCGCTTCTTCTCGCCCGCCCAGCGGGTAAGATTCGAGGCGCTTCCCGGGATGACCGGCATCTGGCAGGTCATGGGCAAGGAAGCGTGCACGTTTACCGAAATGAATGAAATGGACGCCCGCTACGTGCGTCAGTGCGCGCCGCTGCTGGATCTCTCCATCATGCTGCGCACGCCGCTCGCCGTGCTGCGGCAGATGAGCCTGGCCTGCCAACGGCGCCACGCGGCATTGTGGAAAGCATCCTTCGCCGGGCGCGGCGAAAAACACATCCCCGGCTATCACACTCAAAAACTGGGCTGAAATTTCATGAAAATCCCCGTTTCGCTCGGAATCGCGGGATACGGTTATTGGGGCCCGAATCTCGCCCGCAACTTCGATGCCCTGCCGGACGCGCGGGTCAGCGCCGTCTGCGATCTCAACGCGCGGCGCCTCGAACATGCCCGGAAATCCCAGCCGCAGGCCGCGCTTTTCGGCGATTTCGAGGCCATGCTGCGGCTCGCCGACCTCGACGCGGTGGCGGTGGCGGTTCCGGCGGCAGGCCACCATGCGCTGGCCAAAGCCGCGCTGCTGGCCGGCAAGCATGTGCTCGTTGAAAAGCCGATGGCGGTTTCCGGCGCGCAATGCCGGGAGCTGATCGACATCGCCCGCCGCGAAGGGCTCACGCTCATGGTCGGCCACACCTACCTCTACTCGGAGGCGGTGCGCGAAATTCTCGGAATCATCGCCAGCGGGGACATCGGGGAGGTCCGCTACATCAACTGCCAGCGCCTCAACCTCGGGCTTTTCCAAAGCGACATCAACGTGGCATGGGATCTCGCGCCGCATGATTTGTCCATCATCCTGCGCGTGATGGGCGGCCTGCCGCAGGTGGTGAACTGCCAGGGCCACTCACAGATCAACCCGCAAGTGGAGGAGGTGGCCAACCTCTCGCTCACCTTCGGCGATGACCGCTTCGCCACCGTGCAGAGCAGCTGGCTGGAGCCCCGCAAGGTCCGCCAGATGACTTTTGTGGGAAACCGCAAGATGATCGTTTACGACGATCTCGAGCCCCACGGCAAAATCCGCATTTACGATGTGCGGGTCGATTGCCCGCGGCACTACGACGATTTCGCCGAGTTCCATTATTCCTATCACTACGGCGAGTGCCGGATCCCGCATCTGGAACAAAGGGAGCCGCTGCGCAACATGTGCGGGCATTTCATCGATTGCATCCGGCGGGGCGCGCGCCCTGAATCCTGTGGCGAGCGGGGGCTGGAAGTGGTGCGCGTTCTCGAGGCCTGCACGCAATCGCTGCGCGGCCAGGGCCGCCCGGTGACGCTCGCGACAAACGAACCGGCATGACAGGGAATCCCGCAGAACACATGCGGATCGCCCCCGACGTCAAACTCGGCTGCGGCGTGGTTCTGCACGGTTTCGTCAACCTGTACGGCTGCAAGATCGGCGACGAGACGCGGGTCGGATGCTTTGTCGAAATCCAGAAAGGCGCGGAAATCGGCGCGCGCTGCAAAATTTCCAGCCACACGTTCATCTGCGAGGGCGTGACCATCGAGGAGGAAGTCTTCATCGGTCACGGCGTCACATTCACCAACGACCGCTGGCCGCGGGCCGTCAATCCGGACGGGCAAGTCCAGGGCGATGAGGACTGGCAATGCCAGCGCACCCTGGTCCGCCGCGGCGCCTCGATCGGTTCCGGCAGCACGATACTCGGCGGCGTCACGATCGGGGCCGGAGCGATGGTCGGAGCCGGCAGCGTGGTCACCCGCGATGTCCCCGCAGGCGAGACCGTCGCCGGAAACCCCGCGCGCGTCATTCATCACACGCACCGCCATTCGCAGTGATTGTTCCATTTCTAGACATGAAGGCCAGGCACGCCCCCCTGCGTGGGGAATTCCTGCGCGCCATCGGCGAGGTCATCGACTCCGGGAACTTTTCCGGCGACGCCGCCGTTGAATCCTTCGAAAACGAATTCGCCGCCTACTGCGGCACCCGGCATGCAGTGGCCGTCGGCAATGGCACGGACGCGCTGTGGCTCGCGCTGCTCGCCATGGGCATCGGTGCGGGCGACGAGGTGATCACCGTGCCGATGACCTTCATGGCCACCGTCGAGGCGATTTGCCGCACCGGTGCCAGGCCGGTCTTCGTGGACATCGACGAGCGGACATACACGCTGGATCCCGCCGCGCTTGAGGGGGCGTATTCCGCGCGAACGCGGGCGATCATTCCCGTCCACCTCTTTGGCCAGCCTGCGGAGATGGACGCCATTCTCGAATTCGCCGCCAAACACGGCCTGCCCGTGATCGAGGACGCCGCCCAGGCCCACGGCTCGGAATACAAAAACCGCAAGGCCGGTTCCATGGGCCGGGCTGGCTGTTTCAGTTTTTACCCCGCGAAAAACCTCGGGGCCTTCGGTGAGGGCGGCGCCGTCGTCACCAGCGACGGCGATCTTGCCGAACGGCTGCGCGCGCTCCGCAACCACGGGCAGTTCCGGAAAAACCACCATGCCCTCATGGGATGGAACTGCCGCATGGATGGCATCCAGGCGGCGGTCCTGCGCGTCAAGCTGCGGCATCTCGACGAGGACAACCTGCTGCGCCGCAACCATGCGCGCCGCTATGACTCGGCATTCGCGGGCTTTCCTGAAGTCGTTCCGCCGCAAGCCGCGCCGGAGCGCCTTCACAACCACCACATCTACGCCATCCGGGTCCGCCAGCGCCGGCGCATGCTCGATGAGCTTGCGCGAAAAGGCATCGGCTGCGCGGTCCACTATCCGGTACCCGTCCATCTCCAGCCCGCCTGCGCGGACTTGGGATATCGACGCGGGGACTTCCCGGTCGCCGAGCGTTGCGCGGAGGAGTTCATTTCATTGCCCATATTCCCGGAGCTGACGCCGGCGCGGATCGACCTCGTCATCGAAGCCATCGGAGAAGCGCTTGGCGCGTGCGCCGCCGTGTGAGCGCGCCATGCCGCCGTAACCAGAAACCTCGTCCAATTCATGCAAAAGTCCCAATCCACCACCTCCAACTCCACCCCCGGAGGCTTCGGCGTCAATGACGTCCTGTTTGTGCTCTTCAAACACAAATGGCTGATCCTCATTCTCACGCTGGCGGGCCTCACGGCGGCCGCAGCGGTGCATCTGGTTCAGGAGCCGCTTTACAAATCGGAGTCCAAACTGCTCATCCGCTACGTGCTGGCCAAAGGCACGGTGGATCCATACGAGTCCATCAGCGCGCCCGGCGGCGGCCCGCGCGGCAAGGGCGATCCGGTCATCAACACCGAAATCGAAATCCTCGGCAGCGTGGACCTTGCCATGAATGTGGCCGAGGCCGTGGGAACCGAAAATCTGCTGCCTGCCGCGGGTGGGAACTCCTCATTGACCCAGGCGGCGGCGGTCATCCGCAAGGGGCTGCTCGTGGAGCCGGGCTTCAGCAGCTCCGTCCTCTACGTCAACTACAGCCACAAGGACCGCGATCTCGCCAAAAACGTGCTCTCCAATCTGCTGGAAAGCTACTTCAAGCGCCACCTTGAAATCCACCGTTCCGCGGCGGATTTCGACTTGGTGGCCAAACAAGTGGAGGAGGCCAGATCCCGCCTGTTGGAGGCGGAAGCCGCGCTGGATCAGTTGCGCAAGGAAAACGGCATCATGTCGCTCACCGACGCCACCGCCGCGCTCACGGCGCAGAAAGGCAAAACGCAGGAAGATCTGTTGAGAGCCCGCGCGGAACTCGCCGAAAAACTGGCCTCGCTCAAGGAACTGGAGAACGACTCGCTGGCCATCGAGGAAGAGGCGGCCATGGAGCGGGCCGACAAGAAAAAAGCCCCTGAGCTGCGGACTCCTCCGCCGGGCGTCATCAGCGAATACCGATCGGTCGTGGAGATGATCGGCTTCCTCCAGAAACGGGACCTGGAACTGCGCGTCAAGTTCAAGCAAGGCAACCAACTGCTCGTCCTCAACCAGCGGCAATTGATGACCAATGAGGCGCGGCGCAGGGAGCTGGAACAACAATATCCCGGTCTGATTACCCAGGCGGAGGACTCGGCCACCGACTCCAAAAGTCCGCGGGCCAGGTGGATTACCGAAAAAGCCGGCCTGGCCGCAGTGCAGGCCAAGATCGATGTCCTGAACGCGCACTTGAATGAAATCGGCGAGCAGTTCAGCCGCGAATACGCCATCGGCGCGAAGGTGGAGGAACTCCAGCGCGAAAAGGACATGCGGGATGCCGAATACCGCACGCTGGAGGCCAAGCTCAAGAACGCGCGGGTCGAAACCACGCTCGATCCATCCCGGATGCCCAACATCACCATCGTCCAGCATCCCACCGAGCCCGTCAAAACCTACGACGAGCTCACCAAGAAGATCATCCTCGGCCTGGCCGCCGGCGGACTCGCGCTGGGCCTCGGGCTGGCATTCCTGCTCGAACTGGTTTTCAACCGCAAGATCGAGCGGCCCATCGACATCCGCGCGCGCCTCCAGTTGCCCCTGCTGCTCACCATTCCATTCATCCGCCGCGGCGAG
>Ga0114939_10002996_pt1 | contig 12037 bp, 9 predicted proteins | sample AshMeaCrysSpring_FD_87196 | JGI IMG/M metagenome (GOLD analysis project Ga0114939, IMG submission 87196) | Groundwater microbial communities from Big Spring, Nevada to study Microbial Dark Matter (Phase II) - Ash Meadows Crystal Spring | ecosystem: Environmental > Aquatic > Deep subsurface >... | reverse complement strand
GGCCAAATACCTGGACGCGGTCAGCCATCGCCACCAAGCCCGGCGGCGGCGTAGGTCACATCGACGCATCTGCATCTCCTCCCACTTGCGAAACCGCCCCATGCCCTGAGGGTCTACCACCAGACCTCAGCGGCAGCGACGACCAAAGTCTGCTCCGGCGAAAGGTCAACCCCCCCACGCGGACCGGTGGCTGGTGCAACTCGCCATTCCAGACGAATGCGCCGAATCAGGTCCGAACACGGTGCCAAGACGTCCAAGGCCTGCCGGCCCTTGAGGACTTTCAGCCGGACCGCGGCGGATATGCGAGGCGCATGGACCCATGAAGAACCCGGCCCAGCGTGTCTCGCCTTAGAACACCGTTGCATGAAAGCGACACGATGCAACGAGGCGATACGGGACGTTTGGGGCATGATAAACAACGACAAGGATACGTCAAGCGCTATCCAGCACGGATCGACTGCCTCCGGGAGCCGGGCGCATCTGATCTTCCCGTATTCGTGGCGTGAAATAGACATCGGCCTCATCCAGATCGACTGGATTGCCTGCCCGATCTACCAGCGGTTGTTCGTAGTCCTTCCAGCCACGCAGACCAGTCTGCAGTGAAGCAACGTTGCGGTAGCCAAGGACCTGCAGCGAGTGTGCCGCCAGCACGCTGCGGTAGCCGGACCGGCAGACTACCACGACCTCCTGCCCCCTCGCCTGGACCAGATCCGGGATGGTCTCCTCGTACTCCCACTCGCAGGCCGACTCAAGGATGCCCCTGGGGACGCCGATGGAACCTGGGATGTGCATGGCATCGAACTCCGATGGCTCGCGCACGTCGACGATAAGTAGGTTAGGGTTCTCCCGGAGGCGCTCCTCCAGGTCCCAGGGCATGATCTCCCGCACATCGGTGAGACAACCCTTGATCAAATCGAGAAAATTCTTCATTCAACCACCTCGATGCCGATGCACTGCATGTCTGGTCATGCCCAGGGGTAAGGGCGCGGCCGAGCCGTCACGGGGGCCGGGAGGCATCATTGCCGGCCATCCCCGAGGCGTTCTCTCTCGCACAGGCCCTGCTCCACGGCGATCACGGCCGCCTCGACCCGGGAGTGGACCGCAAGCTTGCGCAGTATGCCTTTGACGTGGAGCTTCACGGTCCCGTCGGCAATACCCAGCACCCGGGCGATGGCCTTGTTGCTCTGCCCGGCGGCGAGGTGGCAGAGGATCTCCATCTCCCTCGGGGTCAGGGCGGAAAAGGCCGACCTTGCCTCGGCTGCCCGGCCATCGCCTTGGACGGCCTTGGCCAGGACCCCGGTGAGCCCCCTGGCGACCGCAGTGCCGCCCGCCACAATCTCGTTCAAGGCGCCAATCAGGTCGTCTGGCTCCATGTCCTTGAGCAGATAGCCACGCGCCCCGCCTTGGATAGAGCGGATGACATCTTGCTCGTCCGCGCTGGTCGTGAGTATGGCCACCCGCAACCCAGGGGAGAGCCGACCCAGATCCTGCAAGACCCCGAGCCCGCCCCGGACCGGCATGCGCAGGTCCAACAGCACCACATCGGGGGTCAGCTCGCGGGCCAGGTGCAGCCCTGCATCCGGATCACCCACGGCGTCGACGACGGTGATGCCCCGCCGCTCCAGGAGCTCCCTCAGCCCGGCGCGAAACAAGGCGTGGTCATCGATGAGAAGGACTCGCAGCGGCGCCTGGGCCAAGGGCCCCGCTCCCCCATCGTCACCCCCCTGTTGCATCAGGCCGCCGCCCGGGCCTCGGCCACGACCCTGCGCCGCTCCGGCGAAAAGACCAGCTCGACGCGGGTCCCCTCCCCCGGCTCGCTCTCCAGGCGCAGATCCGCGCCGATGCGGCAGGCCCGCTCCTCCATGATCGACAGACCGATGTGCTCGCCCGGCAAGGCCGAGCGCCTAGGGGCACTGAAGCCCACGCCGTCGTCCTCGATCAGCAGCACATAGGCATCGCCGCCCTGGCGGGCCAGCAGGACCCGTACCGTATTGGCACGGGCATGCTTGCGGACATTGACCAGGGCCTCCTGGGCGATGCGCAGGATCTGGAGCTCCATCGCGGCGGGCAGATCGAAGGGGCGGCAGTCATTCTGAAACAGGACGTGCATGCGCGACTCCTGGCCGAGGCGCGCGACGAGCTTTTCTAGCGAAGGGGCAAGGCCCCGCCGATCCAAAGGGGCCCGATAGGTCGCCAGCATCTCGCGCAGCTCGGTATGGGCCTCGTCCAGCCCGCCGCGGACCCGCTCCAGATCGGTGCGGGCCGCCTGGGGTATTGCCGTCGCGGCCAGGGAGTCGGCCAACATGCGCACCTGGAAGCGCAGGCTGGCCAGGGTCTGGGCCAGGGAGTCATGCAGCTCGTGGGCCAGGGCGTTGCGCTCCTCCAGGATGGACAGGCGGTGGGCCTCCTCATCCGAGCGGTGCTTGGCCACCGCCACGCCCAGGTGATGGCCGACGGTGGCGAGCAGCTCGACGATGTCCTCACGCCCCTGTAACCCCGGACGATCGACAAACAGGGTGTAAACGCCGAGGAGCTCGTCCTGGTAGCGCAGCGGAACCCCCACGGGCTCCACCTGGTCGCTGCCGAACATCCGCCGGCCGTAAACCCGGGAGCAGAAGCGCGCATCGTTGCCGCACACGATGTCACCGGGCGACAGCACAGCGCCGCAGAGGCAAAGGTCCACCGGGGTCATCTCCTCGGCCCGCAGCAGGCCATCGTCCAGCCCGATGGAACCAACCAGGCGGCGGGTGCCGTCCGCCAGGATGAGGCGGACCGTCGCGGCGCGGGCGTTGACCATCTCCTTGAGGACACGAAGAAAGCGCAACAGCAGGTCCTCCAGGCCGTCGGTCTGGTTGATTCCGGCCGCCACGTCGTAGAGGATCTTGAGGGAGGCGGTCTTCTGGGCCAGGCGCTGGGTCTGGCGCGCGACGCGGTTGTCCATCTCCTCGTAGAGCTCCGTCAGCTCCTCGTTGAGGCTCGCCACACCCTGGGCGACGCGACCCAGAAGCCCCAGATCGCGCAGGGACCTGCTGGCCCCGGCCTCGCCCTGGCAGACGCGGGTCACGGCCTCCTCCAGTGCGACCAGGGGGACCAGGAGCCGGCGCTCGAGGCGCCAAAGAAAGACCGCCAGCGACCCGAGCGCGAGGCCCAGGGCGACCACGGCCAGCGGCGTCAGCCAGTCTGGCCCAGCCCCGAGCCAAAGGCCCAGGCCGAGGGCAAAACCCAGCACCAGGCCTGCCGCTCCCAGAGCCAGGGGCCAGAGGAGGCGCCCATCGCGCAGCCGCTGCACAACGGCACCGCGGCTGCCGGGGTCGGCGGTGCTGCGCCGGACAGGGGCCCGCACCGGCGCCTGGGTCTTGTGCCGAGGGCGCCCCGGGTGCAGGGCGCCGGTGCCCCGCAGCCCCACCGCCATCCGCCCCGCCGTGCCCCTCATGTCGGGGCCTCCAGGGACCGCTCCCGCTCCCGCCGCTGCAGCTCCCACATCCCCGCGTAAAGGCCCTGGGCGGTCAGCAGCTCGCGATGGGTCCCCTGCTCGGCGATGCGCCCCGACTCCATCACCAGGATGCGATCGGCATCCACCACGGTGGACAGGCGATGGGCGATCACCAGGGTCGTACGGTCCTGCGCCACCTCCGCCAGGGTCTTCTGGATCGCCTGCTCGGTGTGGCTGTCCAGGGACGAGGTGGCCTCGTCGAACACCAGGATGCGCGGCCCCTTGAGCATGGCCCTTGCGATGGCCACCCGCTGTTTCTCCCCGCCGGAGAGCTTCAGACCCCGCTCCCCCACCTGCGTCTGCCAACCGTCGGGTAATGACTCGATGAAGGCGCGGATGTGGGCCAGCTCCGCCGCCCGCTCGATCTCGGCCCGGGTCGCCTCGGGGCGCCCATAGCTCAGGTTGTACCAGATGGTGTCGTTGAAAAGCACCGTGTCCTGGGGGACTATGCCGATCGCCCGCCGCAGGCTGTCCTGGGCCACGCCACGCAGATCCTGGCCGTCGATCAGGATGCGCCCGCCGGTCACGTCGTAGAAGCGGAACAGGAGCCGCGCCAGGGTGGACTTGCCCGCCCCGCTGTGGCCCACCACCGCCAGCTTCTGCCCCGGCGCCAGGGTGAAGTCCAGGTCGTGCAGGATGGACCGCTCGGGCTGGTAGTGGAATCCGACGTGCTCGAAGCGGACCTCCCCGGCGGAAAGGATCAGGGGCCGGGCGCCCGGGGCGTCGCGGACCTCGGGCTCCCGCTCCAGGAGCTTGAAGGCGAGGTCCATGTCCGCCAGGGCATATTTGATCTGCCGGTAGACCATGCCGAGGAACCCAAGGGGGATGAAGATCTGCAAGAGAAAGGCGTTGACCAGGACCAGGTCGCCGATGGTCATGGTCCCGCCGGCCACGCCGCGGGCCGCGAAGACCATCACCAGGGTCGCCCCCAGGGCAATGATGGCCCCCTGGCCGAAGTTGAGCACCGACATGGAAGTCTGGCTCTTGACCGCCATCTCCTCCCACTCCGCCAGGGTCCCGTCGTAACGCTTGAGCTCCAGCCCCTCGTTGCCGAAGTACTTGACCGTTTCGTAGTTGATCAAGCTGTCGAAGGCCTGGCTGTTGGACTCGGAGTCGAGCCGGTTCATCGCATGCCGATAGTCCATGCGCCACTCGGTGATGGCGAAGGTGAAGGCGACATAGACCAGCACGGTACCGAAGGTTACCAGGGCGAAGACCGCGGCGTACTGGGTGACCAGGATGGCGGCCACCAGCCCCAGCTCTACCAGCACCGGCAGGACGCTGAAGACCAGGTAGTTGAGGATGGTGCTCACCGAGCGGGTTCCGCGCTCGATATCCCGGCTCACCGCCCCACTCTGGCGCTCCAGGTGGTAGCGCAGGGACAGGCGGTGCAGGTGCCCCAGGACCCGGGTGGACAACCGGCGCATGGCGCGGTAGCGCACCCGGGCGAAGACCAGGTCGCGCAGCTCGTTGAACAGGGCCGCAGACAGCTTCAGGGCCCCGTAGCCGAGGAGCAGGGCCAGGGGCACCGTCAGGCCCTGGCCGGTCAGGCCCGACACGGCGCTGGCGGGGTGCTCGAAGGCATCCACGATCCCCTTGAGCACCAGGGGGACCCCGACGTTGGCCAGCTTGGCCAGGACCAGGCAGGCGATGGCCAGCAGCGCGCGCCCACGGAACTCCCACAGGTAGGGCAGCATGCCGCGCAGGTTCTGCCAATCGCGGCGGTCGCTGTGGACCCGGTCGGTGGCGGAGATGCGATTCATGCGTCCAGGTCCGGCCAGACCCGACCGCCGGTGCGCACGCCGCGGCCCGAACTAGGGGCCACAGGACGCTGGCAGGTATGGCTCATGCTCGGCGATTGCATCGGCTTAGGTAGAATCCCACATCCGCGGCATTGTACCCGAGGACGCGACCTCGGGCCCGAGACCGCAGCCCGGCGCCCACCCCTCACAGCGAGAACCCAGCATGTCCCAGCAGAGCCTTGAGCACGCCACCGGTTGCAGCATGCACGAGCCCTTCGCCCTGCAGGTGCTGGGCGACAGCATGGAGCCGGAGTTCCCGGATCGCTGCATCGTTATCATCGAGCCCGGCGATCACTGCCGCGACGGTATGTACATCTTCGCCGAGGTCGAGGGGGTACGCTGGTTCCGCGCCTATCGCCACGACCCCGACGGCCGCGAATGGCTGATCGCCCTCAATGACCTCTACCCGGAGATCGAGCTCACCGGCCTCCAGTGGCAGGTCCTGGGCGTCATCATCCAGCGCAACGTGCGGCGCAAGGTCAAGCACTACAAGTACGGCGTCGGCGAGACCCAGGCCCCCCAGGTCCCCCTGACCGACCTCACCGGGCGGGGCTGAGGTGCCCAGCCCCTGGGGCGAGTGCCGCCTCGCGTCCGCCCGCGCCGCCCTGGTCGCCGGGGCCATCGCCGCGGCCCTGGCCCTTGCCGGCTGTCCGGCCCAGGAGCAACAGAAGTCCGAGCCCCGCACCACCTCCGCCCACCTGGTCACCACAATGATGGCCGAGCGGTCCCAGGTGGCTGGCCACCACGAGCGCCCAGGCACGCTGCGGCTGCGCCGCCTGGTGCGCATCCACAGCCAGGAGGAGGGACGAGTAACCCGGCTTGGCCCCTTCGAGGGGGACCTGGTGGCGGCCGATCAGGAGCTGGTCACCCTGGACCGGACCCTGCTCCAGGCCGAGCTGGACAAGGCCCGCGCCACCCGGGAGCAGAAGCGCCTGGACCTGGCGCGCCTCGAGGGCCTGGTCAAGCGCAATGCCGTCTCCGAGGACGAGATCGCCCAGGCCCGCACCGCCCTCACCGTGGCCCAGGCCGAGGAGCGGCTGCTTGAGACAAGGCTCGCCTTCACCCGCATCCAGGCCCCCTTCGCCGGCGTCGTCACCCAGCGCCAGGTGGAGCCGGGGGACTTCGTCGCCAAGGACCGCCACCTGCTGACCCTCGCCGATCCCGACTCCCTGGTGGCCGAGGTCTTCGTCTCCGAGCTCATCCTGCCCCTGGTCAAGGTCGGCGATCCGGCGACGGTACGCATCGACGCCCTCGGCGATGGGCGCCACCAGGCCCGGGTCCTGCGCATCCACCCGACCCTGGCCGAGTCGAGCCGCCAGGCCATCGTCGAGCTGACCCTCGACCCCATCCCGGCGGGTGCCAGGGCCGGCCAGTTCGTCCGCGCCACCCTGGACACCGCCGCCGTGGAGCGCCTGCTGGTCCCTTTCCCGGCACTGCGCCGCGACCGCGCCGGGGAGTTCGTCTGGCTGGCGGATGCCGACGGCAAGGCGAGCCGCCGCGGCGTGCGCAGCGGGCTGCGCTTCGCCGACCGGGTGGAGATCCTGGAGGGGCTGGAGCCCGGCGAGGGGGTCATCACCCGTGGCTTCCTCGGCCTGGCCCAAGGCAAGGCGATTCGGGTGGTCGAGCAGGAGGACCGAAAGGCGGGCCAACCGCCCTGATGCTGTCGTGTCCCTTCGCCTCGCCAAAGCGAGATCCTGTCAATCGCCCACGATGTCGCAAGCGCGGCCCAAGGGGGAGAACGCCGCCGCCACCGATCCCCCCGCGACGACGCTGAGGCTCAGCGAACCCCTCGACGGTCAGCGGGCGCGTCCCGCGGCAGTGGCTTCCGGGACCTCGTTCAACCTCCCCGTACCACAGTCGTAGATGTAGCCGTAGACGGGGATGTACCCAGGCACCAGCGGGTGCGCTTTGATGCGCTGCACGTCCTCGACCACACTCGCCGCGTTGTCGGCAATGGTCAGCCAGTTGACGTAACGCCCCTCGGGCGAGCCCGGTCCCTTCCCCGTATCCCGCCAGCCATTGGCATCGATGGTGGCGGTCTCCAGGCTGTTTGCCAGGAGACCGGCCATGATGTCGTTGGTAAAGGTCTCCATGCCGCAGTCGGTGTGGTGGATCACGAACCACTCCCGCGTGCCCAACAGCTTGTGGGAGATCACCAGGGAGCGAATGGCATCGTCGCTGGCTCGCCCGCCGGCATTGCGGATCACGTGGGCATCGCCCTCTGCCAACCCTGCGTACTTCGCCGGGTCCAGACGGGCGTCCATACAGGTCAGGATCGCGAAGCGCCTGCCCGGGGGCATGGGCAGCGTGCCCTTGTCCCCAAAGTCCGCCGAATACCGCTCGTTAGCCGCCCGAACCTCGTCTACTGTTTGCGTCATAGCCTTACCCACCTCAGTCAGTGTTTGGTGATGTGTGACAGCCTGTATGATCTAGCCAAAGACCTACTGTCGAGGTCAATCTTAGACCGTCCGCGGCGATCGTGCCGGGGGCTCGCGGGGATATCCAGCCACGAGATTTCAGACAGGGACGAGGAGAAAACAGATGGGAAAACAGGGACGGACAACGGTTTCTGCGGAAATCCAGCGACTCGCAGCGACATCTGAAGAACCGAGGACCGCCCAGGTGCTTTCCCCCAAGTCGGAAGCTCAAATCTGGACCCCTGCCCCTTCCGGCTTTCGCGGTCCCGCCGGGCGGCATCGCCACGTCCGGCGCCCAAGCATCGCCGCGATCTCCCGCTGGAACCGCTCGCCGCCCAGCGGAAAACTGCCGTTCGTTGGGGGAAATTGGGGGGCTGGGGCCAGACCACGAAATCGCACCGCGTATCTCCGTCTGGCCGCCCCGCCGTCTGTGATCGTTGCTTTACGTCGTTGAGCTGGTGCACAGCGCGTCGGGACAACGGTCAGTTCTGGGTCGATTAGGGACCGTACCGCCGACCCTTTCGCGGCGTCGCGGCGTGAGCAGCTTGGCTGAGGGCGGGGTGTCGGCGAGTCCTCGAAGTGCGTTACGAAATAGCGTTGGAAATGACAGCAGGCATGGGTCGAACGCTCGCGGGAGCGCGCTGCGCGACTTTCGTAGTAACCTGACGTTTGACCTGCGCTACACCAGGCCCCGATTGAGGTAACCCATGGGCGAAGCTGCCACGCGACCGGCCAGCTACGAAGACCTGCTCGACGTACCAGAGCACCTGGTCGCCGAGATCATCCACGGCGTCCTATATACCCATCCGCGGCCCGCGCCCAAACCTGCGCTTTCCTCTGCGGCCATCGGCGGCAAGCTGTTCGACCCCTTCGGTACCGGCAGGGGCGGCCCCGGCGGCTGGTGGATCCTGGACGAGCCGGAGCTGCACCTCGGTCCAGAGGTCCTGGTCCCGGACCTGGCGGGCTGGCGGCGCGAGCGGATGCCGGCCCTCCCAGACGCGGCCTGGCTCGATCTCGCGCCCGACTGGGTCTGCGAGGTCTTGTCGCCCTCGAGCGCCAAGACGGATTTCACCTTGAAGATGCCCATCTACGCCCATGTTGGGGTTGCTCACCGGTGGGGCGTCGATCCCCTGCTCAGGACATTGGAGGCCTATCGTCTCGCGGAACGCCACTGGGTCCTCGATGTGACCTTGAAGGATGACGATCCGGTGCGTCTCGACCCCTTTGCGGCGATCGAATTCCCCTTGTCCGACCTCTGGGCGTGACCCACCGGGCTGGACGGACATGCCGGACCGGATTCCACAAGCTCCAGATGCGCTCCGGGTAGCGCCGCTTTTTAGGACTGAACCCTTGGCCGGCACAGCACCCGGCACCCGAGGCATCGCCGCCTGGTCTGTGCGTCACCCCATCGGGGTGGTCATGCTCACCCTGGCGGTCATGGTCCTGGGCGCGTTCGCCCTGGACCGCCTCAACATCGACCTGCTCCCCCACATCATCTACCCGGAGGTGCGGGTGCGCATCATCCACCCGGGGGTCGCGGCCAAGATCATGGAGGACGATGTCACACGCCAGCTCGAGGAGCAGCTCGCCATCACCGAGGGGGCCATCGCGGTCCAGTCCGAGACCCAGGAGGGGCGCAGCTCCGTGGACCTGTCCTTCGCCTACGGGACGGACATCGACATCGCCCTGCGCGACGCCAGCGCGCGCCTGGACCGCGCCAAGCGCTTCCTTCCCGATGGCATAGATCCGCCCACGATCTTCAAGCGCGACCCCTTCCAGCTCCCCGTAGCCGAATTCGTCATCGGCTCGCCCCTGCTGGACGCGGCGGAGCTGCGCACCTGGGTCGATTACGGTCTGAGTCGGGCCCTGCTCAACCTCCCGGGGGTGGCGGCGGCGGAGGTCGGCGGTGGCCTGGAGCGGGAGGTCCAGGTGGTGGCGGACCAGGCCCGCCTGGCCGGCCTGGGGCTGGATGTCCTGGACCTGGAGCGCGCCCTGCGTGCGGGCAACCAGGATGTCCCCGCGGGTCGCCTGCGGATGACCGGGGGCGAGATCAGCGGCCGCACCTCCGGGCGATTCGCCACCGTTGACGAGGTTGCGGACCTGCCTTTGCGACCGGGTCTTCGAGTCGCCGAGGCGGCGCGGGTCATCGATGGGGCGGCGGAGGAGCGCCTGCGCATCCGCATCAACGATCAGCCCGGAATCAAGCTGTCCATCCAGAAACAGCCCCAGGCCAACACCGTGGCCGTTGTGGACGCGGTGGTCGGGCGCCTGGACCAGCTCAAGGCGCGCGGGGAGATTCCCCCGGAGGTGGTCGTCGAGCGGGTGGACGATCAGGCCCGCTACATCCGCCGCTCCCTGGACAATGCCGTCACTGCGGCGGTCTCCGGGGCCCTGCTCGCCATGGTGGTGGTCTATCTCTTCCTCGGGAGCCTCAGACGGACCCTGATCATCGGCAGCGCGATCCCCATTGCCGTCCTGGTGACCTTCATCCTCATGGCCGGGGCGGGCCTGAGCTTCAACATCATGACCCTGGGCGGGCTGGCCCTGGGGATCGGCATGCTGGTGGACAACACCATCGTGGTACTGGAGAACGTCTACCGCCACCAGCGCCTGGGGGATCCGCCGGACCAGGCCGCGGCGGTCGGCACCGGCGAGGTGGCGAGCGCCGTGGTGGCCTCCACCACCACCAACCTGGCGGCGGTTCTGCCTTTCCTCTTCATTGGGGGTCTGGTGGGGCTGCTGTTCCGCGAGCTGATCTTCACCATCTCGGCGGCCATCCTGGCCTCCCTGGTGGTGGCCCTGACCCTGGTGCCGGCCCTCGCCGGTAAGGTCCCCGCCGGGCGCGAGGGGCTGGGGCGGCGCGCCATCGACCGGGTCATGGAATGGCTCCAGAACGGCTACGCGTGGGTGCTCGGCAGGCTGATACGGGTCTCCTGGCTGGTCATCGCCGCCTTCGCGGCCGGACTGGCCTACACGGCCCCCCTGCTCGACACAGCCCGCCAGGAGTTCCTGCCGAAGATGGACGAGGGGCGCGTCCAGGTGAACCTGACCGCGGACAGCGGCATCGACCTGGAGGCCATGGATGCCCAGACCCGCCGCATCGAGGCCCTGCTGGCGGCACGGCCGGAGGTCCTGAGCCTCTTCACCACCGTCGGGGGCTCGGTCTTTGGGCGCTCTCAGATCGAGAACACCAACCGCGCCGGGATTCAGGTCCAGCTCGTGCCCCTGGCGCAACGCGGGGTCGGCATCGATGCCTGGATGAAGGCCGTGCGCAAGGATATCGCGGCACTCCAGCTCCCTGGGCTCAGGGTCACTCTGACCCAGCCGGGCATTCGCGGCATCCGCATCAACCGAAGCAGCGACGACCTGAGCCTGCGCATCAAGGGCCAGGACCTGGACACCCTGGCGGGGCTCGCGGACCAGGTAGTGGAGCGCCTCAAGTCCCTACCCGGCCTCGCCAATGTCCAACACTCGGCCCAGGACCTGATCCAGGAGCTGTCCATCCGTGTGGACCGGGAGCGGGCCGCCGGCTTCGGACTCGGGGTGGAGGATGTGGGGGCGGCCCTGCGCTTCGCCCTGGACGGCAAGGTGGTGACGGACTTCATCCAGGACGACCGCTCCATCGAGGTCCTGCTGCGCCTGGACCGGCTGGACGTGGCCGCCCCGGGGGACCTTGAGTCAATCATCCTGTTCAGCAAGGGTCTGGAGCGCAAGCCCCTGCGCCTGGGAGACCTGGCAGGGGTGGAGATCCTGCCCCAGCCGGGGACCATCCGGCGCGACGCCCAGAGCCGCATCGTGGAGATCACCGCCACCCTCGAGGAGGGGACCACCCAGACGGGGGCCATCGCCTCGGCCCTGGCGGCGGTCTCGGACATCAAGCTGCCGCCGGGCTACACGCTCTACGAGGGCGGGACCCTGGAGTCGCTCCAGGCGGGCCGGGATCTGAGCCGCATCCTGCTGGCCCTGGCCCTGTTCCTGGTCCTGGTGGTCATGGCGGTGCAATACGAGTCCCTGCGCAACCCCATCATCATCATGCTCAGCGTCCCCTTCGCCCTGACCGGCGTGGTCATGGGGCTGCAATGGGCGGCGCTGCCGGTCTCAATGCCCGTCTGGCTCGGCCTGATCATGCTGGCCGGGATCGTGGTCAACAACGCCATCGTCCTGGTGGAGTTCATCGAGATCCAGCGGACCGCAGGTCTGGAGCGGGATGCGGCCATCCTGGAGGCGGCGCGGCTGCGCCTGAGGCCCATCCTGATGACCACCCTGACCACGGTGGTGGGGATGCTGCCCCTGGCACTCGCCTGGGGCGAGGGCTCGGAGATGCT
>Ga0114939_10002995_pt1 | contig 12037 bp, 10 predicted proteins | sample AshMeaCrysSpring_FD_87196 | JGI IMG/M metagenome (GOLD analysis project Ga0114939, IMG submission 87196) | Groundwater microbial communities from Big Spring, Nevada to study Microbial Dark Matter (Phase II) - Ash Meadows Crystal Spring | ecosystem: Environmental > Aquatic > Deep subsurface >... | reverse complement strand
CGGCGTGACATTTACCGCCGCACTTGCCTGGCGTGCAGTGCGTAAATCGGCGAGCGTTGCACATGGCGTAATTTTTTCGACCGGATGATCTATTGCCGAATATTCCAGCATCCGAATCTCGTCCGCGTAATCCACATATCCCAGCGCTAAACGCAATCCAAATCGGTCCAATTGTGCCTCGGGTAATGGATAAATCCCGTGTGATTCAACCGGATTCTGCGTCGCAATTACGAAATAGGGATGCGGTAATTTGCGTTGCACACCATCGATAGTTACCTGCGATTCCGCCATCGCCTCTAATAACGCCGATTGAGTACGCGGCGCCGCACGATTAATCTCATCCGCTAATAAAATATTGGTAAATAGCGGCCCCTCATGAAAATTAAAAGTATTATCGTGCTGACGCCAGATGGTAACGCCAATAATGTCACTCGGTAATAAATCCGGAGTAAATTGAATGCGAGAAAATTGCGCAGCAACACTCCGCGCTAATGCCTTTGCTAAAGTTGTCTTTCCGGTTCCGGGAAAATCTTCAATTAGCACATGAATTCCGGCAATCCATGCGGCTAAAATTTTGCGAATTACGCTGTTTTGACCGCGAATTAAATCCCCGATTTGTTGTTCGACTTGGACGAGTGGTGGTATTTGCATCATAGCGAATCCTAAATTAAATTAAATTAGATAAAAGCTCAAAAAGAAAAACATTAAACCATTTAATATCGCAACTCTTCCGGAATTGGTAGATTGTCAAAGTTATGATTTTTCGGTGTGCCCCCGGTCCGACGTAATTGATAAACAAATGCCAATACTTGCGCTACTGCCTGATAAAGGCCAGCGGGAATTTCTTTTTCTAATTTTACATTATAATAAAGGGAGCGCGCTAACGCTGGCGCAGTTACAATTGGGACTTGCGACTTTTTTGCGATTTCGCGGATTCGCAGGGCAAGAAAATCTACCCCCTTAGCAATTAAACGCGGTGCGCCCATTTGCGTTGAATCATAGCGCAATGCTACTGCATAATGAGTCGGATTGATAATTACTACATCGGCTTTGGGAACTTCCGCTAACATCCGGCGTTTGGCGATTTCTCTTTGCATTTGACGGATGCGGCCTTTTATTTCCGGGCGTCCTTCGCTTTCTTTAATTTCGTCGCGCAATTCCTGCTTAGTCATTTTTAATCCGTGACTATATTCCCAAAGTTGAAATGGCACATCGACTGCGGCGACGATTATCAAAATTGCCGCTAAATACCACAATCCCCAAATCAATAGCTCGCCGGTACGTCCGATAGAAATCATTAAATCGCCCTGACCTAAAACCAATAACTCCTGGTAGTGACGATTTAATAGCCAAAAGCCAACCCACCCCATCAATAGGACTTTTACTATAGATTTTCCCAATTCCGCTAAGCCCTGCCAGCTAAATAGCCGTTTTAATCCGGCGATCGGATTTAAGCGCTCGAAATTAAATCCAATTGATTCGGTGGAAAATGACCATCCACCCAAGGCCATCGGCGTGACGAGTGCGGCAATTAAAAGCAATAATAGAAAAGGCGTAAAGTCACGAATTGTGCTCAAAGTTAAATCGCTGAACATTTGCATTAACCATAGCGGGTCGTGAATTTGTGCACGTGTTAAGGAAAATCCCCGGCGCATTAAATCTTTGAGCGCCACGACTAATTGTCCGCCGTAAAATAAAATAATAGTTGCCCCCACGAGCATGACTGAAAAGGTATTTAATTCTCGCGAACGGGGAATTTGTCCGCGTTCACGTGCTTCTTCCACGCGTCGGGGAGTTGCGGCTTCGGTTTTTTCTTGGTCAGATTCTTCGGCCATAATTTTTTTAATTTACTTTGTGCATTGGCAGACCGTAAATAATTTCGAGCGCGGCGCGCAAGAGACTTTCTATCTGTGCATTAATTCCGAATAAAGTATACAGCATCACGAATAGCCCTACTCCTAAGGTAATTGGGAATCCAACAGAAAAGATATTAAGTGTTGGTGCGGCGCGACTCGCGACCGCAAGCATTAGATTGATTAACATCAAAACGCCAATTGCTGGGAGCGCAATTAATAATCCTCCGCGTAGAATAATCCCGGTCCATATTGCTATATCCAACCAAATCTCTGGTGCCAGGCCATGAATTGAAACTGGCAGACTTTGGAAACTATCGATTAATGCCTGCAGACTAAAGAGATGACCGTTAAGGCTCAGATAAATTAAAGTGACGAGTAGCGTATAAAATTGACTAGAAATAGGAACCGGCACGCCATTTTGGGGATCGATTAAAGTCGCGAAACCTAAGCCCATAAGTTGACCGATGATTTGTCCGCCTAGTTCTGCAACGGAGAAAATTAATCGTAAAGTAAAACCCATCGCAATTCCGATCAGAATTTGATTGAGGACATTTAATCCGGCGTCAATACTCAACGGATCGATTGGTGGCGGAATAGGCAAAAGCGGTACAATAATCGCCGTAATTACGAGCGCATAAGTAAGTCGAATCCGCATCGGGACAGTTTTATTACTAAATAGTGGCGCAATCATTAACATACTGCCGATGCGAAAGAATGGTAATAATCCCGCTGCAACCCATGCGGTAATTTGATCATCCGACAGAGCGACAATTGCGCTATTCATAAAATTTTAGCCGAGTAGCGTCGGGATACTTTCATAAAGGCGGCGGGTATAATCCATTAATTGACTAATCATCCATGGCCCGGCTATGAGCATTACGATAACTAATGCAAGCAATTTGGGGATAAAACTCAAGGTCATCTCGTTAATTTGGGTCGCAGCTTGGAAAATACTAATTAGCAATCCGACTGCCAAGGCCGCCAATAAAGGTGGTGCTGATAAGAGTATGGTGATTTCCAGCGCCTGTCGTCCTACGGTCATTACTGTTTCCGGACTCATAAATTTCTTTTTTGTTTGCTATAGTTAAAAGATAAATTTTATTTTAATCTAAAGAAGCACTGATATCACCATGAAACAATTTATCTTGCAAAGCAATTTTGTTCCGCGGGGAGATCAACCAGCCGCAATTCATGGCTTAGTTAACGGCTTACGCAATTCAGAATTAAATCCCTTTACTTTACTTGGAGTTACGGGTTCGGGAAAGACGTACACCATGGCGCAAGTAATTGCCGCAGTCCAGCGCCCGACTTTAATTTTAGCGCCAAATAAAACTCTTGCGGCCCAACTCTATGGTGAATTTAAGGATTTTTTTCCCGAGAACGCAGTGGAATATTTCGTTTCTTATTATGATTATTATCAACCGGAGGCATATATTCCGTCAAGTGATACCTATATTGCGAAAGATTCGTCAATTAACGATCAAATTGAACAGATGCGCCTCTCGGCAACAAAGTCACTTTTGGAGCGGCGCGATGTCATAATTGTCGCGTCGGTATCAGCAATTTATGGGCTCGGTGACCCTAATTCTTATTTGCGAATGATTCTGCATTTAATTCGCGGGGAGTACGTTGATGACCGCGCAATTATCCGTCGTCTCGCTGAATTACAATATACGCGCAATGAAATTGAATTACAACGCGGGACATTTCGGATGCGCGGTGAAATACTCGATATTTTTCCTGCTGATGCCGAATATGAGGCGATTCGAATTGAATTTTTCGATTCGATTATAGAGTCTATCCGTATTTTTAACCCGCTAACGGGTACAGTGTTGCGTCAATTATCCCGCGTCACGATCTATCCTAAAACGCATTATGTTACCCCCCGTGAAATTATTTTACGTGCGGTCGAAAAAATTAAAGCGGAATTGCAGGATCGATATTCCGAATTGTATGCGGCGGGAAAATTAATTGAGGCGCAACGCATCGAACAACGTACTCGATTTGATTTAGAGATGTTAGTCGAAATTGGTTATTGCACTGGGATTGAAAATTATTCGCGTCATTTATCTGGACGTGAAATTGGAGAGCCGCCCCCAACGCTATTTGATTATCTTCCGGGAGATGCCTTATTATTTATTGATGAGTCTCACGTTACAATTCCGCAACTCGGGGCAATGTATCGCGGTGATCGAGCACGCAAAGAAAATTTAGTAAATTATGGTTTTCGTTTGCCGTCGGCACTAGATAATCGACCGTTGCGTTTTGATGAATTTGAGCGGCGTTCACCGCCGACAATTTATGTATCAGCGACACCCGGAGATTATGAATTGAGGCGTTCGGCATTAATTGTGGAGCAGGTAGTGCGTCCGACAGGTATAATTGATCCAATAATTGAGGTACGTCCCGCCTGTAATCAAATAGATGATTTATTATCTGAAATACGCCGCACGAAACAAAACTCTTTTCGCGTTTTAGTTACAACACTCACCAAGCGTTTAGCGGAAAATTTAACCGAATATTTAGCCGAGCATAATATTGCCGTGCGTTATCTCCATTCCGATATTAATACAGTTGAGCGGATTGAAATTATTCGCGATTTACGTTTGGGGGTATTTGATGTTTTAGTCGGGATTAATTTGTTACGCGAGGGTTTAGATATTCCAGAAGTTGCTTTAGTAGCGATTTTGGATGCAGATAAGGAGGGCTTTTTACGTTCGGAGCGCTCTTTAATTCAGACTATTGGTCGTGCGGCGCGCAATATCTATGGGCGGGTAATTATGTATGCTGATCAAATTACTAATTCTATGCAACGGGCTATTGATATAACTGCCGAGCGGCGACGACGTCAACAGGGATATAATGAAACACACGGCATCACGCCGCAGGGAATTGAAAAGGCAGTAAATGAGGTACTAGATTTAACTGGGGCATTATCTCCAGGTGGAAAAGATACCGGAAAAACAATTACACCCTTTCTTGAACAATCTCCGGCGAAAATTGTTATGCAGATAAAAAAATTAGAGCAGGAAATGTATCGGTGTGCTAAAAATTTAGAATTTGAAGATGCGGCGCGCCTGCGGGATGAAATTCGCCGTTTAGAGAATTTCTTGCAGGAAAAATAAAGTGGCTCACAAAGAAGCCTACAACACTCGCGGAATTGACCTCTGGCGAGTTTAATTCCATTTCCCCACCGCTAATTTGATCTCCCTCCAAACAATTGGAGGGAGAAATTAATTATCAAGCGGTAACGTCAATATTCTTTCCCACGTTCTCCACGGGATAAACGCTTGATCTGTGAAAACTGACCGCATTGCTGATTGACGTGTCAGTCTGCTGATCCATCTCCACTTTTTTCTTCAGCATTATAGCATTTAGGTCTTCCCTAACTTTCCCATTCAGCAATGAGATACTGTTACCAGCATCGCTTTTGATTGTCATAAAAATTACCTCAATTAGACTAAGTTGCAGCAAACGGATGGCGCCGAATAATAGTATGGAGACGTTCGGCGCCAGTTGAAACAATATCTATTGGTACGCCAACTAATTGTTCAATTCGCGTTAGATAATTACGCGCCGCGCTTGGTAATTGAGAATACTCGGTCATGCCAATTAGTGACTCGTGCCAACCGGGCAATTCCTCATAAATCGGCTCGCAGAGGGCGTATTCATCCGCACTCGGGGGCGGCGTGACATGCATTTGTCCCGCACATCGATATGCTACCGCAAAGCGAATTAAATCCAAGCCATCCAGTACATCTAATTTCGTAATACACAAACCACTTATGCTATTAATTTGCACCGCGTGGCGCAGCGCTACGATATCTAACCACCCACAGCGACGTCGTCGTCCAGTCGTAGCGCCAAATTCATAACCCTTTTGGGATAGATGTTCCCCCGTCCTATCGAATAACTCGGTCGGGAAAGGCCCACCCCCAACTCGGGTAGTGTATGCCTTCGCAATACCCAAGATGTAATCCAGGTTACGCGGTCCTACCCCACTACCGGTACAAGCGCCACCAGCTGTGGTATTGGAAGAAGTAACAAAGGGATAAGTCCCGTGGTCAATATCGAGGAAGGTGCCTTGTGCGCCCTCGAAGAGAATATTCATATTCTGATGGAGATATTGGTGCAAGCGCGTCGGAATATCGGGAACTACCAATGGGATAAGTTGCTCGGCGAGGGCGAGGGTATCTTCGCGGACGCGCTGAAAATCAATTGGCGCGGCGTGATAGTAATTCTTTAGGCAGAAATTATGTAAATCCATAACTTCGGCGAGTTTCGCTGTAAATAATTCTGGTTGGAGGAGGTCACCAATTCGCACTGCGCGCCGGGCGACTTTATCTTCATAGGCTGGCCCAATACCGCGACCGGTGGTACCAATTGCGGATTTTCCGCGCATTAATTCCCGCGCCTGATCCAACGCTATATGATACGGTAAAATTAACGGACAGGCCGCGCTAATATACAAGCGCTCCCGCACAGCAATTCCCTGTTCTTCGAGGGATCGAATTTCGGCAATTAACGAATCGGGTGCCAAAACTACGCCGTTTCCAATAAAACATAATACCCCGGGATGCAAGATTCCTGAGGGGATTAAATGCAAAACTGTTTTGACGCCATTAATCACTAACGTGTGCCCGGCATTATGTCCGCCTTGGAAACGAATCACAGCACCGGCTTTTGTGGTGAGTAAATCAACGATCTTGCCTTTTCCTTCGTCGCCCCATTGAGCACCAATGACTACTACGCTTTTACCCATATTACACCTCTGTGTGATACATCGTTTTTTATTTAGGGTATTCAGTATAATTAAATCCGCTGGGAAATTTTACCTAGACGCCTCTTCCAGGCCATAAATATATCAATATTTTCGATAGCTAAATGATTTTTTAATTTTAGGCCGGGGCTTTTTAGTTTCATGTACCACTTGGGGTGAAATTATTAATGGCTCGGGTGGTTTTAGAGAGGATTTTTCCCGCCCTGGAGTTAAAATCGCTAATAGATATTCGGCGGCAGCGAGGCGGGTTGTATTGGCGGTTAAATTAGCCGTAACTCGTAATTTATCTTGTCCTTCAAGACGATAGATTTGGGGATATGTTTGGATGAGTTTCAGCAACGCCGGCATATCGATATTCGGCTCGGGATTAAACAGGATCCTTCCGGCTTGGGCGCCGAGTTCGAGTTTGCGGATTTTTAATTGCCGCGCCTGCAATTTTAATTGGCTAACAGTAAATAAGGTTTGGACTGCATCCGGCAATAACCCAAACCGGTCGATCAATTCGACCTGTAATTCACGTAATTGATCATTGTGGCTGGCGCTGGCGATTTGCTTATACAAGATTAACCGGGTATGAATATCGGCGACATAGTCCTCGGGAATTAGCGCCGGGAGATGTAGATCTACTTCGGTAGTAGATTCCAATGGTAGCGCTAGATCGGGATTTTTGCCGGATTTTAATGCAGCTACTGTGCGAGCGAGTAATTCTTGATAAAGAGAAAAGCCGATTTCCTGCATTTGGCCGCTTTGTTCTTCGCCGAGTAATTCGCCAGCGCCGCGAATTTCTAAATCGTGATTGGCTAAAGTAAAACCGACGCCGAGATCAGTCAATGCCTCGAGTGCCTCGAGGCGTTTAATTGCATCCGCCGTCATGGCATTTTTTTCCGGGACTAATAAATACGCATAAGCGCGATGATGAGAGCGCCCAACGCGCCCGCGTAATTGATAGAGTTGCGCCAAACCGAAACGGTCGGCCCGATGAATAATAATCGTATTTGCTGTCGGAACGTCAATTCCGGTCTCGATAATTGTGCTACAGACCAGGATATTAAAACGCTGATGATAAAAGTCGCGCATCACGCGCTCTAAATCTCGGGCGCGCATTTGTCCATGAGCAATACGCACCACCGCCTCGGGCAATAATTCCTCGATGGTCTGCGCCATGTGCGTAATTGTCTCGACCTCATTATGTAAAAAATAGACTTGCCCGCCGCGTTTTACTTCACGCAACATCGCCTCGCGCAACAATTCATTATCCCAGGGGCGAATAAAAGTCTGAATTGCTAAACGCCGCGCCGGCGGAGTCGAAATTAGCGAGATCTCGCGTAACCCCGAAAGCGACATATTCAGCGTGCGGGGGATCGGCGTCGCGGTTAGGGTCAGCACATCTAAACTAGCGCGGAGGCTCTTGAGCCCCTCTTTTTGGCGCACCCCGAAGCGGTGCTCCTCGTCAACGATAACTAGCCCTAAGTTCTTGAAAACTACGCCTTCTTGGAGCAGTTTGTGGGTGCCGATGACGATGTCCACCGTGCCGTTGGCGAGTCCGGCGAGAACCTCGTCCTGCTGACCCTTAGTGCGGAAGCGCGACAAGGCCTCAATGCGGACCGGCCAATCCGCAAAGCGGTCCGTAAATGTTTGATAATGCTGTTGAGTCAAGAGCGTCGTGGGCGTCAGGAGTGCGACCTGCGCCCCCCCCTGCGTGACGCAGAACGCCGCCCGCAGCGCCACCTCGGTCTTACCAAAACCGACATCGCCGCAGATGACGCGGTCCATAGGCCGCGGTGCCGCAAGGTCGGCGAGCGTCGCGTCGATCGCATCTTGTTGATCCGGCGTGGTTTCGAAGCGAAACCCCGCCGCAAAGGCGCGATATTGCGCGGTTTCCCAGGTAAAACCCTGTCCGGGATGGGCGGTGCGCCGGGCATACAGGTCGAGCAACTCCGCCGCGACGTCCCGCGCCCGCGCCGCCGCCTTGGACTTGGCCTTTTCCCACTGCCCCGAGCCGAGCTTGTGCAACGGGGCATGGTCGGCATCCGCGCCGCTGTAGCGGCTGACCAAGTGGAGCGCCGCCACCGGCACGTACAGCTTATCTCCATCGGCATACTCAATCAGGAGAAATTCCATATCCACGCCGTCCACAGCGAGGCGCTGTAACCCCTGATACCGCCCGATGCCGTGCTGTTCGTGGACGACCGGTGCGCCCGGACGCAACTCCCCGAGGTCGCGGATAATCGCGGCGGCATCGCGTACTTGTTGATCGACCCGACGCCGACGTCGTTGAAGGACTTGCTCGCCTAATAATTGCCACTCAGTAATTACGGCAATTGGACTCGGCGCGCTGATAATCAATCCCTGCTCTAATGGTGCCGTTGTAAGCGCTAAACGCGCCGAGCTATCCAGAAATTCAGTCCAATTATTTACGGCAGTGGGATGTAAATTAGCGGCGGTAAAAATCTCGCGTAAAGATTCACGCCGCCCGCTACTTTCGGCAATTAGCAGGACCCGCCCGGTAAATTTATCTAAAAAATCCACAAGTTTTGCCAGCGGACGGGAACTACGCGCCTCAATCGGCAATTCTGGAGGCGGTTCGGTGGCAAAATTAATTACGCCAGTCTTTCTATCTGGCGCATCAGAATTAAATATTACTCGGGGATAGCGATTTAGCTGCTCAAAAACTTCCGGCGGACGTAAATAAAGCTCCGGCGGGGCGAGTAATGGCCGCTCGGAATTGTGGCGGAGCATTTCATAACGATTGCTAATCTCCTGCCATAATGTTTCGGCGCGTTGATTAAATTGCCCGCTATTTACTACTACTGCAGCCTTGGGGATATAATCAAATAAGGTACTGGTATGATTAAAGAATAGTGGCAGATAAAATTCAATTCCGGTCGGCGCGAGACCCCGAGTCACGTCACGATAAATAGGACTGGCGCTATATTCGCCAAAAGTAGTCTGCCAAGCACGGCGAAATTGATCAATTGATTTCTCATCTAATGGAAACTCCCGCGCTGGTAACATCCGAATTGAGCGCAATTTTTCCCGTGAGCGCTGACTATCCGGGTCAAAAATATGGATCGAATCGATCTCCTCGCCGTATAGGTCAATCCGATATGGCAAATCCGCACCCATGGGATAAAGGTCAAAAATACTCCCGCGTGTAGCGAATTCTCCACGCTCCATTACAGTAGTAACAGCGCGATAACCAGCGGCCTCTAAACGTAAGCGTAATTCGTCTCGGGCGAAATGCTGACCCACATCGAGCAGTATTGTTGACCCATCTAAATAATCTCGCGGTGGGAGGCGCTGCATTACAGTCGTAATTGGCGCTAATAAAATCCCGCGGGTCAAATTCGGCAGGCGATGTAAAACAACGAGCCGCTCAGAAATAATATCCTGGTGGGGAGAAAAAACATCATAAGGTAGGACTTCCCAGTCGGGAAAATATAAGATCGGAAAAGCAGCGTCGCCTAAATAAAAATTTAGGTCTTGCTCTAAACGTACGGCAGTTGCGGTGTCTTCGGTAATTACTACCAATAAAACTGAATAGGCGCGGACAGTATTCGCTAATGCCCAGGCGAAAGCACTACCATAGAGTTGTCCCCAAACGATCCGAAAACCCGGACGATGAGGGAGCGCTGGGAAATTAAGAACGGTCATTTTAACTCGGGAGATAAAAACTACCGGCGATTGTAGTAATGACTAACGTCCAGCCATCTACTAATACAAACAGCATAAGCTTAAATGGAAAGGAAATAATTGGCGGCGAGAGCATCATCATTCCCATGGCCATTAAAACGCTCGCGACGACCAAATCGATCACTAAAAAGGGCATAAAGAGCAAGAATCCGATCTGAAATGCGGTTTTCAATTCCGAAGTAACGAATGCTGGGACCAATAATTGTAGTGGTACGTCTTCCGGGTCTTTGAATCCATCACGACCAACAATCCGCGCAAATACTGCGAGATCAGTATCGCGGGTTTGCGCCATCATAAAAGCACGCAATGGTTGCACGGCTTTTTTTAATGCCGGGATAATTAAAATCTCATCGCGGAGATACGGCTGAATTGCATTATTATAAATATTGTCGAAAATCGGCGTCATAATAAAAAAAGTAAGAAATAAGGAAATTCCCAACAGCACTTGATTAGATGGAGTTTGTGCTGTGCCAAGCGCCTGGCGGAGGATCGCCAATACGACAATAATTCGGGTAAAAGAAGTCATCATCATGAGCGCCGCTGGGAGAAATGTCAGCGCAGTCATCGCGGCCAAAACCTGAATGCTGACGCTGTAAACCTCTTTATTATTTGCTGATGTCATTTCGAAAATGGGTAACATCGGCCCGGCGCTACAAAATACAAATGGGGCAACAGTCAGACTCAAAAAGAGCGTTATCTGTGGGACGCGAAGATTAAAATTGGTAATTTTCACTTTCCGTGCTCGTGAAGGAGAGTGCGGAGTGTCGTAACAAAATTGGGTGATGCCGGAAGGATGGTTAAAGGCTGTTCTAAAACATAAAGGGTTCGTACTACTCCCGGGGCGACGCCTAATAAGATTTGGCGCTCGCCGACCTGAATTAATACCGCTCGCTCCCGTCCGCCTAAGGAAATCCCACCTAAGACGCGCAATTCGCCTTGGAGAATACCGCCGAAATTTACGATCCGCCGTAATAGCCACGCGCCTAATGCAATCAGGATTAAGATTAGCACTAAACTCAATGTAACATTGAGCAATTCCCCCGTGGTGAGCGTCGGAGGTGAGCGCATTTCCCCCGAAGTGTAATTCGGTAGAATTAAAATTAAGTAGCAGACGACAAATCTCATAATGACTGCCGGCGTTGTCTTAGTAGAATCTTCTCACGCGAAAACTATTTGATCTAGACGTAAAATAGCGGCCCGTTATTTGAAAAAGACGAGAGTTTGATTCAGCGCAGTTTTTTGATCCGCTCCACTGGACTAATTACATCCGTGAGGCGAATCCCGAATTTTTCGTTGACCACCACCACCTCTCCGTGGGCAATAAGACAATTATTGACTAAAACATCCATTGGTTCACCCGCGACGCGATCCAATTCGACAACCGAACCTTGATTGAGTTGCAACAAATTGCGGATCGTGATTGACGTACGCCCGATTTCCATCGAAATAGTCACGGGGATATCCAAGACCACATCTAAATTTCGCTCGTCGCGTTGAGAATCATCTTGAGGCATATCCAAGGAACCGCGCGCTGCGTAAGTTTGTTTTTGTTCATTAGTTTCTTCTGATTCGGGAGTGTTCATATTTTTACACCAACATATTATTTTTATTTAATTTATTTTGGATTTTTTTTCATTCTCCAAGAGTTTTCTTTGTACTTTTCCCATGTTTTCCATACGTCGGCGCTCTAATTCTCTCCGTGCCCTGG
>Ga0114939_10002994_pt1 | contig 12039 bp, 13 predicted proteins | sample AshMeaCrysSpring_FD_87196 | JGI IMG/M metagenome (GOLD analysis project Ga0114939, IMG submission 87196) | Groundwater microbial communities from Big Spring, Nevada to study Microbial Dark Matter (Phase II) - Ash Meadows Crystal Spring | ecosystem: Environmental > Aquatic > Deep subsurface >... | reverse complement strand
TGGACGGTCGACCCGTGCGCGTCACCGTGCAGGACTCCTGCCACCTGCGCAACGGCCTGGGCACCCACCGCCAGCCCCGGGCGATGGCGGCTCTGGTCGCCGAGGTCGTCGAGCTCCCGTCGGCGGGCTCATGCTGCGGCGCCGCCGGGACGTACTCGCTGGTGCGACCCCGAGATAGTGCCGCTGTGCTGGCGCCCAAGCTGGACGAGATCGAGGCGCTGGGCGTCGACCACGTCGTCGCAGTCAACCCCATCTGCCAGCGCCAGCTGATCAACGGGCTGCGCAAACGCCGCTCCCGGGTGACCGTGGTGCATCTGGCCGAGCTGTTGGCCCGGGCGCTGCCGGCCTCCTGACGATCCCGCCGGGCGGGCGTCGCGCGGTGGGGTTGCGCTGACCGCGCCCTGCCCCCGCCGCCCCACTGATCAGGCACGTGTGCGCTCGTCAACTTCCCGGGGCGCGTGGCTGCAGCAGTCGACACGGCCGGCGCAGGTGTGGACCTGCTGATCCACGAGACGTTCCCGTCGCCGCGGGTGTACCCGCAGTCGGCGGGGATGTCGCTGGACTCGCCGAGGCCCTGGTCAACGGGCTGGACACCGGCCCGGTGGGCCTAGGCGGCCGTCCTCGGCTGAGTCGCGGCGGCACGATCAGGACGCGCCGCCGAGGTCGACGCCTCCCACGGCGGACACGGCAGCCCGCACCGTGGCGAACCGGTCCTCGGCAGGGATGAGATCCTCGTACCCGGTCGTGCGCAGCTGCTCCTCGAACGTCGTGCGTGACCGCGCCAGCACGAAGCGGACGCCGTCGGCACGCAGGTCGACCACCACGGCCGCGAGCGCCTGCGCCCCCGAGGTGTCGAGGTCGGTGACGGACTCGGCGTCGAACACCAGCGTGGTGACCGGGTGGGGCGCTGTGCCGATCGCCTCGCGCACGCGTGCCGAGAAGTACCGGCAGTTGGCGAAGAACAGCCGGTCGTCCAGGCGGTACACCACGACACCGGGGAACAGCTCGGCGTCACGGTGCCGCTTGACGTCGACGAACCGCCCGACGTCGGGGCTCCAGCCGAGCACGGCGTCGCGCGGCTGCGCGCTTCGCCGGACGACGTCGACCACCGACAGCAGAACGGCCAGCAGCAGCGAGGCCAGCAACCCGATCGTGAGCATGCCGATCACCGTGATGACCGCGACGACCAGCTCCCCCCGCGCGCCGCGGACGATGGCCCGCCAGGCGCCGATGTCCATGAGCCCGAGCGCGGCGTAGACGATGACCGCTCCGAGGGTGGCCTTCGGGAGTAGCGCGAGGGCTCCGGTCAGGAACAGCAGGACGAATGCGACACCGGCCGCCTGGACCAGCCCGACGACCTGGGTGCGTCCGGCGAGCCGGATGTTGACGGCGGTGCGCGACCCGCTCGACCCCAGCGGGAACGACTGGGACACCCCTGCGGCCACGTTGAGCCCCGCCAGCGCCAGGAGCTCCTGGTCGGTGTCGATGGGCGGGGCGTCGGGCCGGCTGAGGCTGCGGGCGGTGAGGATCGCGTCGGAGAACGCGACCAGCGCGATGCCGACGGCCAGTGGAAGAAGCGCAGCGACCTCCGCCATGCTCACCGACGGCCAGGTCAGCGAGGGCAGCCCGGGTGGGATCTCCCCGACCAGCACGACCCCGCGCTCGCCCAGGTCCCACAGCGCCGAGGCACCGATCGCCAGCACAGTGACTGCCAGCAGCGTGGGGAACTTCACCCACAACCGGCCGCCGACGAGCAGAGCGACCAGGCTGACCGTGCCGATGAGCAGAGTGAGCGGGTCGATCCCAGTCGCCACGTTCGAGGCGAACGAGGCGTACTCCTGCAGGGGCGTGTCGCCCTCGACGGACACGCCGGTGACGTCGTCGAGCTGACCGGACACCAGGGTGAGGGCGAGACCGGTGAGGAAGCCCAGCAGCACCGCGGCCGAGAAGTAGTCGGAGATCCAGCCCAGCCGTAGCAGCCGGGCCAACACGAACACCGCCCCGACCAGCAGCGCGAGCATCGCCGCCAGCGCCGGGTAGTCCGCCGGGTCCGACGATACCGCTGTCAGGGCAGGGGCCACGAGCAGCGCTGACGTCGCGGTCGGACCCGTCATCAGGGATCGGGACGACCCGAGGGCGGCGTAAGCGACCAGCGGCAGCAGCAGGCCGTACAGACCCGCCTGCACGGGGAGTCCGGCCGTCTGTGCATATGCCATGCCCTGCGGCACGGCCAAGGCGGCCAGGGCGACCCCGGCGAGCACGTCGACGCGCAGGTAGGTCGACGAGTACCCGCGCAGCGACCCGGCCAGCGGGACGAGTCGCCAGCGCGTGCTCGCCGGGGACCGACGCCGGACCCCGCCCGGGCGGTCGTCTCCCGGTGCGGCGCCCCGCGGCGCCTGCCGGCCGGTCACGTCAGTTCTCCGGCGGCGCCCCAGTCGAGGTACAGCACGCACGCGCCGGACTCCGACGGGACAACGCCGAGCACGACCTCGGCGTCGTAGGCCAGGCCGGCAGTTGTCACCCGGGGATTGCTCGCGACGAAGGCCACCGCGCCTCCGACCTGCGCCTCGGCGTCGAGCAGCGCGAGCGTGCCGCGTACTCGCCACGACCCGCTTCGCGAGGCCGTCTCCGCGTCCGCCCAACGGTCGAGCACGGTGCCGGTGCAGACATGGCTGACCTCGGGGGTGGGCGCCATGGTGACCATGATGGTCGAGGGTGCCAGGTCGACCAGCGTCAGCGCTCGACCGTCGAAGCGCAGCCCGCGAGCGACCTGCACGAGCACCTCGCCCGAGTCGAGCGCCGTCATGCGTGCAGCACACCACCCCGGGAACCGCGGCGCCTCCCCCGCCGAGGACGAACCCGGCTGGCACGGTGGCCCTCACGTCTAGTCTCGCGTCGTGCCCGACCACGACGCGCGCCCACCCGCGCACCGCGCGCCCGAGGTCAGGCGGGAGAGGCTGCTGGCCCGGTTGCGGGCGAACGCCGACGTGCCGGTGGTTGCCGTGCATGCAGGCGCCGGGTTCGGGAAGTCGACGCTGGCCCGCCAGTGGACGCAGCACGACGTACGCCTGCACGCGACTGTGCAGATCGCACCGCACGACGACGCCCCCGCCGTGCTTGCGCACCGGCTCCTCGACGTCCTGACCTCGGTGGGCGGGGCCGACATCCCCCCCAGGGCGGTCACCGTCACCGAGCCCTCGTTCTCCGCCCTGGTGCTTCCCGCCTTGGCCCGAGCGGCGGGGTCGCGCCCTTCTCCGTATGTCCTGGTAGTCGATGACATCCACCTGCTGACCCAGCCAGGCTGCCACCAGGTGCTGCGCGCGGTCGCCGACGCGGTACCGCCCGGGTCCCAGCTGCTGCTGCTGTCCCGCATCGACCCTCCAGGCTGGCTCTCCCGAGCCCGCGCGCAGGGTCGGCTCCTCGAGGTCAGCGCCGCGGACCTGGCCTTCGACCACGCGGAAGGTGTGCGACTGCTGTCGAGCCAGGGCGTGCCGGCCACGGTCCACGACACCGTTCTCGCACAGTCGGGGGGCTGGCCGGTAGGGCTCTACCTGATGGCCCTGGCCCTGACGTCGCCCGGCGCCCGCGAGCTGCCCGATGCCGGGATGTCGGCGTCCCGCTCCGACCGCTTCGTCGCCGACTACCTGCGGTCGGAGGTGCTGGACGGGCTGTCTCCACGGCTTGGCGAGTTCCTCCGCCGGACGTCGGTGCTCGAGGAGGTGACGGCCTCGGCCTGCAACGCCGTGCTGGACGGCGACGACGGGGCAGCGGCCCTGCACCACCTCAGCCGCCTCCCGCTCGTCGTCCCCCTCGGCCCCGACCGCTACCGCTACCACCAGCTCCTGGCTGACGTGCTGCGCGCCGAGCTCGACGAGGAGGAGCCATGGCTCGTCCCGCTGCTGCAGCAACGAGCCTCGGCGTGGCACGAGTCCCAGGGAGATCGGGACGCCGCGATCCGAGCCGCCAAGGCGGCCGACGACCTCGAACGGGTGGGCTCGCTCGTCTGGTCCGGTGTCCCGGGCTGCATCGCCTCGGGCCGACCCGACCGCCTGTCCCGCTGGCTCGACGATCTCGACCAGGGACGGGTCCGGACCGACCGCTGGCTGTCGTTGGCTGCAGCCTGGCTAGGGCTGCAGACAGGTCGTACGGAGGTGATGACACGGTGGCTCCTAGCGGCCGAGGAGCATGCCGGTCCCGACTGGGCAGCTCGTGCCTCCACCGACGAGTACGCGGCGAGTGTCGCCTCCCTGCACGCGACCGTCGGCGCCGGGGGACTCCAGGCGACTGTCGTCCTCTGCCGAGATGCACAGCGAGGCCTACCCCGAGACTCGCCCTTCCGTGCCGCGGCGCTGCTCAGCGAGGGCGCCGCCCTCACGCTGCTGCGTCGGGGGCCGGACGGAAGGGAACGCCTCGGCGAGGCGGACTTCCTCGCGCGTGCGCTACGGGTGCCCGTGGTCGAGGCCAACGCGCTGGCGTGGCAGGGCCTGCTCTGGCTCCTCGTCGACGACTGGCGCCGCGGTGTACCGCTGGTCGACCGCGCCCACGACCTCGTCCAGGAGCACAGGCTGGACCGGCTCGCTACGGCAGCCTTCACCTTCTCAGTGGTCGCGCTCGTGCAGGCCCGCAGCGGTGGGAAAGGGGCCCAGGTCACGCTTGGCACCGCTCGTCGCCTGACCACCCAGACCATCGGGATCGCGCCCTGGTTCTCGGTCCTGGGCCCGCTCGTGCAGGCACGAGCGGCCATCCTGCTCGGCGACGCAGCACAGGCACGGACCTTGTACGACGAGGCACGCGCGCACATGGACAAGGACCTGACCGATACGTTGCTGGGCGACGTTCTGGCCGATACCGAGCGGCGGTTGCGGACGCTGCGCAATAGCGGTTTCTCCGCCGGAGCCCTCACGGCAGCGGAGCTGCGCGTGCTGCAGTTCCTTCCCAGCCGGCTGACGTTCCGCCAGATCGGCGAGCACCTGTTCGTCTCCCAGCACACCGTGAAGAGCCACGCCAGGGCGATCTACCAGAAACTCGGTGCGTCGTCACGCGACGAGGCGATCGTGCGCGCACAGGCCCTCGGGCTGGTCGAGTCGTCGCTTCCCGGGTGACGTCAGCGTTCCGCCGTGCCCGTACCGGGCGAGCACCCGGGCGGTGCGAAGGTGCCGCTCACGGTGAAGTCGTCGCATGTCAGCAACCTCGGGTGCTGGGTCCCTACGACGAACGACGCGAGCATGACGAGCGCGGCGACGCTGATGGCAGCCCATCGCTCGCTGCCCCGCAGCCGCTCGGCGGTCGGGATGGCCAGGCGCACCATGAACGCCGCCAGGGCGGGCAGACCGAGCACGGTGATCACGACACCCAGCCAGAAGAGCACCTGGTAGATGCCCGTCGTCCCACCGACCGGCAGCAGCCAGGCCAGGGCCATCCACACCGACGGCAGCAGCAGTGCCAGCACGCCGGGGCGCAGCCAGATGCGCACGCCACGGGAGTACTTCAAGGAGAGGAACGCCGTCGTCGCCACGGCCCACAGAGCGAGGTGCTGCTCGAAGAAGATCACCCCGTAGACACCCATCGTGAAGGCCGGCCACCAGCCCCGAGCGGCCCCGGCGCGCCCCTCCCGCGTGGTCTCGTCCACGGGCGGGCCGTGTGGCTAGGCGCGGGACAGGTCCCGACCGTGGGCGGTCAGGGCCCAGATCACGAAGACGTCCGCGGTGATCACAAGGACCGCCCAGATCGGGTACCACGGCAGCCAGGCGAAGCTGAGGACGGCGCTGAGGATCGCGACGACGACGCCGACAGTGCGCGCCCAGACAGCACCACGGAACAACGCGGCACCGGCCAGGCCGATCACGATGCCGAGCGCGAGGTGGATCCAGCCCCAGGTCGTGACGTCGAGCTGGAACACCCACTCCTGGCCCACGACGTAGAACGTGTCGTTGACCAGCGCAACGACTCCGGCGATGGCCTGGAAGGCGCCGATCATGATCATCATCACCGCCGCAAAGAGGGTGAAGCCGACTGCCGTCCCGCTGACGGTGGACGGCTGCTGCGAACTCATGGTCTCCTCCTGCCCGGGCGCTGAGGTGTGCTGTCGAGCCCATCGTGGGCGGGGGCGCGACCCCTGGCGTCCCTCGCGACGGGGGAGATCATCGGTGTGTGCGCAGTCGTGAGCCTCGCCGGGCAGAGCATCCCTACCACCGCAGCAGCACCAGCTCGGCGCAGAAGCCGGGGCCCATGGCCAGCATGACGGCGGGAGCCGCCTCGCCTGGTGGGTGGCGCTCCCAGGTGGTCGCCAGCACGTGCAGCACCGACGACGACGACAGGTTGCCGACCGCGCCTAGCGAGTCCCACGTCACCTGCAGGCTTGCGGGAGTGAGGTCCAGCGCTCGCTGCACTGCCTCCAGCACCCGTGGACCGCCAGGATGGGCGACCCAGCGCCGCACGTCCCGGGTCGTGAGCCCGCGCGCGGCCAGGAAGCCCCGGACGTCGTCGCCGAGGTGAGCCTCCACGACGTCTGCCACCGTCGGCGCGAGCACGAGGCGAAACCCGCTTCCCCCGACGTCCCAGCCCATCACCCGCTCGGTGTCGGGGTAGAAGCGGCTGCGGGTCGCCACCACCTGCGGCCCGAGTGTCTCGACGGACCCGCCCCGCTGCTCGGCCAGCGCGGCGGCGCGCCGTTCGCCGACCAGCACCACGGCGGCGGCCCCGTCGCCGAACAGCCCGCTGCCGACCAGGTTCGCCAGCGACTCGTCGTCCCGCTGCACCGTCAACGAACACAGCTCCACGCTCAGCAGCACGGCCACCGCGTCGGGGTCGCCGCGCAGCATGTCGTGCGCCCGAGCCACCCCGGCGACGCCGGCCACGCACCCGAGGCCGAACAGCGGCACGCGGCGCACGTCGGCCCGCAGGGGCAGCCGGTCCACGAGGCGCGCGTCGATGCTCGGCACCGCGAGCCCTGTCACGGTTGTCGAGATGATCACGTCGACGTCGGCAGACGCGAGCCCGGCTGCTTCCAGGGCCCGCTGCACCGCCTGGGCTCCGAGCTCGACGCTCACGTCGATGAAGGCGTCGTTCGCGGCACCGAACCCATCGAGGTCGGCGTACCGCTCGAGCGGAAGCGCCAGGTGCCGGGTGCGGATCCCGGTGCTCTGGTGCACGCGCTCGAGGACGGCGCGCCGCTCGGGACTGGTGAGCACCAGCTCGGCGAAGTGCTGCGTGATCTCTTGCTGCGCGTAGCGGTGCCGAGGCAGCACACCTTGGGCCGCCACGATGCGCGTCACCGCATCGACAATAGGCAGACGCGAACGACGACGCCTGCGCTGGTGGCGGGACGAGCGGAACATGGGGTGCCCGCGCCGACCCGCGCTGACCGGCACCCGCTCGGGCCGACACAGCCGAAGATCAGCGTGGGCAGCGGGCGACAGCTCAACGCCAGCGCGTCAAGTCGGTCGTCGGGAGCGGCCTGCGTCGAGGATGAGTCGGACCACGCCGGCCAGGAGTGTGAAGGTCAGCACGATCTGCGCTGACACGAGCAGCCGAGCGAGGTCGCTCTGGGCGCTGATGTCGCCGAAGCCGACCGTGGACAGGATCGACAGCGTGAAGTAGGCAGCACCGATGCGGTCGAGGGGTTCGCTGAAGGCGGCCGGCTCGGCCTGTGACAGCAGCAGGTAGGTCCAGGCGAAGAGGGCGACGAACAGGGGCACGACCAGGGCCAGTCCTTCCGCGGCCCGCGCCCGGGGGTGGGTGTCGTGCAGGATCTGCCGCACCCGCACCCCGACCAGCAGGACGAGCAGCACGAGTCCGGCAGCGAGGCCGACCAGACTCGAGGTGCCCTGCGCCGCATCCACGGGGAGGACGGCGAAGATCGCGACCACCAGAACGGCGGTGATCAGCGACCGCGCGAGGACGCGGTGGACGGGTGGCTCGCCGGGGCCGGTCCGGGTCATGACGCCACCACCGGGGCCGTCGCATCGAGGGGTCGGGGGACCTCCCCTTGCGGGTAGACCGAAGGGAGTAGTTGCGGCGCGGGGTAGGCCACGCCTGCCGGGGCGGCCGCAGGCTGTGTCGGTTCGTTCATGCGAGGCACGTTAGGCCAGGCACTGGACGAGCCCTGGCGCGCTGCGTGTCAGAACCTTCAGGGTGAAGGACACTCATCTGCACGTCACCTTGAGACGTCACCCCGACCCCGATCCCCCGACGACCCGCGGCACTGTCGCCTGCCATGAGCGTGGGACCGGGCTGAGCGGTCTTCTGCCAGCTGCATGGGACCACCGGTTCTGCAGTCATGGGACCACCCGGCGCGTCTGACCGGTGGGTTCTCGGTCTGCTCGTTGACTGCCCGCGTCATGACCGTCGACGTGGAGGTCAACGCGGATGGGATTCAGGGAGGTCAGCGTGGTCGAGGTGCGCAAGGTGTTGCGGGCCTGGCTCGAGGGTGCGGGGCTGCGGAAGGTCGCCGAGAGGGCGGGGCGGACCGCACGACCGCCCGCCACCGATGAGCTAATCGGGTTAGTGGTCGAGCCGGTCCGCCCAGCCAGGTCCGGCGGGCATGGCGCGGCGTCGAGTCGCTGCTCGGCCACCAGGAGCAGATCCGGGCCTGGGTGAGCGGGACAAGCACGACGGGTGAAGCACGAGCAGACGATGAGCCATGTGGGGTTCCTGCAGCTGGTCCTGGCCGACGAGATCACCCGCCGAGAGGCACGGTCGGCGACCCTGCGCTCCCGTGCGGTCGGGCTCGACCCCGCCATACGGCTGGACACCTGGGACGAGCCGGGCGACCCGACCTACGACCGCGAGCTCCTCGCCGACCTGGCCACACAGCGGTGCACCGCAGCAGGCCACGGCGCCCTGAGCCTGGGACCGGTCGGGGTCGGAAGGACGCACCTGGCCGGCGCGCTCGGGCACATCGCGATCCACCGACGCACGACCGTGCACGCCGCCCGCACCGACAAGCTGTTCACCCGGCTGCGCGCCGCACGGCTGGACAACACCGTCGAGGCCGAACTCCGCAGACTCGCCCGCGCGATCTGCTCATCCTCGACGACTTCGCGCTCAAGCCGCTCGACGCGACCCAGACCAACGACTTCTACGACCTCGTGGTCAACCGGCACCTGCGAGGGTCAACGGTCGTGACCCCCACCAGGGAGCCGTCTGAGTGGCTGGCCCTGATGAGCGATGCGCTGCTCGCCCAGTCCGCCGTCGACCGGCTCACCTCCGGCGCACACGCCCTGGTCATCGAGGGCCCGTCCTACCGCCAACGACCCCCCCCCGCCGGCGAGCCGGCATTGACTACAAAGGAGGCCAACCGTGATGATCGCTGACACGACCAGGTGGTCCCATCCTCCTGGCAGCACGGTGGTCCCATCACGCTGGCAAGCGACAGGCACAGTGCGTCCACGGAAGCGCGAACGAGGAGACGGCCATAACCAGCGTCGATCACGAACCAGCCAGCGTCGCGGAGGCTCACCGCGCCTTCGCTCAGCAGCGCCCGTCCCGACAGCGACGGCAGGACGCGGGTCGAGCGGCACGGGCCGCGGTGCCGCTGGAGGCGCACGCAGCCGTCGATGCCCCGATGGGTGGGCGCGCGCCGGTGGCGTTGCTGCGAGCCGACGAGGTCTCACGCCAGGAACACCTGCTACCGCTGCGCTACGAGCGGATGGCTGCGTCGCCCTTCGCGTTCCTGCGCGGCGCCGCAGCAGTGATGGCTGACGACCTGAGTCGAGTGCCGAACAGCGGGATCCGGGTGCAGCTGTGCGGGGATGCTCATCTGGCCAACTTCGGCATGTTCGCTGCACCTGACCGGCGGCTCGTGTTCGACCTCAACGACTTCGACGAGACCCTGCCGGGACCCTTCGACTGGGACGTCAAGCGCCTGGCAGCCAGTGTGGTCGTGGCAGGTCGACACGTCGGCGTCAGGCCCAAGCGCCAGCGTCGCGCGGCCGCGGCCGCCGTCGAGTCCTACCGAAAGACCATGCGCCGTCTGGCCGAGATGCCGACTCTGGACGTCTGGTACGCCCGCGTGGACGTCGAGGACATGGTCGAGCAGCTGCGGGGCACCAGCCTCGCAGCCGACGCCCAGCGCGCCAGCCGTTCGTCGGCGCGCAACACCGGTGAGGTGGCGGTGCGCAAGCTCACCGAAGTCGTCGACGGGCGGCGTCGGTTCCGCACCGACCCACCGTTGCTCGTCCCGATCCGAGAGGACGAGGTGTCGGGGGTCACCGAGGACGCTGCGCTGGTCTACCAGCGGTACCTGTCGACGCTGCCTCCCGATCGAGCCGTCCTGCTGCTGCGCTACTCCTTCGTGGACCTCGCGCACAAGGTCGTGGGAGTCGGCAGCATCGGCAGTCGAGCGCTGGTGCTGCTCATGGAGTCCGGCGACGGCGAGCCACTGATCCTGCAGCTCAAGCAGGTCGACTCGTCTGTGCTGGAGCCGTACCTGGGCGCACCCGAGTGGTCGCACGGCGGCCAGCGGGTGGTCGTCGGCCAACGTCTGCTCCAGGCCACCGGGGACCCCTTCCTCGGCTGGTCCCACGGCGGCGAGAGGGCGCCATTCGACTTCTACGTGCGACAGCTTCGGGACCGCAAGGGCGCGATCGACCTCGACCGACTCGACGACGATGATCTCGTCCTCTACGGACGTCTGTGTGGGGCCGTCCTCGCCCGTGCCCATGCGCGGGCCGGTGACTCCTCGACCATCGCCGGCTACCTCGCAGATACGACGGCGTTCGACGAGGCGGTGGCGGAGTTCGCCATCGGGTACGCCGACCGAACGGAGTCCGATCACGCCGAGCTCGTCTCAGCCATCGTCCGCGGCGAGGTGCCGGGCGCAGGAGGCCAGTGATGGCTCGGCCTTCCCCGTCGACCTCTGTGGACAAGCACAGCCGCATCCTCGCCCGCGAGTTCTTCGCAGCGGCGCTGTACATGGCTCTCGTGCTGCTGGCGGCCCTCGTTGCTCTTCCGGTGGAGCGCCTTCCTGACGACGAGGCGCTGGTCCTGACCCTGGTGGGGACGGCGATCGGGCTCGTCCTGGCGCACTGGCTGGCCTTCCGGCTCGCCGCCCACCTCACCGAGGAGGGTGGTGTCTGGGCAGGGTCGGCCGCCCAGGAGGCCGGGGCCCAGATCTCGGGTGGTGTCGCCGTCGCGGTCGTGGCGTCCGCACCGTTCGTCGTGCTCGATGGAGCCGAGGCGCTGCGCGTCGCCCTCGTCCTGCTCGCGGCCATGCCGGCGGTGACCGGCATGGCTATCGCCCGGCTTCGCGGACGGTCGTGGGTGACCACAGCGATCGCCGCCGGGCTCGTCTTCGTCATCGCAGTGGCGATCGTCGAGATCAAGGCCGCAGTCGGCCACTGACACGCCAGCCTCATCCGGGGATCGCCGGCCTTCCCGGGTCCGCTGCCTGAGGAGTCAGTGCGAGTGGTGCAGCACGGTCACGGTGGCGAGAAACCGTCGATCCTCGTCCGGCAGCACCTGCCAGACCGAGCCCGCGAGCAGGTCCGCGCCAGTGTCGAGGAGCCATCCGGCGGGATCGATGTCGTCCTCTTGGTCTGCGGTGATGAACGGCAGTGCAACGCGGCGGTACCCGCCCACCGGAGTCGCATCGTGCCCCACGCGAGGACGCATCGCCGGTCCTGCGCGTGGGTTCCCCGACCCGCGAGCGTGGTCGGTGCCGACCGCCCGGCTGCGGCGCGCCTAGCATGCCGACCGTGCCGCAGGCAGGGTCCGACGACGACGTGCTGCTGCTGCGATCGTTCGAGCCGGTGCTGAGGCTCAACGAGGGCGAGTACTTCGCCCCCGTGTCGGTCGAGGGCTACGTGCGGCATGCGGCGCTGTGGCACGAGCAGGGCGGCCAGGCCACGGTTGCCGCCCCGCCCGACGGGTTCGACCTGTCGACGCTGCCCGAGGTCTGTGGGGCGGCAGAAGGTGTGGGCCAGTCCCCGTCGGGCATCAGGCTCAGCGGGCAGGACAAGGGCACCGCCCGAATCCCCGCCCGGGAGCGGCCGCCGCGAACGCGGGGCGCGAGCCGGCTGGCGGCCGTCGGCCTGATCG
>Ga0114939_10002993_pt1 | contig 12047 bp, 13 predicted proteins | sample AshMeaCrysSpring_FD_87196 | JGI IMG/M metagenome (GOLD analysis project Ga0114939, IMG submission 87196) | Groundwater microbial communities from Big Spring, Nevada to study Microbial Dark Matter (Phase II) - Ash Meadows Crystal Spring | ecosystem: Environmental > Aquatic > Deep subsurface >... | reverse complement strand
GCCGTCGAAGGATTTGGCGCGGCAGTGGTCAAGCTCACGCTGACGCGCGGGCCGGGGCCGCGAAGTTATCCACCGCCGCCGGAGCCGAGCATGACGCGCATCGTCGTCTCGACGGCGCAGCAGGTCTCGGAAGCGGAAGCGGCCCGGCCGCTCACGTTACGGGTCTGCGAGACGCGGCTGGGTTGCAATCCACTGCTGGCGGGCATGAAGCATCTCAACCGCCTGGAGCAGGTGCTCGCAGGCGCCGAACTGCGCGATTCGGGGGCCGATGAGGGCCTGATGCGCTCGACCGACGAGCGCATCGTCTGCGCGACGGCGGCCAACTTCTTCATGGTCCGCGATGGCGTGCTGCTGACGCCGCGCATCAGTGACTGTGGCGTCGCGGGCGTGATGCGCGAGGCCGTGCTGCGTGCCGCGGTCGCGCTCGGCATCCTGGTCGAGGTCGGCGACTTCACGCTCGACGATCTCGCGCGCGCCGAAGAGTGCTTTGTCACCAATGCCGTGCGCGGCGTACGGCCCGTGGGCCGCGTGGAAGGCGTCAATAACTTCAAGGCGAACGAGATCACCCTGCGCCTGCGCGAGGCCACCGAGGCTGCCGCGGAATGAGGCGCGTCCTGCTCGCGGTGCTGGCGCTCCTGGTGATCGCCTGCGCGGGCAGCGTCCTCTACGCTCGGCACTGGCTGCAGCAGCCGCTGCCCATCGGCAGTGAGCCCGCGATCGTCGAAGTACAACCCGGCCAGTCGCTCACCGCCGTTGCGCAAGAACTCGCCGCGCGCGGTCTGATCCGTCATCCACGCCTGTTGGCGCTCTACGGACGCCTGATCCAGGCTGACTCGCGCATGCACGCGGGCGAGTTCTCGCTGGCGCCGGGCACCACGCCGCAGGGCCTGCTGCAGGCATTCGTGAGCGGAGCGGTGGTGCAGCACTCGGTCACGATCGTCGAGGGTTGGACCTTCCGCGACCTGCGGCGCGCGCTGGCCGACGAGCCGACGCTGGAACACGCGACTCGTGACCTGACAGACGCCGGGATCATGCGCGACCTGGGCGAGGAGGGCAGGCATCCGGAAGGACTGTTCTTTCCCGACACCTACCTGTTCGGCAAGGGCACGCGCGACATCGACGTGCTGCGCCAGGCGCGTGATCGCATGCGCAAGGAACTGGCGGCGGCCTGGGAGCAGCGCCACCCTGGCCTGCCGCTCGCGGACGAGTACGAGGCGCTGATTCTGGCTTCGATCATCGAGCGTGAGACGGGCCAGGCCGACGAGCGGCCGCGCATCGCCGGCGTATTCGTCGAGCGGCTGCGCCGCGGCATGCGGCTGCAGACCGATCCCGCCGTCATCTACGGCCTGGGCACGCAGTTCGACGGCAACCTGCGCCGCGCAGACCTCGAACGCGACGGGCCGTACAATACCTACACCCGCACCGGGCTCACGCCGACGCCGATCGCATTGCCCGGCGCGGGCTCGCTGCATGCAGCGGTGCAGCCCGACGTGCGCGGCGAATTGTTTTTCGTCGCCACTGGCGCGGGCGATGGCCGCCATGTGTTTTCGAAGACGCTGGCCGAGCACGAAGCGGCCGTGCGGCAGTACCTCCGGCGTTACCGGCAGCAGAACAGCAAGGGTCCTTGAGCAGCGTGCAGGGTCGATTCATCACGTTCGAAGGCGGCGAGGGCGTCGGCAAGTCCACGCAGATCCGTCGCGCGGCCGAGTGGCTCCGTGCCGCGGGCGTCGAAGTCGTGCTGACGCGCGAACCCGGCGGCACGCCGCGGGCCGAACAGGTGCGCAGCCTGCTGCTCGACCGCACGGACGAGCCCATGCCGCAGTCCTGCGAACTGCTGCTGATGTTCGCGGCCCGCGCGACGCACCTCGCGAACCTGATCGAGCCCGCCGTCGCGCGCGGCGCGTGGGTACTGTGCGATCGCTTCACCGACGCGACCTATGCCTACCAGGGCGGTGGCAGGGGGCTGCCGACGGCGGACATCGACGCGCTGGTGAGCATCGTGCATCCGCAGCGCCAGCCCGACCTGACTTTGCTGCTCGATGCCCCGGTCGAGCTCGGGCTGAGCCGTGCCCGCGTGCGCAATGGCGCCGACGGGCCCGATCGCTTCGAATCGGAGCGGGTCGATTTCTTCGAGCGCGTGCGCCAGAACTACCTGCAGCGTGCCGCCTTGGAACCTGTGCGTTTTCGCGTGATCGACGCGTGCGGCGCGCTGGACGCGGTGGCGGCGAAGATCAGCGACGCGCTGCGGGCTCTGCTCGCGCAGGAGCCGGCACGATGAGCCTCGACGCGGATGACGTCGGCGCGAGCGAAAGCGGCAGCGGCGCGGACGGCAGCACGCCCTTGCCGATCGACCTGCTGCCCTGGCAGGCAGCGGCCTGCGACAAGCTGAGCGCCGCGGTCGCGGCTCGCCGTCTGCCGCACGGCCTGCTGTTGCAGGGGCCGGCCGGCGTGGGCAAGGAACGCTTTGCAGCGGGGCTGGCGGCCGCTCTGTTCTGCACGGGGCGGAACTCACGGCTCGAAGCGTGCGGTGAGTGTGCCGAGTGCGCCCTGAGCAAGGCGGGCACGCATCCCGACGTGCACTGGGTACGGCTGCTGACGGCCAAAGGCAGCGAGAAGGAAAAGAAGGCCATTGGGGTGGACCAGGTGCGCGACACCTGCGAGAAGCTGGCGATGACCAGCATGCGCAGTGGGTACCGCGTCGCGATCATCGTGCAGGCCGACCGGATGACGCATGCGGCGCAGAACGCGCTGTTGAAGACCCTGGAAGAGCCGGGCCCGCAGACGCTGGTCGTCCTCGTGTCCGCGCGCCCGTCTGGCCTGCTGCCGACGCTGCGCAGCCGCTGCCAGCGGATCGAGATCGCGCGCCCGGACCACGCGCTGGCGCAGCAGTGGCTGGGACAGGCGCTGGGATCGTCCGCGCCACCCCGTTTGCTCGCCGTGGCGGGCGGTTCGCCGCTCAAGGCGCTCGCCCTGGCACCTTACTTCGAGGATTTGGAGACACAGATGACCGGGCTGCTGGAGGCGTTCCTGGACGGCCGCGTCGACGTCACGCGGGCCGCGGCCGACATGCAGGGCGATGGTTTGCCTGCGCGACTCGACTGGCTCGAGGCCTGTCTCGGCGGGGCCATCCAGGCAGCCACGGGCGTCCCGGTTGAGAGTCCGCTCACGTTTCGGAGCGGTTCTCTATTGCAAAGGCTGCCTGCCGAGTTGAACATAACCGCGGCGTTCCAGGTATTGGACCGCCTGCGCGAGGCACGTCGCCTGCTCGATGGCTCGGCTTCCGCACCTCTCGTGGTCGAATCCCTGTTGCTCGCGTTGCGGGCGGCCGGGGAGGCCCGTTGACGGAACAAAGTAGGTACTTGATGAGTCCGGCCCCCGCGCGACAACCCAACAAGCCTGGCCTGCTGACGCTCACCATCAAGGACAAGAGCGCGCTGTACCTGGCTTATATGCCGTTCGTGAAGAATGGCGGGCTGTTCATCCCCACCAGCAGCAACTACCGCCTCGGTGACGAGGTGTTCATGCTGCTCAACCTGATGGGCGAGGACGAGAAGCTGCCGGTGGCCGGCCGCGTGATCTGGATGACGCCCAAGGGCGCCCAGGGCAAACGCACGGCCGGCATCGGGGTGCAATTCAGCGAACAGGATCGTGGCACCACGCAGCGCAAAATCGAATCCTATCTCGCCGGCGCACTGGGCGGCGACAAGCCGACTCACACGATGTAATGTGTGTTCCGCCCACAGGAGGGGCGGGAAACGTGCCGGCCGACTCAGCCCGCATCAGTGGACTGACGTTGCTTTGACCCCGCCTGGAGGTGGCCGATGAATGACCTGTTGCGTTCCCTGTCGGTCGTCGCCGTGCTGGCGGCAGGCATGCCGGCCATGGCCACGGAGACGGCGGTCGAATCGGTGGCGACGCCCGCAGCGACAGCCGCCGCTCCCGTCACACCTGCCACCGAAGCACCCAAGCCCTCGGCTGCGCCAGCGGCCTATGCGACCGAGAACAAGAACGTGCCGCCGAAAGTGCCGCCTGGCTATAAGGCCAAGGTCGTCAACGGCGAGACCAGGTTCTGCCGCAAGGACACGCCGCTCGGTTCGCGGTTTCCGACCGAAGTCTGCATGACCGAGGCGCAGTACCAGGATCAGGAGCGCAACCGCGATTCGATGCGCAACGCGATCCAGGACAGGCAGAAGAGCTACTCGATCAACTACTGACCCCTGCGGGTCGCCTTATGAAGAAAAGGCCGGCATTGCCGGCCCTTTTCTTGTCTGGGCTGACGGCGCGACGACGCGCCGTCAGGTGGTGCGGACCAGCGTGTCCGCAAGCTCGGTCTCGGCGATGCCGCCGCGCAGCACGCGCACTTCGAAGCCGCGCTCGCTCAGGATATAGGCAGCGGCCGAGCTGCGGCGGCCGTTGTCGCATACCACGATGTAGGTCAGCGACGGGTCGAGCGTCTTGAGCTTCAACCGGATGAAGTAGAGCGGCACGTTGAGCGAAGGCTCGAGGTGCCAGCGCTCATACTCGCTCGGCAGCCGCACGTCCAGCCAGACGCCGCCGTGCCGGTTCACCAGTTCCTTGGCCTGCGTGTAATCGATCCACTGCAGCATCGGCTCGTTGAGCAGCGTGTTGAAGTCGTCCTTCGCCAGCCGCATGAGTTCGCCGTCCGTGAGCATCGTGATCGTGGCGTTGCGCACGGCACCTGAAATCAGGGCCTCCTCGCCGAAAGTGTCGCCCATGCCGAGTTCGGCGAGCTTGATGCCTTCGCGATTGAGCGGCGTCTCGCGGCTGACCGAGCACTTGCCGCGCACCACCACGTAGAAGTAGTCGCCTTCGTCGCCCTGGCGGATCACGACGTCGCCCGCCGCGTACACCATGCGCTGCATGCGCATGAACACGGCCTGCAGGTTGGCGGGCGGCACGCGATGGAATGCCCGGCTCTGCAGCAGCATCGTCATCCAGTCGTCGGACGACTCGCCGTTCGCATTCAGTTCCCCGACCTCGTACTGCCCGGTCTGGTCCCAGGTGATCAGCACGTCGAGCAGGTCGCTGTCGATCGAGAGGTATTCGATCTTCTCCGATGCCACGCGAGCCGTGCAGCGGCGCGGCAGGATCGGTGCGAGCGGGTGCTTGGCGTCGGGGGTGCCGCCGCGGATCGTGCCGACCACCTTGCCGTTGGCCAGCAGTTCGACGAGGCCGCTCGCGAGGTAGAACGTGCGCTTGTCGGAGTCCCCTTCCTTGAACAGCAGCCGCCCCTGGCCGAGTTCCCGCAGCACGGTTTTCCGGGAGAGGGCCCGCAGGTTCTCGTTCTTGAGCCCATCGAGCGGCGAGAAAGCGCGCAGGATGTTCAGTTCGACGGAATTCGGATCGCTGCTCATGGAGGACGGGTCAAAAAGGTCCCGGATGGTATCACGTAGCGCGGGAGGGGCTGAAGTCAGTCCACCCCGGATCGGGAGTGAAACGGGGCCCGTGCTTCGCAGCCAATGACTGCAGTCGCGCCACGACCTGCGCGACACCGCGTTCCTGCGCATATCGCAGCGGGCCGCCGCGGAACGGGGCAAAGCCCGAGCCGAAGATCACGCCGGCATCGATCAGGTCCGCGTCGGCGACGACGCCCTCGCGCAGCACGGCCATGGCCTCGTTGACCAGGGCGAGCAGCAAGCGGTCCTCGAGGTCCTCCGGCAGCTGGTAGCCGTCAGGAAAGGCCGGCTTCACCGCCTTGCCACCGTGCCATTGGTAGAGCCCCTGTCCGGTCTTCTTGCCAAGCTTGCCGGCGTCGACCAGCGGCACCACCGCCTCGGGCGCGGCGCGACCGAACGCTTGCGCGAGAATCCGGCCCACGTGCAGGCAGACGTCCAGGCCGACGATGTCGGCGAGTTCGATCGGGCCCATCGGCATGCCGAACCGCACGGCCGCCCCGTCGATGGCCGCCAGGGGCACGCCCTCGGCGGCGGCGAGCATGGCTTCGGTCATGTAGGGCATCAGCACGCGGTTGACCAGGAAGCCCGGGGCGCTGCGCGTGGGCAGCGGCAGCTTGTCGATTGCGCGCGTGAAGGCGAGGGCTGCGGCGCGCGCCTGCGGCGCAGTCACGCTGGATTCGATCACCTCGACCAGCGGCATCTGCGCCACGGGGTTGAAAAAGTGCAGGCCAACCAGCCGCGCCGGGTCCGTCAAGCCCTGCGCCAGCGGCTCGAGCATCAAGCTCGACGTGTTGGTCGCGAGGATCGCGCCTGCGCGCAGCTGCGGCTCGACGCGCGCGTACAGCGCCTGCTTCGCGGCCTGGTCCTCGTAGATCGCCTCGATCACGACGTCGGCGCGCGCCATGCCAAGGCCATCGACGTCGCCCTGCATCCGCGCCATCTGCTCTGCGGCCTTGCCGGGGACCCGCGCGCGCTGCTCGAAGAAGGCGCGGGCGCGATCGAGCGCCTGTTGCACGTACACCGGGCCGCGGTCCTGCAGCGTCACCGTGAAGCCTCGCGCCGCGCACCACGCGGCGATGTCGCCGCCCATCACGCCGGCGCCGACGACGTGTACGTGGCCGCTCGCCGGCACGTCCTTGCCGCCGAGGCCCTTGAGGCGCTCCTGCAGGAAGAACACGCGCACCAGGTTGCGTGAAGTGGGGGTACACACAAGCCGGGCGACCGACTCGGCCTCGGCCTGGTAACCGGTGCGCACGCTCGCGCCGTGGCGTCGCCACAGCTCGACGATCGCGTATGGCGCAGGATAGTGCTCCTCGCGCGCGCGGCGGCGCACCTGCGCCTCGATCTTGCTCGCGACGAAGCCGCGCACCAGCGGCAGGTTGAGCAGGCGCTGGCCGAACGGCGCGCGGCGGCGCGGGCGCGGGTTCAGCGCAAGTTGCTTCGCGGCGGTCCGCAACTCGGCGGCCGGCACGACCCGGTCGACGAGGCCCGCCCGCAGCGCCTTGTCGGGCCGCAGGTTCTTGCCGGTCAGCATCATGTCCATGGCGACAGCGACGCCGGCCACCTGCACCGAGCGCACGGTGCCGCCGAAACCGGGATGGATCCCCAGCATCACCTCGGGCAACCCAAGCGTCACCTTGGGATCGTCCGCGGCCACACGATGACGGCAGGCAAGCGCCAGTTCGAGCCCGCCACCGAGGCAGTAGCCGTTGATCGCGGCGACCGTCGGGAACGGCAGGTCCTCGATGCGTTGCATCAGTCCCTGTGCCGCGCGGATGAAACCCACGGCGTCCGCCGGCGCGCTCACTTTGCCGAACTCGGCCACGTCCGCGCCGGCGATGAAGCCGCTCTTGGCCGAGACGATCACCATGCCGGCCGGCTTCGCGGCGACTGCCTGGTCGAGGCGCTGGGCGAGTTCCTCCAGCGCCGTGCGTGAAAGCGAGTTGGCGCTGGCGCCCGGCTTGTCGAATGTGAGCCACGCGACGCGATCGGCATCGATCGCAAGCGTCCAGTGGGGCAGGGCAGGCGGCATGGATCCTCCGGCGAACTCGGGACGCGGCGTCAGCGGCGGACGTGGAAATCGCAGACCAGCGGACGGTGGTCCGACAGCGTGATCGCAGGGATGGAGAACGCGTCGATCTCGATGCCCTTCGAGTACAGGATGAAGTCGAGTTCCATGCGCGGCTTGCGCGCCGGATACGATGGCAGGCCGGCCACGTTGGCGCTGCGCAGTCCGCTCGCCTCCATGAACAGCGCGATCTCGTGCTCGCCCCAGAAGGTGTTGAAGTCGCCGGCGACGATCACCGGCTTGGTCGAGCGGCGGACCAGTTCGAACACCTGGCGCAGCTGCGCATGGCGGTGGCGGAACTTCAGCGACAGGTGGACGAGGAACACGCAGACGTCGTCGAGTTCCAGTTCGATGATCAGGCGCTTGATGCCCATGTCGAAGTAATGGAACCGCTCGCCCTCGACGCGCGGGGCAGCGAGAAAGGCGTTCGATTGCTTGTTCAGGATCGGGACGTACGTATTGATGGAGTTGGTGCCGTACTTGCACTGGTAGATTGAATAGTGCCCCAGCGACTCGGCGATCACGGCCGCCTGGTTGACGTTGCCGGTGCGGATCGAGCCGGTGTCGACCTCGATCAGGCCGACGATGTCCGGGTCGGTCCCCTTGATGAAGCGGGTGATACCGTCGAGAACGCGCTTGTCGCTGCGGAGGTATCCGGCCCCGGGAACCGGCAGGTGGAACGCCGCGCCGGTGCCGGTCGCGTAACGGATGTTGTAGAGCAGGAAGCGCATCAGGCTGCAATTCTACGGCCCCGGGCGTTACTCCGGGAACGATTGCGCTACGCTAGACTATGGCGGCTTGCCGAGCGGATGGACTACGTTGGAGGGTACCGATGAGCAGCGTGACCCAGAAAAACCCGGTGCGAGTCTTCGTTGCGCACGTCTGGGAGAAGGACGACGACTACCTGCGGATTTTCGAGTACCTGGAAAGCGCCTCGAATTTCTACTACCGCAACACGAGCACGCCCGAAGTTCGCCCGTCCGGCGACCGGGAAGTGCAGCGGGAATCACTGCGCAACCAGATCACGGAGGCCGAGGTCGTGGTGGTGCCGGCGGCGCTCTATCGCCGCGCGATGGACTGGGTCGAATTCCAGATGCATTGCGCCAAGGCGTTCGACAAGCCGTTGATCGTGCTCGAGCCGTTCGGCGGCAAGGACACGATCGCTCCTGCCGTGCAGGAAGTGGCGGATGACGTCGTGCCGTGGGACCAGCGGCAACTGGTCGATGCCATCAAGCGCGAGGCGCGTCACGAAGAGACGACGCGCTTCGACGTGATCGAGTTCAAGCTCGACTGAGGAAGGCCGGAACCTCGAACAGGTCGTCGGTCAAGGCGTCGACGTTGTCGTTGGTGACGATGCGCAGGCGCGGCGCGCTTTCGTTCTCGGCGGACAGCAGTACGAACATCTCGTAGATGGCGGTTGCCTGCGCACCTGCGTCGCGCTCTGACATCTTCCGCACCGAGGCTTCAGGCGACGTCAGGCCGCAGGTCGGCCGGGATTCGTGCATCGCCGCCTGCAGCGAGGCAAAGCGGCTCGCCAGCGTGTCGGGCAGGTCCTGCACGTGCACGTGGGAGAGGTGACGGCTGTACGCGTCAACCAGGCGCTGCTTCACCGGGCCCGCGCCCACCAGTATCCGCATCGCCGCGTGAAATTCGTCCCACAGTACTGCCATTACCTGCCCCTGATCAAATAAAAAATGTTTATTTTCAGGATGTTGCGAGCAATTCTTGATACCTTTTCCAAGACCGGATCCGATTCGGAAAACCGTAAGAGAATCAGCCAGCTACGGCCACAATATACGCCAGTGTGTTAGAACCGCAACCCGGCAATAATTCCAGTCCGGCTGCGATGTGCTCCGGACGCCCTCCAACCCTCCTGACTGCCGCGACCCCCGTTCGCCTGCGGCGACACGGCGCGTGCCTATAATCGAGTGGCCTTCCCGACTCCTCGCCTGCCCGAGCACTCCATGACGCAGACCAGCGAACCCAGTTCCTGCCGCGGCTATGCCGCCGTGAACGCGCAGAGCCCGATGGCGCCGTACGTCTTCACGCGGCGGGCCCTGCGCGCCAACGACGTGCGCATCGACATCCGCTACTGCGGCGTGTGCCACACCGACCTGCACCAGGCGCGCAATGACTGGCGCAACACGGTGTACCCCTGCATTCCCGGCCACGAGATCGTGGGTCAGGTCGCAGCGGTGGGGCCGGACGTCAGGCGCTTCAAGGCGGGCGATTGGGTGGCGGTCGGGTGCCTGGTCGACAGTTGCCGCGAGTGCGGTGAATGTGAGGCGGGGCGTGAGGTCTTCTGCAAGAAGGGTTTCACGCTCACGTACAACGGCAAGGATCGCATCACGGGCGAGAACACCTTCGGCGGCTATTCGTCGCACATCGTCGTGCGCGAGGAATTCGTGCTGCGCATGCCCGCGGGCCTCGATCCCGCGCGCGCGGCGCCGCTGCTGTGCGCGGGCATCACGACGTACTCGCCGCTGCGTCACTGGCACGTGGGTCCAGGCACGCAGGTGGCCGTCGCGGGCCTGGGCGGACTCGGTCACATGGGAGTGAAGCTCGCGAGCGCAATGGGCGCGGAGGTGACGGTGATCACCCGATCGGCGGCGAAGGCGAGCGAAGCCCGGTCGCTCGGCGCCCACCACGTGCTGCTTTCTACCGATCCCGACGCGATGAAGCAGGCCATGGGGCGTTTCGACTTCATCCTCGACACCATCCCCGTCGTGCACGAACTGGACGCGTCGCTGCGCCTGCTGCGCACCCACGGCGCGCTGGTCATGGTGGGCGTGCTGGACACGGTGCCTGCCTTCTCCAGCCGGCTGCTGATCGGCGGCCGCAAGACGCTTTCAGGGTCGGCGATCGGCGGCACGACCGAGACGCAGGAACTGCTCGACTTCTGCGCGGCGAAGGGCATCGTCGCGGACTGCGAGATGACGACGATGCCCGAGATCAACACGGCGTTCGAGCGCATGGAGAAGGGCGACGTGCGCTATCGGTTCGTGATCGACATGCAGTCGCTGTAACCGCAGCACGCTTGCCGCAGGCTGCGACCGTGACGATCGTTGCGACCACGCTCACCGGCAGCAATGCCGGAATCATCGGCGATGCGCTCGCATCCGTCATCGGGCAAGTCGACCGCTGCCTGGTCATCGACACGGGAGCCACGGACGATTCGATCGCCGTGGCGCGGGCGGTGGCCGGCGACAAGCTCGAGGTGCGTGCCTTCAAATGGCAGAACGACTTCGCGGCCGCGCGCAATTTCGCGCTGGACGCCGCCGCCGGGCTCGGCGGCACGTGGGCTGTGACGGTGGACACCGATGAGCGGTTGCTGTTCGAGCCGGGCGTGCAGTTGTCACGCCTGCTGGCCGCGACGAGCGCGCAGGTCTGCATGGTGCTCGACGATCTCGGCAACTACTCCAAGGAGCGTATCGTGCGGCTGCCGGCCAAGGTGCGCTGGGCAGGTCCGACGCACGAATGCCTCGAGGGAAGGACGAGCGCCGATACCATGACGCTGCAGGGCGTGCGCTTTCACGAATTGCCGAAGGATCCTGCAACAGCCCGCCGCAAGTTCGAGCGCGACCTCGCGATCCTGCAGCGCTATACGCGCAAGCACGCGAAACAGGCGCGCTGGTTCTATTACCTTGGCGCCACGCACCAGCAACTGGGGGACCACGCGGCCGCGATCGATGCGTTCCGCACCTGCGCCGAGTTGGGCGGCTGGGAGGAGGAGGGCGCATGGGCGTGCTATGGCGCCGCGGAAAGCTGCTGCAGCTTGCGGCGCTGGGGCGACGCCGTGCGGTTCTGCGCCGCGGGTCTCGCCATCCGGCCGGCGACGGCGGAACTTGCCTGGCTCGCGGGATTTGCCGCCTACAAGGGCTTGTGCTTCGTCGACGCGGTCGCATGGTCGTGGATGGCGATCGCGAATGGCCTGTACCGGGGACAAGGCGCGCAGTTCGAGCGCATCGGCTTCCGTCATCCGCCGGCGCTTTATGAGGGGCCGTATGACGTGCTGCGCTGGGCCTACCAGGCGCTCGGCAACGAGCAGGCCGCTGCCGCTGCTGCCGCCGAATACGAACGTGCCAAGGCGATGCGCGAGCAGGGTGCGGCCCAACCCGCCGCGTCATGACCTCGATCGCTGCGGTCGTGATCAGGCGCGGCGTCGTCGCGGATGCCCCGGCGCTGGCGCGCTTTGCCGCCGACACGTTCACGGAAGCCTTTGGCGCCGTCACGTGCCCTGCCGACCTGACCGCGCATCTCGCGAACACCTACAGCCCCGCCTTGCAGGCCGCCGAGCTGGCTGATCCGGACGTCATCACGCTGCTTGCGCTGCGCGACGAGGGGATCGTCGCGTACGCACAGGTGTGTCGCACCGCCGACGCTCCCGGGTGCATCGACAGCCGCGACACCGTGGAAGTGAGTCGCTTTTATGCCGACCGCTCGGTGCGCGGATCGGGCGTGGCACGACGGCTCATGCAGCGATCGCTCGACGCCGCGCTCGAACTGGGCGGCCGGCACGCCTGGCTCGGTGTCTGGGAAAACAACCCGCGCGCGATCGCCTT
>Ga0114939_10002992_pt1 | contig 12057 bp, 12 predicted proteins | sample AshMeaCrysSpring_FD_87196 | JGI IMG/M metagenome (GOLD analysis project Ga0114939, IMG submission 87196) | Groundwater microbial communities from Big Spring, Nevada to study Microbial Dark Matter (Phase II) - Ash Meadows Crystal Spring | ecosystem: Environmental > Aquatic > Deep subsurface >... | reverse complement strand
TTAGGTCGTGCCGAGAGCCGCTCCCCTGATGGATTTTCAATGCGGATTGTCTCATTCGCGTTGTCATTAAGGGTCTCAAAATAGTCCGAACATAGGCTTGAAAATCTCCCCTGGCCCCTCTTTTCCAAAGAGGGGAAATGCCTCCCTTTGGAAAAGGGAGGAAAGGAGGGATTTTCAAACGTGCAGTTTATTCTATCTTAGGGTCATTTACCGCTGGCCCGAGTTTGAATTCAGGCATGGAATGGCGCCTCCTCAAAGGCCTGCGCGACGTCTTGCGCATCACGGCGATGGCAACGTTCATCTGGGCCATTTCGCTCGGTTCTGCCGGCGCCCAGGAGGATGCTTCCGCGCCCGATAAAGACAGGCCAGCGCGGGTTTTCACCATGGAGGAAGTGGTCGTAACGGCATCTCGGACGCCGGAGGAGATCCGCGAGACGCCGCGCAACGTGACGGTCGTCACGGCCGAAGACATCGCCCGGGCCACCAGCAACTACGTGCCGGACCTGCTTGCGCGCGAGACCGGGGTGGTTCTGAAAAGCTTCTACGGCAGCGACAAGAACGCCGGCGTGGACATCCGCGGCATGGGCGAGACATCGGTCAGCAACGTTCTGGTGCTGGTGGACGGCTTCAAGCTGAACCCGCCCGATCTGGCCGGGCCGGATTTCTCCACCATCCCGATCGACGAGATCGAGCGCATCGAAATCGTGCGCGGGGCGAACTCGGTGCTTTACGGCTCGGGCGCCGTCGGCGGGGTGGTGAACATCATCACCAAGCGCGGCGCCGCAAAGCCCTCCGGGAAAGTCTTCGGCTCCTACGGCAGCTACGGGACCGTCGACGGCCGGGCCTCGGCCGGCGGGACCTTCGGAAACCTGAATCTCAGCCTCAACGCCGATTATTTCGACACCGACGGCTACCGCGACAACGGCGACCTGGAAAAAAAGGACGCCGGGCTGCGCGCCCGCTATGACGTGACGGATTACCTCAACAAGGATGTCTTCAAAGGCGTCCTGCTTTCGCTGAGCGGAGGCTACCACGAGGACAGCCAGGGATTTCCCGGCGGGGTCCCGATCGAGGACATCGATTCGCGCAGCCGCCGCAAGCAAACGACCAGCCCGAAGGACGGGGCTGACACCAACGACGGCCGCCTGCGCGGGGGCGTGGAAGCCGATTTCGGTAAGGCGGGCGTGCTGAGGATCAACGGAGGCCTGCGGGACCGCAGCAGCGACTACATCTTCGGCTACACCCCGCTGAAATCAAGAAGCGACCAGACCAGCACCCTGGACGAAGACACCTATCACGCGGATGCGGGTCACGTGCTGGACTACCATCTGGGGGCGATGGCCAACACGCTCCAGGTCGGTGCGGAGGCCTATTCCACGGACTATATCGCCGAGCGCCTCGACCAGCGCGACCGCAAGAACAGCGATATCGCCAGCTACGGCTTCTTCGCCACCCACCGCGCGAGCTACGGAGAGGTCATCAGCCTGGACCTGGGCGTCCGCTACAACATCTTCCGGGGCGCGTTCCGAAACGACACCCTGACCGATTTCGGGGGGGATGACCGCTGGGTGAACGGGGAGAAGTTCCACCGCAACTTCAACGACCAGGCCTATCAGGCGGGCCTGGTGTGGACCCCGGTGGAATCCGCGTCGTTTTTCACCAACTTCGCCACCAGCTTCCGCATCCCCAATGTGGACGAATTCGCGCTGGCCGACGGCGACCTGAAGCCCCAGGAGGGCTGGCACGTGGATGCCGGCTGGCGGCAGCGCTACCGCAAGTGGGCCGAGAGCACCGTCACGCTGTTCTACTTCGAAATCGACGACGAGATCTACTTCGACCCCAACCTGCGCCTGAACCGCAACTACGACGACACTACGCAGCGCACGGGGGTCGAGCTGGCGGCCAGGCTCAACCGGCTGGACCCCGTGTTTCTGTGGGGCAACTTCACTTACACCTGGGCCCGGTTCAAGGACACCGACGACGACATCCCGCTGGTGCCGGACTATTCCGCCAACTTCGGCGTCGAGTGGCGCGTGTTCGAGCCGCTGACGGTCGCCTTTCTGGGCACTTTTGTCGGCGAGAAGTACGACGGCAGCGACATCGACAACGACACGTTTGCGAAGATCGACGCCTACCAGGTATTCGACCTGAAGGTCACCTACACCTGGAAGGGTCTCAAGGTGTTCGGCGGGGTCAACAACCTCTTCGACGAGTTTTATTCCACCGTTGCATTCAGCGAAAGCTATTATACCATGCCGACCCGGAATTATTACGCCGGCATGCAGTTCAGCTTTTAGCGGAAGAAATGCCATGCGGCGATCAACCGTTCAAGTCTTCACCCTCGTCTTCTTGCTCGCAGGAACGTCCGGCGTTCTGGCCGGACCCTACGCGCCGGCGGCCGGGCAGGCCGGCAGCACCGCCGTCCCCAAGGACACGCCTGAGTTCGCTGCCTGGGCCTCGGGCTACCGGGACTACATCGTCGGCACGGACGTCGACTCCACCTGGCGCACTCCGGAGAAAGCCCTCGGTCCCGCGGTCGGGAATTCCTATGACATCGTCAGCCTCGGCAACGGCGGGCGGATCACCCTGACGTTCGATCCGCCCATCGCCAACGGCCAGGGCTGGGACTTTGCTGTCTTCGAGAACTCCTACAGCGACACCTTCCTCGAGCTGGCCTATGTAGAAGTGTCCTCCGACGGAGCCACCTTCGTGCGCTTCGACAGCGACTCCCTCACGGCAACGCCGGTGGGCGGGTTCGGCTCGATCGATCCGACCAACATCAACGGCCTGGCCTCGAAATACCGGCAGGGTTTCGGCACCCCGTTCGATCTGTCGGATCTGGCCTCCACGCCGGAGGTGCTGTCGGGCGACGTCGACCTCTCGGCCATCACCCATGTACGGCTGCTCGACATCATCGGCGACGGGTCCCACCTCGACACCGGCGGCAACGTGATCTATGATCCGCATCCAACCGTCGGCAGCGCCGGCTTCGATCTGGATGCCGTGGGCGTGCGCTACGTTCAAACGGCGAATTCGCCGCCGAGCAGGCCCCAGCTTGTATTTCCCGCCAACGCCGCCTCCGCGGTGGCGCTGGACGTGACCTTGAGTGCCGGTGAGTTCTCCGACCCGGACACGGCCGCCGGCGACTTTCACTTTCAAACCCGCTGGCAGGTCGCCGCCGATGCCGGGTTCGGCGCGGCGCTGCTGGACCTGGTGAGCGCCGTGGCGCTAAGAGAGCTGAAACTTTCGGAAACCGTCCTTTCGCCGTCCACAACCTGCTACTGGCGGGTGCAATACTTAGACGCCAGGGGGGCGGCCTCACCCTGGTCGGACGCCTTCGTTTTTGCAACGGTTGCAGAATCGAGCGACGCCGACGGGAACGGCATCCCGGATAGCCAGGAGCTCCCGGCGGGAAGCCCGATCGACCTCAACGGCGACCGGGTGCCGGACGCGACCCAGGTGAACGACCGCTTCAAAGCGCTCAATTCGGCGGCGGGAGGCGGACAGATGGCGGTGGGCGTCGCCGGGGCCGGAACGGTGATCGAGTTCATCGAGGCGGTGGACCTCGACGACTACCCGGAGGGAGCCGGCAAGCCGGAGGACGCGCTGCTCGGCCTGTTGAACCTGAGGCTGCGGGTGCCGAACAAGGGAGACTCGGAAACCCTCACGGTGTATCTGTCCGAGCCCGCTCCGGACGGGTATCAATGGTTCAAGTACGACGCGATCCGCGGCTGGCGCCCGGTGACTGATGCCGTCTTCAGCTCCGACCGCCGTGCGGTGACGCTGAGCGTGACCGATGGCGGGAGCACCGACGGTGACGGCCGGGCCGACGGGGTGATCCTCGACCCGGGCGGCGTGGGGCTGGCCGAGGGCACCCCTATCGTCGAGCCGCCGCCCAGCGGCAAGGGAGGCGTCGGCAGTGGAGGGTGTTTTATCGCAACCGCCGGAGAAGGCCCCGGCCGGATGGGAGCCATGATGCTGTCAGCCGTCGCGCTCGCTGCGGCGGCCTGGAAGCTGCGCAAGAGGCGTCCGTGACCGCCCGTCGCATGAACAATCGCAGGCCAGGAACCATATCCTGGCTATGCACGGTTTTTTTGATTTTGGCCGCGGCCGGCGACTGCCGTGGGGGCGAGCCGCGCCTCTTCACCGACCAGCTCGGTCGCCGCCTCCAGGTGCCGGACGATCCCCAGCGCGTGGTGGGGCTCGCAGAAAGCGTCACCGAGATCGTCTTCGCCGTCGGCCGCGGCGATCGGCTGGTGGGCGCGACCCGTTTTGCCGACTATCCGGAAGCCGCGCTCCAGCTCCCGCGCGTCGGCTCCTACATCCAGCTCGACATCGAGCGCATCGCGGCGCTCAAGCCGGATCTTTGCATCGGCACGCGGGATGGCAATCCGAAAGCGGCGATCGATCGGCTGGAAGCCCTCGGCATTCCGGTGTATATCAGCAATCCGATGGGGCTCGAATCCATCCTGCAGGGCATCACCGAGATCGGGGCGCTGCTGCGGGCCGAGGAAGCGGCCGCCGCCCTGGTCGCCGACCTCCGGCGCCGGATCGAGCGCGTCGCCGAGGCCGTGCACCATTCTGAAACGCGGCCCCAGGTGTTCTTCCAGATCGGGGTCGATCCGATCGTGTCCGCCGGCCGCGGCACCTTCATCCACGAGCTTATCGAAGCCGCGGGGGGCGTCAATGCCGCGGGGGAGGCGGCGGGCTATCCGAAATACAGCCCCGAGCACCTGGTGCGGCTGGCGCCCGACGTGGTGGTGATCACCACCATGGCCCGAGGGGCCGATTTCCACGCCGTCCGCCGGGAGTGGCTCCGCTGGCCGCGCATCCCGGCGGTGCGCGACGGACGAGTCCATGTGGTGGACGCGGCCGTCTTCAACCGGCCGGCGCCCCGGCTGGTCGAAGGGCTGGAGATCCTGGTGCGTTTGATTCATCCCGAGGCAACAAACCTGAAGCCATGACCCCGGTTCCAATCAAACGGATCATCCGGGTCAAGGCCATCCTGCTTCCGGTGTTGGCCGCGGCGGCGTTTCTAGGCGTCGCCATGGGGCCCGGCGGCGGGGACCCGGGCACTCTGATCCGGTCGCTTGCCGGGGCCTCCCTCGAGGATGCCGTGCTCGAGGACATCTTCTGGAAGATCCGGCTGCCGCGAGTCCTGCTGGCCGCGCTCACCGGATCGGCGCTGTCCCTGGGAGGTTTGGTCTTCCAGGCCCTCCTGCGCAACCCGCTGGCCGAGCCTTATATTTTAGGTGTGTCCGGGGGTGCGGCCATCGGCGCGATCCTTGGCATCCTGCTCGGCCTGGCGCGCTTTCCGTGGGGCAGCCTGACGGCCTTTGCGGGCGGGATGGCCACGGTCGGGCTGCTGCTGCTCATGTCCTCGTGGAAGACCGGGCTGGGAAAGGATGCGCTGCTGCTCTCCGGGGTGATGATCAACGCCTTCTGCGGGGCCGTCATCCTGTTCCTGGTGTCGGTGACCCCCGATGCGCGGCTGTTCAACATCCTCTCCTGGCTGATGGGGGACCTTTCGCTCGCCGCGATGGAGCAGGTCAAGCTGCTGGCCATCGTGACCGCACTGTGTGCGACGGCGCTCTTCGGCCTCTCCCACGTGATGAACCTCTTCCTTCTGGGGCGTGACACGGCCCAAAGCCTGGGGGTGCGTTTGGGATTCATGACCGCCGTCCTGCTGACGATCACCTCCTTCATGGTCGGGGTCACCGTGAGCATCTGCGGGCTTCTGGGGTTTGTGGGCCTCGTAATGCCGCACCTGATGAGACTCTCGTTCGGCCCGGATCACCGGGTGCTGGTCCCGGCATGCATCCTCTCCGGAGCGGCTTACATGATCCTCTGCGATCTTCTCGCCCGCATTCTTCCGGCACAGGGCGAGATGCCGGTCGGGGTGGTGACGGCGCTGGTCGGCGCGCCGGCGTTCATCTTTCTTTTACGGCGGGCGGCCCGATGACGTTTGCCATAGAAGCGCTGGAGCTGAGCCATGCCTACGAAACCGCGGCCGTGCTGCGGAGTCTCTCCTTTCGGGTCTCGACCGGCGATTACTTCGTGATCATCGGTCCGAACGGGTCGGGCAAAACCACCCTGCTGAGGCTCGCGGCCGGCCTGCTCAAGGTGCAGACCGGCCGGCTGGAAGTGTCCGGGCAGCCCGTGCAGCGCTTTCGGCGCCGGGAGCTTGCACGCACCGTGGCGCTGGTGCCCCAGGCGGGGCCGCTCGAGTTTCCTTTTCGCGTCGCCGAATTCGTCCTGATGGGGCGTGCGCCCCACCAGGGGATCCTCGGCCTGGAAAGCCCCAGGGATCTTCGCATCGCACGGGAGGCGATGGCCTTCACGGGGGTGGAGCACCTGGCTGGCCGCCGGATGGACCGGCTGAGCGGGGGCGAGCGCCAACGGGTCATCATCGCCCGAGCCGTCTGCCAGCAACCGAGCCTCATTCTGCTCGATGAACCAACGTCCTTCCTGGATCTCGCCCATCAGGCGCGGATCATGGACCTGATGGAGCAGCTGAGACAGGAGAACGGGGTCACGGTGGTGATGGTTTCCCATGACGTGAATTTGGCATCCATGTACGGCAGCCGGTTGCTGCTGCTGGCCGGCGGCCGCATCCTCGCCGAGGGCAGACCGGAGGACGTCATCGATGCCGATTTGCTCGAGAAGGCCTATGGCTGCCGCCTGCTGGTGGATCGTACGCCCGCAACCGGCGCCCGGCGGGTGACCCCGCTGCCGAAAGAAGGCCTCAGCAGATAACCGCCGATTAAAGAGATCGATTCTTTCGAGCAAGTTAAGCTCATTCTCGTGGGAGTCCCGCCGGGGCGGGACCGCGATCGGATCGTGGCTGGAAGCCGCTCCCTCAGGGATTAAATTTGCTTTATGGTAAAGTGGCATTCCAGGCCATGGCCCGCTTAAAACCGTTGCAACGGGTCGCTTCTTAAGCTTTTTTGGACGGCAGCATGCGTCTCCGGTGGGGGGTTCTGATATCGGCTGTCCTGCACGCGGCCCTTTTCTGTCTTCCGGTCCAGCAGAGCCTGAGCCGGATGGCGCCGCAGGAGGAGCTTCGCTTTTTCATCGTTCATGAGGCTCCCATTCCGCAAGAGGCACCGCCCGCGCCGCCGCCCCCTGCGGTTCGTCCGCCTGAGCCGCCTTCCACCTCCATCGAGCCCGAGCCAGCCCCTCGAAAACCGGCCGCCGTCAAGAAAAAGTCGGACCGCGCGTCCTCCGCGCCCGAGCGGACGGCGCTCAAGCGAGTGCCGGTACCGACTGAGACTGCGGCCGAGGCGCAGATCTCATCCTCGCCGGAGGCCGCCGGCAATTCAGTCGATCAGTCTGCGGCGTTGCCGTCTCCGGAAGCAGGCGTCGCGGCGGAAGCCGCGCTGGCCAGCATCCCGGGTGAGCCCGGATCAAGCTCGGGGCCGGTGGCATTTGGCTCGCTCGAGGGCCCCGGATTCCTGCGACGGTCCCTGCCGCGCTATCCGCGGCGAGCGCGAGACATGGGCCGCGAGGGAACGGTGGTTCTGCGGGTGGCCATCGATCCGAAAGGCAACCTGGTGAATGTGGATGTGGTTCAACCCGCCGGCTTCGGCTTCGACGAGGAGGCGCTGCGGGCGGTTCGAGAGTCCACTTTCAAACCTGCAGTCAGGAACGGCAGGCCCGTCGCCTGCCTGGCCGACCTGCCGGTCCGATTTGTCTTGAGGAGGGCCGAAGATGATTGATTATTTTCTCAAAGGCGGGGTCCTCATGTGGCCCATTTTGGGCTGCTCGGTTATGGCGCTGGCACTTATCCTGACAAAGGCGGTGCAACTCCAGCTGGCGCTGAAGCGCCTGTCCGCAGGGATTCACCGTTTGCTGGAACGGCCGCCGGCCGAGATCGCACCGGTCATCCAGGCCGTGCGCAGCGGTGCGAACGAAAAGCAGGTGGCCTTTTTGGGAACCCAGCAGATCAGGGGCCTGGAACGGGGCCTGGGCTTGCTCGGCCTGATCGCGAGCATCGCCCCGCTGCTCGGCTTCACGGGCACCGTCACCGGTATGATCCAGGCCTTCATGGCAATCGCCAATCACACCGGCGGCCGCGTCGAACCGGCAATGGTAGCGGGTGGGATTTATGAGGCCCTCATCACTACGGCCGCCGGCCTCTTCGTGGCCATCCCGACCCAGGTGGCCCTGCATTTTCTGGAAGAACGACTGGACGGCGTGACACTGCGCATGCGGGATATCGCCATGACGCTTCTGGAGGAGCGGCGCAATGGAGTTTGAGCGGCGCAAAAGGGGCCGAAACTACCTGGACGTGGCGCCCCTGGTCGACGTGGTTTTCAACCTGCTGCTTTTCTTCGTGATCACATACAACGTGGCGGCTGATCCGGCCATCCGCATCCGGCTTCCGGAGTCGGCCACGGCCGATGCGGCCGCCGCGGAACCCCTTGTGATCACCCTGAATTCAGGAGGCGGCATACACTTGGGCGAGCAACCGGTCGCAATGGCAGACATCTCGGAGCTGCTGCGTTTGCGGCTGGCGGCGGCTGCCGAGAGCTCCGTTCGCATCCGAGCGGACCAGGAGGTGGGCGTGGGGCTTCTCGTCCAAGTGATCGACGAGGTCAAGCGCTCCGGCTGTTCGGCGTTCAGCCTCGTCACCGAACGCAAGCCGGGCACTTGATTTTTCGTCAGCACGAAACCGGCTCGACCGGACCGGATTCAATTCGGCGCCACGATGGACAGCCGGCCTAGTTGCCGGTTGACCTCCAATCGCCCGCTTTCGGTGAATTCCGCCCTCCAGATCACGACTTCCGTCATCCCCTTTCGAATCAAATCCAGCCACTGGCATTGAAGCTGGTAGGCATCCATCTTCAGGGGCATGATCCGAATCGCATCGAAGGCATCAATTGTTTTCCTAAAATCAGCTTCATCGGCTTCACTCCAATTTTCCGGAACCTCGCCGGCTACGCAAATGATAGCACCCGTGCTCAGCGCATTCACCTCCTTCCAAATAAAAAAAACCCTTCGAGTCCATTCGACTCAAAGGGTTGCACCCAGTTTACTTTACCCTTTCGCCGATACAGTTTGGTCCGCGAACGTGTATCGACCTATGTCAAGGCAGGTCTTCTGGCTCCCCCGCCTGTCCGGCAGCCTTCCCCTTCCGCTGATGCGGAAAAGTGGCGCATAACAGCCGAACAGGTTCCCTTAACGTTTCGATAAGGGCGGGGTCACAGCGGCGGGACCGCTCCCGAATTTAACGGGATTCCCTATTAAGCTCCGTGAGCACCTTTGCCGCTTCATATATCTCGGGGCGATATTCCTTGTCAACTGACAATTCAAAAAGGTAGAGTGCATAAGCGGCTGGCATTCATTGGATGGAAGGTCGACCCCGGAAAGATACTCGAGCGATTGGGCCGATGCGTGTCTTGATTTTCGGAATCAAGTCTTATCTCCGTGCTCCTATTGCATTTCGATCCTTGACATCGATGATATAAGCAATAAAATCTAGACTGGGCTCAACCAGACATGAGCTAGTGAAATAACCTCATACGATGGGAGGCAAAAATGGATTGGAATCATGACTACGCCAGCTATTTGGATCAAGATGGGATCAAGGCCATTCAAGATCTGGAAAAAGAGACCGGCACGGTCATCATGGCCTATCCGACACCGCCGGCACCCGCCAGTATAGACAAGGCGACAAAGCAAAAAATCGAAGCGTTGGAGAAAAAGCTGTGCGTCCGCCTGGTCGCATACGAACGCCACTGATGCGTGCTGTCAGGATGCGCTGATGGACTTGACTGGGGCAGGGCGTAGGCGCGCTGCCCCAGTTCTTTTTTTCCGTCAGGCTTCGGGTTCAACCGCACCTCCTCCGGATCACCGATCATAAAGAGCGACTCGTCATGCGGTCGGTCAACACCGAGGATTATCTCAAAGCCATCTACGATCTGCAGGCAGCCGAGGGCCGCGCCAAGACGTCGCGCATCGCTGAGAAGCTCGGGATCAAATCCGCCTCCGTGACGGAGATGATCAAGCGGCTGGCGCTTCAACGGCCGCGGCTGCTCGCCTATGAGCCGCGGCAGGGCGTGCGGCTTACGGCCAGAGGCGAAAAGGCGGCTCTCAACATTATCCGGCGGCACCGACTGCTCGAGACCTTCCTGCACCAGACCCTCGGCCTGCCGTGGGATGAAGTCCATCGGGAAGCCGATCTCCTGGAGCATCATCTGTCCGAACGGCTGACGGAAGCCCTGGCAGGCTTTCTGGGCCATCCGCAGTTCGACCCCCACGGCGAGCCCATCCCGGGGGCAGAGGGGGAGATGAGGCGCCGGCCCCAGATGCGGCTGTCGGAAGCGAAGAAGGGCGCTAAAATCCGGGTGCTCGGCCTGCACTCTCCGACCGATGCGCTTCTGCATTATTTGAGCGGGAAGCAGATCGGCATCCGGACGGTGGCGACGGTCACCCATGCCGAAACCTACGATGGTTCGATAACGCTGCGGGTCGCCGGCGGCGGCAAGACCCACGATCACGTAATCGGCAAACATGCCGCCGATCATATCTTGATTGAACTCCGACGCGATTGATGCCCATATTCATTAAATAGGCTTTCCTAAATAAAAAGATAGGTTGACCTAACTTTAGGCATGCTTACCTTTCCGACCATGCCGTTTCAAGAAATCGGCCGGAAGCGCGCCAGGATCAAAAAGGAGGAAATGGTATGCACTGGCATCCGCCAAGCAACAGCTTTCGAAGATTCCGGTGGACGTTGGCGATTGCGGTTTTCTTATCGGGTGTTTCCAATGCACCATTCGCCTTCGGAGCGGACTTCAAGGGGAGCTATCCCATCAAGGTCGGCACAACGGTCGGGATGGTGGCCGACATCGTCAAGGAAGTGGCCGGAAACAAGGCCGTGGTCACCAACATCATCGGCGCCGGTGTGGACCCGCACGTGTACAACCCCACCCGCGGGGATGTCGCCGTGCTCATGAAGTCAGACATCATTTTTTATTCCGGCCTACTGCTCGAAGGGCAGATGACGGAAATACTGGCCAAGGTCGGCGCCAAAAAGCCGGTTCACGCCGTCACCGAGCGGCTGCAGACGGAATATCTCCTTCGTGACGAGACGACCAATCACGACGACCCGCATGTATGGATGGACGTCAGGGGTTGGAGCCAGGCGGTTGAAGTCGTCGCCCGGGCGCTCTCGGAATTCGACCCGCCGAACGCCGCGCACTACGGCCGGAACGCGGAGGCGTATCAGGGCCGGCTCAAGGAGCTCGACGCATACGCCCGGAAGGCCATCGCCTCGATACCGGAAAACCGGCGGGTCCTGGTCACCGCCCACGACGCCTTCAACTACCTGAGCCGCGCCTACGGCATCGAAGTCCTCGGCATCCAGGGCATATCGACGGAATCCGAGGCGGGGCTGAAGGACATCAACCGCATCGTCGAGACCCTGGTCACGCGCGGGGTGCCGGCCGTCTTCGTCGAAACCAGCGTGTCCGACAAGAACGTCAAGGCGCTCATCGAGGGCGCCGCGGCTCGCGGCCATCGCGTGGCGATCGGCGGCGAGCTCTTCTCAGACGCCATGGGAAACGCCGGCACCTACGAGGGCACCTACATCGGCATGATCGACCACAACGTGACCACCATCAGCCGGGCATTGGGCGGAAACGCATCCGCCGGCGGGATGTCCGGAAAGCTGTCGCCAAGGCATTAAGCTCGTGCCGCTGCAAAGGAGGGCAAGCCATGTTGGGCCTGTTTTTTCAACCATCCGCCGAATCCGCCGCCAGGGCGGGGCTAGCGGACACCCCTCTTTGGGTGGACGACCTCACGGTCGCCTACCACCGCAAGCCGGTCCTCTGGGACGTTGACCTGTCGCTGCCGGAAGGCAAGCTCATCGCAGTGGTCGGCCCGAACGGCGCCGGCAAGAGCACCCTGATCAAGTCCATCCTGAACCTCATCCCGCGGGCCTCGGGCGCGGTTTCGATCTACGGCCGGCCTTACGAGCTTCAACGCCACCTCGTGGGCTACGTTCCCCAGCGCGAAAGCGTCGACTGGGATTTCCCGGTCAGCGCGCTGGAC
>Ga0114939_10002990_pt1 | contig 12060 bp, 9 predicted proteins | sample AshMeaCrysSpring_FD_87196 | JGI IMG/M metagenome (GOLD analysis project Ga0114939, IMG submission 87196) | Groundwater microbial communities from Big Spring, Nevada to study Microbial Dark Matter (Phase II) - Ash Meadows Crystal Spring | ecosystem: Environmental > Aquatic > Deep subsurface >... | reverse complement strand
CGTCCGGGAGCTGCGCACGGGCTTGCTCTCATGAGCTGGCTCCACTGTTGCGAGCGAAGCGAGGCAACGCGTTCCAGCTTCAATGAGGCCGCGGCTCTTCGCCGCGGATAACCTAATTGGGCAACGGATGCGCGTCCGAAGAACTTTCGGGCTTCAATGAGGCCGCGGCTCTTCGCCGCGGATAACCGCCTTCGAGGCGCCCGTGTCACTAAGGAGACAGTGATGCTTCAATGAGGCCGCGGCTCTTCGCCGCGGATAACCTTGCGGGGCAAGTCCTGTCAGGAGCAGGAACAGTGCGCGCTTCAATGAGGCCGCGGCTCTTCGCCGCGGATAACCGGAATGCCGAAGGACGCGACGGTCCCGTAAGCCGCGCTTCAATGAGGCCGCGGCTCTTCGCCGCGGATAACCGAACCAGAAGCGCCCGGCCCCGAACGCGATGAAGCGGCTTCAATGAGGCCGCGGCTCTTCGCCGCGGATAACGGCGACGTCCTGCGCTACTACCAACAGCACGGTGAGGCTTCAATGAGGCCGCGGCTCTTCGCCGCGGATAACGACGAGCACGGCCGGCTCGCCGGCATCGAAGACCTGCTTCAATGAGGCCGCGGCTCTTCGCCGCGGATAACCGTGGATGCCGAGGAGTCCGGCGCCGAGCTCTCGCTCCCGCTTCAATGAGGCCGCGGCTCTTCGCCGCGGATAACCCGCCCACGCCGTCGCCGCCCCCTTCGCGCCCGAGCAGCTTCAATGAGGCCGCGGCTCTTCGCCGCGGATAACCGGCCCTCGCCGGAACCCGCAATGGCCTTGCCTTTGCGGGTGTTCGTGCGAGCGGTGCAGCGCGCTTCGCGCGCCGCACCCAAGGGTCAAGCCGGTCGCCAGCCGTTGCGTCACCATTCTTGCAGATTTTCAAAGAGCTCGGCAACGCGAGCGCTCCAAGCCGGAGCTTGCTGCACCGGACCGCTCGCGCGGCACGGCAAAGGGTCAAACGATCACCGGCTCGCGCGCCACCGGCGTGAACGTCTTGCCGAGGCTGGTCACCCTCGCTACCACTCGGTCCGCGGGACCCAGGTCGAGGAACACGACATGATCCTCTGCGTGGTGAATGATGCCGTCGATGAGCTGGATCAGCTCGGCGCGGCGCTTCACGCCCATCCTGCACTGAAACACGGAGAGCTGCAGCCACTCTCCGTAGCCGTTCATCACCCGGAACACGCGCCGCCACCGGCGATCGTCCGCGATGTCGTAGCTCACGATGTAGAGATGCTCGTTCATCGGATCACCGCGTCGTGAAGGGAGGGTACTCCTCCAGCTCGCCGAGGAGGTGCCGGCCGAGCAGGCGCGCCTGGAGCTCCATGATGCGCCGGTAGCTCGCCCGATAGCCGAAGAGCGGATGGGTGATCTCGTGTCCAAGACGACGCTCGAAAACGCCGATGAAGCGCTTCCTGCCGTCGGGCCGCAGGGCGACGCTTCCAGCCGCCGAGACGAAATCGGTCGGGCGCACCTCCCCATTGTTGATCGCGTGCACGACGGCAGAGTCTGCGACGAGCGGCCGGAAGGGTTCCATGAGGTCGAGGGCGAGCGCAGGGCGACCGTAGCGCGGCTGATGATAGAAGCCGCGATAGGCGTCGAAGCCGACGGCTGTCAACGTCATCACCCAAGTCCGCGCGAGCAGCGAGTATGCGAACGAGAGCAGCGCGTTCACGGGATCGGTCGGCGGACGCCGGTTGCGCTTGTCGAAATCGAACTTCAACGTCGCATTGTCCTGGTCGCTCGCGAGGATGCTGCCGAAGTTCGCGAAGTAGCGCGCCGCGGCCTGTCCCTCCGCGCCGAGCAGCTCTGCGAGGTCACGTGCACGCCGCGCACGGTCGAGATCCTGCTGGAACCCTTCGAGCACTGCGTCTGCAGATTCCGCGCGCTTCCAGTTGCGGCGGATCAGCGTCCGACCGTTCTGGATCTTCGAGACCACGAGCCCCTTGGCGATGCGCAGGCACGCGCCCGCATCGAAGCTCGCCCGGTACTGCGCCGTGCGCAGCTCCACGTTCTTGTGCCCGGTCCCGATGCTGTGGCCGAGGAACCAGCCGCCGAACGAGTGCCACGAAACCGGCACACCGCGGGCCATGAGGTCGTGCAGCGTCGGCGTCGTCACGTAGACGTTGCCGAAGAGCGCGAGCTGTGAGACGTCGATCAGCCGAACGGTCTGGGCGGGCCGGTCCTCGACCGACACCTCCAGCGTCTCGCCGCGCTTCGCGACCTTCGCGCTCGTCGCCTGCACGTAGAGCGGCAGCGCCTCGTCGTGCCCGACGGCGAGCGGCCGCGGCGAAGCGTCCTGGTACTTGAGGTAGTTGACCTCGTCCGGCAGGCAGATGCCGACCAGCGAGCAGCGCGGACACTTCGGGCTGTCCTCGAGCGGCGGCGGGATCTGCCCGCCGGCGGCCACCAGACGCAGTCCATCCACCGCATTCTGCGTGAGCGCGCGGAGCTCCTCGTCGAACTCGACGCGCACCCGCTCCTTGCTCTCGGCGTAGTACAGGACGCCCTCACTGCATTCGTAGCCGTGCTCGCCGAGGATCATGCCCTGCACGCAAAGCTGCACCCGCTCCGGGTCGTAGGCCCCGCGGGCGATGTGCGGCCGCCGGCCGCGCTTGTAGTCGACGGGTGTGACCCGCTGACCCTCGCCCTCGACCAGATCCATCTTTGCGATCAGGCCGAGTCGGTTCGACGAGAGCGTGATCGATCGCGCGTGGAAACGTTCGGTCTCGGTGGCATCCGCGGGGGGCAGTTGGCCCTTCGCGGCGTCGACGCGCCGGTGAACATGCCGCCCTTCCACGGTGTCCCCGGAGTCCGACCACTCGCCCTGCACCCATTCGAGGTAGGCGAGCCGCGGGCAGTACTGGAACTCGTTGACCATGCGCGCGGGCAGGAGCGGCAGGTCGCCCGAGAGCTCGGGGAAGGGGAGGGGGAGGTCGGGTTGGCTCTCGCTCGACATGTTCCGGACCGACGGCGCGGAACGCTCAAGTTGATCGAGCGGCACGGTCGACTTGCGACCGTCGAACCGGACGAGCACGAGCATGCGCGGCATGCGATCGTCCTCGGGCGCCATCGCAACCGCACCGACTGCCTCGGCCTTGTTGAACGGATCTGCGCACGTCAAACCCGGCGCGCCGGGCTGAAGTTGAGCTTGAAGTTCGCACCGGTACCCACCTTGACACGGCGCGACCGAAACACGTCTGCGACGCCACGAGCGCGCAGCGCCGCCCCGTCGGGCCGTGCCGCCGTGAGATCCCGGAGCTGGACCAAAGACCGAACGGCATCGATTGACGCGGGGAACTCCCAGATCGGCCAAGTGAAGGCAAGCTCGTCATCCACGATGGCCCAGCCCGATGTAGCGAGCCCGCCGAGCCGCGCAGCGGAAGGGAGCAGCGCGAGCGCGCGATAGGCGAGCAGGTTCGCCATCCACACCGTGCGACTCTTGCTGTCCGAGGCGGTCGGGTCGCGGTCCATCAGCGCATAGCGATGGTCATCGATCGGATCCCAACGCATGGACAAGCTCTCGTCGGAGTAAGTCCACGGCTCGAAGAGCGTGCGTCGAACGCGCTCTTCGGAAACGTTGTCCACGAGCTGGCGGACCGTCTCCAGGAAAAACTGGTGCCCGGAGCCGGTGATGAACTGAAATGGTGTCGGTTCGATCGCGTCGCCTCGCGGCTGCAGGCAGGCGTCACTGCCGAACGCGGCCAGCAGATCGAGTGCGTCGCGCTCGCGCGTGTCCGCGTCGGCGCGAAAGGCGAGCGCGTGCTGGCGATACTCGTCGCCCGCACAATCGAGGCGCTTGCCCAGCGCGAGCTCTCGTCTCGGCACGGCGTCGGCCAGCGCCTTCAGCCAAGCCTCGCGCCTGCGCTCGCTTTCCGTTTCGAGAGGTCGCAACTCCGCTTCGATCGCCTTCCGGCGCTCGTCCCGCGACAGACCACGCTTCTTGATCTCTTCGAACTTCTTCTTGGCCGCAGAGCGCGCGGCTTCGTAAGCCTTCTGCGTCTTGTCGCGCCTTGCATCGGCGTCGGCGGAAATCGCGCGGCCGCGTAACCCGCGTGCAACGGTCGCGCTAAACGCGTCCGGTTCGGTTGCGCAAACACCGTCGATCACCGGGAGCCAAGTCGCACCGCGGCGCCAGCGGAGCCGCGCAGCGGTCTCACCCGCCCCTTCCAAAGTGACCAGCGTGCCGAGCGACGCAAGGAAGCCGAGCGGGTTGGCGCCGTCCAACGCGGCCAGCGGGACCTCGCCCCCATGTGCATCACGTTCGCTCATGGATCCACCTCGCCGCGTGGGTTGTCGTTCAACCTAAGACCGCTTGCATACCAGTCTCCGAGCCTGAGAATCGCCTCCAGATACGCCAAGCCCCACCAGCCGTGTCGGCGAACCAGCCGCCAGAATCGCTCTGCGTGGCCCGCGCCGGCGTGGTGTGCGGGTAGTCGCTGTGCGCGCTCTTCCGCATCGAGCGCTATGGCGGTCGGGCCGAGACGGCTCGCGACGGCCGGTGGCTGCGCGTCGGCGCAGACCGGCGCGAACGGCCGCGCGTACCCGTGGTGACTGCCGATGGCATGCAAGAACAGGTCGACGGCGCGCGGATCGGCGAAACCTGGCGCGTGTCGCTCGGCAAGCTCGACCGACAGCATCTCGTGGCGAAAATGGGCGGGCAGTCCGCTCGCCTGTCGGATCGCGCGGCGGCGCGCCGGCGAGGTCGGCACGCCCGACGACTTTGCAAGCGGCGCGTCGGCAGACAGTGCGGCGAGCTCGTTGCCCTGATGCAGAAGGATTTGAAACCGCTCGTCGAGTTTGCCAGCGTCGTGCCACCAAGCAGCAAGCGCGAGCACTGGCCCGAACTTTTCGGGGAGGCAACGCTCGGCGAGCTTCTCCACGGTGCGCTTGACCAGCTCCGAGTGCTCGTCGAGGGTGACCTCCGAGCTGCTGGAGGACGTGAGATCGTCATCGTCGGCGAAAAGGTCCGGCTCCGCCTGGCGAAAGCTCTCGATCGAATCGCGCCCGAAGAGCACGATCCCACCGCCGGGATGCTCTTCCGTTCGCCCCGCGCGGACCTTCGCGAGTTGGCCGAGCCACCACGTGGGGGGAGCAGCCAGCGCATCCTCCTCCGCGACCGGATGCTGGAGCATTGCGTCGATCGCTTCGCGAAGCTTGTCGCCGTCGAGCTGCGGTTCCTCCGCCAGCGAGACGAGCTCGCGCAACGGCGGAAACTCAAGCCACGGCGCGAGGACTACCCGGTTCAACCGAATCGCGGGCGGCCGGCCGGCGACCGCGAGGGCCGGTTCCCAGAGATCCAACGCACCCGCACCCAGCGCGTGCCCGGGCGCGGACTGGCCGAGGCCGCACATGCCGTAGGCTGCCGGCAGCACGACCGTATCGCCCGGCGCGATGTCCTCCGCCTTCCCGGCCACCCGCGAGCGATCCCGCCCGCGCCAGACGACGCATGGCCGCATCCGTCCCTGACGCTCCTCGCCGGCCTCGACGGACACACCCTCGATATCGGCGGCGTCGTCCGCCGCCACGGTACCGGCCAGAAACGCACGCAGCCGAAACAGCGGCACGGACAGCGTTTCGCCGCTCAGGGGCGGGCACAAGGCAACGATCTCGATCCACGGCGGCGCGTCGCCCGCAACCAGATCGGCGCGCCACACGACGCGAACCTCCGGCGCGACGCGGTCCTTGCCGTGCAAGTAGAGCGACACGTCGGGTTCGGGGTTGGCGACCGGCGCGGTTTGGCACAGCAGGTCCAGATGTGCGGGCAGCAGAACGGGGGCATCCGCCACCGGCGCGAGATACGACGACAGGTCGTCGATGTCCTGCAGCAGGCTGCGCAGCGCCTCGACGCCGAAATCGATCACGCAGTCCTGCGCGCGGTCCTTGAGCAGTTCCCACGTCGCAGCGAGCGCGGTGCCGTAGATCCGGTCCGGCCCGGCCTGCTGCGGATCGGCGTCGCGGTCGCGGATAATGATCGTGGCCGGCGACACACCCGCCCGGCCCATCCGGTCGAGCCGCCCGAAGCGCTGTCGGAGCGCGTCGAGGCTCGCGGCCTCCGAAACGAGCGCATCGAAGCTGAAATCCGCGCCGACTTCGAGGCACTGCGTCGAGACGACGACGATGGGCTTGGACGCATCGTCCGGCGAAGTGGCGCGCAGGGTAGCCTTCCAGCGATCGACCAGCCCGTCGCGTTCCAAGGGCCGCATGCGCCCGGTAAGCAGCACGATGTCCGCCTTATCGCCGAGCCTCTCGCGCAACTCTGCTGCCACCGCCTCCGCAGTACGCACGCGGTTGAACATCGCACCGATGCGCCGCTTGTCTTCTTTCTTCACGTACTGCACCGCGCGATCCGCGGCAACGTCGACGAGGGAATCGCGGGTCTCGTCTTTCTTGACTCTCACCTCGGTCAGCGCGGCGCGTTTCGATGCGCGCACGCGCTTGAGGAGCTCCGGGTGATCGAGAGCCTGCTCGCGCGCGGAGCCGGGGAAGACGGCGTGAGCGGGAATGTCCGCAGGCGGCGTAGCGGAGAGAACGACGAACGCGAAAGGCGTCGCTATCGGCACTTCCGCCCAGCGCGGGCCGCGATACGTTTCGATCGCCCTCAGCGTCTGGAGGAAAGGCACCGAGCAGTGCGCTTCGTCGAGAAGCACGAGGCTGTCGTTTGCAGCGAGGCCGGCGAAGATCGGCGCCGTAAGGGCGCTGTGACCGTAGCCCCGGAACAGCAGGCGCGAGCCGAGCTGATCGACGGTGGAGGTGATCACCGCGGGTTGCGACGGCAGCCGTGCCCAGCCGTCGTCGCGAAAGACTCCGCCGCGCAGGCGCGCGACGGCGAGCGGACGCTCAGTGCCGGCGACGCGGCGCAGTCGGTCCGCGATTTCGCGCAGCGGGCCGCGGGAGGCGTTGTGTAGCTGTTCGGCGACCGCCTCCGCACGCGCGTGGGCCTCGTCGACGACGATACGTCGATCGACAACGAACCAGATGCGACGCGGTGCGGTGCGCTCAGCGGTTGTCCGGCCAAACTGTGCGGCGAGCGCGTATAGCGCGATTTCGATGCAGGCGGTCTTGCCAGCGGCGGTCGGGAGGTCTAGGGCTTGGGGCCAGGGGCCGGTAGTGATGCGATCGGCCAGGAGGCATTGCCAGGGGAAGGGGGTGTAGCCCCAGAGCGCCTGGAAGAACTGGGAGAATGAGGGGAGCGCGGGTGTCATGACGGCGGTCCCGCACGGAGTCGATCTCGAATTGTCCGCAAGCGTTCCGCGCAGAGTGCTCCGGGATGCTGCGCTCCGAGTTCGCGCAGCACTGCCGCGACGAGAGGCTGGCCGAGGGACGTGTCGGTCGGCGACCATGTCGACGGCGTGGGGGCGAGCGTCCACCCGGTTCGAGTCTCTTGCGTTAGCGTTGGTAGCCCGACACACGGGCTCTGACAGTGGAGCCCGTTGGCGCTGACTATTGGGCGCAAGCGTGGCACCGCGAAGAGCCACGTCTGCACGCGCTCGAACTGGATACCGACTCGGCTCACCGATTTCTCCTTCGTGCGTCGCTCGTCAAGCCGCTCGGGCCGGGGCCGGGTCGCTCATCGCTCTGACCAAGCCCCGTCAAGCGGCCTGCAAGCGCCGTATCCCCGAAACCTCCCAGCCCCGATCAGCATCGGCCCGCACACCGGCCGCTCGAACACCACGATCGCATGGGCATGCCGGCGCTCGCTGCCGTCTTTGCGGCGCAGTCGCGGAAAGGCGAACGCCGGCGGCACGCCGAGATGGGCCGACACCTGCGTGACGATGACCTGGCGCGGCGGCGGCAGGCCGATGCGCGTGCAGGCGCCGGCGATCATCGCGGCGGTCTCGCGCTGGTACTCAGCGCGGCCCTCGGTCTTGGCGTGGCGGTCGAAAGCCACCGGCGTGACGGTGGACCAGTGCGTCGCTCCCTGCGGATGGGCCGTCCAGACTTCCGGTCGCAGGTTCCAAGCCGGCGCTGCGCTCGTATCGGTGGCGACCTTCCATGCGCCCAGCCGCCCCAGCGCAAGGCGCCGTACGTTGCTGATCGCGCGCAGGGCGACGTGCCGCTCGTCGTGCGCGATGTCGGGCGGTAGCGAGAGCGCCATTCCGATTAGTCTCCCGTCCGCGTGCTCGTGACCGACGAACGCGAGCGGCAGGAACGTGAGGTGCGGACCGTCGAGGGGTGCGCCTTCCGCGTTGTGGCCCGAAAGAATCTCCCGCACGCGCGCCGGAAGTCCGTTGCTGTGAGCAAGGATGGCCTCGCGCCAGCGCTCGGCGAGCGCAAGCACACACAACAGATCCAAGTGACGATAAGGACCGTCCTCGCGCTCCAGCCTCAGCACGACCGGATGCGGGCTGAAGACAGTGCCCGCCGCGGCAGGAACACCATTCGCCGTCGCGGGACGCGCGTAGCCCTGATAGACGGAGAGCTGTGGCCGGCGCCGTGCCGGCGCGCCGTCGGGAAACGCTTCCTTTAGGCGTCGCTTCGCCGCTTTCTGCGCCTTCTTGTCTGAGTCGTCCTCCGCCGCAACCTGCAACTCGGCGAAAGACTCCACCGCCTGTCCGTTGTAGCGGCGCTCCAGTTCCGCGAGCGTCCCCGGGCCGGCGATGCGCAGGTGCGCGACCGCGCGTTCGTCGTCGGGTACCCAGTCGATCGAACCGACCTCGTTCTCCGTCGCAACCCACATCTGCACGAGCGAGGACGAGTGGCCGATGCGCGTCACCTTCGAGCAGAGCGTTTCGAGGGCGCTGCGCACCGGTGCCGAGGGCTCGGCCGAAGGCCACGTGAGAAACGCGGTGTCGTCGTCGAGGAACGCGCGCGCGAACGTGCGAGGCTGCCGCTCGCGCGTGACCGGGACGCTTTGCAGCAGCGCCTTCGACGGGCCAGCTTTGTCGTTCACCGGTACGTAGTGAATGACCAGCGCCCGCTCGACACAATCCGCCGCGCGGATCTCGGGAGCGCGCTCCAGCTGCTCGAGCCACACAAGTGCGTCGCGCTCGGACGCTTCTGCGCCGGTGTGGAAATGCGCTGCTACGAGCGCCATGAAAACGCGGCCCGGATGAGGGGGCCACTCGGCGCGTTCATGCGTGTCGGCCTCCGTGGCCGCGACGAAGCCGTTCAGGTAGCGGATGCCGAGGGCCAACATCTCACTTGCCCTCGTCGGCGCCTTCCTTGGTCGCTTCGAGCTGGCTCAGGCGAACGAGCTTGACCAACTCCTGCGACGGCGTGAGCGAGATCGGCCCAACCGGCCAAGGCAGCTTCGCCCTTGTGGCCTGCTCGATCGCGGCGTGCAGGAGCTTGATCGCGTCATCGCTCGACAGCGAGTAGCTCTTCGGGGTCTCGCCTGGCCGGTCCAGCAGTTCCCACCTCATCGGCCCGTCCGGCCACAACAGGCAGCGTGACCGCAAACCCATACCAGCCTCGAAGGCGAGTGTGGCGGCGCAAAGACCGAGCGCTGCAAGCACGGTCCGCGCGGCTACGTCCGTGTCGGGGGTCGCGGCGCCATTGACGGGAAAGCGAAGGCGCCGCAGACAGATCAGCGAAAGCGTGGTGGTCTGCTGGGCGTGCTCGATGGTCACCCCGGAGTTCGCGGATTCGAAGGGCACGCTGCTGTGGTTTACTTTGGAGGGTTCGGTGGCACCCTTCGTCTTGGGATCGGCCACGGTCCAGGACTTGTCTGCCGCCTTCAGCACCTTGACCGCGGCGCGGACTTCCAGCGGATCACGGCGTACGCCTCGGGCGCGGTAGTCGTCGCTCCACTCCGCGCCCACGCCGACGATTTCCGAAACCATCGCCCGCTCGAACTTCGGCCCCAATCCCCCTTTCGGGCCGGTGGAATCCCACATGCCGAACACGAGCGCCGTGGGGCACAGCTCGAAGAGCGGCGTCGCATTGGCAAAGCACACGCGGTTGAGCGCCTTGCCCTTGTCGGACTTGCGGAACGGTTTGCCGTCCAACTCGCTGTCGCGCAGGATCGCGTCGGCAAGACGGTGAGGAACCTGGAGGCTAGTCACCTTGCCGATTGCGTCGATCAGCCGGCCGGCTTCCTCGTCGGCGTCGATGTCGCCGGTGGGGTCGTGTTTCGAGAAATCGACGACAAGCAGGGGCATCTTCAACTTGCCTGCATCGACCGCGTCCTGGAGCGCCAGCTCCATGCGGTTGGCTTGGCTTTGTACGCTGTCGAGCAGCACGCATGGAACCGGCTCTGCTCGGCCGGGGACGCGGCGCTTCTCGGTGGCGTAAACGGCACCCGCGAACGTGGGCGGGAACACCTTGTCGCCGGGGCCTCCCGCAGGTTGGAGTCGGGAAACGCTGCGAAAGGCGGCGGCTGAACCGGCTACTGCCTTGCAGAGGGTCTCGAAAGAGAGGGTGGTCATCGTTTACCTAATCTTCGTGGAAACCAATCGGGTGCTGGTGGCAAAGGCGCCCCAGCCGTCAGTGCTCGGAAAACAACGAGAGGGGCCGCGGCGTGTCGCCGCGGAAACAAAAGCAGAGAGCACACGTAGCCGAATGCACTGGCCCGCAGCGAGGCTGGTGGCTACAATGCGGGGCTGTGGCCACAAGCGTTTCCTTCATGCGCACCGTCTCCGTCCGCGAACTGAAGTCGAGTCTCTCTGCATATCTGCGCGAAGTGCAGACCGGGCAAGAGCTCGTGATTACGTCGCGCGGGAAGGAGGTCGCGCGCATCCTGCCCGCGCATCTGGTCAAGTCGCGTTCGGCGACCGAAGCCGACGCCATCGCCGTGCTGCGAGCGCAGCCTTGGTTGCGCCCCTCGAGCGAGAAGCGGGCGTTGCCGGCAATCACCTTGCCCTGGCCGAAGCGTGCACGGCCTCTCTCGGAGCTCGTGCTCGCGGATAGAGAGTGATCTGCTATTTCGATACCTCGGCCCTGCTCAAGCTCCTCGTCGACGAGCCCGACGCGCAACACGTTCGCGGCGTTTATCGAGACGCTCGGTCTGTTTGTACTCACGGCATTGCGTACGTGGAGATCCTTGCTGGTTTGGGAAAGGCGGAGCGCATGGGTCGGATCCCCGATCAGCTGATGCCCCGGTTGCTGGAGCAGGTGGATCGTCTCTGGGCGCAGATCGACGTGGTGCAACTGGACGAGATGATGAGCCGCCGCGCGGGGCAGCTCGCTTTGCGCCACGACCTGCGCGCCTTCGATGCCGTTCATCTGGCGGCGGCGGAACGAGCCTTCGGAGTCGTGGGACGACGCTCGCGCTACCGGCTCGTCGCGACGGACAAGCGCATGCGAGCCGGTGCTCGTGCGCTCGGGATCGAGGTCGCTCCGGACTAAAAGCCCCCCGGGAGCCTTGTGGCGGAAGCGAACACGTCGAAGAGCAAGCGTGAAGCGGCCCCACAGCAATGCGCCCACCAACGCTTCCAAGACCGACTGGAAGCGCCGCGATGCCCTCTCCGATGCGGACATCGACTTCTCCGAGACGCCTGAGGTGAGGGCTGAGAGGTTTGCGCATGCAGCGTTGCGCAAACGCGTCGAGCCGTTGCGGCGCGAGCGCACGGGCTTCCGGAGGCAGTGAGTGCCGCAGCGTTTGCGCGTGCTTATCGGCCGGAGCCAGCCGTGACCGCCGTCATGGGCTGCGTGCCCGTGATTTCTCTCTTCCCGGAACGAAGCTGACGCGGTATCAGCGCGGGCGGCACGCGCCGCGACCAAGGGCGCTGGCATCTTGCAACGATTCGCGCGATGCGGAAGCAGCGGGTGGGCTGGTTTCATCATCGAGGCTGGCAAGGCGATCCGATGGAGCGAGGGGGGCGAGCCATGTTGATCCACGCGAGTCGCAATACCTGAGACCGGTTCAGGCTGTTTCACGCTGCTCTCGTCCGTCGCGGTCAGCCGGCGCGTACTGCTCGAGTGCCTGCTCGAGGGCTTCCGCGACGGCCTTCCGGAGAACTTCGGGCGCGACCACCTCGACCTCCTTTCCGTGCCTCAGGATGTCCCCGACTAGCTCGCGCGGGTCGCGGTAGGGGATCTTCAGTTCGAATCGCCCGTCGGTGAGGTACTGACCGACCTGGCGCGGATGCCATCGCT
>Ga0114939_10002989_pt1 | contig 12063 bp, 7 predicted proteins | sample AshMeaCrysSpring_FD_87196 | JGI IMG/M metagenome (GOLD analysis project Ga0114939, IMG submission 87196) | Groundwater microbial communities from Big Spring, Nevada to study Microbial Dark Matter (Phase II) - Ash Meadows Crystal Spring | ecosystem: Environmental > Aquatic > Deep subsurface >... | reverse complement strand
GTGCGGACGCCATCGGCGAGCACGCTCAACTGGTCGTGCACGGCGGGACCGGCGTGGGACGCGGGAGCGAGGGCCGCTGTGTTCATCCGTCTAGCCGGATGAAAGGATACATCGATGCCGGCGCCCGATCAAGTCCCCCCCGGCTACCGGGTGCGGTCGCCGAGCCCCAGCCGCTCGCGGCCGTAGCGGCCCCGCAGGACCGACGCGCACCAGTCTCGGCGCTCCGCGTACCACCGCACGGTGCGGCCGATGCCGTCTTCGAACGAACAGGCCGCGCGCCAGCCGAGCTCGCACTCGGCGCGGCCGGGGTCGATCGCGTAACGGCGATCGTGCCCTGGGCGATCGGCAACGAACGTCCTGAGATCCCGGTAGGAGGACTTCCCCGCTGCCGACAGGGCCGGGTTGTCGTGGGCCGGCTGCACGGCCTCCAGCCGGTCGCAGATCGCGTCCACCATCTCGAGGTTCGTCCGCTCGGCACGGCCACCGAGGTTGTAGCTGCGGCCGGGCGTTCCGCGCTCGAGCGCCGCGGTGATGCCAGTGCAGTGATCGGCGACGAAGAGCCAGTCGCGCACGTTGCCGCCGTCTCCGTAGATCGGGAGCGTGCGGCCGTCGAGGGCATTGAGGATCACGAGGGGGACGAGCTTCTCCGGGAACTGGTACGGGCCGTAGTTGTTCGAGCAGTTCGTGATCAGGGTGGGCAGGCCGTAGGTATGGTGCCACGCGCGCACGAGGTGGTCGGCGGCGGCCTTCGTGGCAGCGTAGGGTGAGTTCGGGGCGTAGGGCGAGTCCTCACGGAACGCGCCGTCGGGACCGAGCGACCCGAACACCTCGTCGGTCGAGACGTGCAGGAACCGAAACGCGTCCTGCGCAGGACGCTCCAGCCGTTCCCAGTGATGACGTGAGGCCTCGAGCAGCTCGAAGGTCCCGGTGACGTTCGTGTGGACGAAGGCGCGCGGACCGTCGATGGAGCGGTCCACGTGCGACTCCGCGGCGAAGTTCACGACCGCGTCGGGCGCGTAGCGCGCCAGCACGGCGTCCATGGCTGGGCGATCGGTGATGTCGGCCTCGAGGAACACCAGCGCGGCGTGGTCGATCACGCCGTCGAGGTTGAGCAATGACCCCGCGTAGGTCAGCTTGTCCACCACGACCGTGCGGACGCCCAGGTCGAGCGCATGCCTGACGAAGTTGGCGCCGATGAATCCCGCGCCGCCCGTGACGATCCACGTGCGCATCCAGACTCCCAGTCAGCCCTGGCGCTGCAGCGCGGGCTCGTAGCCGAGGTTGGGCGCGAGCCAGCGCTCCACCTCGGCCACAGAAAGACCCTTGCGCCGGGCGTAGTCGCGGACCTGATCCTCGCCGACGCGGCCCACCATGAAGTAGCGCGCCTGCGGATGGGCGAAGTAGAGGCCGCTCACGCTCGCCGCGGGCGTCATCGCGGCGGCCTCCGTCAGATCCATCCCGATCGCCTGCGCGTCGAGCAGGTCGAACAGGCGGAACTTCTCGGAGTGATCCGGACAGGCGGGATACCCGAAGGCCGGACGGATGCCGCGGTAGCGTTCCGCCACGAGGTCCTCGGGTGAGAGCGCCTCCTCTTCGCCGTAGCCCCACTCGCGGCGGACGCGGGCGTGCAGCCACTCCGCGGCGGCCTCGGCCAGACGATCGGCCAGGGCCTTCACCATGATGGCGGCATAGTCGTCGTGGGCGGCCTCGTATTCCGCCACGAGCGCGTCGGCGCCGAGGCCCGCCGTCACCGCAAACGCACCGACGTGATCGCACAGGCCGCTCCCGGCCGGCGCCACGAAGTCAGCCAGCGAGCGGTTCGGCTGGTCGTCGTGCATCTGGCCCTGTTGCCGCAGCATCGGGAACCGCGCCGCCTCCGAGCGGCCCCCGCCGGCGTCGTAGAGCACGACGTCGTCATCCGCGCTGGCCGCCGGCCAGACGCCGTACGCGGCGCGGGCCCGCAGGCGTCCCCCCGTGACGATGTCCTCGAGGAGCCGAGTGGCCTGGTCGTACAGGTCCCGCGCCGCGGCGCCGTAATCCGGGTGCTCGAAGATCTGCGGTACACGCCCCTTCAGCTCCCACGCGTGGAAGAAGAACGTCCAGTCGATGAGCGGCACGAGGTCGCCGAGCGGGATCGGATCGATCACCTGACGCCCCAGCCGCGCGGGCACCGGCAGGTCGTCGGTGTGCCACGCCAGCGCGAGACGGTTGGCTCGTGCGGCGGCGTACGGCAGCAGCGGGCGGTCCTGGCGGCGGGCGTACTCCTCGCGGAGCCGTGCCTGCAGCGCGCGGTTCTCCGCATCGACGGCCCCGAGCCGCGACCGATCGAGCAGCGCGGCCACGACCCCCACGGCGCGCGAGGCGTCGAGCACGTGCACCGTGGGCCCGCCGTACTCCGGCGCGATCTTCACGGCGGTGTGCTGGGGGCTGGTGGTGGCCCCGCCAATCAGGAGCGGGCAGGTGAACTCCCGCCGCTGCATCTCTCGCGCGACGACGACCATCTCGTCGAGCGACGGGGTGATGAGCCCGCTCAGGCCAACGGCGTCGACCATCCGGGTCCGCGCCGCCTCGAGAATCGTGTCCACGTGGCACATGACCCCGAGATCGTCGACCGCGTACCCGTTGCACGCCAGCACCACTCCGACGATGTTCTTGCCGATGTCGTGGACGTCGCCCTTGACGGTGGCGAGGAGGATCCGTCCCTGCGTGGACCGCTCCCCGGCCTCCTGCTCCTGCGCCATGAACGGCTCCAGGTACGCCACGGCCCGCTTCATCACGCGCGCGCTCTTCACGACCTGCGGCAGGAACATCTTGCCGGCGCCGAAGAGGTCGCCCACGACCCGCATGCCGTCCATCAACGGCCCCTCGATGATGGCGAGCGAGCGATTGTACTTGTGCCGCGCCTCCTCGACGTCAGCCTCGACGTGGTCGGTGATGCCGTGGATGAGGGCGTGCCGCAGCCGCGCCTCGACATCCGCCTCGCGCCACGCCTCGTCGGCCACGCGGCGAGCGCCCGGCCCCTTCACGGCATTGGCGAACTCGACGAGCCGCTCGGTGGCATCGGGGCGGCGGTCAAACAGCACGTCCTCCACCCGCTCGAGCAGGTCCGCCGGGATGTCCTCGTACACGACGAGCTGCCCGGCGTTGACGATGCCCATGTCCAGGCCGGCGCGGATCGCGTGGTAGAGGAACGCCGAGTGGATGGCCTCGCGCACCACGTCGTTGCCCCGGAAGGCGAACGACAGGTTGCTGATGCCGCCGCTCACGCGGGCCCCCGGGCAGGAGACCTTGATGCGGCGCGTCGCCTCGATGAAGGCGATGGCGTACGTGTTGTGCTCGGCGAGACCCGTGGCGACCGCGAGCACGTTGGGATCGAAGACGATGTCGTGGGGGTCCACCCCCATCGTTGCCGTGAGCAGCCGGTAGGCCCGCTCGCAGATGGCCACCTTCCGGTCCACCGTGTCGGCCTGACCCTGCTCGTCGAAGGCCATCACCACCATCGCCGCCCCGTACTGCGAAACGAGGCGCGCGCGGCGCAGGAACTCCTCCTCGCCGTCCTTGAGGCTGATCGAGTTGACGACGCCCTTGCCCTGCAGGCACTTCAGTCCGGCCTCGATCACCGACCATTTCGAGCTGTCCACCATGATGGGCAGCCGCGCGATCTCGGGCTCGGTGGCCACGAGGTTGAGGAAGGTGGTCATGGCCTGCTCGGAGTCGAGCAGGGCCTCGTCCATGTTCACGTCGAGGAGGTTCGCCCCGCCGCGCACCTGGTCGAGCGCCACCTCGAGCGCCGTGGCGTAGTCTCCGGACTTGACGAGCCGCGCGAACCGGGCCGAGCCCGTCACGTTGGTGCGCTCGCCGATCATCTGGAAGTTGCTGTCGGGGCGGATCGTGAGCGTCTCGAGGCCGCTGAGGCGCGTGAACGGCGGGGCCTCACGCGGGACCATCCGGGGCGTCACGTCGTGCACGGCCGCGGCGATCGCGCGCACGTGGTCGGGCGTCGTGCCACAGCAGCCGCCCACCAGGTTCACCAACCCCTCGCGGGCGAACTCGCCGAGGCATGCCGCCGTATCCCGTGGCGCCTCGTCGTACTGCCCGAAGGCATTCGGCAGTCCCGCATTCGGATAGCAGGAGGTGAAGCACGTGGCCAGGCCGGCCAGCTCCGCCAGGTAGGGCCGCATCTCGCGCGCGCCGAGCGCGCAGTTCAGGCCCACGCTGAACGGGCGCGCGTGAGCCACCGACGTCCAGAACGCATCGATCGTCTGCCCTGACAGCGTGCGGCCGCTCCGATCGGTGATCGTCACCGAGAGCATCACCGGCACGTCCTGCCCGCGGGCTGCGAGCACCTCGGCAATCGCCACGAGGGCGGCCTTCGCGTTGAGGGTGTCGAAGATGGTCTCGACGAGCAGCACGTCGACCCCGCCGTCGAGCAGGCCGCGGACCTGCTCCGCGTAGGCGGCGCGCATCTCGTCGAAGGTGACCGCCCGGAACGCCGGGTTGTTCACGTCCGGGGAGATGGACAGGGTTCGGTTGGTCGGGCCGATGGAGCCGGCGACGAACCGGGGGCGGTCCGGCGTCCGCGCCGACCACGCGCCGGCCGCCGCGTGGGCCAGGCGGGCCGCCGCCACGTTCATGTCGTAGACGGCCGCCTCGAGGCCGTAATCGGCTTGCGCGACCGCGGTGGCCGTGAACGTGTTGGTCTCGACGAGGTCCGCGCCCGCCTCGAGGTACGCCTCGTGGATCGCCCCGACCACCTCGGGACGTGTGAGACAGAGGACGTCCGCGTTGCCCTTCAGGTCGCGCCGGTGCCCGGCGAAGCGCTGACCGCGGAAATCCGCCTCCCCCAGCGCGTAGCGCTGCACCATCGTGCCCATCGCCCCGTCGAGCACGAGGACACGCCGGGCGAGGATCTGCTCCAGCCGTTGACGGGCAGTCATCCCTCCATTGTCCCCGAAACGGCCCGGCGGAGCATGGGCCTCCACGCGCGGGGCCGTCTCACCCGGCGTGGGTGGCCGCGGGCCGCTGGTACCGCGCGCGAATCGTCGGAATGAGGTACTCCTCGAAGGCGCGGTCGAAGTCGTAGCGTGGCAGGAACCCCCAGTCGCGGCGGGCCGCCCCGTCGTCGACGTCCTCCGGCCACGAGTCCACGATGCCCTGCCGCTTCACGTCGGTGCGCCAGGTCAGACTTGCCTCGGGGAAGGCACGGAGCACGACGTCCCGGATCTCGGCGGCCGAGGGATTGAACGCGGCGACGTTGTAGGCCGTCCGTGTCAGGCGCTCCCTTGGGGCAGCCGCGAGGGCCAGCAGCGCGTCCACCCCGTCCGGCATTGCCATGAACGGGATTCGGGTGTCGGGCCGGACGAAGCAGGCGTAGGGCTCGCCGCGTGCCGCGGCGTGGATCATTTCCGGCGCGTAGTCGGAGGTGCCTCCCGACGGGACCGTGACGGCCGAGATCAGTCCGGGGAACCGCACCGCGCGGAAATCCACGCGCCCGGCCACCGACTCGGCGGCCAGCTGCTTGTAGTGCCGCGCGTAGTAGCGGCCGAGTTGCTCGCAGTACAGCTTGTTGCAGCCGTACATCGTGCGCGGCTGGTTGTACTCCTCCTCGCGTACCTTGCCCGCCGCGGCGCGCGTCGGCAGGTCCGGCAACCCGTTTGCGGCAATCGACGAGGGATAGACGAACACCACCGGGCGGCCGTGCGACTCGCCCTCATGCTGGGCGAACTCGAGGAGGTTCAGCGTGCCCTCGACGTTGACGTGGTGCGCGGAGACGGGGGTGAACTCCGAGCGGGTGGACAACAGCGCGGCGAGGTGAAAGACGAGATCCACCTCGAACTCCGCCAGCACTCGCTCGAGCAGCGACCCGTCGAGGATGGACCCGGTGAACTCGCGCTGGACCATCCGGCCGAGCACCGGCTCGAGCGGGTTGACGTCGAGCGTGATGATGCGTCGTCCGTCCTCGGCCAGCTTGGTGATCAGCCCGTGGCCGATCTCCCCACCCGCGCCCGTGATCACGACCACTGGTTTCCGGATCATTGGACCGCCTCCGCACCGGCGAGCCGGCGCCTACGCGACGAGGCCGAGCGCCCGCAACTCGGCTTCGAGCCGCGTCACCATGCCGTCGAGTTGATGAACCACGGCGCCGACCGTGGCGGGGTCCCGAAGGTCCACGCCGGCGCGCTGCAGCAGCGCCATCGGGTGGTCGGAGCCGCCGGCACCCAGCAGGTCGACGTAGCGGGCGACGGCGGCATCCCGTGCCGGCCCAGCCGGCTGCAGGAGATCACCCACGAGCCGCGCCGTCGAGGCGTAGCACGTGGCGTACTGGTAGACGTAGTAGGGCGAGTTGAAGAAGTGCGGGATGCGCGCCCAGGTCACTCGCGACAACTCGTCGTAGTCGAGCACGTCGCCGTTGTATTCCTTCAGCAGGCTGACATAGAGCGCGCCGAGGCCATCGGCCGTGATCGGTTCGCCCTGTTCGACCAGCCGGTGCGTGCGCAGCTCGAAGTCGGCGAACAGCACCTGCGTGTAGAACGTACCCACGACCTCGTCGATCGCATGGGTCAGCAGCAGCGCCCGCTCCCGGGGGCTCGTCGAGCGTGCGAGCAGGTACTCGAGCAGCAGCGCCTCGCTGAGCGTCGATGGCACCTCCGCCACGAAGATGGTGTAGCCGGAGTACACGAACGGCTGCCGCTCGTGCGAGTACAGGGTGTGCATCGAGTGGCCCATCTCGTGGGCCAGCGTGAACACCGCGTCGAGCGTGTGGTTCCAGTTCAGCAGCATGTACGGATGGACTCCGTACACCGGCGCCGAGTAGGCGCCACTGCGCTTGCCTGGCGTCTCGTACACGTCGATCCAGCGGTTGGCGAATCCGTGCCGCAGCCGCTGCTGGTACTCGGCGCCGAGCGGCGCGACCGACGCCGCGATCCACTCGAGCGCCGGCTCGTACTCGTAGCGTGCGTCGCTCTCGACGAGCGGCACCGACGTGTCGTAGGCGTGGTACGTCTCGAGTCCCAGGGCGCGCTTGCGGAGCCTGTGGTACCGCTGGAGCGGGGCCGTGCCGGCCCGCGTGGTCTCGACGAGGTTCTCGACGACCGCCGCCGGGATGTCGTTGCCGAAGAGCGCCGCCGCGAGCGTCGTCGAATGCCGGCGGGCCCGCGTGGCGAACCAGTCGCGCTGCAGCACGCCTCCGTAGAGCGCGGCGTACGTGTTCCGGTTCGCGTCAAACAGCTCGTGCAGCGCGGTGAACGCCCGCGCGCGGTCCGCCTGGACGCGGCTCGTGGCGAGGATGGCCCGGTACTGCCCGTAGGTCACCGTCACGGGCTCGCCGGTGCTCAGCGTGATCGTCGGCCATTGCGCGTCGGCGGTGGAGAGGGCCTCGTACGCCTCGTCGGGCGCCTCCTGCAGGCGGCTGGCCAGCGAGAGCAGGCGCTCGCCCTCCTCGTCGAGGACGTGCTCCTGTTGCCGGAACAACTCGTCGATCGCGAAGCGATAGACGGCGAGCGGCGGATGGTCGGCCATCCACCGGCGAACCGTTTCAATCGGCACCTTCAGCAGTTCGGGATTGAACCACGAGGTGGCCTGCGCCCACTCGGCGAGCAACAGCTGGACACGCTGTCGCCGGGCGTTCGCCTCGTTGTCGCGCTGGTCCTCGTCGTGGGCGAGTGCCGCGTAGTAGTAGACCTTGTAGGCCAGCTGGCCGAGCTGATCGGTGGCCTCGAGCGCCGCCAGCAGCCGCTCGGGCCCGCGGCCGAGCGTGCCCTGCAGCCCCCGGAACTCCGCGATGCGAGCCGCGAGGTCGGAACACCCCACCTCCCAGGCGCCGAGGTCCGGGTAGATGTCGCCGAGGTTCCACGTGTGCGCCACGGAAACTTCGGCGCGCAACCGTGTCACCGACGATGAAGGGGCAGCGGCCGATGGCGGGCGGTTGAGCATGATGACAACCGGGGGCGGGCACGCGGGACTGGCAGGCCGGCGCGCCGGTAGATTCTACAGCGGCGCCGCAGCCTCACACGAGCGCGCGCAGCTCCACGTCGGCCTCGCCTCCCGCGATGCGCAGCCACGCCACGCTTGGCACGAGGTGGAACCTGGCCGGACCGGCGGCCCCGGGGTTCACCACCAGTTGGCGCCCGACCCACTCGACCAGGGCGCGGTGGGTGTGGCCGTACACGATGATGTCGGCGCCGTATCGCTGCACCAACCCCGTCGGGCGGGGCACGCCAAGCTCGTGGCCGTGGCTCACGTGAACCGTCAGACCGCCGACCTCGAGCTCCAGCGTTGCGGGAAGACCGCTCGTGAGCGCGTCGACGTTGCCGCTCACCGCGCGCACCGGCGCCACGCGGGCCAGCTCCTCGAGCACGTGCGCGCCGCCCACGTCCCCCGCATGGAGGATCACGTCGACCCCCCTGAGGGCCGACAGGCACTCGCGCCGCACGAGTCCGTGGGTGTCTGCGACGAGCCCGACGAGCGTCTCGCCAGGCCGTTTCGGAGCGGGCGCGCCAGTGGGTCGCGGGGGTCTGGGCATCGAGGGACCTGCCGGCCATCACGCCGGGGACCGGGTGCCCCGGCCACCGGACACCGCGACGCAGGGTTGCCCTGCGCCGGGAGGCTCTGTACGATGGGAAGTTCGAGTGGCTGCGCCGGCCGCGCCGGCGTCCCCTCCGAGGAGTCTGCCCGATGTTGAGTTTCGGTGCACGCGTCTCGTACGCGTTTCGTTGCTTCTTCTCCCTCCTCTTGACGGGCCTCCTGCCCGCCGACGTGCTCGCGCACTTCACGCCGGGGTCGAGGGCAACCGACCGCGCGCCGGTGCCAGCGCGGGACGTCCCCGCCGCGCCGCCGCGGCCCGCCTCTCAGGACCCCGGCGTTGGCGCCGTGCAGGTGCTCGCGGTGCTGCAGCGTGAGGGGCGGCTCGTGGACTTCCTCCGCGAGGATCTCGGCACCTACTCCGATGCGCAGGTGGGGGCGGCCGTGCGCTCCGTGCATGCCGGCTGCCGCGACGCGCTCGACCGCTACCTCACGCTCGAGCCGATCCTCCCCGACGAGGAAGGCGCGTCCACGGAGGTGGGGGCGGGTGTGTCGCCGGCGGCCGTGAAGCTCGTCGGCGAGGTCAGGTCCGGCGCGTCGGCGCGCGGCGTGGTGCGCCATCGCGGCTGGCGTGTCGAGCGCATCGCGCTCCCGCCCTTGCCGGCGGTCGAGGGGCGCAACATCGTTGCGCCGGCCGAAGTGGAGGTGGGCTGAGTGTCCGGCCGGTTCATCGTGGGGATCGACCTCGGAACGACCAACTGCGCGCTTGCCGAGGTGGACACCGAGGCTGGCGACGCTGCCGCCGCACGCCTCGTCACGGTGCCGCAGCTCGTGAGCCCCGGGGAGGTCGCCGATCGCCCCCTGCTGCCCTCCTTCCTGTTTCTGCCAGGTCCACGGGACTTCCCTGCCGGGAGCACCGCGCTGCCGTGGGAACCCGCACCCGACGCGGTGGCCGGGGAGCTGGCCCGTGCCCGCGGTGCGGAGAACCCGTCGCGACTCGTGTCGTCGGCGAAATCGTGGTTGTCTGTCGGGGGCGTCGATCGCGGTGCCGGCATCCTGCCGTGGCAGGCGCCGGAGGACGTGCCACGCGTGTCGCCGGTGTCGGCCTCCGCGCACTACCTCCGTCACCTCGCGCGCGCCTGGGAGCAGTTGCACGACGGTCAGGGCCTTGCCCTCGCCGAGCAGGACGTCCTCATCACCGTCCCCGCCTCCTTCGACGAGGATGCGCGCGAGTTGACGCAGCGTGCCGCGACCGATGCGGGGCTGCCGCACGTGGTCCTGCTCGAGGAGCCGCAGGCGGCGATGTACGCCTGGCTCGATGCCCTCGGCGACGCCTGGCGCGAGCAGGTGCGCGTGGGCGACCTCGTGCTCGTCGTGGACGTCGGCGGCGGCACGACGGACTTCAGCCTGATCAGCGTCGGCGAGCACGACGGCGGCCTCGCGCTGCGGCGCGTCGCGGTGGGCGATCACATCCTGCTCGGCGGCGACAACATGGACGTCGCGCTGGCGCGCCTGGTCCAGCAGCGGCTCGAGGCTGCCGGCCAGCGGATCGACGGCTGGCAGTTGCAGCAGCTCTGGCACCAGTGCCGGCGCGCGAAGGAGGCGCTTTTCGAGGACGCACGGCTGCCGGCGCACCCGGTGACCGTGCTCGGCCGCGGCAGCCGCCTCGTCGGGGGAACGGTGACAGCCGAGGTCACCCGCGACGACCTCACCCAGGTCGTCGTGGACGGCTTCTTCCCGCGCGTCGGTGTCGATGATCGTCCCGTGCGTCCGCGGCGGGCCGGACTGCAGGAGCTGGGACTGCCGTACGCCGCCGATGCGGCGGTCACACGCCACCTCGCCCGCTTCCTCGGCGAGCTGGCGGCCGACAGCGCTGGGCAGGACGTCCCGCTGCGGCGCGGTCGCAGCGGGTGGGCCGCGCCCACCCACGTCCTCTTCAACGGCGGCGTGATGAAGGCGGCGCCGATTCGCGAACGGATCGTCGATGTGCTCTCCGGCTGGCTGGCCGGCGAGGGCCGGGAACCGCTCGGGGCCGTTGCGGTGCTCGACACGCCAGACCTGGACCGCGCCGTGGCGCGCGGCGCGGCAGCCTACGGGTTGACGCGGCGCGGGCGAGGTGTCCGGATCCGCGGCGGGGCGCCACGCACCTACTACGTCGGCATCGAGAGCGCGCTGCCTGCGGTGCCCGGCCTCCCGGCTCCGCTGAAGGCACTCTGCGTCGTGCCGTTCGGCATGGAGGAAGGCACGAGCGCCGAAGTCCCCGGCCGCGAGTTCGGCCTCGTCGTTGGCGAACCCGCCGAGTTCCGCTTCCTCTCTTCCACCGTGCGGAAGCAGGATGCCCTCGGCACACTCGTCGAGGATCCCGGCGACGACATCGAGGAGCTCGATCCGCTCGAGGCCACGATCACGGTGCCCGGACGTGAGGCGGTCGTGCTCCCCGTGCGGCTCGAGAGCCGCGTGACCGAGCTGGGCACGCTCGAGTTGTGGCTCGTGGCGCGCGACGGCGCGGGCCGCTGGAAACTCGAGTGGAACATCCGCGAACGCCCCGCGCCGGGCCGATGAGCGACGCGGCACGCCCCGCCCGCTTCGTGATCGGGATCGATCTCGGCACGACGAACTCGGCCGTCGCCTTCGCGGACCTGCACCGGGCGGGTCCCGACGGTGAGCCGCCGGTGGAGGTGTTCGGTGTGCCGCAGCTCGTCGCCGAGCTCGAGGTCGGCAGCCCCGAGACGCTGCCGTCGTTCCTCTACCTGCCGCGCGCACAGGAGCGGGAGGCCTTGGCCTCGGCGGTGCCGTGGGCTGGAACCCAGCCGGGCGTGACGGGGACCTGGGCGCGGGATCACGGCGAACTCGCGCCCGGCCGGCTGGTCGCGTCGGCCAAGTCCTGGCTGTGCCACGGCGGGGTCGACCGCACCGCGGCGATCCTGCCGTGGGGGTCGGAGGAGGCGCACTGCTCTCCGGTGACCGCCACGGCGGCCTACCTTGCGCACATGCGTGATGCGTGGAACCACGCCGTTGCGCGAGACGGCCGCGCCACCAGCCTGCGCTTCGAACAGCAGGACATCGTGCTGACGGTGCCGGCCTCCTTCGACGAGGAGGCGCGCGAACTCACCGTGGACGCGGCGCGGCAGGCAGGCCTCGATCGCCTGGCGCTGATCGAGGAGCCGAGCGCAGCCCTGTACGCGTGGCTCGCCCGGCGGCGCGGGCGCCTCGGTGACTGCCTCCGCGACGGGGACACGCTGCTCATCTGCGATGTCGGCGGCGGCACCACCGACTTCACGCTGGTGCGTGTGTCGGTGCACGGTGACGCACCGACCTTCGACCGCACCGCCGTAGGCGAGCACCTGCTGCTCGGCGGCGACAACGTCGATCTCGCCATCGCCCGCCTCGTCGAGGAGCGGCTGGGCGGACCGCGGCTCACGCTCCGACAGCGCCTCGGGCTGCGCCGGCACGCCGCGGTCGCCAAAGAGCGACTGCTCGGCCCGCCGGGGGTGCCCGATGCCCCGATCTCGATTCTCGGGGCGGGCGCCAGCGTCGTCGGTG
>Ga0114939_10002988_pt1 | contig 12063 bp, 7 predicted proteins | sample AshMeaCrysSpring_FD_87196 | JGI IMG/M metagenome (GOLD analysis project Ga0114939, IMG submission 87196) | Groundwater microbial communities from Big Spring, Nevada to study Microbial Dark Matter (Phase II) - Ash Meadows Crystal Spring | ecosystem: Environmental > Aquatic > Deep subsurface >... | reverse complement strand
TATATATTTCTATCAACCTTAAAGTGAAATGGTATTACATCATCTTTGTTAGGTATTTGTGGAACAGGCAGGAGAGCCTGTTTCTGTTAGATAAAAAAATTTTCTACCAACAGGCGGGACCAACAGGCGGGACGCCTGTTCCACGAAATATGTTTTCCACGAAATCTGTTATAGCTAGGACTTACGCAAGCTCTAGGAAATCTGGCATTGCTGAATTAAAGTATGAATGGTGATTTTTTTAGCGTCACGCAAAGGCGCAAAGACGCAAAGTTTCGTTGCTTATTTTTATCAAAAATTTTAATTCATACTCCTATTCAGCAACGCCACTTTTTCTCCTAGGTTGTGTGACGGTTTGATAAATCAGGAATAGCCGCAAAAATTGCTACTATGCTTGATTTGTGTAACCGCCTAAGAGCGAGACCGCCGCGTTCCTAGAAGCCAAGAAAGCCAAGATTTCGTAGTAGCTCTGGGTAAGTCCTAGTCCTATAAATATTAAACGTTAGTAGTGGCGAATGGCCATTCGCCCTTACTAGGTTGTAATTTTTTTGTGGCGTTACCCATAGGAGAAAATGTAGCTGTTAGATAAGTCCTGATACAAAAAGTAACAACTAGGCTTTTAAAAACAGCTTTACTAAAACTATTTGACGATAAATCCCGACTAAAAAAGTCGGGTATGTTTGACGAGTATTTTTGCTCGTGATAGTATCGACCAACGATTGACGGAAAATAAATTCGAGATGCAGGGAGATGACTTCTATGACTCAGGCGATCGCTAAACAAGAGAAAAAAACTAACGCAGCTTTTTCCGCATTGAAATGTAAAGAATGCGGTGCTGAGTATGAGCCAAAGGCAACTCACGTTTGTGAATTATGCTTTGGGCCCTTAGAAGTTAAATATGACTACAATCAACTGCGTCTTACCGTCAGTCGTGAAACTATTCAAGCCGGTCCAAATTCAATGTGGCGCTATCGTCAGTTTCTACCCGTAGCCACAGATAATGTTATTGACGTTGGCACCGGCATGACTCCCTTAGTGCGCTCCCAACGTTTAGCTCGCCGCCTGGGTCTAAAAAATCTTTATATTAAAAATGACGCGGTTAACATGCCCACTCTTAGCTTTAAAGATAGAGTGGTTTCTGTTGCCCTCTCCCGTGCAAGGGAATTAGGCTTTACTACCGTATCCTGCGCTAGCACCGGCAACTTAGCAAATTCTACCGCCGCCATCGCTGCCCATGCTGGTTTAGATTGTTGTGTATTTATCCCATCAGATTTAGAAGCAGGTAAAATTTTAGGAAGTCTTATTTACAGCCCCACTTTAATGGCTGTGAAAGGAAATTACGACCAAGTAAACCGTCTCTGCTCTGAAGTTGCCAATACCCACGGATGGGGATTTGTAAATATTAACCTTCGCCCCTACTACTCAGAAGGTTCCAAAACCCTAGGTTACGAAGTAATCGAGCAACTAGGTTGGAAATTACCAGATAGAATTGTTGCGCCTTTAGCTTCAGGTTCTCTATATACAAAAATTTACAAAGGTTTCCAAGAATTTGTAGAAGTTGGTTTAGTAGAAGGAAAACAAGTTCATTTCCACGGTGCCCAAGCAGAAGGATGTTCTCCCATCGCCCAAGCATACAAAGAAAAAAGAGACTTTATTAAACCAGTAAAACCAAATACCATTGCTAAATCCATTGCCATTGGAAATCCCGCAGACGGCGTTTATGCTATAGACATAGCCAACAAAACCGATGGAAGTATTGAATCTGTTAATGACACAGAGATAATTGAAGGCATGAAATTGCTGGCAGAAACAGAAGGTATATTTACAGAAACAGCCGGCGGCACAACAATTGCAGTACTTAAGAAATTAGCAGACGCAGGTAAACTCGACCCAGAAGAAACCATTGTAGTTTACATCACAGGTAATGGCTTAAAAACCCAAGAAGCCATCCAAGGTTATGTTGGTGAGCCTTTAACTATCGAAGCTAAACTTGATAGTTTTGAAACAGCCCTAGAGCGATCGCGTACTTTAGACCGTTTAGAATGGCAGCAAGTACTCGTATAAATCGTCAGCCATAATACAACCTCCGCAACGGGTAAGACTATGATTTTGATAACAACAGGGCTTACGCAACTGGCACTGCGGCTCATGTTCGTAGTTGGGCGCTTGCGCCCATATTTTTGGAGGGCTAAAGCCCAACTACAAACGACAATATCGTAAGTCCTGAACAAGTGTCCAGTGTCTACCCGTTTTGACTATAATTCATAACTCATACATAACTTTTCATTTAAACTTCAGCCATGTCCGTAACAGTTTTAGTTCCTACCGCTCTGCAAAAATTTACTAACAACCAAGCAACTTTAGAATGTAGCGGTAGTAGTATTTCCGAATTACTAGAGTCCTTAGAAGAAAATTGCCCTGGAATAAAAGCTCGTTTATGTGATGAGAAAGGAGAACCCCGACGCTTCTTAAATTTATACGTTAACAGCGAGGACATTCGTTTTCTAGAGGGAACTGCAACCAGTCTCAAAGACGGCGACGAGGTAAGTATTGTACCTGCTGTTGCTGGTGGTTGATACAACCTATCGACATATATATATTACAGACTAAAAATTAGTAGTAGGGTGGGGAGCGATCGCTCCTCACCCTTCATAACATCATGCACCTTTAAATATAAACAAATAAAACACCAATGAAATAACAGAGTGCCGGATAGATTCGTAGGTTGGGTGTAACGCAGTGGAACCCAACAAATGCCCGAAAGTAAACAGAAAATATGCAAACAAGACCAATGAAATAACAGAGTAATTAGAAAAACTCGTCATAGCTTAGCATTTGTTGGGTTGCGCTGCGCTCCACCCAACCTACCAAAACAATCCCTAGGTTCTGTATTATTTCAAACTCTCAAGAAATTATCAACCCCGGTTTTTTCTCTATATAAATACGCAATCATCTAAAACTTGGTATTGAATCCAACTAAAAAATATCTAGTTAAACTACCCTAGAAGAAATATCGATTCGTAGGTTGGGTGTAACGAAGTGGAACCCAACACATGCCCGAAACTAAACAGAAAATATGCAAACAAGACCAATGAAATAACAGGGCGATTGAAATCGCGGCTACACAGGCGAAACCCGCCTATGACACCCTGTGTCATAGGCGGACTTTGCTTGTGTAGCCGCGTTCACGCAGTGTGCCGCAGGCATATTCAATCGCTCTCAAGCATTTTTTGGGTTGCGCTGCGCTCCACCCAACCTACAAACTATCCCTAGGTTCTGTATTATTTCAAACTCTCAATAAATTATCAACCCCGGTTTTTTCTCTATATAAATACGCAATCATCTAAAACTTGGTATTTAATCGAACTAAAAAATATCTAATTAAACTACCGTAGAAGAAATGATAGATTCGTAGGTTGGGTGTAACGAAGTGGAACCCAACACATGCCCGAAACTAAACAGAAAATATGCAAACAACACCAATGAAATAACAGGGCGATTGAAATCGCGGCTACACAGGCGAAACCCGCCTTCGCGGGTTGGGATTTGAATTTTCTGGTTTTGATTTTGTCGTAGAGTTTTCCCCAGTCCGCGTTAGCGAAGCGTGACACCCTGTGTCATAGGCGGACTTTGCTTGTGTAGCGGCGATTTCAATCGCTGTATCCCTTACCTGCTACAGTTTAAGGGCAAGAAAAAGAAAAATAAAGTACCACCTGGCCAAATGAAATTGCCTTGGGGTGAATGGGAAGTGCCTAACTCTGAAGTCCGTGAAGTTGCTGATAAGTTTGTCGCGGCTAATCGTTATCCGAGGCAGGAGGGGAGAGGGGGAGGGGAGGAGGGGGGGAATCGCTATTAACTACCCGGCGGTGCCAGTGCCAGTGCCAGGTATCGAAATCCCCAAAACCCTATGACTTCGTAAAAAGTTTGCTATTTACAATTCTTTATAAAAATCTGTATCCCTTACCTGCTACAGTTTACAAATCGCAATGCTATCAATTTCATCAATAAAGATAACGATATTCTTAGAAATTTGGACTAATAGAATTTCTTCAATAAATTTTCTAAACCTAGTTGCCTGGGAATATAAATAATGATTTTTCCACCATGATTCAAAATCAATATCTAATTCAAACTTAGTAATAAGAGTTTCCACTAAATCCACATAGAAATTATCTTCAGTAACATTTTGGATACCTCCAGAAGACAAATCTAAATCAGCGCAAGCCATACCAATTTCTCGCAATCGCCTCATAGTGCGAACGCGCAAACTAGATTTACCACTTTGTCGGGAGTTTAAAACATAACAAAATTTGCCAGCTTTTAGTCCTTCAAACAAATCAGCATCAGCTTGGCGAATGACATAGGTAGTAGATTCTTCAGGTAGACTTCCGCCGTATATATATTTGTCAATCATTTTTATATACCTTCCTGATAAATTTGTAATTGTCGTTGATTGGGGTATGGGGTTGGTTGGGGTATGCGGTAGTTTTCCCCAGTATTAGGGCGATTGAAGTTGGGCGATTGAAGTTGGGCGATTGAAGTTGGGTGATTGAAATTGGGCGATTGAAATTGGGCGATTGAAATTGGGCGATTGAAATTGGGCGATTGAAATTGGGCAATTGAAATTGGGCGATTGAAGTTGGGCGATTGAAGTTGGGCGATTGAAATCGCGGCTACACAGGCGAAACCCGCTTCGCGGGTTGGGGATTTCAATTTTCTGGTTTTGATTTTATCGTAGAGTTTTCCCCAGTCCGCGAAGGCGGACTTTGCTTGTGTAGCCGCGATTTCAATCGCCCAATTTCAATCGCCCTTTGCTTGTATAGCCGCGATTTCAATCGCCCTTTGCTTGTGTAGCCGCTTATAACTTTTCATTAAAACTGTATACATTAGAACAAGGATTGTTTATGACTTCAATATATTATTTTTGAATTCCTGATTTTAAAGAAAACAGGACTTACGATATTGTCACAATTTTTTATTGGTGAATGAGGCTGAAAAGCCTATTAATTCGTTTTATTTTGTTCAAAGTGTCACACACTATAGAATTTTAAATGTGCCAGTTACGTAAGTCCTAGAAAAATTCATGATTTTCTCAGTTGCCGTAGGATAATCGGATATGTTAACTCTTACCAGCTTTTTTCTCCTCAAGTGTGTCATCCGATAAGGTTAACAATATATATATAGTTTTATATCGATACTTTTTTGTGTCGAGAAATCCAGCCTAGTAGTCTGTCACGTCAACTTTATTTTATATTTGTGGAACAGGCATCCTGCCTGTTTTTATTGCATAAAAATTCTACAGGGGCAGGTTCCACAAGATTTAAATATACATATAAAAATTAAAATTTTTCACCCAATAAAGATGATGTGAAAGAATGATACCTTGATAGAGCGATCGCCCTCAAAACGCCTCACCGTAGATGCCTTATCTTGTTGAGATTACAAATCTTCATCATCAACGAAAAACTCCACATCATCTTGGTAAGAAGAATTTTTCCCAACCCTACCAGCAAGACTCCAAAGAGGTTGTATTAAAGCAGTGCCAACTATTGCCCCTGCCCCACAAAAGGCTAAAATTAACCCCACAGGAATTTGAATCGATTGAAAATTAAGGAATCTTAACGACACGGGTTCGGCATTTTGCACAGAAATGATAGCAATAGCGATCGCCCAAATGGCAACAATTAGAGAAGTGACGAGAAGAGGGATTGTTTTCATCTTAGTCAATGGGTAAATAATTTACTAGATGTTCGAGGTAATTATTTTGTTGCAAACAAAACCTGACGGCAGAGTTATCAAAAAGTAAATATACTTGCATCAATTAGAGGTTTTATAATACTTCCTAAACCTCGGTATTAAAATTATTTCTAAATACTAATATTGTCACATAATTGCTTATGGCAGTTTATTACCTCCTACAGAAAAGCTTTACATTTTGTTACATAATTAATTTCTTTAAGCACAGGACTAAGTAGTTAGGGATTTTTTTATAAATATTTCTAGTTATAGCGTAAGCTTGATGACTGAATTGTTAAAGATTTGCCACAATAGAGACAGTAATTTTTCCAATTTACAAGGCTAAATATTTTGTAGGGGGGGTCTAGGCGAATTTTTTTGACAAGCGCCGGGGAGTTTCTAAACCCACCCCAACAAAGTGTATAAATGATTCTTCTCCTCCCACCCCATCATGACATCCTCACGTGCCTTCGCCAGTTACAATTTATGGTCTTTAGTTGTCCCTTCCCCTGGACAGCAAAAGTTACATTGTCAAATGCGTCGAGGTTTCATAAAAGCAAAACAAGGAGACCCCCTTGTTAAAAAACTGATAAAAAATGCCACTCCAGCACAACGAATAGGCTTATTAGCACAAAAAGGCGTTTATGAATTTCACCACAATCGGGATTTATTGAATCGTATAGATGGGGTGGATAAGGTCGCTAATCTATTGAAATTAAATCACGACCATAGCGTTGTGCAGCAAAGAGTCCTAAATATTTTACAAAACTATTATCAATCACCATTTCTCTCCGGTAAACGTATTATTCTCCTAACCCGTGGCGATGAAGGCTATCCCAAACCGATTTTCATACTTAAAGAGAATTACGGTTTTCGTTTATACGCAGCAATGGACGCAGTTTTTGTTGATACATCAGGGATACTACATATATTAGATTTCAAGACAGGAAAATCAGCATTTGACCGTCGTCAAGCCCTAGTATATCTACTTGCCGCTAGATATTTATACCCAGAATATAAAGCGATCGCTTATTTTTATAATTTAGAGCAGTGTCAGAAATCAGAATTAATTAGAGTAACTAAAAATGAGTTAAATGAAGTAGAAAGACATTTAGCAAACATCGCAAATCAGCATCAAAAAGACATTCAAACATATGAATTAGATAATCGTAAATTTCACGAAATATTCCCAGCAAATCCAGGCAACCATTGTAAGTTTTGCCCATTTAATTCAATTTGTGAATTTTCTTCTTTAGTCTAGCCCTAAGCTTTACCGACATTTAATTCTAAAAATATTAGTGGAACAAGCATCCTGCTTGTTACTCCTGTTATCTACTAGATACAGGCGTACGGGCGTACGGGCGTACGGGCGAGACGCCTGTACCACGGGGACGGCCTAAAGCAGTCAGTCAAGCTTAAAAATACGCCCCAATAACTTCCTCAATAAAACCAATCTTATTAAAATAGGAAAAATACTTATCAAGTAACTTTTTATTAACAGGCGGACAAACTAATTGAGTCTTACTCAATGTATCCCGCGTATTTTGAAAATCAATACTATGGGACATTAAAGAAGAAGTTTCAAAGAATAAAGTTTGCTTACTCTCTTCACAACTAACAAACAAAGATAACAAAGGTAATAACGAATTCTCCTGACTCATCTTATTTTCAAGTAATAACTGTTTCCATTTTTCATACTCTAATTGCGCCAATGGATAACCAAAATCACCAATGAGACTAATTAATTTTGAAAAATCTATGGGATTAGGATTAAGTAAATGAAATGTTTTATTTGTTGATTCTTTATCTAACGATATATTAACAATTCCTTCGCTAACATAATCTACCGGTGCCATATTTATAGATTGCTGTAAAATCGGTGCGGCTTGTAATTGAATAAAGCCTTTAATCATTCTACAGATTAAGTCATTAGTTTGAGAAACTCCAGTTTGACTATGACCAGTTATCATTCCTGGTCTATAAATTGTCACTGGTATTCCCCTATCTCTAGCTGCAATTGCTAATTTATCTCCAACCCATTTACTTTGGGCATAGCCATTATAAAGTCCTTGACTGTGGTTCAGTGGGTCATATTCTAAAATTACTTGCTGTTGCTGATAAAAAGGTGAAAGAAAAATATCTAAAGTGGATATATAATGGACGGGTTTAATTTTTGTTTTACTTGCCAGTCTCAAGATTTCTTGCGTGCCAATTACATTTGTTGCACGTAGTTGGTTATAGGAATTAATTAAATTAACATATGCTCCACAATGAAAAATTATATCAACTTTACTTGCTAAAATATCAAAAATTTCACTGGATAAGCCTAAATTATCTTGCGATAAATCTCCCAAAACAGGAAAAATTCTATGGCTAAAGTTGGAATTCCAAAGAAGATATTTTTCTAAGTTGCTTTTAATTTTTATTATACCTTTCTCAAAGTTTTCTGCACGCACTAAACAGTAAACATTGGCAGGGGTTCGTTTTAAAATATCAGATAGTAAAAAAGCCCCTAAAAATCCAGTCGCACCTGTTAAAAAGATAGTTTCAAGTTTTGTCTCTAAAGTTGTATTAACTGTTTCTGCAACAATTCTTGAATCAAGTATTGCTTCTGCTTCTAAATCAAGGGAATTAATATTTGTAATAGCTTGTTGTGTACCAATTTCTTGAACAATATCCATTCCCTTAATTAGACCAATAACTGTCGGTTCCTTGAGAAGATAGAATAAGGGCACTTGTAAATTAAATTTTTTCTCTACTTCAGCTAAAAGTGTTATGGCAAGTAAGGAATTTCCTCCCATTTCAAAAAAATTATCCTTAATACCAATATTCTCAATCCCTAAGATATTAGATAAAATTTCAGTTAAACTTTTTTCAATGGTTGTTGATGGTGGAACATAATTTGAGTTGAGGGATGTTTTTTCTTGTTTAATTTCAGGGAGTGATTTACGGTCTATTTTTCCATTAAGAGTTAAAGGCATAGATTCCAGAATTTTAAAATGGGAAGGAATCATATAATCCGGTAACTTATCTTTTAAAAATTTCCTTAACCCAGTAATTAAATGATTTCCTTGATTTTGCTGATGGGGATTATTTGTATAATCACCTAGGTTTTTTATCTCATGATTTATCTCGTCACTTTTTTTATAACTTTCTTGAGGCACAATATCGATTACATCAAATGGTTTTCTAACGAATAAAGCATCATAACATTCCACTTCTTTTGAAGGACTGATATTTATATAATAGGCAAAATCAGCGACTAAATTCCAAATATCTTCTGGGTCAATTCCGAGGATATCCGTTTGTTGTTTAAGAAAATTACGTTGGTCTGTTAGTGATATATTTTGAGATGTATTTTGAGATGTATTTTGAGATATATTTCTCTGATACTGGTAGGCTTCTTTAAGTGTAAGAATATCTAAAATTACTCTGGCATTGGGAATGGAGGTAACAAAAAGAGCTTCAGGAGAATTTTTAGACAGGTATTCTCTTATCGATGGTATTGATAAATTAGTCTGTTGCCAATTGAAACAAATAGGTTTGATTATAGGATTGACTTGACTGTTAATACTAAGAATTACATCATAGCGAAAGTTATTTAATTCATTTCTATACTCACCTCTTCTTAGTTGTATATCAACATAGCTAATTTCTGGAATAAATTGTTGAAGGATATGAAAAAAATCAGGATGAATTACTAACTCATTTTCTTTCCCCATGCCTTCTTTAATATTTTGTAGTAATTGATTAACAGATGAAGGTATATTAGGTTTACTAAATTCTACTGAGGTATGAAAGGCTTCTAATAAAGGTAAGCTTCTGATGTCACCAAGGAAAATTTTACCTTCAGACTTAACTAATTTAACTGCCGCTTTTAAAACTGTAACTAGATACTCAAAGTTGGGAAAATATTGAATAACAGAGTTGATGATAATCGTATCAAAGGAAGTCTCTTCAAATTCAAATTTGTCTAAGTTGTCGGCCGTGCCTTTTTCTACACTGACATGAGACCAATTTCTTTGTTGTAAGTGTTGTTGAATATAAGCAATTGCTGTGGAGGACATATCGATGCCATGATAGCGATCGCTGTGGGATGCTAGTTGAAACAATAGTAATCCAGTACCACAGCCAATCTCTAATATAGAGCGAGGTTGTAATTGTAAAATTCTTTCCACAGTGCAATTAACCCACTCACGCATTTGCTGAGGGGAAGTTAAAGTACCTGTATAGCTATCATTCCAGCCGCTAATATTAAATTCCGCATCCTCAGAAGATTGACCCTGACTATAGGCATGATTCCAAATCTGTTGCCATTGTTGAATTTTATTTTGATTTATTTCTTCTTCTACTGTGTCGAGTTCATTAACTTTAGTTTTCACGCTTATATAAGCTGCTATAGATTGATGCCCAGAATTATCTTCCTTGGCAATAACAGCTACTTCTCTAATTCCAGGATATTCACTAATAGTATTTTCTATATCTCCTAATTCAATACGAAAACCTCGAATTTTTACTTGTTGGTCAATTCTGCCAATGAGTTGAATAGTGCCATCGGGTAAATAGCGCCCTAAGTCACCTGTTTTATAAAGACGGGAGTTGAGTTGTTGGCTGTAAAGATTTGGAGTAAACTTTTCGCTATTTAATTCTGGACGATTTAGATAACCACGGGCAACTCCATCTCCACTTATGCAAACCTCTCCTGTTTGGCCTATGGGAGTGGGTTGAATTAGTTGGTGAGTAGTGATATCAAGAATGTGAATTTCTGTATTAGCTATGGGATGGTCGATAGATATAGTAGATGCAGAATCATCACCAATTTCAACTTTAGAGACTGCAGACCAAACGGTAGTTTCTGTAGGTCCATACATATTCCATAAACAACCGCCTAATTTTAATAAGTTATTGGCCAGCGATCGCCCCATTGCTTCCCCACCACACAACATTTTTAGTTTCTTGTTACCAGTCCATCCCCCGGCTATTAGCATTTGCCAAGTAGTTGGAGTCGCCTGCATAATTGTGGCTTGGGAGTCAGCCAAAATTTTTATCAGTTTACTTGCATCTTTGACTGTTTCCTGTGAGACAAGTATAGCCTTGGCACCGACTATTAGAGGTAAGAAAATTTCCAGGACAGCAATATCAAAGCAAATTGTAGTAATGGCCAGAAATATATCCTCTGGATTAATTCCTGGATTAGAGCGCATCGACATCAGGAAATTTACTACGCTATGGTGTTCAATTTGTACTCCTTTTGGTTTTCCTGTGGAACCTGATGTGTATATGGTATAAGCTAAATTTTCTGGATAAACAGTTGTTTCAGGATTTTTTTTACTGTATTTGTGAGTCAATTCTTCAGTTATATCTAAATCAATTACCTGTACTCTATGATTATCTGAAAATAGATGTATTAAGGACTTTTGTGTCAGTATGATTGACAATTGTGAGTCCTCAATCATAAACTCCAAACGCTCTTGAGGATAATTTGGGTCTAGTGGGATATAGGCACCGCCGGCTTTTAAGACTGCCAACATGGCAATGATAAGGACGGGCGATCGCTCTATACACAATCCCACCATTACCTCACACCCGACTCCAAGAGTTTGTAAATAATAAGCCAGTTGATTCCCGCGCTCATTTAATTCTCTATAGGTTAACTGTTGTTGTTTAAACATAACAGCTACTTTATCAGGTGTTTTTTCTACTTGAGATTCTATCAATAGATGTAAACAGTTACTTATTCCTTTATCTTGCTGATTCTGAGTAAACAGTTTTAATTCTTGAGATACTATCTGTGAATAATTTTTCAATTTTCTGTGCATCTTACTCATGAAATTGTGAAATTAGTTATTTGTTTGGAAATACTAAGTCTTTGTTTGATATTGATTTTTTTCTTTCTTTGTTATATTTTTTTGAAAATCAAATATTAAAAATCATTTATGGCAATAAAAAGCAGAAGGCAAACTAATAGTAATCGTATTCACCTCGTAAGTATTAGATTGAATCATTCAACATTTAAATGTCAATAATAAAAATTGATTCTTATAGAAAATTCACTATTCCTTTTTACTGCTTCTATATTTTAATCACTAGCTTTAATACAAAAGAACAAAACATGAATATTTTACGTGATTATACTGAAAACTTTATCTTTATATATTCTTTGTGAAATTTTCAGGTTTGACCTTTAAAAAATAATTTTAATTGTTATAGTAGTAACAATAATTTATACAGGACTTACGATATTGTCACAATTTTTTATTGGTGAATGAGGTTGAAAAGCCTATTAATTCGTTTTATTTTGCTCAAAGTGTCACACAAAGAAAGAATTTT
>Ga0114939_10002987_pt1 | contig 12063 bp, 14 predicted proteins | sample AshMeaCrysSpring_FD_87196 | JGI IMG/M metagenome (GOLD analysis project Ga0114939, IMG submission 87196) | Groundwater microbial communities from Big Spring, Nevada to study Microbial Dark Matter (Phase II) - Ash Meadows Crystal Spring | ecosystem: Environmental > Aquatic > Deep subsurface >... | reverse complement strand
GACCAGCGCTTCCACGTCTTCGTCGCTGGCGCCCTCGGGCAGGTCGATCGGGGTCGGCGGCTCCTTGCCGATGGCGTCCGCATCCTTGCCGGCGATCCGCATCAGGTTGCCTTCGACAAACACCGTCCAGCTGCCTCCCAGCGACTGGGTGATGTAGCCCACGGTGCCGGCGGGAAGGGTGACTTCATCGCCTTGCGGCACCAGCACGGCCGCGCAATCGCGCTCGAAACGGACGGGTTCGCTGCTTCGGGAATACATCGGGGCGATGGATCAAGGGAGCGATGGAATCCGTACCATTCTAGTCCTTTTCCCGCCGGCTATCATGCGCAACCCCTCTGACCCACCGCACATGACCGCAAACCCGCGCACCCCCACCCTGCCTGCCCTGCTTCTGTTGCTGGTGGGCAGCCTGGGCTTCGCGGCCATCTGGATCCTGGCGGCACGCCTGCTGGAATCCCAGGCCGCGTGGCTGGCACCGTTGGGCGCAGTCGATGCCGCGCTGATGCTGCGGCTGGGGCGGATGCCCGCGGGCTGGCCGCGGATCGCCTGGTGCCTGCTGGCGACCGCGGTGGTCATCACGCTGGCCAACTGGGGGATCGCCGCCACCGAGATCGGCCGCAGCATGGGCCTGCTGCCCTGGGAATCCGCGCTGCGGCTGGGCTCCAGCTATGCCTGGGAACTGATCCGGCTGGCCAACGGCCCGGTGGAACTGGCCTGGTACGCGCTGGCGCTGGCGACCGCGGCGATCGGCGGCCTCAGTGGCCGCCGTCCAGCGCCTTGAGTTCGCTGACCAGCGCGTTCGCCATCTCGCTTCCGTCGCCGTACAGCATGCGCGTGTTGTCGGCATAGAACAGGGCGTTCTCGATGCCGGCGAAGCCGGTGCCCTTGCCGCGCTTGATGACGATGGTGTTCTTCGAGGTGACCACGTCCAGGATCGGCATGCCGTAGATCGGGCTGGCCGGGTCGGTCCTGGCGACTGGGTTGACCACGTCGTTGGCGCCGATCACCAGCGAGACGTCGGTGTTGGCGAACTCCGGGTTAATGTCGTCCATGTCGGCGATCAGGTCGTACGGCACCCCGGCCTCGGCCAGCAGCACGTTCATGTGCCCGGGCATGCGCCCGGCCACAGGGTGGATCGCGAACTTCACCTTGACGCCACGATCCATCAGGCGCTGGGTGAGTTCCCAGATCTTGTGCTGGGCCTGTGCCACCGCCAGGCCATAGCCCGGCACGATCACCACGCGCTCGGCATAGGCCATCATCGCGGCCACGTCGGCGGCCTCGATCGGCTTCATCGACCCGCCGATCGCCTGCATCTGCGCGCTGCCGCCGCCGAAGTTCGAGAACAGCACGTTCTTGATGCTGCGGTTCATCGCCTTGGCCATGAGCCGGGTCAGCAACATGCCGGCCGCGCCGACCATGGTGCCGGCGATGATCAGCGCCTCGTTGCCCAGAACGTAGCCCTCGAACGCCACCGCCAGGCCGGTGAACGCGTTGTACAGCGAGATCACCACCGGCATGTCGGCACCGCCGATCGGCAATGTCATCAGCACGCCCAAGGCCAGCGCCAGCACGAAGAAGGCAATGATCCACGGCATCGCCAGGGTCTGCAGGGCCATCACCCCGCACGCCACCGCGGCCACCGCGACCGCCGCGTTGAACCATTGCTGGCCCGGGAAGGTGTAGCGCTTGTCCATGCGCCCGTCGAGCTTGGCCCAGGCGATCACCGACCCGGTCAGCGAGACCGCACCGATCAGCGCGCCGAGCACGGCGAGCACGCCCGGCACCACGCCGGCCGACTGCCCGGCCGCGGACCAGCGCACCATCTCCATCGCGCCGATCGCCGCCGCCGAGCCGCCGCCCATGCCGTTGAACAGGGCCACCATCTGCGGCATGTCGGTGATCGCCACCTTCTTGCCCCACCCCCAGTTCAGGCCGACGCCGATGACGATCGCCGCGACCATCAGGCCGATGTTGTGCAGCCCGGGCAGGAAGAAGGTGGCGATGGTGGCGACCAGCATGCCCACGCCGGCCCACTGGATGCCGCTGCGCGCGGTCTTCGGGCTGGCCATGCGCTGCAGGCCCAGCAGGAACAGGGTGGCGGCAACGAAATAGCTGAGCTTGACCAGGGTGAGCACGGTCACTTCGCGCCCTCCTTCTTGGAGGACTTGAACATGTCCAGCATGCGTTCGGTGACCACGTAGCCGCCGGCCGCGTTACCTGCGCCCAGCAGCACGGCCACGAAGCCGAGGGCCTTCTCCAAGGTGGTATCGGCATGGCCCAGCACTACCATCGCCCCGATCAGGACGATGCCGTGGATGAAGTTGGAGCCCGACATCAACGGGGTATGCAGGATCACCGGAACCCGCGAAATGATCACGTGGCCGGCGATCGCCGCCAGCATGAAGATGTACAACGCCACGAACCCGTCGCCCACGATGCCTCTCCCCGATCGCCTGACCGCATCATAAACACGGCGTGCCGCGGGATGTCATGTCGGCCATGTCAACCGCGGCGGCGGCGGCGCGTTTCCCCTGCACGGCCGGCGCAAATCCGCCCCGGCAGCGAACCTCGGTGAGGCCGATGCCCGTGACCGGATGCCATGTTGCTGGTCGACCCCGCTAAGCTTGGGCGCGTGAGCGCCGAGCCCCGCCAACACGATCCAGCCGCCGGCGAGGCGCCGCCGGCGACGCTGGAATCGTTCCTGGCCGGCATCGATGCGCGCGCGTTCCGCTTCGCCGAGGTCGCCCTGCGCAACCGCGACGACGCGCTGGACGCAGTGCAGGACGCGATGATCAAGATGCTCGGCTACCGCGGCCACGCGCCTTCGGAATGGACCCCGCTGTTCTGGAGCATCCTGCGCAACCGCATCGTCGACCTGCAGCGGCGCGGCCTGTTCCGCCTGCGCTGGCTGGTCCCGGGCAGCAGCAACGACGCTGGCGAGCCCCTGGACTGGGCCGACGAATCGCCGGATCCGTCGCGCCGCAACGACAGCCGCGAAGCATGGACGCGGATCAGCGCGGCCCTGGGCAAGTTGCCCGCCCGCCAGCGCGAGGCCTTCACCCTGCGCGTGCTCGAAGAACTGGACGTGGCCGATACGGCCCGGGTGATGGGTTGCAGCGAGGGTTCGGTGAAGACCCACTTGTCGCGCGCGCGCGAAGCCATGCAGAAACAACTGGAAGAATTCCGATGAGCACCAACGACCACGCCTTCGACGCCGCGATCCGCGCCAGCCACCAGGCCGCGCTGGACGGGCTGTCGCCGCGCGTCCGCGCGCAACTCGCGCAGCGCCGCAATGCCGCCCTCCGCGGCAAGGCGGTGCGCCGCGGGCATGGCCTGCGCTATGCCGCCGCCGGCTTCGCCGCCTTGTGCGCGCTGGCGATCGGCCTGCAGTTCGGCACCCTCCCATCGCCGGTCGCTCCCGCGACCACCGCGCCGCAGGCATCCGCCGCCCCGTCCGTCGGCACGATGCTGGACGAAGACCCCGAGTTCTACGCCTGGCTGGCATCGCCCGATGCCCAGCTGGTCGCGATGGAGTAAGCCATGACCCGCATGATCCGCCCCGCCCTGCTCGCCCTGGCCCTGTGGCCGGCCTTCGCCTTCGCGCAGACGCCAGCCACCGCCACGACGCAATACCCCGAATGGGACCAGCTCACCCAGGCCCAGCGCGACGCCATCGTCGCCCCCTTGCGCGAACGCTGGAACAGCAACCCGGCGGAACGTGCGCGGATGTTCGAGCGCGCCCAGCGCTGGAAGGCGATGCCGCACGACCAGCGCGACCGTGCCCGCCATGGCATGCAACGCTGGGAACACATGTCGCCGGAACAGCGCGGCGAAGCGCGCGCGCTGTTCCATGCGATGCGTGCCCTGGACAAGGAGCAACGCAGGCTGTTCCTCGCCGATTGGCGGAAAAAGAGCGCGCAGCAGAAGGCGGACTGGCTGAAGGCGCATCCGGCGCCGGAGCGCCGCGAACAGCGCTAAACCTCAGGCCTGCGCCCGCTCCGGCCACACCGTCTTCGCCAGCAGTTCGTCGCTCCAGTCGAAGGCCAGCGCACCGTCCTTCAGCAGCAGGCTGACGAAGTTGTAGACGTTGCGGGCGTACATCTCACTGGCGTGCTGGGCGCCCATCGAGGCGAGGTTGAGCGGGCCGGAGATGGTGACGCCAGCACTGTCGATGGCCTGGCCCGGCTGGGTGAGTTCGCAGTTGCCGCCGGTCTCGGCGGCCAGGTCGACGATCACGCTGCCCGGCTTCATGCCAGCGACCATCGCCGCGCTGATGATCTTCGGCGCCGGGCGGCCCGGCACAGCGGCGGTGCAGACCACCACGTCGATGCCTGTCAGGTGATCGGCTAGGCGTTGCTGCTGAAGGGCACGCTCCTCGTCGGTCAAGGCGCGCGCATAGCCGCCCTCGCCGGCCGCGGACACGCCGAGGTCGAGGAACTTGCCGCCGAGCGACTCGATCTGTTCGCGCGTTTCCGGGCGCACGTCGAAGCCTTCCACCTGCGCGCCGAGGCGCTTGGCGGTGGCGATCGCCTGCAGGCCGGCGACGCCGGCGCCGACGATCAGCACCTTCGACGGGCGGATGGTGCCGGCGGCGGTGGTCAGCATCGGGAAGAAGCGCGGTGCCAGCTGCGCTGCGATCAGCACCGCCTTGTAGCCGGCCATGCCGGCCTGCGAGCTGAGCACGTCCATCGCCTGCGCGCGGGTGGTGCGCGGCAGCTTTTCCAGCGGAAAGGCGACGATGCCGCGCGAGGTGATCGCCTCGCCGCGCGCCGCATCCGCCTGCGGCTGCAGGCTGCCGACCAGCACCGCGCCCTGCTTCAGCGCGGCGATCGCGGCGGCGGCGGGCGGCTGCACGCAGAGGACGATGTCAGCCTCGTCTGTCGGGGTTTCGCCGAGCTGCGCACCGGCATCCGCATAGGCCTGGTCCGGGAAGTAGGCGCCGGCACCGATGCCCGGCTGGACCCGCACGCTGGCGCCCGCGGCGACCAGCTTCTTGCAGGTTTCCGGGGTCAGGGCGACGCGGCGTTCTCCCGCCGCCGTCTCGCGTGCCACGCCAACGATCACCGCCATCGCCTGTCCCCCGCCTCGGTTCGATGCCTGCATCCTACCGCTACCATGGCGGCTCCCCGCAACGCGGCACCACAACGCATGCCCCCGATGTTGACCCTGGACGCCCTCGATACCCGCCTGTCGGTACCGACCCGCCAGCTCGCAGCGCCCGGCCCCGGCGAAGCGCAACTGCTGCGCATGCTGCGGACCGCGGCGCGCGTGCCCGACCACGGCAAGCGCGTGCCGTTCCGGTTCCTGCGCATCGCCGGCGACGCCCGGCGGGCCGTGGCGGATGCCGCCGAAGCCCGCCTGCGTGAACGCGACCCGGACGCCGGCGACGCGGTGATCCAGAAACTGCGAACACGCTTCACCACACCGCCACTCACCCTCGCGGTCATCGCCAGGCTTGGTTTCGACGAGGAGATCCCGGCCAGCGAACGCGCAGCGACGGCTTCCTGCGCCTGTCTGATGCTGCTGCAGGCCGCACAGGCGGAAGGCTTCGGCGCGCAATGGCTGACTGGCTGGCCAGCCTACGACCGGCCATTCCTCGAAGGCACGCTGGGCCTCTCGCCGGACGAACAGCTCGCCGGCGCCATCGCCATCGGCACCCCGCTGGTGCAGGCGCCGGAACGCGATCGGCCCGAGGTCACCGCGCTGTTGACCGATCTTCGCCTTGAAGCCGGAGGCGATGGAACCGCCGGGGGGCGGATCGGGTAGCGGCATTTCGAGGCGCGCAGCGAGCCGCCCGCCGGCGGCTCCATCGCCGCGGCAAACCCGCTCCTACAATGCAGGGATGAGCCAGCCAGAACCGCGCGCCACGCTTTACCTCGTCGATGCCTCGATGTACGTGTTCCGCGCCTGGCATTCGATGCCGGACGAATTCCACGACGCCGACGGCTGGCCGACCAACGCCGTGCACGGCTTCGCCCGCTTCCTGCTGGAACTGCTGGAACGCGAGCGGCCGACCCACATCGCGATCGCCTTCGACGAGGCGCTGGACTCGTGCTTCCGCAACGCGCTGTATCCGGCGTACAAGGCGAACCGCGATCCGGCGCCGCCGGAGCTCAAGCGCCAATTCGCCTGGTGCAAGGCCCTCTGCAAGGCGGTGGGCCTGGCCACCCTCGCGCACGGCGACTTCGAGGCGGACGACCTGATCGGCAGCGCCGTGCACCGCTCGCGCGCCAATGGCTTCCGCAGCGTGATCGTGTCGGCGGACAAGGACCTGTCGCAATTGCTGGCGGCGCACGACGAACAGTACGACTTCGCCAAGGGCCAGCGCTGGGGCGCGGACGGGGTCAAGGCGCGGCAAGGCGTGCATGCGCACCAGATCGCCGACTACCTGGCGCTGACCGGCGATGCGGTCGATAACATCCCCGGCATCAGCGGGATCGGCGCGAAATCGGCGGCGGTGCTGCTGGCGCATTTCGAATCGCTGGACGCCCTGCTGGCACGGATCGACGAAGTGCCGTTCCTGCGCCTGCGTGGCGCCGCCGGCATGGCCACCCGCCTGCGCGAACAGCGCGAGCACGCGCTGCTGTGGCGGCAGCTGACCACCATCGCATTGGATGCGCCATTGCCGGACGGCGATTTCGCGCGCGGCAAGGGCGATGCGGCGGAACTGGCGTCGCTGTCGGACTGGATCGGGTTCGGACCGTTGACACGCAAGCGGTTGGCGGAAGCGGCGGGTTTGTCAGTCTAAGGGTTCATCGCGCACCGAAGCCGCCCGGCGGGGAGGAGTTCGCCGCTCAGGCTCCGCATCCAGCTCCGATGCGCGGCCGCGCGCCATCCATGGCGCGCTCGAACTCCTCCCCGCAGGGCGACTCCGGTGCCCCACTACTCTCGTCATCCGCGTGGGTTAGCATCGCCCCATGGGCAAGAACCTCAAGCAGACCTTGTACGAGGGCGACTGGCTGCGGCTGGTGCGCATCGACCACTGGGAATCCTGCGAGCGCACCCACGGCCAGGGCATGGCGGTGATCGTGATCGCGGTGACCCCGGCCGACGAAGTGCTGTTCGTCGAGCAATTTCGCGTGCCGCTGGGCGCGCGCACCATCGAGATGCCGGCCGGGCTGGTCGGCGACGACCACGCGCAGGACACCCTGGCCGATGCCGCCCGTCGCGAGCTGATCGAGGAGACCGGCTGGTCGCCCGGGCGTGTGGACGTGCTGCTGGTCGGCCCCACCAGTTCCGGCATGAGCAACGAGCGCATCGCCTTCGTGCGCGCCCGCGACCTCACCAAGGTCGGCGATGGTGGCGGCATCGACAACGAGGACATCACCGTGCACACGGTGCCGCGCAGCGACGCCCCGCGCTGGCTGATGCTGAAGCATGCAGAGGGCTTCGAGCTGGACCTCAAGCTGTGGGCCGGACTGTGGATGATCGACCGCAATCCGGACGGCAGCAAGGCGGACTGACGGCGCCAGCGCTCCTGTAACCTTTCGACGCCCCGCGCGAACACTCCTTGCGTAGCCACGCAGATGGCTATCGTTGCCTCGGTACCGACGCGACGCCCCCACGCAGGAGACCGCAATGCAACACCGTAGCCTGTCTCGCCGCTTCATCATTTCCACATGCGCCGTCCTCGCCGCCGCGTCCGCCTTCACCGCGGTGGCCCAGCAAGGCAATGGTCCGCAGGTGGACTACAAGGTCGAAGTCATCAACCTGACACGCGGCCAGACCTTCACGCCACTGCTCGTGACCGCGCACAACCCCGATATCCAGCTGTTCGACTACGGCCAGGCCGCGCTGCCGCAAGTCGCCACGTTGGCAGAGACCGGAAACGTGGCACCGCTTGCTGATCTGTTGAACGGCTCGGGCCTCGCGAGCTCGGTCGTGACCGGGAGTGGCCTCACGATGTACGGCAAGCGCGTGGCGTTCGAGATCAGCGCCAACCCGGCCCGCGACCGCCTCAGCTTGGCGGCGATGCTCATCCCCACCAACGACGCCTTCGTGGCCGTACGGGGCGCACGCTTCCCGGCACCCGGCAAGGTGGCGGCCTACTATGCCTATGCCTACGACGCCGGCAGCGAACGGAATGACGAGGCCTGCGCATCGATCCCGGGACCGAACTTCGACGAATGCGGCGGCCCGGGTGGTGGCGCCGCCCCAGGCGGCGGCGAAGGATTCGTGCACGTGCACAACGGCATGCACAACAGAGGCGATTTCGATGCGGCACGTCGCGACTGGCGGGGTCCCGTCGCCCTGGTGGTCGTCTCCACTGCGCGCTGACGCGCCAGCATCGACACGGCCCACGCAACGCAAGCGGCCGCCGGTACGAACCGGCGGCCTTCGATTCACGATGGCGCAAAGCGATCGGTGGCGGCCACCAGCGCCGCGATGGTCTCCGCCTCGAAGCCGGAATGGCCGGAGGCCGCGCTGACGACCAGCTCCGACTTCGGCCAGGCCTTGTGCAGGTCGAATGCGCTCTGGATCGGACACACCACGTCGTAGCGGCCATGCACGATCACCCCGGGGATATCGGCGATGCGGTGCGCGTCGCGCAGCAACTGGTCCTCGACCTCGAAGAAGCCGCCGTTGACGAAGTAGTGGTTCTCGATGCGCGCGAAGGCCAGCGCGAATTGCGGGTTGCCGTGGGTGGTCGCGTAGTTCGGGTCGATGTGCAGGTAGCTGGTGCCGCCTTCCCAGATGCTCCAGGCCTTGGCCGCGGCCAGCCGCGTCGCTTCGTCGTCGCTGGTGAGGCGGCGGTGGAAGGCGGAGATCAGGTCGTGGCGCTCGACCGGCGGAATCGCGGCCAGGTAGTGCTCCCACGCATCCGGGAACAGGCGGTTGGCGCCTTCCTGGTAGAACCACTCCAGCTCCCACCGACGCAGCATGAAGATGCCGCGCAGCACCAGTTCGGTGACCCGCTGCGGATGGGTTTCGGCATAGGCCAGCGCCAGGGTGGATCCCCACGAACCGCCGAAGACCTGCCACGTGTCGATGCCCAGTCGCTGGCGCAGCGCCTCGATGTCGGCGACCAGGTGCCAGGTGCTGTTGTCGGTGAGGTCCGCGTGCGGCGTGCTGCGGCCGGCACCGCGCTGGTCGAACAGCACGATCCGGTACTTCGCCGGGTCGTGGAAGCGCCGCATCTTGTCGTTGCAACCCGCGCCCGGGCCACCGTGCAGCAGCACCACCGGCTTGCCATCGGGGTTGCCGCACTGCTCCCAGTACAGGGTGTGGCGGTCGTCGACCTGCAGGGTGCCGGTTTCGTACGGCGCGATCTCCGGATACAGCGTGCGCATGGGCGGAATCCGTGGGTGTGTGGGGACGCGCATTGTAGAGCGGGGCTTGCCCCGCTGCCGTCGCATCAGCGGGGCAAGCCCCGCTCCACCTGCACCCGCCCAAGGGTCACCCGCTCGCGGTCTTCCAGGTCGCGTGCGGTTGCGATCTCGGCGAACCCTGCATCCGCAAGCAGCGCACGCACCGCGGCGCCCTGTTCCCAGCCATGTTCCAGCAACAGCCAGCCGCCGGCATGCAGGTGGCCTGGCGCTGCACCGACGATGGTGCGGATCGCATCGAATCCGTCGCGGCCCGAAGACAACGCGGACGGCGGCTCGAAGCGCAGGTCGCCTTCGTCCAGGTGCGGGTCGCCCTCGGCGATATAGGGCGGATTGCTGGCGATCAGGTCGAAGCGCTCGCCGGCGAGCGGCGCCAGCCAGTCGCCCTCGCGGAACTCGATGGTGCCGATGCGGTTGCGGGCGGCATTGCGCCGCGCCACCTGCAGCGCCGCCGCGCTGGCATCGGTGGCGATCAGGCGGGCGCGGGGCCGTTCCTGCGCGATTGCCAGCGCGATCGCCCCGCTACCGGTGCCGAGGTCGGCGACGCGCAACGCGCGATCCGTCGGGATCCGCGCCAGCGCCAGTTCGACCAGGCGTTCGGTTTCCGGGCGCGGGACCAGGGTTGCCGGGGTCACTTCAAGTTCCAGCGTCCAGAAGCCCTGCACGCCGGTCAGGTAGGCCACCGGCTCGCCGGCGGCACGCCGCGCAACCAGGCCCGCGAAGGCCTCCCCCACCGCCGCGTCCACCGCCTCGTCGGCATGCGCCCACAGCCAGCCCGGCGGGCGGCCCAGCGCGTGCGCGAGCAGCCATTCGGCATCGACGCGCTCGATCACGGCGCTGGCGCGCTGCATCAAATCCCGGATGGGCAGGGCGGTGGTGTCCATGCCGCCAGTGTCGCATCGCCCCCCGCAGGCCGCATCCGCAGGCGGATCGGCCACCTGGCCATCATCTTTAATAGTTTTTAACTATCCATTCAATAGAATCAATTTCATTGATTGATTGGATGTCGATCGATAGATTTATCGCGAAGCAGCATCCACCCCCATCCACACCGAGGATCCACGATGTCCCTGATCAACACCCAGGTCGCCCCGTTCAAGGCCAATGCCTTCCACAATGGCAAGTTCATCGAGGTCACCGACCAGTCCCTGCGGGGCAAGTGGTCGGTCCTGATCTTCATGCCGGCGGCCTTCACCTTCAATTGCCCGACCGAGATCGAGGACGCCGCCGAGCATTACGCCGAGTTCCAGGCGGCCGGCGCCGAGGTCTACATCGTCACCACCGACACCCATTTCAGCCACAAGGTGTGGCACGAGACCTCGCCGGCGGTGGGCAAGGCCGCGTTCCCGCTGGTCGGCGACCCGACCCACCAGCTGACCCGCGCGTTCGGCGTGCACATCGACGCCGAGGGCCTGGCCCTGCGCGGCACCTTCATCGTCAACCCGGACGGCGTGGTCAAGACCATGGAAGTGCACGACAACGCGATCGCCCGCGACGTCAAGGAAACCGTGCGCAAGCTGAAGGCCGCCAAGTACGTCGCCGAGCATCCGAACGAAGTCTGCCCGGCCAAGTGGAACGAGGGCGCCACGACCATCAAGCCGTCGCTGGACCTGGTCGGCAAGATCTGACCGCCAAGCCGCGGGCGGCGCTCCTGTCCGCAGCCCGCGGCCCGCCCCTCTCCCCGCCCAGGGGAGAGGGCTCCGGCCAGCCCCTTGCGGGTGGTTGGCCGCAGCCCTTTCCCGTTCACCGCCTCCCTCCCCCGAGGACTCCCCATGCTCGACCAGGACCTGAAGGACCAACTGGGCGCCTATCTCGAGCGCCTGCGGCAGCCGATCGAGCTGGTCGCCTCGCTCGACGGTTCCGATGCCGCGCGCGAGCTCGACATGCTGCTCGACGAGATCGCCGCGCTGTCGCCGAAGGTCAGCCGCACCGCCGGCGACGATGCCCGCAAGCCGTCGTTCCTGATCCGCCGCACCGGCACCGACGTCCAGGTCGGCTTCGCCGGGATCCCGCTGGGCCACGAGTTCACCTCGCTGGTGCTGGCGCTGCTGCAGGTCGGCGGCCACCCGGTCAAGATCGACGAGGCGCTGGCGGCGCAGGTGCGCGCCTTGCCGGGCGACTACCACTTCGAAACCTACATGTCGCTGCATTGCCAGAGCTGCCCGGACACCATCCAGGCGCTCAACGCGATGAGCGTGCTCAACCCGCGGATCCGCCACGTGGCCATCGACGGCGCGCTGTTCCAGGCCGAAGTGGAAGCGCGCGAGATCCTGTCGGTACCGACGATCTATATGAACGGCCAGCCGTTCGATGCCGGCCGCATGAGCATCGAGCAGATCGTCGCCAGGCTCGATACCGGCGCCGCTGCGCGCGCCGCCGAAGCCCTCAACGATGCCGCGCCCTACGACGTGCTGGTGGTCGGCGGTGGCCCGGCAGGTGCCGCGGCGGCGATCTATGCCGCGCGCAAGGGCATCCGCACCGGCATCGTCACCGAACGCTTCGGCGGGCAGGTGCTGGACACCATGGCGATCGAGAACTTCCCGTCGGTCGAGTACACCGAGGGCCCGAAGCTGGCCGCATCGCTGGAAGCGCATGTGCGCAGCTACGGCGTCGAGCTGGTGACCTCGCAGCGGGCGCAGGCCCTGCATCCGGCGGCGTCCGAAGGCGGCCTGGTCGGCATCGGACTGGACAGCGGCGCCACCCTGCGGGCGAAGACCGTGGTGCTCGCCCCAGG
>Ga0114939_10002986_pt1 | contig 12063 bp, 8 predicted proteins | sample AshMeaCrysSpring_FD_87196 | JGI IMG/M metagenome (GOLD analysis project Ga0114939, IMG submission 87196) | Groundwater microbial communities from Big Spring, Nevada to study Microbial Dark Matter (Phase II) - Ash Meadows Crystal Spring | ecosystem: Environmental > Aquatic > Deep subsurface >... | reverse complement strand
TCGTCGAAGGTGGCCGAGTCGCCTCGGAGACTGTAGATGGCCGAACCAGCGAAGACCGCGAGGAGCAGGGCGGGCAACCAGCGCCAGGCCGCCCTGGCGGGACCCGAGACGACGCGAGTCGTGGCCGAGGGGTGCGCGTTCGTTGTGACACTGGCCGCGGCATTCACGCTTACGGCCCTTGCTTCACCCGCAGGAACTGCCGCGAGGGCACGTTCTTCAGCACCGTGTGCGTGCCGTCCGGCCAGCGCACGTTCACCTCGTCCACGACGTTGGCGTCCCCAATGCCGAAGTGCGGCCGCGGGTCGTGCGTGCTCATGTAGGAGTCGCCGGCCGCAACGTCGCGCCGCTGGGTGCGGCCCCCGGCGCGCACGGTGACGCTGGCGCCGATCGGGTGCAGGCCGTGCCGGCCCTCGAGGACCAGCGTGAGCCACGCGCCGCCGGCACTGTCGTTTCGCAGCAGCGACGGCGGCTCGTCGGTGTGCGTCACGAGCAGATCGAGGTCGCCGTCGTTGTCGTAGTCGCCAACGGCGACGCCGCGGCTCGACTTCACCTCTTCGAACCCGGGCCCGGCCGCCGCCGTCGCGTCCCGGAAGAGCGTCTTCGCCCCAGGGCCAGCGTTCTCGAGCAGCAGGTTGCGCTGCTCGTAGGTGCCGATCACCTGCGGGTGCTTGTTGATCTGCGGGTAGATGTGGCCATTGGCCACGACGAGATCGAGGTCGCCGTCGTTGTCGAGATCGGCGAGGGCCGTGCCCCACGAGAGTGGCGTGAAGGTGGTCGGGCCGACGCCGGTTTCTGCCGACGCGTCCTCGAAGGCGCCCCCGTCGAGCGCGCGGTAGAGGGTGGAGAAGTCCTGCGAGAAGTTCGTCACGACGATGTCGGTGAGGCCATCGCCGGTGGCGTCGCCCACCGTGACGCCCATGCCCGCCTGCGCCGCGCCGTTGCCGTCGAGCGCGCACCCCGACCAGGTGCCGACTTCCTTGAACCGGCCCGTGCCGTCGTTCCGATACAAGTAGTTCGGGTCCGAGTCGTTGGCCACGTAGACGTCCAGGTCCCCGTCGTCGTCGTAGTCGAACGCCCGCACCGCGAAACCGAAGCCGAGGGCCTGGTCCTGCATGCCGGCCTCGGTGGTGGCGTCCACGAAGCGGCCCTTGCCGTCGTTGCGGTAGAAGCGATCGGGCGCGCCCTTCATCCCGAAGGGGCCGAAGGCCACCTGCTCGAGGCCCCTCCAGCTCAGCGTCGGCCGCGCCTCGAGCACCTCCTTCATCGTCGTGTCGATGTAGGCGGCGATGTAGAGATCGAGGTCGCCGTCCCGGTCGGCGTCGAAGAACGCGGCGCCCGTGTTCCAGCCGGGGGCGCCGATGCCGGAGCGTTCGCTGACGTCCTCGAAGCGGCCGTTGCCGAGGTTGCGGTAGAGCAGCACCGGGCCGAACGTGGTGACGAGGATGTCCTGCCAGCCGTCGCCGTCGTAGTCGGCGACGAAGCCGCCCGAGGCCCAGTGGCCGGCGCCGCCCACGCCGGTCTCGTCGGTGACGTCGCGGAAGGTGCCGTCGGGCAGGCCGCGGTAGAGCGTGTAGCGTCCCTTCTCGGCGATGGCGGATCCGTCGAGGCGCCAGCCATTGACCAGGTAGAGGTCGAGGCGGCCGTCGCGGTCGTAGTCGAGCCACGCCGCGCCCGACCCGGCGCTGTCGAGCAGGTGGTCCTTGCCGGGCCGGCCGGCGAGAAGCGGACGGGTGAGGCCAGCCTCCGGTGCCACGTTGACGAATCGGAACCGGGGCGGGGCTGCGCTCGGAGGGCGCGGCTCCTGCGGCGTCGTCTCTCCGGCGCGGGTCCTGCCGCCGCTCCTCCCCACCGTGCTCGACGCGACAGACGCGACCACGGCTGACGCGTCTGCGCGCGGTGGGGAGCCCCTCGGCGGCGTCACCCACGCCGGCTCGTCCACTGGAGCGCGCCGCTCCTGCGGCGCCTGGGCGGCGACGCCATCCCGATGGAGCCCCGGGGCTTCAGCCCCGGGGGAACCCTCTGCCAAGATCGCCGCCACCGCGCACACGATCAGCGTCGCCGCTGCCCGCATCGCCCGTCCCCCGCTATTTCGCCGGCTTCATCAGGTCCTTGTAGACCCCTTCGACGATGGCCCACTGCGCGGCGAGGGCGTCGGCCTTCGGCGCCCGTCCCATCTGCCCGATCGCGCGCGACGCGTCGAGCAGCTTCGCCTTGGCGGCCTTGGTGACGACGACGAAGCCCTCGTCGTAGACGCCCTGGGCCTCGCCGGCGGAGTTGTGGTGGTGGCCGCCTTCGATCAGGCGCTTGCGGACCACGGCCACGTTGTTGTCGCCCTCGGTGGCGAGCTGGGCGACATCGGCGGCGAGGGCCTCCGTTGCGGCGGTGGCGGCCGCGGCGTCGCCGGCCGTGATGGCGCGCTGCGCGCGAGTGAGCTGCACCTGGCCGTGGGCGTAGGTGGCGGCGAGGATGCTGCGGACCAGGTCGGCCTCGGTGCGCTTGGTGGCGAGGATGGCGTCGGCGAGCGCGTTGTAGGCGGCCACCATCTCGCGCGGCGTGCCGATGGCGCCCTGCGCGGCGGCGGGGGCAGGGGTGAGGAGGAGCGTCAGTGCGAGGGCGCCCAGAGCCAGGGCGGAAGCGTGACGGACGATGCGCATGCGGTACTCCCGATGATGGGCGCCATGACGCCCGTGTGCGGGGTAACTATAAGCGGCTTGGGGCTGCGGTGATGTAAGGTCAGTCGGCGCTGCTATAATCGCAAGAAGCCATCAGAAGGACACGGCTGCTAGCCCATGCCCGTACAGCCTGGAGTTCGACGCCTGGACCTTTGGGGAGTTCTGCTCCTTTGTGCCTTCTCGATTCTGGTGGGGTGGAGTGTTGCCCGGAGCACCGCGACGCCCGCAGCGGGCCTGAACGAACAGCGGCGCGCCGAGGAGCGATCCGCCCTGCGGGCGGCCTATGGTCCCGAGAAGCACTCCGAGTTCGAGGAGGAATGGATCATCCGGGACTTTTTCAAGGACGAGCGGAACCGCGTGTTCGTGGATGTCGGGGCCAGTCACCACCAGAGATTCAGCAACACGTGGTATCTGGAGACGTCGCTTGAATGGTCGGGGATTGCGGTCGACGCCCTTCCGCAGTTCGCGGAAGGCTACCGCGAGCACCGACCCAAGACACGCTTCTTCTCGTTCTTCGTGTCCGATGTGTCCGATGACTGGGCGAAGCTCTACGTGCTCGAACACCACTCCCTGGTTTCCTCGGCGACGCCGGAGTTTACGCGTCAGTGGGGAGCTGATGTTAGGCAACTGGAGGTCAAGACCATCACGCTCAACGATCTCTTGACCGCCGCGGGAATGGCGAGCTTCGACTTCCTGTCGATGGACATCGAATTGGCCGAGCCGAAGGCCTTGGCCGGATTCGACATCGAACGCTATCGGCCGCGACTGGTGTGCGTGGAGGGGCACCGCGAGGTGCGCCAGCAAATCCTGGACTACTTCGCCCGCCATGGGTACGTTGTTGTGGGCAAGTACCTGCGCGCCGACACGCAGAACCTCTGGTTCACACCAATCCACGCGATCAACTGAAGGCACCCCGAAACTCCAGCTGCCAGGGAGGAGTCAGCAAGAGCGAGCTGCCGACTGCGCAGGATCGGCGTCGGGCCCACCAGAAACCGTTGCCCGGCTGATGACGGCCACAGGGCCGGTCCGCCTACCGCACCACCGCGCTGACGACCTCCGCACCTCTCTCGGCGAACACAGCCCAGGCGCGTAGCGGGCCAGTGCCGGCCTCGTGGGCACCTCGTCGAGCAAGACTTCGCCGCGCCAGTAGCGCACGGTTGCCGCACCGAGATCGATGCGGTACCGCGCGCTGGGCTCCGGCGTCCAGCGTCCGCGCACGGTGCCCATCGCGCGCACCTCGATGCCGCGCGGCGTGGACACGATGCAGTAGTCGCAGCCCTTCGCGCCGATGCCCAAGGCCGCCTCACCCCGCAGACCGGCCTCCAGCGCGGACCCGGCCCCAAGAACGGGACCTTGGGCGGTTGTCGCTCGCTCGGCGGTCACCCGCATCCCACCCACCTGGACCCCATCTGGCACGCGCCAGGTGACCACCGTACCCAATTCGCCTTCCAGTCGGGCGTCGACGACCCTCGCGGAACTGGAGATTAACCGGGCGGCGGCAACGAGCGGGTAATGCAGCGTGGCAGCCGACGTCCAGAGCAGCACGTCGTTGCGCACGTACTCCACCACTCCCGCGCGCGCTCGTACCGCAAGGCGATCCCCAACCTCGTAGGGGCCGACACGGGCGACAAGACGGCCGCTTTCATAGACGAGCAGATCGCTCGTGCGGGGCCGTGTGCGCAGCGCGAACTGGAGCCTGGCGAGGCCCACGCCGCGGTCGTCGTGGGTCAGGCCCACGGCGAGATCACCCTCGGGCGCGCGCCACATCACGCCACCATCCCCGGCAACCAGTGCGCGCGTGGAGCGCGAATCCGAGCCCGCCCACTGGCTACCGCCAGCTCTCCGCTCTCTTTCATCCAGAACCACGCTAGTCCAATGCACTGATTCACCAACGGCACCGGCCTCGGCACGAGCGCTGTCCGCGACGGGTGCCTCGGTCGCCTCGACGTTGTCCGTTCTGGCACCTCCCGCTGGTGCCGACAGCGCTGCCGCCATCGTCAGCAGGTTGGGCGCCGGTGCGGGAAACAGGAACGCCCCATCGGGATCGTCGCTGCTCGATGAGAACGGGATGAAGGGCGGGTTCAGTACCGCCACGAAGGCCCGGCCCGCCACGGCGGCGAGCGGTCGAGCGAAAGTGAAACGCGAATCGCTGACGATCGTCAGTGGCACGCGCGGGCCGCTTGGGCCAAAGCCACCGAGATTCACCACCCCACCGCCCTGCACGTTGAACAGGTTGACCACCGACAGCGACGAGAAGCCGGCGCCGTTGACCGTCACCGTGTCCCCAGAGACGGTGACGCTGCTGATGGCCGGGCGGGCGCCGATGACCGCCGCGACGGCATTGGAAAGGACATTGCCGTCGTAGGGTGCGTTGACCACCTGGAAGTTGCCGGGCCCAGTGGGGGCGCCGGCGGGGACCACAACACGAAACTGCGTGGCCGTTCCACCGCCGAGGGGTGCCAGCGGGCCCACGTTTCCCGCGGCGGTGAAGAGGTTCACCAACGGGTTGTTGAATCCCGTGCCCGTGATCGTCACCTCGGTGCCCTGGCGCACGACCACGTCGCTGTGGGCCACGCCGATGCCCACCTCCGGAGGCGCAAGCCCGACACCGTTGAAGTGTGTGATGGTCGGGATGTTGTCGAACGGGTCTCCGACGAGAAGGGACGGGACGATGTTGGAGGTAGTGAAGGACTGGTCCGTATTGATCACCTGCACGCTGGCGAATCCGTTGCCGAGCGCCACCGTGGGTGGGATGGCCAGCGTGAGGAGGGTGGGGCTCGTCGTCGTGGGGGAGAAGGGCCCGTACGCCACAGGCCCGGCGGCGGTAGCGACGAACAGCATCACCACCGAGCCATCGGTGAGGTTCGTTCCCGCGATCGTGTTCGAGCCACCCACCATGAGCGGCCGCGGGATGGATGAGATCTCCGGGGCCACGGCGGGGCCGACAAGGCGCCACACCTCCTCGCCGTTGGCGGGCTCGGTGGCGACGAAGTAGAGCGACCCCCCCGCGACGATCAGTTCGTGCGGCGAAGAACTGGCGCCGCCAGGATTCAGGTCGGTCACAAGCTGAGTGCCGGGCCCGGTCCCGTCACTTCGCCACAACTCGATACCCGACTGCCCAGAGGTTGTGCTGGTGCCGTTGGTGGCGGCGAAGTAGAGCACACCACCAAGATTGACCAAGCCCGTGGGGTTCCCGTCGGGCGTGCCGAAGTAGATGTCCCTGACCAAGGTCGTGCCCTCGACGGTGCCATCGCTTCGCCACAATTCCCGTCCACTCGGAAGAAGAGCGTGCCATTCACGTTCACCAGCGACTCCGGATTTGCCGAGCCGCTGCCCGAGTAGATGTCCTTGACGAGCACGGTGCCCGCCTCGGTGCCGTCGCTCTTCCACAGTTCCCGACCGCCCGTGCCGTCGGTGGCGACGAAGAACAGGGTGCCGTTCACGTTGGTCAGCAGGGCCGGGCTCGACGAGCCGCTACCGGGACGGATGTCCTTCACGAGGACTGTCCCGTCCGGGGTCCCGTTGCTCTTCCACAGTTCCACCCCACGCCCGGTGCCGTCGTCGGCGGCGAAGTAAAGCGTGTCGCGCACCACCACCAGCCCTGTCGGGCCCGACCCCGTCGGGCCGCCGTTGACATCACGGACGATCTGGGGGAACTGGGCAAAGGCGGGGAGGGCAGATCCCGCTACTCCCATCACTGCCACCAGGCACCAGGGCAGCACCACTCGACCGGTCATGGAATCATCTCCCGGAGGTCACGACGAGGCGGGCACGGCGGCGGGGAAGTCCCGCGCATTCCTGAGAATACTCCGGCGACGGTCGGAACAGACCGCCGTTTCTGGCGGGGGGCCGCTATCCGGCCGGGCAGAGGCAAGCCGCGGACCGGGGACGGTTCGGGACGTCGCCTCAACAGCAGGCTGTCTTGTGCGGATTCGCGTTCCGGTGCATTGTGGGAGGCGCGTCGCGCCGACTGGTGACCTGCCCGGTCGGTCAGGGCGCGTAGGCGGAGCTTGGTCTGGGGCGGCTGCGCTATCGTCGGCCGCCGCCGATTTCTTCTGAGAGGTCCCGGTCGGGCCCACTTCCGTTGGTGCACCGCCGATGTCACAGCTCCAGTTCTCGCTCGTCGATTTGCGGGCTCGCCAGGTGCCGATCCAGTGGCACGAGGCGGTGGCCGTCGTGCTCGAGGTTGCGGAGTGGTTCGAGCGGGGCGTTACCCGGGGTGTGGTGCCCGGACTGGGCGACGTGTCCCTGACCGACGAGGGCCGGCTCCTGCTTCGAACCACCGGGCCACGAACCCCGGAACCGGTTCGGGCCCTGGCCAAGATGCTCGAGACCCTGCTGGAGGACACGCCCGCGCCGGAGGAGTTGCGCCTCCTGGCCCGGCAAGACGAAGCGTCCAACAGCGTCCACGTCACTGTGGAGGAGTTCAGCCGGGCGCTGGGATTCTTTGCCCGGCCCGACCGCGCCACCGATCTGCTCATGCTTGCCCAGCGTGCGATCCTGGAACTGGAGCGTGCCAGTGCCGAGCAGGAGATGCAGCGCCTGCGCCAGAAGATGGAGCGCGCCGACGGCCAAGCGAAGCCCGCACCGGGGTTCGACCTGAGGCCCGTGCTCAAGTGGGTCGCCTGGAGCGCGGCCGCGGCGGCAATCTCAGCAGCCGCGTGGGGCGGGTGGACCTATCGTGCGCAGATTGGCACGGAGATGGACCGTGCCACCGCCGCCGCCGTCGATCGCGTGGTAGGCCTGGTTGCGACGGAAACGCCGGCACCCGCCGCGCCCGGAACCCAGCCGGCGCCGGCACCCCGTCGTCCAGTGTCGCCCAGGCCGCCCGGAGGCGGTTCCGCTCCTGCCGGCAGCCCAGCGGTAGGGGGATCCCCTGCGCCGGCCAGGGGGAACCCCGACGCGAGTCCCGGGCCGGCCGCCGAGGCAACCGCTGGCGGGCTTGGTGAGGTGAGTTCCGGTGCTTCACCCGCGGCCGGGACCGGAGTTGAGTCCACGGCGGCAGCACCAGCCGGATCGGCGGTGCCCGCGCAAGCGGTGTACTACACGGCGGAGGACGCCGACGTTGTGCCTGCTGCGCTGGTGAGACCGCAGTTTCCAACCACCCCGGAGGGTGCGGGGACCGAGGTGGAGGTGGTCATCGACGAGACTGGACGGGTCGAAGCCGTTCGCCTCGTGCAGTTCGAAGACCGATACCAGAACCGAATGATGGTGTCCGCGATCAAGGCGTGGCGCTTCACCCCTGCGAGGCGAAACGGCGCTCCGGTCAAGTACAAGAAACGGATTCGCCTGCAGTGAGCCTGCCGGGACAGGTAAGTCACAGCAACAGACCTCAGTCGATGGGCTCCAGAACTCGGGTCCGACTTCAATGGTGAAGATTCCGTCTGACGATGTGTCAGTGGTATCGGACCAAAACGATGGGAGCTGCCCTGGCCGTTGTGGCAGGCTGCTTGCTTCCCTTCCTGGCGGGCGACTTCTTCCCCTACGACTGGTTTTCTGGGCGTTATTACTCAGACTCTTCGTGACCTTCTCTGCCGACCCCGACCTCTGGGGGCACGTCAGGTTCGGCGTTGACATCCTCCGCGATCGTGCCATCGCGAGCACCGATCCGTACTCCTTCACATCGGACGTCTCGTGGGTGAACCACGAGTGGCTTGCCGAAGTGATGATGGGCTTCAGCTACTCCACGGCCGGGTCTGTCGGTCTCTCAGTGCTGCGTCTGGCACTTCTCAGCGGTTCCATAATCCTCGCCGCCGATCACCTTCGACGGGCGAACCTGTCACCCATCATATTCGACGGTCTTTTAGCGCTCCTCGCGATTGGCGCTGCGGCACAGATCACGACCCTGCGCCCTCAGCTGTGGTCGCTCCTGCTGTTCGTGGGGCTGTTGAACTGTATCTGCCGTGGTATCACCCCCAGGCGCGCGGTGATCCTGGCCGCCATGTTCGCTGTCTGGGTCAACGCGCACGGCGGCTGGATAGTAGGCGCCGGTACGCTGCTACTTTGGGCGCTTGTTGAGTTGCTCACGGACAGAGACAGAAGGCACCGTCTGGCAGGCATTGCGTTCTTGACGGTAGCTCCGATTCTCGGCGCTCTTCTCAATCCTTATGGGTATGAGATGTTCGCCTTCATCTACGACACAGTCGAACTGGGCCGGGATCGGATCACTGAATGGCAGTCGGTTCTGGTCTCAGAGGACCGGACCGCATTTGTTAGGTGGAGCGTTGTCTTGTTGTTCTCGATTGCTTCACTGCCGCGGCTGAGGCGCGAGGACCTACCCCGACTCGCAGTGGTGTGCATGTTCGCGTTCGCGTCGTTGCGGGTTCAGAGACTGCTCGTGTTCTTCGCCGTGAGCGCCGTCATGCTCCTTGGACCAAGATGGTCCACACTCAGAGTAATGGGACCACCATCATCCAGCCAGGTCTGGACGCCGTGCAGGTTCCTCTTGGCGTGGGCGGGGACTATCGGCCTAGTAGGGTTTTTGCTGGTACCCAGACTGGCCGCCACAGGCTGCATATCGCTGCCGAACAGGGACTGGTTTCCCGGTGATGATGGTGTGGTGGCGCTGAACTCGTTGGGGGCACGAGGAAGAATCTTCACATGGTTCAACTACGGTGAGTACGCTATCTGGCATCTGTCGCCGCGCTTGAAGGTGTCGATGGACGGTAGGCGAGAAACCGTGTACTCCGCGTCGGTGCTGAGGCAGCACTTCGACGCCTACCACTGTCGTCAGGGTGGTGTCGAGTACTTCCGGCAACTGGCGCCCGACTTCGCGTGGCTGCCCGCCGGCCTGGAATTGGCGAAGCACCTCAGAGGCGAAGGGTGGACAGTGCTGTCTGAGTCTGACGGGTCGGTCGTGCTCGCTCGACCTGGGCTCAACGCGACTGGCCGGGTGCGGTCGAGCACGGCGCGTGCGTGCTTCCCGTAAGGCAGTTTCTGATGCGTTCCGCCCTGGCTGCTCGGTTCAGCACATCAGATCAGCCCAGTGAGAAACGATGCTAGCTCCTTCAGGAATCCGTCGAACATTCTCAGCGCGGCCGAAGGGCCACCCGCAAGCCAGACGGCGAATCCACCCAGAACCACGGCCGGAACAACCATCATCACGAGGTCGTTCGCTTTTCCTGACGTACGCACGAATGTCACCTCATTTCCCGGCTACGGACCTGAAGGAGCCCGCCGACTGACTTATCTCGCCGGTGCGTGATAGCCGCCCCTGCTCATCACCGTCGTATTCGGCACGCCTGTGCCAATCTCCACCTTCCGCCACTTGCCGTCGCGCGTCGAATTCGTGGACGTGTACGAGATCACGTACCGGCGGCGCAGGTTCTCAACCACGCGGGCGTAGTCGTCCGCCAGCTGCGCCACGTCCTGTGGGAAGTAGGCTTCTCCGCCCGACTCGGCCGCCAACTTCGTCAGCAGCGCCGTGTCCACCTTGGGCCCGAGCCCGATCGTGAAGATCGTCGCGTCGGTGTCCGCGAGCGTGCGGTACACGTCGGCCAGGGTGCGCAGGCTGCCCGGCGCCGTGCCGGGGTTGTCCTCGTCGCGCCCGTCACTCAGGACGACGACGACCTTGCGCCCCTGGACCCGCTTCAGCCGCAGCATCGCATCCGTGATCGCGTCGTAGAGCGCGGTGCCGCCCTTCGCCACGTACTCGTCGATGGCCTCGAGGCTGTGCTCGCGGTTGGTGCTCAGGTCGTGGGCGAACAGCACCCGGTCGGAGAAGAGGACGACGGCGAGGCTGTCCTCGGGGCGGACGGCCTGCACGAAGGACCGCGCGGCCGCCTTCGCGGCTTCCGCCGCCTTCGCCATGGAGCCGCTCTGGTCGAGCACCATGACGATCGAGACCGGGTCCACGGCCTCCTGGAACGACTCGACGACCTGCGGGGCGCCGTCCTCCTCCACCTGGAGCACGTCCTTCGACACCTCGAGGTACCGGCGCTCGTGATCGACGATGGTGAACTCGATCGACGGGCGGACCGGTGCGGGCTTCGGCGCGAAGTAGCCCGGCCGCGTCAGCACCTTGAGCGTCGGATCCGACGTCGTGAGCGACACCGCCCGCCACGTGCCGTCGGCACGCTGGTTCTCCGGGGTGTAGGTGATCAGGTACCGGAGCTGCACGTCGGAGGCGACCAGCTCGTGCACGGTCGGCAGCTGCTCCTCGCGTGAGGGGAAGAACGAACGGCCGCCGGTGGCCTGGGCGATCTGGCGCAGGAACCGCTCGCCCTTCAGGGAGATGCCGGCCACCCCCCCGACCGCGATGACGTACACCGTGCTCTTGCTGCTCTGCACGGCCGCCAGGGCCTCCTCGAAGCCCTTCTCGCTGTGCTCGTCGTACCCGTCGGTGACGAGGACCACCGCGTGGCGTCCCGGCTGCCCGTTCAGCAGCTGCGAGACGTTGACGAGGGCGTCGAGGATCGCCGTGCCACCGCCCGAGCGAATCGACGACACCGCGTCGGCGATGGTGGCCTTGTCGTCGCTGGGGCCCGTGGCGGCACCCAGCTGCTTCGTGAAGGGGACGACGAGCACGCGGTCGTTGGGCCGGAGGAACCGCGTGATCCGCCCGGCGGCGTCGCGGACGAAGTCCATGCGCCGCGACATGCTGGTGCTGGCGTCCACGAGCAGGGCGAAGGTGGAGGGCACCGTCTCGGGCCGCACCATGTCGATGGCCTGGGCCCGGCCGTTCTCGGTGAGCGAGAAGTCGCGGTCGTGGAGGCCGCCAACGAAGCGGCCGGTCCTGTCCTGGACGCTCGCCTCGAGCAGCACGCTCGCGACCTGCGTGGACTCGACGATCTCGAACGGCTTCAGCAGGATGGAATCCCGCGCGCTGTTGCCGGCGGCGTCGCGCACCTCCACCACGATCTCGGTGGGGTCGAAGGGGTTCTCGTCCACCCAATCGACGGCGTAGGGCGGCCCTTCCGCGTCTTCGCCGAGCAGCGCGCTGTTCACGAAGAAACGGACTGGCTCGACAGCGACGGCGGGGGAGTGTGCCACCTGGGCGACGATGCGGATGGTGCCCGGGATGCCCGTTCGGCCGAGCGGCGACGTGATACGGACCGAGAGAGGAATCGAGGTGCCAGACTGTGACCCCGCGGCAGACGCCAGCCCCTGAGCGGCCGCGACGATGCACGCCAGGAGCGCCAGCCACACGACACCGCGGGCGCTTCGGACGGGAAGCGGCGAGGCGGCGGTGGCGGCGGCATCGTCGTGCGGTCTGGCGTCACGCATACACCGGGGGCGGTTCCGTGTCGTCCACGAAGTACGTGGCGCAGGCGGCGTCGAGCAACTCGTTGGTGAGCAGCGGCGGGTCCCCGCGGTACTGTGCGAGCGCGAGCGCCTGCTCGACCAGATCGCGCGGGTGGCAGGCGCGGAGCGGGATCCGGCGCGGACGAAG
>Ga0114939_10002985_pt1 | contig 12064 bp, 12 predicted proteins | sample AshMeaCrysSpring_FD_87196 | JGI IMG/M metagenome (GOLD analysis project Ga0114939, IMG submission 87196) | Groundwater microbial communities from Big Spring, Nevada to study Microbial Dark Matter (Phase II) - Ash Meadows Crystal Spring | ecosystem: Environmental > Aquatic > Deep subsurface >... | reverse complement strand
TCGCCTGGCCACCCGCAGCCCTGGAGGTGACCGAGTCCCTGGAGCAGCTACGCATCCTCTGGCATGGCGAAAAGATTCACGTCGGCATTGCCCTGACCCAGCCTGGCCCGGGGGTGGATACCCCCGAGGACCTCCAGCGCGTCACCGAGCTGATGGGCAAGGGGTGCTGAGCCGGCCCCCGCCTCACCGCGCCTCGCCCCTGTCTTGGCAGGGGCCACTCCCGGCAGCCTGGCAGGCCTCGGCCCCGATTCGACCCTGCTGGACTGCCACGGGACCTCATACGACGGTGCGGTCATGCGCCACCACGACGGCGACAGGACCGTCTTCGCCCAGGGCAAGGGTCAGAATCGGGTCTGTCTCCCAGTACGCGAGGAGACCGACAACGGCTCCGTAGCCGACTTCAGCCAGTAGCCGCGCCGCGTCAGCCGTAAGGTCGTCCGGGCAGCGCTCGAAGAACTCGGCGCTGCGCCGGACGGCGCACGCATAGGCCGGCGGTCGTCCCGGCCTCACCTTGGCGCCGCAGGGCGTGCAGCATGGCGGCATAGAGGGGGTCAAACCGGGCTTGCTCGATAGAATTCATGGGGATACTCTCCAGCAGCGATGTTGCGACGATCGCGACCGCCCGGTGATCGGGCGGCTGGGAGGGTATCGGGGCTCCACCCCTCTGCCGCGTCAGGGGCTTCGTCCAACATGTCATACGACTCACGGCGCAAGCCTCGCGTGCGCCTAACTGCTTGACAGGCGCAGGGTTCCGTGGATCGCTTTTTGCCGAATCGCCAGGAATCGGGACCGGTCGCCCGGCGAATCCTGGTTCGCCTGGAAGCCTATGATTACGAATGAATGTTGAAGACATCATCTTAGCCATTCGTAGAGGTCAAGTCCGTATAACAGATCATGCGGATGAAGAAGCCGCTGATGATTGTCTGACTTTCGACGAAATCTATTGCTCAGTGATGCAAGGGGAAATCATTGAAGACTATCCAACAGATAGGCCATTTCCAAGTTGTCTCATCATGGGTAAGAGCTTCGCAGGTCAGGCAATCCATAGCGTGTGGGCCTATAACCGGAAGACTCAATGGGCGGTTCTGATCACCGTCTATCGTCCAGATCCAGCACGGTGGATTGATTGGAAGGTGAGGGTAACAAAGTGATGCCGTTCGAAAAATGTCCTGTTTGTGGCGGAGAGCTGTCGAGCAAGAATGTGGAAAAGCTTCTGCGCGAGGGTGGGAATACCGTGTCACTAAGGGTCGACGCAGAAGTGTGTCACCACTGTGGCGAGAGGCTCTACTCCGAAGATGTCGTGAAGTCGTTCGAAGAAATCCGTTCACGATTGAGAAAACAGGAGTTTACCCACCTCAGACCCCTTGGTCAGTCGTTTACGATTGACGAAGAATGGCCAAACAAAGCAATCCAGCCGACCGCTTAACGCGCCGCTTTGCGGCGGGTTAAACACTGGCTGATTGATGTCGCTAGATTTACGGAGATGGCTGTGGAGAAGTCCTGGAAGGAAGCAATCATTAAAGTGCTGACGGAATCGGCGACACCGATGCACTACACGGAAATATCCGAGAACATCCTATCTCGTGGTTACTACGAAACGGATGGTGCAACTCCTGCCGCGACGGTGAATGCTCAAATGGCTTCATCAATAAAGCACGACGGGGAGAAATCGCCATTTATGCGGGTTGGCAAAGGTGTGTTCGCACTAAGAAACTCGCCGGCAGTATTGGTTGAACTGCCGCCACAAACCGCTAAGCGAAAGAAAATTGAAACTCTTGTCGAGACCGATACTGAATTATCAGACTCGATTATTCATTCCTTCGGAATGTATTGGCAACGCGATCTTGTCGTTTGGCGTAACGATCCAAAAATGTACGGAAAGCAACAAGCGCTTTCTAAGCCTGTTGATTTTGGCAAACAAAAAGGCATTTACATACTTTACGACCACCACACGGCGGTATATGTCGGGCGCTCAATTGAGCGCCCATTAGGTAAGCGCCTTTTCGAACATACTATTGATCGTCTTGGGAGTCGCTGGAATCGCTTCTCATGGTTTGGCCTGCTTGACGTAACACAAGAAGGAAGTCTTCGCGAAACAGCACTAAATGCGTCACTTGCTAGCCTTGTGGTGACACTTGAGGCTTTGTTAATCGAAGCGCTTGAGCCACCTCAAAATAGAAAACGTGGCGATGATTTTTCGGCTGTCGAGTACATTCAAGACATCGACCCGGAATTGAAGGAAAGAGAAATTCAAAACACCCTTCGGTCAATTGAACAAAAGATGCGTGGCGGCTCATGAAGTAACCTGGCGTTCAAGCTGGACGCCAAAGATCCTGCGCGTTTTTGCCGCCGCTTAGCTCTACGTTGGGCATCGAGAGCAGCGACCTTCTAGAGCAGGTTTTTTTTGGTGCCGTTTAATGCACGAAAGTAACCGCTGGATTTACTGATATTTGGTGCGGGAAAATGCGGGGCTAGGCTGTGCCTGAGGCCGGAACGAGCTGCCAGGCGGGTTCCCAATCTTATGATTCCAAATGTCGTATTTTTGCACCGGCTGACCTTCAAGAGGCATCCTGAATGGAACACGAATTTACCCTTGAGTTCTGGGAAGACGATGGCTGGTTCGTTGGCAAACTTAAGGAAGTTCCCGGGGTGTTCAGCCAAGGCGAAACGCTTGGGGAACTTGAAGACAATATTGCCGACGCCTATCAGCGCATCTCTCAGGATGACAAAACCGAAAACCATCCTGCTGCGCAAACCAAAGGGATATTGCTGGAAGTTGCATGAAACGTGGGCAGTTCGTGAAGGAGTGGACGGCGGCAGGCTGTTACCTGAAGCGTCACGGTAGCCGCCACGACATATAAGCTGATCCAGCTACCGGCAAGCAGGCGCCCGTTCCGCGACATCCCGAGATCCGTGAGAGTCTCTGTAGGCTAATCCGTAGCCAATTAGATGTTCCGCAGCATCGAGCAGGCCCAACAAGCCCGCCAGCTCGGATGCGAAACTGCGACTCTCGGCAGGTACGGCAGGGGCCAGGCTCAATTAAGCGCTTTCTCCCTTTTCCCCCTTGGATGCTCGTCAAGTCCTGGTTCGCGCGCCGATGTCCGCCAGCGGTCAAAATCGCACCTGCGGCCGCTCTGCGGCAACAACGTGAGCAAACCGTCTGGCAACATCGGTCTTGGGAACACCAATCCGCGACGGGCGGGATTTCGACCGCCGGTGCGTCTACATTCACTACGGTCTTGTCAAACATGGATACGCGGCGCGGGCGGCGGATTGGCCCTATTCGAGCCTTCATCGCTTCGTGCGCTACGGGATTCATCCGCTGGATACGGCGGAGGTGCCTGAATCGTTGACGAGGGTGGTTTGGGGGGAATCATGTTGGGCACGTCCTGTGTCCGACCCGATCAGCCTGTCGTCATCGGCGGCTTGCAGGGTCCGCCCGGGTGCCGTTAGTCTGGGTGCAGGGCCCTGTCATTTACTCTCGGCCGTTGCTGTCTTGTCGACATGGCACCGCCGCCCCCCAGGAGGTCACGATGTGTCTCGGTATCCCCATGCGCGTGCAGTCCATCAATGGGCTCATTGCCCGCTGCGAGGTCAAGGGCGTGGAGCGGGAGGCGAACCTCCTGATGCTGGGGGACCAGGGCGCGGCCGTGGGCGACTTTGTGGTCGTACACCTGGGCTACGCCGTGGATAAGATCAGCCCGGAAGAGGCGGCCGTGGCCTGGGACCTCTATGACCAGATGCTGGCGGCGGAGGTGCGGCCGGAGACCCCCTGACGGCGGAGTGGTGCTGCTTCACACTCAGCCGAGGAAGGCCTCGGCGATGCGGTACTGGCGCTGCGCTTCCCCCTCCAACTCACCCTTGTCGTCCTCCATCTGAGCGCAGTTGACCGCCATGCGGGCCTGGACCGCAGCCTTCCAGGCGCGATTCAGTCGCTCGTCTCCCTCGGGGGTGAGGGCCGCGGCAACGGCTGCGGCGACGAAGTGGTCCGCTTGGGCGAGCCAGTCGGTGTCCTTGCCGCAGTCCGTGTAGGTCTTGGTGGCGTAGCCCTTGGCGGCCCTGTAGGCGTCCTCCAGCTCCGCGGGGCTGGCGTCGACCTTGAGGGCCGTCTCGACCGCGCGTGCGACGCGCTCGTCGCGGTTCAAGCCGATGACGCTCTTGGCGAACCGGGCACCCAGGGCGCGCTGGCGGTCGGCTGACAAGTCAGTGAGGACGGCGCGCAGCGCGTGATCGTTGCTGATCTGGGACATTGGGAGCCTCCTGAGGTTTGATGGGCGGTGAGTCCGGGCCCCTTGTGTCGGTGGGCCTGGGGGACGGCGAGGGTCAGGCAGGCTAATATGGCCGAAGGCCAAGGCGACCCGCATTGATGTCGGTCACCTGCTGGGCCGGCCGCGGCGTCTCACCCAATGTTGGCGATCACATGAAACGCACCGTGTATTTCGTCTCCGAGAGCACCGGCATCACCGCCGAGACCCTTGGCCACAGCCTGCTCTCCCAGTTCGACAGCGTCGACTTCGAGCAGGTCTACATGCCCTACATCAACACGGTGCCGCGGGCCCGGGCCCTGACCCAGCGCATGCAGGAGGCCGCTGAGCGCGACGGGGTGCGGGCCATCGTCTTCGGCACCATGCTCGACGGGGAGATTCGCGAAATCTTAAGAGGCGGCAACTGCTTCTACCTGGAGCTGTTCGAGGGCTTCATCGATCCCCTGAGCCAGGAGCTGGGGGTGGCCCCAAGCCGCAAGTCCGGGCGCAGTCACGCCATTACCAAGCCGAGCTCCTACACGAAGCGGATCGACGCCATCAACTTCGCCATGGCCAACGACGACGGCGTGCGTCCCGATAACTTCGTCCACGCGGACGTGGTCCTCCTCGGCGTCTCGCGCTCGGGCAAGACCCCGACCTGCCTGTATCTGGCCATGCACTATGGCCTGCGGTCGGCCAACTATCCGATCACGGAGGAGGATTTCGAGCGCGGCGACGTCTCGCCCCTGGTCTGGGCCTGCCGGGACAAGGTCTTTGCCCTGACCATCGATGCAGACCGCCTCCAGCGCATCCGCGAGGAGCGCCGCCCAGGCAGCGCCTATGCCTCCGCCGCGCGCTGCCAGAGGGACATACGCCAGGCCGCCCTGATCTTCAAGCGGCTCGGCGTCCCTGTGCTCAACACCACCAGCCAGTCCATCGAGGAGATCTCCTCGCACATCCTCAAGGCCGTCAAGCACCATGTGGTCTAGGGCCCTTGGGGGGACGGCGGGTTTGGTCCGTTCTTCCTTGAGCCTCGACCCGCGAACCCGGATAATGCGCGACCCCATTGGGGCGGCTTGACGACAACGAGCGGGGCCAGAGCTGACAATCATGAGAATCGGCATACCGAGAGAGACCCGGCCGGGCGAGGCACGCGTGGCCGCAACCCCCGAGGTGGTCAAGCGCCTCATCGGTAAGGGGCTGCAGGTGACGCTGGAGGGCGGTGCCGGCGAGGCGGCTGCCTACCCGGATGCGGACTATGCGGCCGCCGGGGCGGAGATCGGGGACAGGGCCGGCGCCTTTGGGGCGGAGATCCTCCTGAAGGTCCGTCGCCCCACTGACGAGGATGTGGCGGCCATGCGGCCGGGGGGCCTCTATCTCGGCCTGATCGAGAGCTGCGGGGAGGATGCCACCGTCTCCGCCATGCTGGCCAAGGGGATCAGGGTCTTGGGCATGGAGCGTATCCCGCGCATCTCCCGCGCCCAGTCCATGGACGCCCTGTCCTCCCAGAGCAATATCGCCGGCTACCGTGCCGTGGTGGAGGCCGCGGCCCAGTACGGGCGATTCTTGCCCATGATGATGACCTCCGCCGGTTCGGCCAAGCCGGCGCGGGTGGTGGTGCTGGGTGCCGGGGTCGCAGGGCTCCAGGCCATCGCCACGGCGCGGCGCCTGGGTGCCGATGTCTGGGGCTACGATGTGCGGCCCGAGACCCGGGAACAGATCCAGTCCCTGGGGGCCAAGCCCATCGATCTGGACCTCGGCGAGAGTGGGGCGGGGGAGGGCGGCTACGCTAAGGAGCTGTCGGCGGAGGCCAAGGCCCGCCAGCAGGCGGCCCTGGGCGATGAGCTGGCCAAGGCCCATATCATCGTTACGACGGCCCTGATCCCCTGCCGCCCGGCCCCGGTCCTGATCACCGAGGAGGTGGTCCAACGCATGCGCCCCGGCTCGGTGATCGTGGACCTGGCGGCGGCCAGCGGGGGCAACTGTCCCCTCACGGTCCCGGATCAGGTGGTGCTGCGCCATGGCGTGAAGCTCGTCGGTCACACCAACTACCCGTCCATGGTGGCGGCGGACGCCAGCGCCTTCTACGCGAAGAACCTGGCCAATCTGCTCGACATCATGCTGGAGAGGTCCGACGCCGGGCCCGTGCTCAAGGATCTGGAGCAGGACGAGATCACCAGGGCTATGCTGGCGCGGGGCTAGGCCCCAGCCAGCCGAGCGCCTTGCCCCCACCGCCTTCGGAGGACACCCATGAACGAGATCATGGCCCTGTACGTCTTCGTCCTGGCCTGCTTCATCGGCTATTACGTGATCTGGGGCGTGACCCCGGCCCTGCATACCCCGCTGGTTGCCCTGACCAACGCCATCTCCGGGATCGTCATCGTCGGGGCCCTGTTGGTCACCGGCCTGGAGGGCGCCGGCACGGCCGCGGAGCTGATCGGTTTCGTGGCCGTCCTGCTCGCCTCCATCAACGTCTTCGGCGGCTTCCTGGTGACCCACCGGATGTTGTCCATGTTCAACAGGAAGAAGAAATAGGCGCGGGGGCCCAGGATCTAACATGGAACATGCAAGCAACCTCCAGGCCCTGGCCTATCTGGGCTCGGCAGTCCTCTTCATCCTTGCCCTCAAGGGGCTGACCCACCCAGCCTCGGCCCGGCGGGGTAATTTCTATGCCATGATCGGCATGGTCATCGCGGTGGCCGCGACCCTGATGGGGGGCGAGGTCAAGTCCTACGGCTTCATCGTGGCCGGGGTCGCCGCCGGGGCGGTGATCGGCACCATCCTGGCCATGCGCATCCAGATGACGGCGATGCCGCAACTGGTGGCGGCCCTGCACAGCTTCGTCGGCCTGGCCGCAGTGCTGGTGGCCATCGGGACCTTCCTCAACCGGCAGACGGCCGGGACCCTCAACCCGGTCCTCATGGGGGAGCTCTCCGCGGGCATCGTCATCGGTGCCATTACCTTCACCGGCTCGGTCATCGCCTTCGGCAAGCTGCAAGGGCTGATCAGCGGCCGACCGGTCAAGTTCGCCGGCCAGCATGCCCTGAATGCCGCCATCGGCCTGGCCACCCTGGCGCTGGCGGTCCACTTCGCCATGACCGGCAGCGCCTGGTCCCTGGCCCTGATGACCCTTCTCTCGCTGGTCCTCGGGGTGACGCTCATCATCCCCATCGGCGGGGCGGATATGCCGGTCATCATCTCCATGCTGAACAGCTATTCGGGTTGGGCGGCGGCGGCCACGGGTTTCACCCTACACAACAACCTGCTGATCATCGTCGGGGCCCTGGTCGGGTTCTCCGGCGCCATCCTCTCCTACATCATGTGCCGGGCGATGAACCGCTCCATCATCAACGTCGTCTTCGGCGGCTTCGGCTCCGGGGACGAGGCGGGGGCGGTCACCGCGGTGGGCCCGGAGGGCAAGGGGGTCAAGTCCGCCTCCGTGGAGGACGCGGTCTATTGGATGGAGGACGCCGGCAAGGTCATCGTGGTCCCGGGCTACGGCATGGCCGTCGCCCAGGCGCAGCACGCCCTCAAGGAGCTGATGGGCCTCTTGCAGCAGCGCGGGGTGGAGGTCAAGTTCGCCATCCACCCGGTGGCGGGTCGCATGCCGGGGCACATGAATGTCCTGCTCGCGGAGGCGGACATCCCCTACGAGGTCGTCCTGGAGATGGACGAGATCAACCCCGAGTTTCCCTCGGCGGACGTGGTCCTGGTGGTTGGGGCCAACGATGTGGTCAACCCTGCGGCCAAGGAGGACCCCGGCAGCCCCATCTATGGGATGCCGATCCTGGAGGCGGGCAAGGCGCGCCAGGTCTACTTCCTCAAGCGCTCCATGCGCCCGGGCTACTCCGGCGTGGACAACCTGCTCTTCTACCAGGACAACACCTACCTGGTCTTCGGCGACGCCAAGGACACCATCGAGGGCATGGCCAGCGCCCTGAAGGGGCGCGGGCACTGAGGCCGGTCTTAGACCCGGCGGTCGGGCTCGCCGCCCGTCGGAGATGCGAACCGGGTCCGCCGTCGGTCGTCGCCAAGCTGCTACCATTTGCGGCCGAGGGTCTGCATCCTTGGGGGGTGCCGGGTTCTCGGTTGGCAAAGGAGATGCCGCGCAGCAGATTGGCCGGGGCGGTCCCGACCGGCGCGAACGAGATCGCCCGGGGTGGGACTCGTGGCCCCTCTAGGGGGCCCGCCATCACGATAAGATCATCCAAGGCGCGTTCTGGCGCAGCCCAGGTCGCGACCTTCTGGAGGAGCGCACCACCATGTCTATCAGCGTCGCGTTCATCCCCGAGGAGGACCGGCTCGACCTGTCCTTCGACGGCAACCTGGACCTGACCAACGCCGAGGCAATTTGCGGTCTCTCTGCCAACATACCGGCGAGCCTTAGGACCTGCGTCCTGGACCTCACTCGGGTGGAGCGGGTGTTCGACTCCGGTGTCGCCCTTTTGCAGATGCTCTGCCGGGTGATCCGCCGCGTCGGTGCCACGGTGGTCGTCCTGGGCGATCACCCCGAGATCAAGCGGTGCATTTCCTTGGTCATGGCCAATGCCCTATACGTCTCGCCCCTGGACCAGGAGGCGCGGCCGCATCTGCGGGCGATCTGAGGTACAGCGGGCGTCCACTGCTCCGGGGGGCGCTGAGGCGAGCCCTGGCCGGAGCATGGGCGCCGACGTCGGCGAGCCCGTCCCGCCGGGGCCTTTGGAGGCCCCGGCGGCCGCCCATTCTTCCATGTGAGGGGTTAAGGCATCGAACCGCTCGGGGCGGACGGCGGTGTGCCTCTGCGTTTCGCCGTCGTCGCCGACATGGACCAACCGGCTCTGCCAGCGCTGAACGGCACCCTGGATCTCACGCCGAGCCTCGCCGCGCCAATTGCCTGGCCCGCGTCGGGCGGAACGCGAAGGCGGTTCCGCCATTTCGTTGGTTTGCATTGCGGCGGATCGCCCGCCGGGTATCCACCCTCCGAGCTGCATTGCCCGGCCCCGGCTGGGGCCGGCCGATGGCCTCGGGTATCATCCGCGCGCCTGCCCGCCTCCCGCCCTCTGGAGTACCTCATGAGACGCCTGTTGTTGTTCCTGCTGCTCTGCGGCATGACCCTGTCCGCCTTCGGTCGCGACGGGACCTATCCCCGCATCGGTCTGGTCCTGGGTGGTGGCGGGGCCCGCGGTGCCGCTCACGTGGGTGTCCTCAAGGTCCTGGAGGAGTTGCGCATCCCCATCTCGGCCATTGCTGGGACCAGCATGGGGGCCCTGGTGGGTGGCACCTACGCCAGTGGGGTCAGCCCGGCGGAGATGGAGCGACGCCTGACCGAGATGAACTGGGACGAGCTCTTCGTCGACGACCCGCCGCGGGAGGAATGGCCCATCCGGCGCAAGGAGCAGAGCCTGTTTCCGACCTTCGACTTCACCCTGGGCGTGCGCGACGGCAGCCTCAAGCTCCCCGGGGGCGCCATCGCCGGGCAGAAGGTGGAGCTCTTCTTCTCCACCCTGGTCGCCGGTGCCACCGGGACCCACGACTTCGACGACTTGCCCATCCCTTATCGCGCCGTGGCGACCGACCTGGAGGACGGGTCAATGAAGGTCTTCGACTCCGGCCCCTTGCCGGAGGTCATGCGGGCCAGCATGTCCGTCCCCGGCGTCTTCAGCCCGGTCGTCATCGACGAGCGCATCTACGTGGACGGCGGGCTGGTGCGCAATGTGCCGGTGGACGTCGCCCGGCGCATGGGCGTGGATCGGCTGATCGTCATCAATGTCGGCGGGGGTTTCCTCAAGCGCGACCAGCTTCAGTCGGTGATCGGGGTCATGGGCCAGATGGTGAACATCCTGACCCAGCAGAATGTCGACCGCTCCCTCAAGGAGATCCACCCGGGCAAGGACATCCTCATCGTGCCGGAGCTTGGGGACATGAGCTCCGGGGACTTCGCAGGGGCAGCCAAGGCGATCCGCATCGGGGAGGATGCGGCCCGGGCGGCCATCCCCAAGCTCAAGGGCCTGGGCCTCAGCCCCGAGGCCTACGCCGCCTGGCGGACCGGACGGCCCGCGCCGTCGCCAGAGACTCCAGCCATCGACGAGGTCAAAGTGGTCGGCCCGACCTACGTGAATCCTGGCCTCTTCGAGCCGCTGATCAAGGCCCAGGAGGGCAAGCCCCTGGACCGCGGGGCCCTGGACGCCGAGGTCCAGCGCCTCTATGGCCGCGGCGATTTCCAGAACATCACCTACCACCTGGATCGCTCGGGGGGGAAGAATCGCCTGGTGGTCAACGCCGATGAGAAGCCTTGGGGGCCGGGTTACCTGAGCTTCGGGCTCGGCTTCGTCTCGGACTACAAGGGCGACCACCTGTTCGGCCTGGTGGGTAGCTACCGGCGGACCTGGCTCAACTCCCTGGGGGCCGAGTGGTACACCAGCGCCCAGATCGGCAACCTGGGGGCCCTGTACACGGAGTTTTACCAGCCATTTTCCCTGGACAGGTCCACCTTTGTCGCGCCCAGCCTGGAGATCTCGGCGCGCCCCATCAGCGTCTTCGTCCAAGGCGATCGCGTCGCCCGCTATGCCCAGAGCCGCAACACTCTGGCCGTGGACTTTGGTGGGACCCTGTTCGACGGGAACGCGGAGTTGCGCGTCGGGGCCATGCTGAGCCAGGCGACCTTCGAGCTGGACACCGGGGACCCGAGGCTGCCGGAGGGCAGCGACAACCTGACTGGGCTGCGTGCCAGTCTGGTCTACGATACGTTGGATAGTGCCTATGTCCCGCGGGAGGGGACCCGCATGGCCCTGGACCTGACCGCACCCCAGCCGGCCATGGGTGCGGACCTGAGCTTCAATCGCCTGGGTGCGCGCTGGGCCAGCGCCTTCAGCTTCGGCGCCGACACCCTGGTCGGCGAGGTGGAGCTGGGCTCGGCCCTGGGGGGCGAGATGCCCTACTACGAGCAGTTCGCCCTGGGCGGCTTCCGCCACCTCTCGGGCTACGCCATCGATGAGCTGCGCGGCAACGAGCTTGCCTTTGGCTCCGTCACCTACTACCGGCGCCTGGCGACCCTGCCGCCGCCCCTGGGCCGCGGGCTCTATGCGGGGGCCTCCCTGGAGGCCGGGGCCTTGGAGGATACCCTGTCCCAGCTCACCGAGTCCGGGGTGCGCTTCGGTAGCAGCGTCTTCCTGGGGGCCGACACCTGGCTGGGGCCCGCCTACCTGGGCCTTGGGTTCAACGGCGATGGGGACGGGGCTGTCTACATCCAGCTCGGGCGGCCCTAGGGGAATGGCGGATCGCCCTATCCGGTGTCCGCCCTACAAGCTCCGCGGAGGGAGCCACGCCTCAGGCGGCGCAGCCACTCAAGCGCAACACGCCTCGGTCCGTGCTTGAGGGCTTCCGCGCCGGTTTCGCTCGATCAAACGCGGCAGCATAATTGTCCCGCATCAAGCCGATTTCTCGCATCCGTCTCTCGGGAGCAAACCAAGTCTTCGACAAGCAGCAGCTCGAAGCCCGAATCACCGCCAACCCTCAGCAGTGTGGGGGTCGGCCAGGTATCCGGGGCATGCGCATCCGGGTCGCAGACATCCTCGAGATGCTCGCCGAGGATGTCACTGCCGCCGAAATCCTGGCTGATTTTCCTGACCTGGAGTCGGAGGATATCCAGGCTTGCCTGGAGGTTCAATGAGCGCCAAGGTAGAAATTACGGACTGACGCTACCGTGGACGCTCGCGGGCTAAGCCCGCTGGGCTCAACCGCCGGATGCGGAAAACCGCATGTCCGGTGGTGTGGGAGGGCCCACGGGCGCAATCCCGTCGGCCCGACCCGATCGGGGATAAGCTGGGGGTATGCCGAACTAT
>Ga0114939_10002984_pt1 | contig 12070 bp, 9 predicted proteins | sample AshMeaCrysSpring_FD_87196 | JGI IMG/M metagenome (GOLD analysis project Ga0114939, IMG submission 87196) | Groundwater microbial communities from Big Spring, Nevada to study Microbial Dark Matter (Phase II) - Ash Meadows Crystal Spring | ecosystem: Environmental > Aquatic > Deep subsurface >... | reverse complement strand
CGCGGCCGCGGCGGCGGAGCGGACGGAACCGCGCCAGCCCTGCGCGGCCCGGAACCCGCTTCGCGCCGCGTTCTTCGGCGACCTGCACGTCCACACGGCACTGTCGTTCGACGCCTGGGGTCAGGGAACGCCGACCCGGCCGCGCGACGCCTATCGCTTCGCGATGGGTGAGCCGATCGGCCTTCCCCCGGCGTCGACGGTCCGCCTCCGCCGGCCGCTCGACTTCGCCGCCGTCACCGATCACAGCGACCTCCGGGGCGAGGTCCCGCTGTGCGACGGCCAGGGCGCCCCGGCGTCGGGGTCGCTCGTCTGCACGATCATGCGACGCCGGCCGCGTCTGGGCTACATCCTGGTGAACGGCTCCGTCTACAGCGCGACGTCCCCGCGCCGCTTCTCGTTCTGCGGAGCCGATGGCGCACGCTGCCGCGATGCCGCCCAGGGGCCGTGGCGGGAGGTCCAGGACGCGGCGGAGGAGTTCTACGATCGGTCGGCGTCCTGCCGCTTCACGACCTTCGTCGGCTACGAGTGGACCAGCATGCCCGGCGGCGCGAACCTGCACCGCAACGTCATCTTCCGCAACGCGACCGTGCAGGAGCGGCCGACGACCTACATCGAGACGCCGACCCCGCGGGGCCTCTGGGCGGCGCTCCGGTCGTCCTGCACGGAGCGCGGCAACGGCTGCGAGGCGATCGCCATCCCGCACAACTCGAACGTCTCCAACGGCCTCATGTTCCAGCCGGCCGATCCGGCCGACGCCCCGGTGCGCGCGGAGCTCGAACGGCTGGTGGAGGTCACGCAGCACAAGGGCGACTCGGAATGCGGACCGCTCTCGAGCGACGAGGAGTGCCGGTTCGAGAAGCTGCCGTACGCGATGCTGGCCGACCGCGCGCAGCCGTCGAAGTGGCGGCCTGGGCCGCCGGGCAACTTCGTGCGCGATGGCCTGGGGCTCGGCCTGGTCGAACGCCGGCGCCTGGGCGTCAACCCGATGCAGCTCGGTCTGATCGGCTCGACGGATACGCACTTCTCGACCGCCGGGCGTGGCGAGGAGGACGAGCACCTGGGGCACGGCGCCGGGACCCTGTTCGCGGCCCACGGCATCCCGCCCGTGCCGGATCAGCCGGAGAACAATCCCGGCGGGCTCGCCGTCGTCTGGGCGGAGGAGAACTCCCGCGACGCGCTCTTCGAGGCGATGCGGCGGCGCGAGGTGTACGCCACCAGCGGCCCGCGCCTGGTGGTGCGCGTGTTCGGCGGCTGGGACCTGCCCGCCGATCTCTGCGACCGCGACGACTTCATCGTCGCCGGCTACGCCCGTGGGGTGCCGATGGGCGGCGAGCTGCCCGCCGCGCCCGCCGGCGGCGCGCTCGCGCTCGCCATCTCGGCGCTGCGCGACCCCGGCGTGCCCGGCCGGCCGGGGGCGCAACTCGAGCGACTCCAGGTGGTGAAGCTGTGGGAGGAGGATGGCCGGGCGCAGGAGCGGGTGTTCGACGTGGCCGGGGCGGCCATTCCCGCGCAGCACGCCGTCGATGCGACGACGTGCGCGGTGCGCCCCGCCGGCCGCGACGGCCTGTGCGCCGTCTGGCGCGACCCGGCGTTCGACGCCGCGCGGAACGCCGCCTACTACGTGCGCGTGCTCGCGCAGCCGACCCGCCGGTGGAGCGCCTGGGCCTGTCTGCGCAACCGGGTCGACTGCGCCCGGCCGGAGACGGCGACCGGCTCCCTCGCCGCCTGCTGCGATCCCGCGGTGCCGCGGACCATCCGCGAACGCGGCTGGACCTCGCCCATCTGGTACGTGCCGTGAGCGGGGCGCCTGTTCCCGGAGGCCGCGATTGACGCCCAACGCCCGATGCGCGACAACCCGGGTCCGGAGGCCATGCCGTGAAGCCAGAGGACTGCATTCTCTTCAGCGGCGCCGCGCAGGGCGCCGAAGCCGCCTTCGGGGAAGCCGCGGAGCGCTACGGCATCGACGAGGTGAACTTCACCTTCGAGGGACACGCCGACGCGCGCACGCGCGGCATCCGGGTGCTGAACCACGAGGAGCTGCAGCACGGCGACGTCAGCCTGTCGTACGTCAGCAAGCTCATGCACCGGCGCTACCCGGACACGCCGCTCTTCCGCAAGGTCCTGCAGAGCATCTGGCATCAGGTGAACAACGGCCAGGACATCTTCCTGGTGGGCAAGATCCAGCCCGACGGCACCGTGGTGGGCGGCACCGGGGTGAGCGCCGAGTACGCCAAGTTCTTCAACAAGCGGCTGCACGTCTTCGACCAGGAGCAGGACGGCTGGTTCCAGTGGACCGGCGACGCGTGGGTGGCGGTGAAGGACCCCGTCATCTCGCACCCGCACTTCACCGGCACCGGCACCCGCTTCCTGCGCGACAACGGCCGCGCCGCCATCGGGGGGCTGTTCACCCGCACGTTCGGCGCCCCGAAGGGCTGACCCGGCCGGGCGCCGTGCGCCGGCGGCCTGCTCCGCTTCCGGTCTCTCAGCCGGATTCCTGGCGCTCCTTCCTCGAGGCGACCCCCAGGACCTCTCCTGCCTCGGCTACGCGCACTTCGCCGAACCCGGTGCCCGCACCCGAAACCCAGCGTAGCTCCTCGGCCGAACAAGAACATACCCAGGCTGAACGTTCACTGTCCTCCGCCTCGAGTCGTACGATCTCCGGCCAGGGCACCATGCAATGCGGGATGGGATTGAAGCCGAGAACGTGCAGGATGCTGAAGCCATTCGGTGACAACAACCGTTTGCGCCAGTCGCACTGGCCCGCGAAACATCCGCCACTGTTCGGAGACGCCAGGAACGTCGTGAACGCTGTACCGTCCGCAGCCGTGCCGCCCGCGCCGCCTGCGGACCAGCTGTAGACGTTGTCCTTGTCATGAACCGTCGCGTCGTCGGTCTTTTCTCCCACTGGAGGGTGATCGATCGATTCGTCACCGTACCGTCGCCGTTGTCCGCGAAGCGTGCGCTGTCGCAGCTGGTGCTCGGGTATTTCCCCCGGAGCCTCGGCCAGGTGGCGACATACTTCCTCACACACTTTCCTCCCGTCGCGAAGTAGTTGTTGTCCGACTGCAACCCCAACAGGACGAACCTGGCGTGCGTCTTCTGCGCGCACGCCGCATACTGTGCGCTGGCCTCCTTGCAACAGGCTCGAGCATGTCGCGCCAGACTTCGCTCGGTGCCGGGGAGACCGGCGCCTTGCGGCCGAAGCCGGCGTTCGTGCCGGGTGACGATCAACGATCACGCGGCGCGTGACTTGCGTCCCAGGACGATCGCCACGATCGGTCGGGAAACTGCACCGGAGCGGGTTTTCGCTCTTCGCCGCTACCATCCGTCTGCAGGAGCGTGTACCGGCCCGCCGTCCGTCCGTAAGCGGGACTTGCCAGGTCTCGCTGCCGCGGGCGGCGATCCAGGGAACGACGGCGTCCTCGTAGATCACCTCGCCGATCAGCCGATGATACGCGGCGTTCGGGTGTAAATCCCGGGAATTCGGGATGAGCTTGTCGAACGGAAGGTGCTGCGGCGCCAGCAGCTCGTCCATGCGCGGAGTGAAATCCACACCGAGGAAACCGGATGCGCTCGCAAAGGGTAGAGCCTTCCTGTCCAACTTCTCTGCAGCGTGCGGAGATCTTTGCCGCGTCAGGCGGCGGTCTTGAGGAAGGCCGTCGGAAAGTCCTCTTCGCGGAGGCGGATGGCGGCGCTCAGGACGGTATGGCCGAGCTGCGTGATCCGCCAGCGGCGCGAGCGGGGAATCTTCGCAACCAGGCCGCGCAGGTGGAGGCGTTTGACGAGGCGGGACACCTGCGCGCTGCGCCGGCGATCGGTGGTGGTGGGTCCGAACAGCCGGGTGCGCACCTCGCGGTTCCGGAAGCCCTGGAGCGTGTGCTCGCCTCGGAGCACGGCGGCGAACAGGGCGAGGTCCGGGACGGTCGCGGGGTTGAAGGCGCGCGAGGAGCGACCGTGGTGATCGCGCACCGGCTGCACCAGGCGCTCGAGCGCCCGGTGGGCGGGGGCGGGATCGTCGACGACGGCGAGCGCATCGAGATAGCGGTGATTGGCCGCCGCGGACACGGCGGCGTAGCGGGGCAGGAACGCGACGCCCTTCGGCAACGGGTGCCACCCGAGAGTCCGCCGCCCGCGGCGCCCGGCGCGGCGACGGACTTTGAATTCGTAGGGATCGTTGATGACGGTCTCGACCCGGAGCACGCAGCCGTGCTTGTCGTACATCTTGATCCAGTTCCCCTTCATCCAGTGCTTGACGCGCGCGCCCGGCCAGCGGCGCTTCCAGTCGTTCATGATCTCCCCGGCGAAGCCGCCATGGAGCTTGCGCCCCAGGAAGGTCAGCACGTCCTCGGCGCGCAGGCAGAGCGTGGCGTGTCGGAGGAGGCGGGCGTAGAGCTCACGCAGCGCAGGGCGACTGGTGAACAGGATGTCGGTTGCGTACTCGGCCTGGTGCGTGGCCCAGTAGTAGCGATAGCCCTTGAGCTCGTCGCGCAGGAGCGGGTTCACGCGGTGGGCGAAGCGGTCGAGCACGGCGGGCCAGTCGAGGGACGCGAAGCGATCGGCCAGGCGCTGCACGCGTCCGGGGTTCTCGAGCCAGAGGAAGGCATTCTCGAGGCGGCGGTATCGTAGGCCGCGCTTGTCCATCTGGCGGGCGAGCCACTCGTGGCCGTTGACGTAGACCTGCATCGTGAAGGGGAACCAGGTCTGCACGCGCGCGTGGCAGAAGCCGAACTCGCGGTCGACGAAGTAGAAGTACAGGAACAGACACTTGCGCCACGCTGGCCGACTCGTCGGACGACCGTGTCCGTAGGCGAGGCGGAAGCTGCGGCAGGGCTCGATCGTCGCGAAGACACACACGAGGCCCTCCGTGATGCCGTCGCGGGCAGCGATGGCCCGGGCCCGCTGATCCTTGCGCACCGGCGACTCGAAGTACTCGTAGGGCCGCCCCGTCTTCTCCGCCACCGCGTGGGCATGCACCTTGAGGCGCTCGGCCTGCTTCAGGACGAAGCCCTTCAGGTCCTTGAACAGGATGCCGCGGCGGCTGAGGAACTCCTCCATCGCGTGCGGGTAGCCGAGCGGCAGGTGTCCTTTGAACAGGAGTCGATCGAAGCACGACAGCGTTCCGGTCGTCGCAGCCACGTGCTTCGCGAGAAACCTCCGCATGGCGCCCTCCGTCTCGTCGGGGTGACGAGCGGCGAGCATGCGACACGCGCGACGCGCTGCCAAGTCGTGTCCCCCGCGCGGCCTCACGGCGGTGGCGGGGTGGACTTGGTTGCGGCCGTGAGGCCGCGCTATGAGCGACAAAGGGGCTGTTCGGCGGTTCGCGAAGGTTAACCGAGCACCCCTTTATCGGACGTTCGCCGGTGTTTCGCCTGTTCCGCCTGTTCCGGAACAACGCAGCGCACGAATCGGCCACCCGCGGCTCTCGAACCCGGGGCCGATCTGGCGGGATTGATCGACGCAGTCGCGCTCGACGCCCTTCGCCGCTCTCGGGGGCGCGGTTCGCGCGACGGCGAGCACACGATTGTTTCCGTGAAGCCGCGCCGTCTGCTCGCTCGCCTTCGCCAAGGGCTACCGCTCACGTTTGCGAACTTGACACTGACGTTCGCGTGAACGCGAAGGGCGCAGCTGATGGTCCAGCGAGTCGTCAGGGCCCGCACACTCTTGCCGACGGCACGCCACTTGCTACCGCGCTTTGAGGGAAAGGCCGAGCAGCTCATGGCAGAACTTCTGGGGGTGGCTCCTGATTGCGTGGAGACGCCAAGCTGAGCGATTGGTCCGATAGGAGGACGACAACGGCATCTCAGCGACGCTGCTCACACTCGGTGAGATCGAGAACGGTTCCACGAAAAAAGCGGTGGGGGTCAACTACGACTTCTTGCCCGACAAGAAACACAGCTTGCTGTGCCGCATCGAGTTGACTACCTGAGCTTCTGCCTCGAGAGCGGCCGCGACGAATCCATTACCGAGGAGGATGCCGGCATGTTCAAACTGACTAAGGGCCTAGGGGCGCGGACCGGAGGGCTGGGTGTGGGTCGAGCCATGTGGGCGATCGCGATGGGTTCGCTTGTGATCGCACCCCAGGCGGTTGTCGCGATGTGTCCTATTATCTCATTCTATATAACCGACGCAAACGATCTGGTACAGATCAAGGGGAAGATCTACGACAACGCGGGAAACGAGACCAAGGTGAGCTGCACTCCCGACAACGCCGATGGTCGCTACCGTGCGTACACCGGCGGCACTTCATCGCCACCAGCCCGGGCTTTCGAGCAAATTCCCTGGGACTGTCCAGGCCTCGATTGGGAACTCGACGCTCCCACTGGTGCCAATGGCGCAGATGTGCAGATCGTCAAGAACGGCGCGCAAACCAACGCATGCGCCTTCGTGGGCGCCCGGGACTCGTTCACCTATCCGTACGGCTGGTACATCAGCTCCGTGCTCAAATTCGACCCGGTGACCGGCTTCAAGTCCGAGAAAGGCACGCTGATATACAACCTGACCTCAGGTTCGTTCATAGGGAAGTTCAAGGTGGTTGCGCGACCCTGAGGGCGTCGAGGGGTCGCCGAGGCCCCCAGGAGGGAGAGCATTCCTGGGGAGCAATGCCGGTTGCTTACCGCGCAAGAGACAGTGGTTTTGCTGTTCTCCCCGGCAGTCCTTCATCGGCCAGCTCAGAATCGGTGACGGTGGAATCGTAGATGCTCAAGGGACGACGCGAACATCCAAATGTCCTGGTGTGAGTAGGCGGGTGATGTCGCAGCAGTGCGGTGTCCCATGGGGCCGAAGACGTCCGGACAGGTCGGGGAGGATGACCAAACGCAATGCCGAATCCGAAGTGCAGGCGAGCGAACGGTCGCGTGCGCGGGTAGGCTGGTTGCTCGCGCCAGCTTCTGCATGGCTGGCTAAGCTCTTCTGGACGGCGTGGGAGAGGCCACTGTCGCTTGTCACATTCCTCGTGCTGGCTCTTTTGCTGTGCCGAGCCTGCGACAGCCGCAAGTCTGTGCGCTTGCTCACGCTGAAGGAGGGAGAGGACGCCCAGATGGCACTCCGGCTTGCGCGCGAATTTCACAACGTCGCGGCCGGTGCCCAGTTTGGCACCAACCTCGACGCGATGCTTCAGCAAGCGTCAGAGAGCCCTACCCCTGGAGTCAGGATTCCTGGAACCGACCTCACGGCGGACAACCTTTTGAAGCTCCTACAGGTTGGACCACTCCGTCAGACGGAGATTCGTTCGACCCTCGTCGTGACGGGTGACGGCAATGATCGAACCTATCGAATGCTCTTCCGAGTTGAAGGTCCGGGCCTGCTACTCCGTTCCATTGAGGCAGATGCTAAACAGACGGAGCAGGGCGCGCTTATCGCCGGAGCGGAGGCTCTCTTCGAGGTCCTCAAGCCGACCGCGGCTGCGTTCTACTTCTTTCATCCAAAGCGTGACCCCGAGCGCAGCGTCAAATTGGCCCGGGATATACTTCGTGGTCCGAACGTTCGTGACAGCGAAAGGGCATACGCGTACCACGTCTGGGGGCTCGTCCTTCGTGATTGGGGCGACTACAGCGCGGCACTCAACCGATTGCAGGCCGCAATCGAGACCCAAGAGCAGATCACCAAGGATGAATGCGACCCAAGGGCATCCGAAAACGTGTCCCCTGAACGGAAATACCTGGCACGCCTCCTCGTTGAGAAGGGCTACGTCCACAGCCTCGACGGGAACGACGAGGCGGCCGCGCAGGTGTTCGAGCGCGCCCACGCATGCGATCCATCTTGGCCCGTGCCGATGAATGAAGCTGCTGCCGTGCTCCAAGCGATGGGGAACCGAGGCCGGGAGGTATCCGACCTGTACGAGAATGCTAAGGCTCTCGACCCTGACTCCTATGAGTCTTGGCAGGGCCTTGGTCAGATACTTCGGGAGCAGGGCGACTACGCGGGTGCGATAGAGGCGTTCTCGAAGGCGCGTAGCCTGGCACGGTCGAGGGAAGCCCTGGCAGCGCTGCAGGATGCTGTTGCAGCGCTCGGTGACACGCTCCGGCGCGGTGATCTTTCGCGCGAGCGCAGCGAACTGGTGTGCCAGGAGTGAGCGCAAGGCTCCGTCGAGGATGCCGGCAGCCCCGGCGAAACCGAGAGACAGAGCCGCGTGAGTCGAAAACTTGGTAAGCGAGTCGCCTTGGAACGGCACGGCAGCCGCACCGCGATCACCCGTGTCGGATCTGGCGGGTACATCGTCGAGGCCGCGAACGCCTCTTCCTTCCGGAGGCCTTCACGCGAAGAGGGCGCTCTATAGCGCCTATCTTTGTGCGCCGCCGGGGCGGGGTCGAGGGTACACGCACAGCAGGCGCCCCTGCCCGGCCGGCGCCAGGACGCGGCCGAAGTGCGCATACGCCCGCGGCGTCGCCACACGGCCCTTCGGCGTGCGCGCGAGAAACCCTTCCTGGATCAAGTAGGGTTCGTAGACGTCCTCGATGGTGTTGCAGATTCCGACGGAAGCCGAACGAGCGTGCCGATTGAAGCCGAACACCGATTCCGACGGAAGCCGAACACCCGTTCCGAGCGAAGCCGAACACTGATTCCGAGCGAAGCCGAACACCCAGCGGGCTGAGCGCCGCCGGGTCCGGCCGGTGCCTCGCGACGCAGGACAGGGGCCGGTACGCCCCTCCGCATCCCACACCGGGAGGAGGAGGGGTGATGCCGGCGGTACGAGTGTCCATGCGCAAGACGCGAGAGATTCTGAGACTTCGGTGGGGATTGCAGCGGTCGCTCCGCGACACCGCGGCGAGCTGTGGGATCGGCGCGACGACGGTGCACGACGTCCTCGCCCGGGCACGGGCGGCGGGCTTGGCCTGGCCGTTGCCCGACGACCTCGACGACGCGGCCTTGGAGGCGCGCCTGTATCCGCCGCCCCAGGGGCGGGACGGGCGGCCGCTCCCCGACTTCGCCGCGCTCTATCGCGAGCTCCAGCGGCGCGGGGTCACGCTGGAGCTCCTCTGGCAGGAGTATCGCGCGGCCCATCCCGAGTGCGGCTACGGCTACTCGCGCTTCTGCGATCTCTACCGCGCGTGGCGCGGTCAGCTCGACCTCGTCATGCGCCAGGAGCACCGGGCGGGCGAGAAGCTCTTTATCGACTACGCCGGCGTCGGCATCGACATCATCGACGCGGAGACGGGGGCGGTCACCGTGGCGCCGGTCTTCGTCGCCGCGCTCGGGGCCTCGAGCTTCACCTACGCCGAGGCCTGCGAGGGTCAAGACCTCGGCTCGTGGATCGCCGCCCACATCCACACCTTCGAGTACATCGAGGGCGTCCCGGCCATCCTGGTGCCCGACAATCTCAAGGCGGGCGTCACCACGCCCGACCGCTACGAGCCCGAGCTCAATCCGACCTACCGCGAGCTCGCCGCGTACTACGGGGCAACGATCATCCCGGCCCGCGTGCGGCGCCCGCGCGACAAGGCCAAGGTCGAAAATGCCGTCCAGCAAGTCGAGCGCTGGGTGCTCGCCCCGCTCCGCCATCAGCGCTTTTTCAGCCGGGGCGAAGCCAACCAGGCGATCCGCGGGCGGCTCGACTGGCTCAACGACCGGCCGCTCACCAAACTCGACGGCACTCGCCGATCGCTCTGGCGCGAGCTCGATCGGCCCGCCCTGCAGCCGCTCCCCGGCCGGCGCTTCGAGATCCCCACGTGGAAGACGCATGTCGGGATCAACATCGACTACCACTTCGAGTTCGACCGGCACTACTACAGTGTCCCCTACCAGCTCGTCGGCCAGCGCGTGGACGTGCGCGCCACGCCGACCGTGGTGGAGATCTTCCGGCACAGCCGCCGGATTGCGTCGCATCCCCGCAGCTATGTCACGGGCGGCTTCACGACCGACCCGGCTCATCGGCCCGACAGCCACCGCCGCTACGCGGAGTGGACGCCCTCGCGGCTCCTGCGGTGGGCCGAGACGATTGGCCCCGCGACCGCCGCGGTCGTCCGCCTGATCCTCGAGCGCCGCCCCCATCCCGAGCAAGGCTTCCGCTCCTGCCTCGGGCTGCTCAGCCTCGCGCGGCGCCACGACCCCGCGCGCGTCGAACAGGCCTGTCAGCGGGCGCGGGCCGTGGGCGCCACCAGCTATCGCAGTGTGAAGTCGATTCTCGCCCATGGCCTCGACCGCCAGCCGTTGCCTGCACCGCCGACGGCGCCCGCGCTGCTCCACGAACACATCCGCGGGGCCGCCTACTACGACGCCCCCGCCGAACAAGAAGGAGATGTCCATGACGACTGAGGAGACGTTTCGAAAACTCAGTGAGCTCCGCCTCTACGGCTTCGCCCGTGCCCTCGAGGAGCAGCTCGCGCAGCCGCAGAGTTACTCTGCCCTCGGGCTCGAGGAGCGCATCGGGCTACTGGTCGATCGCGAGTGGACCGAGCGCGAAGCGCGGCGGCTCACCCGCCGCCTCCAACTCGCCAAGCTCCGCGACCGCCAGGCGTGCGTCGAGGACATCGACTTCCGCCATCCCCGCGGCCTCGACCGCGCGCTCCTCCAGCGCCTCGCCACCGGGGACTGGATCGCGAAGGCGCAGAACGTCCTCGTGATCGGCCCGACCGGCTGCGGCAAGACGTATGTCGCCTGTGCCCTCGGCCACAAAGCGTGCCGCGACGGCTACGCCGTCCTCTATCGCCGCGTGCCGCGCCTCGCGCACGAACTCCACGTCGCCCGCGGCGACGGCTCGCTCCCGCGGCTCCTCACGCGCTGGGCGAAGATCGACGTCCTCATCCTCGACGACTGGGGCCTCACCCCGCTCGGCGCTCAGGAACGACACGATCTCCTCGAAGTCCTCGAGGATCGCTGCGGGGAACGCGCCACCATCATCGCCGGGCAGCTCCCCGTGAAGAATTGGCACACCTACATCGGCGATCCCGCCGTGGCCGACGCCGCCCTCGATCGCGTCGTCCACAGCGCACACCAGATCGTCCTGAAAGGAGAATCCATGCGGAAGAAGCGCTCGACCTTGACGAACCAACCGGACTCCGCCACGTAGAGCCGTCCTCGTCACGAGACGCCGGTCGGGTGTTCGCCTTCCCGCGGACGACGTGCTCGGCTTCGCTCGGACTGGGTGTTCGCCATCGCTCGGACCAGCCGTTCGGCTTCGTCGGAATGTGCATCCGCATCCGATTCCTGGTGACCGGCGAGTTCCCCGGCGACGGGAAGGCGAAGCCGGTCGCCTTCCCGGACCCCGCGACCAGCGCCGACGACATGGACGGCCTGCGGGTGCTCCGCCTGCCGCGGCTGATCGAGCTGAAGCTCGCGTCGGGCTTGAGCGCGCCGCACCGGCTGCGCGATCTCGCCGACGTCCAGGAGATCATCAAGGTGCGCGGGCTCGATGGGGCATTCGCGGACCAGCTCGATCCCAGCGTCCGCGCCCGCTACCTGGAGCTGCAGCAGGCCGTCGCGGCGGCGGGGGGGGGCGGGGTAGGGCGGCCCCTGGTCGCCGGCCGACGAGCCGTGCCCGTGCTCGACGGAAGCCGCGTGCCGACGTGATCCATCTTTCGCCGTCATCGGTCCGGCCTCATGAGCGATTGACATCAGACTCATGAGTCACTAGCTCATGTCTCATGAGTAAGCCCGTGCAGGTCTACCTGGACGACGACGACCTCGCGCGGCTGGAGCGCTGTTCGCGGGAACGCGGCTGGACGAAGTCCCAGGTCGTCCGCGCCGCGTTGCGCGCCCTCACCAGGACTCCCGAGCGCGACCCGCTGCTGGCGGCCAGCGGCATGATCGACGGTCTGCCCGCCGATGCCAGCGAACGCTTCGACGACTACCTGAACCAGACCTATGTCGCGGAACGTCCCCCTCCGTATGGGGCGCGGCGCCGGCGAGCGAAGCCTGTTCGTCGATAGCGGCGCCTGGATCGCGCTCCGGAGCCGGCGCGACCAGCACCATGTGCAGGCCGACCGGCTGTTTCGCCTTGCGCTGCGGCGCCGGATCCTTCTCGTCACCACCAATCTCGTGATCGCCGAGGCCCATCGCCTGACCCTCTTCCGGGTGGGCGTCGCCCCGGCCCTGCGCGCGCTCGACCGGATCGATGCCAGCACGGGCGTCACGG
>Ga0114939_10002983_pt1 | contig 12072 bp, 9 predicted proteins | sample AshMeaCrysSpring_FD_87196 | JGI IMG/M metagenome (GOLD analysis project Ga0114939, IMG submission 87196) | Groundwater microbial communities from Big Spring, Nevada to study Microbial Dark Matter (Phase II) - Ash Meadows Crystal Spring | ecosystem: Environmental > Aquatic > Deep subsurface >... | reverse complement strand
GTCGGACAATGCGGAAACTGGGACAGACCAAGACGATCTTGCTCAGCACCCACATCTTGCAGGAAGTCGAGGCAATGGCTTCCCGCGTGATTTTGATCAACGAAGGTCGCAAGGTCTATGACGGACCGGTGGAAGGTCTTCGCGAACGCAGTCCCGATCTGGATGATGCGTTCTATCGATTGACACGAAGTGAAGCCGCAGCGGCGAGTTGACACCGCTTGGGCGCCCGCCCGTCACGCGGTTTGAGGACATTTCAATTGGAAAGCGGTGTTACCGCCGAGATTTGCCGAACCATCGATCGTCGATTTCGATTCTCGGCAAAACGCGCACCGCACTGTAGTTTGTCCACCACGCTCACGAAGTCTGGCGTTTGACATGAACGGAATGGTTTTAGCCCTGGTTCGCCTGCTCCTGATCGACCTTGCGTTTGTCCTGGTCCTGACAGGGTTGATTGCCGTGCTGGCCTACAGCCGCCCGGCCGCCTACGCGGTCCTGCGACGCAACTTCGTAGGCTACTTCAGCAACCCGACGGGTTATGTCTTTCTTTGCATCTTCGTCTTGCTTTCCTGCGTCGCCGCGTTTTGGCCCTATGACTTTTTCAACTCGAATCTGGCCACTCTAGACCAGCTCAGCCGATTCATGCCGCTGATTCTGCTGGTCTTCATTCCCGCCATCACGATGAGCATCTGGGCGGACGAGCGTCGACAAGGGACCGACGAACTGCTGCTGACGCTTCCGGCCGATGACTTCGATATCGTGATCGGCAAGTTTCTCTCGGCGGCCGCCATCTTCACGGGTTCATTGCTGTTCAGCCAATTGGCGACCTTCCTGACGCTGGCCATTCTCAGCCGCGGCGAGCTCGACGTGGGGCTGTTCGCCACGACCTTCTTCGGGTACTGGCTGATGGGGATCACGATGATCGCCGTGGGCATGGTCGCCTCGTTCCTTTCGGCGAACCTCACCGTCGCATTCCTGTTGGGAGCCTTGTTCAACGCTCCGCTGGCGTTTGCATCGCTGGCCGATGTGATCCTGCCTGATTCGGGTTGGGCGGAAATCGTCCGTTCCGCGGGTCTGGCAAGGCATTTTGATGATCTCGGACGCGGAGTGATCAGCCTCGCTTCGATCGCCTACTTCCTGTTGGTCACGTCGCTTGGCCTGTATTGCTGCATGGTCCTGATCGGCCGCCGCCATTGGACCGGCGGTAAAGACGGAAACACGATGGCCTGGCATTACCTGGCCCGTCTGTTGGCTTTGATTGTCCTGGCTTCGGGACTGATGGTATTGCTGCGGACCCGCGACCCGCTTCGACAGGACATGACCGAAGGACAAGTCAGCTCGCTGTCCCCAACGACCAAGCAGCTGATTCGGGATTTGAATCCCGAGCGCCCGATCGTGATCGACGCCTACATCTCGGACAACATCCCCGAGCAGTACAGTCGAACCCGCTACGAGCTGATCAACTTGCTGAAGGAATTTAGCTCGGAAGCGGCCCGTAAAGGCAAGGTCATCGACGTCCGTTTGCACGACGGAATCGAGCTGTTCAGCGATCAGGCGAAAGAGGCGGAAGATCGCTTCGGAATCCAGCCTGCCACCCGCCCCGTACGGGAGCGTGGAACGTACCGCAACGAGGAAGTGTTGTTCGGCGCCGCGATCCGCAGTGGATTGAACAAAGTCATCATTCCGTTCTTCGAGTATGGCATCCCGGTCGAGTACGAACTGGTTCGCTCCATTAACACGGTGGCCCAACCTCAGCGGAAAAAACTGGGGGTTGTTCGGACAGACGCCCAGTTGATGGGCGGCTTTACCTTTGCAGGCATGAGTCCCCAGCAAATCCCGAAAAATCCGTTGATCACGGAACTGGAGAAGCAATACGAAGTTCAAGAAGTCGATCTGTCGGGCCCTGTTGCACCTGGCCAGTTCGACGTGCTGCTCGCGGTGCAACCATCCTCTTTGAGCCCGGAGCAGATGTCCCATTTCGTCGAGTCGGTTCGCGGGGGAGTCCCCACGGCGATCTTCGAAGATCCGTTCCCGTTCGGCATGTCGGCCCCCGGCACTGGGGAGCCCAAACAGTCGCCCGGCGGCATGTTCGGCGGCGGCGCTCCGCAGCCCAAGGGTGACATTCGGCAGCTGTGGGATTTGTTGGAACTGGATATCCCCGGGCGACCGGCCATGACCGGGGGAATCAACCCCGACTTGGTGTGGCAGGCCTACAACCCATATCCCAAGTTGCGGGCGATGGGCACGAACGACCTCTGGCTGTTCCTTCGCGAAGAAACTGCCGGCGAACACGAGAAACTGTCGGAAGAAAGTCTCGTCACCAGCGGGTTGAGTGAAGTCCTGATGCTGTACAGCGGGGCGGTCTTGCCCAAACAGCAGGCCAAGCTCAAGCACACACCCCTGCTGCAGACGGGCGTAATGGCTGGGCTGATCTCGAATGACGACGTCCAGGCCAACAGTCGCGACCCGAACGCCTTGCAAAGAGCCCAAGGCAAGCCGATCGGTCCACAGACCGTCGCGATGGCGATCGAGGGCGAACCTGCACCCGCACTCGCGGCGACCGCTGAAGGTCAACCGGCTGGCGAAGCAGGCGGAAAGATTCAGGCGATCTACATCGCGGATTCCGATCTGATGATGCCAGTATTCATGCAGATCCGATCGCAGCCCAACCAGTTTGAAGAGATCGACTTCCGTTTCGAAAACATCACGTTCCTGCTGAATGTGATCGATAGCCTGGCGGGTGAACTGGATTACATCGAAGTTCGCAAACACCAGCCCATTTTCCCCACGCTGAAGCTGATCGAAGAAGTGGAAGCTGTCGCCCGAGAAGAAGAGGACCTGGAACGCGAGAAGTTCAACCGAGACTACGACGAAGCGATCCGCACGTTTGATGAGGATCGGACGAAGGAAGTTCGGAAGGTCCAAGAGGCACTGGAAGAACTTCAGAAGAAGGGCGGCAAAAATTCTCAGGATTTCGCCTTGCTGCAACAGAAGCAGACCGAGCTTCTGCTGAAGGAAAAGCAACTCGACCGTCAGCGGGAAGTTCGATCGGCAAAGCTCGCCCGAGACCGTGACCGCGAAATCAACCGCATTCGTACCGCGACGGAACGGAAAGTGACCCGTTACCAGAATGTGGTCAAGTTCGCGGCCGCAACTTTGCCGTGTATCCCGCCGCTGTTGATCGGTCTGATCGTTTTTGCTAATCGCCGCCTCAAGGAACGAGAGACGATCACCAAGGCTCGGTTGAAGTGACCTGGCTTGCTCATCGCGAGCTGCCGGTCGGAATAGTCCCTGACACTTCACCCAAGACGCTGATAAGCCATTGATCCGGAGTGCCTCCCCATGACCGAAACTGCCAAGACGGGCGTGTTTTGGGTTGCCGCCGCTGCTGTGGCGGGAATCGCCGCGTTTGTTGCCTGGCCACGGCCCGTCGAGACCGACGCGGATTCGATGGTCAATAAATCGCTGTTCGAATCGTTCACGGATCCGCTGGCCGCGAACAGCATGACGGTCGTCAAGTTCGACGAGAAACTCGGTTCACTAAGCACCTTTGAGGTCGCCAAGAATCCTCAGACCGGACAATGGGCAATTCCCAGTCGCAGCGGGTATCCGGCGGATGCCGCCGAACAAATGCGCGACGCGGCAACCGCGCTGCTCGATTTGAAAGTCTTGGATGTATCCACGACCCTGGCGCAGGACCATGCGAAGTATGGGGTGCTGGAACCGGATGCGGAACAACTGCAGGCCGGCGACGAAGGCGTGGGCACATTGGTCACGTTGCGCGGCGAAGGCGGCACCCAGCTTGTCCAGCTGATTATCGGCAACCCGGATCCGCGAGTCCCTGAACAGCGATTCGTCCGGATTCCGAACCAGGACGCTGTCTACGCCGTCAAACTCGATCCGACTCCTCTTTCCACAGACTTCAAGACCTGGATCAAGGCAGACTTGCTGGCGATGAGCCCCTGGGACATCCGCGAAGTCGGTCTGAGGGACTACAGCATCATCCAGGCGCTGCAGGGCAATCAGGTGGTCGGTGCCCTGGAGCGGAACTTCGATGCCGATGTCGCGGTCAGTGAGTCGGGCCAGTGGAGTCCCGTGCAACTGATCGAATACGACGACGACGCGAAGCCCCGACCGATAGAAATGCCCGCGGACAAGCAGCTCAACAGCGAGAAACTCAATGCATTGAAACAAGGGTTGAGCGAGCTGCGAATCGCGGACGTGTATCGCAAGCCATCGGGTTTGTCGGCGGAACTGCGGGCGGAAGAAGGGCTGCTGCAGAACCGTGAAGCCGTACAGTCACTGTTTGAACGGGGCTTCTATCTGGCGGGCGGGTCCGACGGCAAAGCCGAGTTGTTCGGCGCCAATGGAGAGCTGATCCTCACGTTGCAGACAGGTGTCCAATACCTGCTTCGCTTCGGTGATATCGCGAAGATCGGTGAGAAGGAAGCAACCAACGCGGACAGCTCGACCGAGGGTCAGGCCGAAGAACCAGCCGATGACGCAACCAGCGACGTCCAACGCTTTCTGTTGATCAGTGCGCGGGTCGACGAGCGACAATTCCCGATGCCCGAACTGTTGCCCGTGCCACAGTCGGTCGATGAACTGCCTCCTCTGACCGAAGACAGTATCGCCCCGGCAGATGGCGAGGCCCCCCAGCCAGAAACCGCCGAAGAGAAACAAGAGAGACTGGAAGCCGAAGTCGAGCGAGTCACCAAGGAAAACCAGCGAAAGATCGACGAGCGAAACAACCAGCTTGCCGTCGCGCGAGAGAAAGTCGCGGAACTTAACGCACGGTTCGCTGACTGGTACTACGTGATCAGCGACGACACCTATCGCCGCCTGCGCTTGGGTCGAGATGAACTGCTCACCACCGCCATGGCGCCCGGCCCAGGGCAAACCACGCCCGGTGGACCGGCGTTCGGACTGCCCGATATCCAGTTCCCGTCAGGGGATGTGCCCACCAGCCCGGATCCTGCCTTACCTCCAGCAGCCGACACGCCGGCGACGGCACCGGCTCCCGATGCGACGGAAACCGATCCAGAAGCTCCCGAGGCACCGCAGGACGAAGCAACCGAGCAAGAGCAGCCCGCCGCCGAACCGGCGGCGTCCGAACCGGCGAACGAGCAACCGGCCTCCGAGGAAACGGATCCCGAGTCCACGTGAGGCAAGTCGCGGACGACGGATCAAGATCCTGCCGTCCGCGGATGACTTCGCATTCCTCCCTGCTGCCGAGCCGGCAATGCACTCTCACGACCGCGAAGCTTGATGCTGGCGGTTCGATGTTTCCGCTCTTCGCTTACTCAAGTGCTAGAGGCAATTCGAGCCCGTCGTAGCCGAGCTGCATACCTGGGGGTAATCGGTCGTTGGTTTCCTCGTAGTCCAACTCGTGCCCCATATGGGTGAAGTACGTCTGCTTCGCACCGATACGTTGGGCCGCGGCAATTGATTCAGCCAGATTAAAGTGCGTCGGGTGCGGCTCGGGTCTGAGCGCATCCAGAATCAGGTAATCGAGATCCTCGAGCAGCGACCAGCTTGAGTCGGGAATTTGGTTTGTATCCGTGCAATATGCCAACCGGCCAATTCTGAACCCGAGAACTGCGAACTTGGGCCCGTGCTGCAAACGGATCGGGGTCACCCGCATTCCCAGTACGTCGAACGGGTCTAGACCAATCGTCGAGAAGGTCAGTTGGGGAACGGCGCCGGCGTGGGTCTTCGGTCCCGGTTCAAACGCATAATCGAACGAGCGCCGGATCCTCTGTTCCACCGAAGGCTCGCAGTACAACGGTACCGGCCCTCCGATTCGAAACGGGAACAGACGGAGATCATCCAGCCCGAACAGGTGATCCGCGTGGTCGTGGGTATATGCAACTGCATGGGCCACGCCGATCCCCTCACGCAAGAGTTGCATCCGCAGGTCGGGAGGGGTGTCGATCAGCAGATTTCCCTGGGGCAGGCCAGCGATCGCAGAACAGCGGAGCCGCTGGTTTCGCGGGTGCGTGCTCAGGCAAACGCGGCAGCCGCACCCGACCGTCGGGACACCGACGCTGGTTCCTGTGCCGAGCAAGATGAACTTGCCACGGATGTCACGCGTGTGAATCGTCTTCGGCACGGCAGCTTGGTTTCCAGTTAAGGCGCCAGTCGCTGGGCGGCGTGTCTTCGCGAGTGAATGTCCCGCTCGACAGGGATCCCCGCCTGCTACCTTCATACCTTCCAACCGCCCGGGCGACTAACCGGGAGCGATCCAAGATTGTTAAGTCCTTGCGGGCATCGGCCCCCTCGTCAGCCATGGGAATCTATGGCATATTGGAGGGCATATAACTTCGTCGGCGGCGGTTCTGGCGGAATCCATTTCCGCGGCCTCGGGATGGTTTTGGCCCATTGGGAGACGTGGCTCGTGTACAAGAACTTCTCGCCACAAGCACTGGGAGTGCTGGGTCGCCAAAGCGAGATGATTGAGTATGCCTTGACTTATGGGTTCCGCGGACTGGATGTCGACATGAACGACATCGTGACGCGAACTCAGCGCAAGGACCTCGACTACGCCGCTCGATACCTCAAGGCAGCCGACATTCTTCGGACTGGTTTCGAGGCCCCAATCCAGCTCGGAGCGGATGAGGCGGCGTTTACCACGGCCTTTGCCAAGCTGGTAAACATGCTGCAACTCGCCGGCCAACTTGAAGTCAAGCGGGCTTACATCGAGTTGCCAAACGCTTCGGAGACGCAAAGTTACCCGGAACTTTTCGATCTTTGCCGCGAACGCTTGTCAAAGATTGCGGAAGTTGCGGGTCGGAACGACGTCCGCATTGGCGTTGGGTTCCGGGCCGGCGTCGACGAGAAGATGAAGGGGACGCCCTTCATTCGAGACGTCGAGAGCTTCATGGCCTTGATGCGGTCGATCAAGTCGCCCCATGTGGGCTACATCATGGATTCCTGGAGTTGGTTTGTCGGTCACGGAGGCAAGGACCAGCTTTCAGAGATCACGGGGAGCGAGGTCGTATGCGTCCGGCTGGCCGATGCGGCGGGCAGTGAAGACCCCAGTACGATGAAGTACTTCGACCGCGACCTGCCGTCGATGCGAGGTGGGATCGACCACGTCCGCTTCCTGATTCTCCTGAAGAATGCCGGATATGCCGGACCCGTCAGTGTCTTCCCCCATGCGATTACGATGCGCGGTCGAACGCGGGAAGTGATCGTCCGGGCAGCCCAGGAAGCGATCGATGAGATCTTGCATGCGGCAGGCGTGGTTGTCCCGCCCAAGCCGATGGATCTCGTTCACGAACGACAAGATGCGGAACTGGAAGCGCCGCCCGTTGCGACCCAAGCCTAGGCTTGGCCTCAATCCAGATGTTCCACTTGCAAGCGGGTCGGCCACCGTGCCGGCCCGCTTTTTTTGCGCAGCCGCGATATCTTTTCGCCGGTCCCGGCCACAAAGCTGGGCCTTGAGAAGCTCGCGAGGTGTTTCCAGTCGGATCGGACTACAAAGCCGTGACGATTGAAACGACTCGTACACCGTTTCTGGACAAGCGGGTCGCCCCTGTCGATCAGTGAAGCGGGGTCATGCCGGCGCATGACCGACTTTGCTGCCCGATTGAAGGCATCGTCGCGTGCCCCGAATGGTCCACGGCATCCTTGCTTCTGTCTTTTGGGCGGCCGCCTCCGCGCTTTTTCTGGCTCGCGGGACCTCGGCCGGATCCCCTGAACACGTCCCCGCCGACTCACTTGAAGCCATCGAACTTCGAATTGGCGCGGAGCACGCCCTTGCCTTGAAAGCGCTTCAGCAGCGGAGTCCCTACCGCGCTAGGAACCATGCGCTCCGCGGGCTCCGTCTGGTGGCAAGCGCTCGAGCATTCGCTCTGCAACGAGCCCATTCTCACGCTGACCTGCAACGTGCATTGGCAATCGCCCAGCAGCTCGATTCCTTGGATCAGTGTGGTGAGATCTCATCGGGTGAGCAGTTACAGACGCTGATCGAAGCGCATCGCGTTGTTGATCCAACCCTGTTTGATTGGAGCTGCGCTCGTTTGAGCGATGTGCGTGAATCCTACCGGCGGGCGTTGGGGGCGCAGCTGCTGGAAGCAGTTGGCGGGGATCCACGAGGCGCAAGGTTGATTGGAATCTGGGGGCAGGCAGAATCACTTCGTACACAGGACGCAGAAGCCGGACTCTGGCTGCTCGAGGTGGCAATTCATGCCGCGCCATCGGACCCTGAACTGCTGGCCGCCTGCGGACAAATGCTTTTCGATACAGGTCGGCTAACCGAAGCGCGTTGGCACTTGGAACGTGCGGTAGCTCAGCAGCCGACGGTCGACAGCCTGAACCGACTGCGATTGATCGGTGAACTGACGAACGACCAAGGACTTGCTCAGTCATCCGCCAATCATCTGAAGCAGTTATCTGCGGCGGATCCTGGGATTCCTCCGGTCAGGCTGCTTTCACCTGAGGCTTTCTTACAATCCTCAGCCCGTGGGGAGGTCGCGCAACTCCCTCAACCGTGGAAGGATGTCAGCCCTTCCACGTTCCCGTCCAACCGTCCAAGGACGCGGCATCGATGAGCACCACGTCAAGCGCGGGAAGAGTGCCGTTGGCCGTATTGCTCCTTGTCGGCACATTCGGGGCGCGCCCCTGCCCGGCACAGTTCTCTGTGCCGCACCAAGAATGTCCTCCAGTTCGGAATACGGATTGCCTGACTCTCTATCAAGTGAGGCCCGGTGATCAGCTGGCATTCTCGTACTTGAAAGCTGGCCGCCCCTCAACGAAGCCGTATCGATTGATGGTCGGCGATGAACTGCTTATCGAATCCTTCAAAGATCCCGCGATCGGGCGTGGGGATCTTCGTCATGGCTTGGTGATCCAACCGGACGGCAGCATTACCTTGCGGTTGGTCGGGCAGGTCCAGGCGGCGGGCCTCACAATCGAGCAACTGCGCGAGGTAGTCGCAAAGAAATATGCGAAATATCATCCGGCGGATCGGATTGACGTGACGCCGGTTCGCGTCAATGCGTTGCTGGAGAGTTTGCTGACCACAAGAAACGAGCATGACCCGCTCGCATCGCGAGCATTGCCGCGCGTGGTTGGGCCCGATGGCCACGTCCAGTTGCCCAAGCTTGGCTCCGTGTTCGTCAGCGGGCTGACGATGGAGGAACTGAAGGAGGAAGTCAACCTCCGCTATGCCGAGCATGTGTCTGGCCTGGAGGTGGATCCGGTCCTAGTCGCGGCCGCTCCAATGCAGATATTCGTACTGGGTGCAGTCGAAGAGCCGGGACAAGCCACGCTCAGTGGCCCGACCACGGTATGGGGAGCGATTGCTTTGGCCGGAGGGCAGCGGCCTGGTGCGAACATGCGTCAGGTCATCGTGATGCGCCATGGTGAAGACGGCCAAGTGATCTACACGATCGTCCACTTGGTCGGCATGTCAGGAACGGATAATTTCCTCCCCTCCGAGGGACTCTGGTTAGCCGATGGGGATGTCGTCGTGGTGCCGGAGGTTCCGGTCGAGCGATTGGGCCATGGGTCGGCCCGTTGGCTCCCCCATCGCCTCCACGGACTCTTGCCCCCGTGGGGCCGCCCAGTCCAAGATCCATCGAATCCAATGCGATGATCGGGCATTCGGCCGCGCGGGTTACTTCATTTGCTTGAACCTAGACCGCTTGCGCTGCGAATCGAGCGAGCTACAATTGTTGGGATGCAAAGCCCACAGTCCGAAGTCTCCGTGCGGATTGCCGATCTGTTCGATGAGACCGATGCCCATTCGGTCATCGAACTGCTCGACCATTACGCCGAACACCCGTTTGGTTTAGGGCATCGCTTGCCGGATGACGTGAGAAACGCGCTTTTGCCTGGACTCCGGGGCACGCCGAATACCCTGGCGTTTCTGGCGCGGGCGGGCGAGGTCGATGTGGGACTGGCACTGTGTTTTGTTGGTTTCTCGAGTTTCCGAGCCAAACCGTTGCTGAACATCCATGACCTGGTCGTGCATCAGTCGATCCGCGGACAGGGTGCGGGGCGGAATCTGTTGAATGCCGTGATCCACGAATCCATCCGCCGCGGGTTCTGCGCTGTGACCTTGGAGGTTCGCCGCGACAACGCGATCGCCCGCCGGCTGTACAGCGACCTGGGATTCGCCGATCTCCACGAGCCTCTGCCTGAGGGGTGCCAGCTGTTTGGCAAGTTGGACCTCAGCAAGCGGCTCGGGTCCTGACCAACGCTGCCTGCCGATTCGGGGCCAAGCGAGCGTCGTACCGACGAAAAAAAAGCCGCCCCATTGCGAGGGCGGCATCGTCGGACAGTAAGAGGCGACGGTGGGAGTTGAACCCACGAATGGTGGATTTGCAATCCACTGCCTTAGCCACTTGGCTACGTCGCCGGCGCGAATCGGAAGCCTAGGAAAACTCTGCCGGGCGGTCAAGCGAGGCAAAGCGTAACGCATGACGCTGTTCGTAGGGCAAATATCGGTTCAAGCGACCGTGTGGCTTGAGCGGCTCCGCGGTCGTGTTCTCTGCTCGATGATCCGCCGCCCTGGTCCAACCCATGGATGCCCTCCCTCATTTCCCCTGGGGGCACGGCGAAATACTGGCGGATTCTCGCGCTTACGGTTTCGATTCCGGGTTAGTTAAGCGGACCTGTACGCCCTGCCTGGCCGATTCGTAGAGCGCGCAGATCAACGCCACGCTACGTCGACCCTCTTGGCCGTCGATGAGTGGACTGCGGCCCGTCTGAATCGCGTCCATCAAATCGCGATACAGGGCGGCGTGGCCATGGAATCCGATTGCAGCCGGGTCGGAAGCGCCGCCGCCTGTGCTCGTCTTGTGCGCAAATTCTTGACGAATTTCAGTGTCGCGTGGCAGTTCTTCGGCGAACTGCCAAACCTTCAAGTCTTCTTCTTCCAGGACGGCCTGCCCGTGGGAGCCGCTGATTTCGATCCGTTTCAGCGTTCCTGGGAATGCAGCCGTGGTCGCTTCAATCACTCCTATCGCACCATTTTGAAATCGCAACACACCCACGGCGGTATCCTCCACTTCGATCCGCTCGTGAGCGCGGGTCGCGGAGTAACCAAAAACTTCGTAGACGTCGCCCATCAGCCAAAGCAGCAGGTCCACACTGTGGATCGCCTGATTCATCAAGGCGCCTCCGCCATCCAAATCCCAGGTACCACGCCAGGCACCGCCGTCGTAGTAACGTTGGGTGCGATACCACTTCACGTACGCATCCGCCAGGCAGAAGACGCCGAAACGTCTTCCCTCGATCGCGTTTTTCAGCTCAATCGCCGCTTGATGAAAACGGCTCTGAAACGCGACTGCCAGGTGAACTCCCGCCTGAGCGCAAGCAGAAATCGCCTCGTCGCATCGCTCAGGGGTGATCTCGAGGGGCTTTTCCACAACCACGTGCTTGCCCGCTCGGGCTGCGGCCAAGATTCCATTTAGGTGTTCACCGCTGGGCGTGCAGACGGCGACGGCATCCAGCTGGGGCAATCCGAGAAGTTCCTCGAGCGACGAACAGGGTGTGCCGCCAAATTCGTTCGCGAAACTTGCCGCGGATTCCTGTCTGCGGCTGACACAGCCGACCAGTTGCGCGCCGGGAATCGATTGAATGGCCCGAGCATGGAACTTGGAAATCAGACCACAGCCGATGATCCCGAAGCCGACCGACATGCGTTTCTCCCTCATGGTTTTTCTGGAGTGGAGCGAGTTGCAACGCGTGTTGTACCAATTGGCCAGGGTCGGAATGACGGTCCTGGCCGGTCTTTCGGGTTGGTGAGCCAGCCGGCCCGGGGGAACTGGAAGGATCGCGACCTGCGAATCAGGCCGTCGCCGACGCCCGTGCCCCCAGGTTGGCAGTTCGGCTGGAATCTAAACAATGCTCTGGATCGCAAAGAGTCGGATCGACCGAGCTGAGCAAGGCGAGGGGAGAGCTCGCGAGTGAGCATCGGCGGTGGGGTCGCGGATCGGGATGCGCATCTAGCGGAATTGGGCCTTGGCTCTCTACCGCGGTGGTTCAACCTGCGCGCGGGGCTCGGCAGTCGCCTCCGTGACTTGAAGTCGGGCCAGGCATTGTGGGTCGAGGGAGTCCGTGGAC
>Ga0114939_10002980_pt1 | contig 12079 bp, 11 predicted proteins | sample AshMeaCrysSpring_FD_87196 | JGI IMG/M metagenome (GOLD analysis project Ga0114939, IMG submission 87196) | Groundwater microbial communities from Big Spring, Nevada to study Microbial Dark Matter (Phase II) - Ash Meadows Crystal Spring | ecosystem: Environmental > Aquatic > Deep subsurface >... | reverse complement strand
ATCCGGCCTTTTCGGGCCCACCTTGTTAAGGTTCGATGTCAAAGGTCAACTTTGGCCGGTTTTAGGTTTCCTAACTGGACACCTGTTTACGAGAAAGTAGAGTCTTCAAAGGAAGTGAAAAATCCTTGCGTGGTGGAATCATAAAATGAAGATGCTGCTCACTTCCGGCGGCGTCACGAACCCCAGCATTCGCGACGCTCTGATCGACCTGCTGGGCAAGCCGATCGCTGAGTCCAATGCGCTTTGCATCCCTACGGCACAATGGGGTCACCCAATGTGCGGGCCGGCTTCGGTAAGAGGCTTCGTCGTCGGCGGGCCGCCGTGGCACCACATGAACGGCCTCGGCTGGAAATCCATAGGCCTGCTGGAGCTCACCGCACTGCCCACCATCGGTGAGGATCGCTGGATTCCTTGGGTCCAGGCGGCCGACGCCCTGCTCGTAGATGGCGGCGACGCGACCTATCTGTGCCACTGGCTGCGGCAGTCTGGGTTGGTGAGCCTCTTGCCTTCACTGGCCAACACCGTATGGGTGGGCGTGAGCGCCGGCAGTATGGTAATGACCCCTCGAATCGGTCCCGCCTTTGTGGAATGGCACGGCGCGGAGGATGACGCAACTTTTGGGTTTGTCGATTTCTCGATCTTCCCGCAACTGGACCACGCGCTGATGCCCGAAAATACCCTGGCCGAGGCAGCGCGGTGGGCGGCCGACATTGCCGGTCCGGCGTACGCGATTGACGACGCGACTGCGCTTAAAGTGGTGGATGGCGTTGTCGAGGTGGTCTCTGAAGGCCATTGGCAGCGTTTTTCGCCTTAAAATGATACCATATCCGGTCTAAAATAAACCCAACTACACCATCTGAACGGAGTGACCGTCGCCTAGACAAGAAGCGCTGCGTTGATTCAGTCTGGTTCGATCGCACAGTAGCGGATCATGGATCATCCATAAGATTGTTGGCTTACCGCCATGCTATAATTGAGATACGAAATCAATATGATGGCAGTCCGAGCGACTTATAGGCGTTTTTCCGGCTTCGGCTTCTTCCACATCACAAGCCAGGTCCACGGCCGCCTGCCTGCCGTTCAAGCAAACGTGACGGCGGCGGAGGCTTCTTATGGCTGAACTGGCGCTCATCACCGGCGCGAGCGGCAACGTCGGCCGCGAGGTCGTCCGGTCGTTGGCCGGCCGGCCCGGCGTCCGCACCCGCGCGGCGACCTATGATGCGGCCGGCGCCGGGCGCGTGCCGCCCGAGGCGGATGAGACGGTTCGCTTCGACTTCGGCGACCCGTCCACCTTCGACGCCGCTCTCGACGGCGTGAGCGCGCTTTTCCTGATGCGGCCGCCGGCCATCTCCGATGTCAACCGCTTCATCAAGCCCTTCATCGACCGCGCCGCGGCCGCCGGCGTGCGCCGGGTCGTCTTCCTCTCGCTCCTGGGCGTCGAGCGCAACCGCCTCGTCCCCCACGCCAGGATCGAGTCATTGCTGACTGCTTCCGGCATGGCCTGGACCATGTTGCGCTGCGGCTTCTTTATGCAGAATCTGGATACGACGCACCGGGCCGATATCGTCGAGCACAACGACTTGTTCATCCCCGCCGGGGAGGGGCGGACATCGTTTATCGACACCCGCGACATCGGCGCGGTGGCCGCCCGCGTGCTGGCCGAACCGGGCCACGAAGGGCGTATTTACTGGCTGACCGGAAGTGAGGCGCTGACCTACGGCGAAGTCGCGGCGATCATGACCGAGGTCCTAGGCCGGCCGATCAACTACAGCGCGCCCTCACCGACGGCGTTTGCCCGCCGCATGCGCCGGCGCGGCCACTCCTGGGGTTATATCTCCGTCATGGAGGGCGTCTACCTGACGACGCGCCTGGGCATGGCCGCCGCCGTCTACCCCGACGCGGCCGATCTGCTGGGGCGCGCCCCGATCAGCCTGCGACAATATGTGACCGATTACACCGCGTCGTTCCGTCCCGCGTAAGGGCCGGTCGCTTCGCCAATTACAAGTTAAAACCATCACATCACTCGCAAAGGAAGACACCCTTGACATCGACAACCAACCCCAAGACGCCGGACAACGGCATCGACCGGCGCAAACTGCCGCTCGCCGCGCTGGCCTCCATCGTCGCGGCCGTCGCCGCCAACCTTGTCGCCTTATTCATCGCCCGGCAATTTGTCGAGCTACCGGCCGGCTTCCCGCCGCTGACCGCCGGGGCGATCACCTTCTTCACCGTTGTCGGCACCGGGCTGGGCGCGCTGGTCTTCTGGTGGCTCAGCCGGCGGTCGGCAACCCCCGTCCGCACCTACATCATCGTGGCCGTGGTCGCGCTCATCCTGTCGGTCATCCCCAATTTCCTGGCCGCCGGCAATCCGGCGATGTTCCCGTTTCCCGGCGGCACGGCCGGGGCGTTTTACCTGCTGGCGGTGTTCCATGTGATTGCCGCGCTCGTCAGCGTGGCGGTGCTGGTCAGGCTGGCGCGGCGATAATCGACGATCGCGCCGGGCCGCGAGGGTGCGGGGCCGGCGCGATTCACGGCGAGCCGGATAACCGGACTGTTAGAGTTCCTCGTCAATCCGCCAGGTTCGCCGCGTCTCGCCGGGCGCGGGCTTTGGCCGCCTCCACCTCGCGGTTCTTGGGTGGGGCGGTCGTCTCCAGCGCGTCGAGCAAGCGCGAGACGGCGGCGGCGATGCCGTCCACGGCCGCCGTGAAGGCCGGCTCGTTAGCCCGTGACGGCTTCGTGTAGCCGCTTACCTTGCGCACGAACTGTAGCGCGGCGGCGCGGATCTCGTCGTCGTTGGCGGGGGGATCGAAGTTGTAGAGCGGTTTGATGTTGCGGCACATATAGACAATCCTTTCCTCTGGCGTTTGGCAAACTACCACATCGGATTACGGCACTGTCTTCAGCAAATCATCCAGCGGCGACTGGTCCATCGATAATAGCCCTTCACGCCTCGCTGAAAATCGATCCTCAGGACCCACCGATCTCATCGAGACCGGCCGGCGGCGAGGGGCAGGTCTCCGAGTGCAGGTAGCGCCGGCATTCGTCGGCGCTCCACCAGCGGGTCAGCCGATCTTCGACCAGCGCCGCGGCGTCGTCCGGCTGGAGGGCGAACACGCGCACCACGCCGGTCACGTCGCCGCCATAGAGCCAGCGGCCGTCGGGGCTGACCCGCGCCGACCAGATCATCGGCGGCGAAAGGGTCAGCACTTCCTGGCCGTCGCTCGTCCGCCGCAGGCGCGTCGGCATCTCGCCGGTGGTGATGAAATATTGGCCGTCGGGGGTGAAAGTGACCGTGCCGACATGATCCGCTTCCTCGACGACGGTGTATAGATTCTGCCCCGTGGCCATGTCCCAGGCTTTGATGATGCCTCGCCCGCCGCCGGTCACCAGCAGCGAGCTATCCGGGCTGAAAGCCACGCCCCAGGCGCGCACGGCATGGCCGAGCAGCCGGTGGACGATCTCGCCGCTGGTCGCGTCCCAGATGATGACCGATGTATCGTCCTCGTCGCTGGTGGTGGCGATGGTGCGGCCGTCGGGGCTCCAGGCCAGGCTGTGGATGCTGTCCGTGTGGCCGGTCAGGGTCATCAGTTCCGCGCCGGTGGCGACGTCCCAGACCTTGGCCAGGCCGTCCGAACCGGCGCTAACCAGGCGGTCGCCATCCGGGCTGAAGGCCACATCCATTGTGCCCGGAAACAGGCCGGCCGCCAGGCCGGAGCCGTGGCCGGACAGCGCCGTCACGAGCGCGCCGGTGGTCGCGTCCCAAATCCGGATCAGGTTGTCCGATCCGGCCGTGGCCAGGAGTCGGCCGTCGGGACTATAGGCGACCCGGTAGACCGCCCCGGCCTCGCCGGGCAAGACGTGCAGGCGCTGCCCGGTGACCAGGTCCCAGGTTGAGGCCGGCCCGGCGGCGTTGCCGACGGCGATCTGCCGGCCGTCGGGGCTGAGTTCCAGGTCGAACACAGCCGGGTCGACTGAGATGGTCGCCCGTTCGCCCAGCGCCGACGGCCGGGCATCCCAGACACGCAACTGGCCTGTCCGGTCGAGCGTATAGGCCTGGCGGCCGTTGGGGCTGATTTGCATGGCGTCGACCGGCGCGCTGTGTTGCGCCAGCGACAGCAGGTGGCGGCCGTCGCTGGTCGACCACAGTTGACCGATGCCGTCCTGACCCGCCGAGCCCAGCAAGCCTTGCCCAATGCCGCCGGCGAATGTCCGGCTGAGCAATGCCGGTCCCTGCAGCCTCAGTGGCGGCCGGCTGGTGTCGGTCACATCCCATAGCTCGATCCCGCCCAGGTAGCCAATGGCCAGCTGATCCTCGCCGATGAAGCTGATATGGCCCAGGTTACCGGTGTCAACCGTACCGGCACGCGCGTCGATCGTCTCGGCCAAAACCGGCTCGTCCCGATCAAGCGTAGCGCCGATGTCCCAAATTTGCACGATACCCTCGCGGTCGGCCGTCGCCAGCAGTTGGCCGCTCGGTGAAAACTCGACGGCCACCGGGGGCGATTCGTGGCCGGTCAGGCGCTGAATGAGCCGTTGCCGGGCCACGTCCCACAAGTCGACCGCGCCGTCATCCCGGCCGGGTACCAGCAACTGTCCATCAGGGCTGAGGGCCAGCGGGGTTGAATCTGTTAGGGTGAAGGGAAATTCCAGGTAGCGGCTGGTTCCGCCTTCGGCCAACTCCCAGGTGGTCAACGTTACCTTGTCGAGGGCATCCGTGGCGCTGACGAGGGCCAGCTTGTCGCCGTCGGCGTCGAAAGCCAGGCGGTAATGCTCCGTGGTCGGCAAAATCAGCGGCAGACGTTGGAGTGATTCGCCGGTCGAAGCCTCCCAGATGGTTACGGCCTCACCGTCGGCCGTCGCCAGCCGCGTGCCCTGCGGGTTGAGGGCGAATAACGCCCCATCGTGACCGGTAGCTCCCGTCGGGAAGGCGCCGATCGTTCGCGCCGACTGGAGGGCCTGATGCAGCGCCTCTTCGGCCTCCTTGGTGTTGGCGTTTTCCAGCGCCTGAAGGGCCAGCAACATGCTCAGTTCCGGGTCGATCGCCAGCGTATTCGAGGCAGCCTGGGACAATTCGCGCGAGGTGGCCAGGCGGGCGCTGGCCAGCGCTTCGGCCTCGCGGGTCGCCGCCAGGGCGGCGTTCGCCTCGGCTTCCACCTCGCGGGTGGCGGCCCGGTCCGCGTTCTGATCGGAGACACGGGCGAAGTTAAACGCCAGGATCGCGGCGACGGCGGCCAGAAGCAGAACGGCCGAGAGGAGCACCGCCAACCGTCGCAACCGGGTGGCGGCGCGCGCCTGCTCGTTGGCTCGTTGCGCTTCGACTTCTACCAGGGATTGCGTGGTCGCCAACTCTCGTTGGCGGCGGGCTTCGTCGGCCGCCTGCCGGCCCGCCTCCGCGTCGAGGCTGGCCTGAAGGAATCGTCGTTCGTCTTCGGTCATCGGCACGGCGCTGTTAAGCAGCGGCGCCAGCTGATTGAGCCTGGTTCCGGCGAGCAGATAGTCCGCATCCTGACCGGCGGCCCGCCATTCGGCGGTAAATTGGGTCAGCAAACGCCCCAACCGGATCGCCGCCCGGTCGACATCCAGCCACATGCCCAGGCGCGGCCAGGCGCCGAGCAGCGCCTCGTGGGCGATCTCGACCGTTGGCGCGCGGCTGATCCGATCCCGGTCAAAAGAGAGCAGGCGCGCCCGGCCGAATTTTTCGACGAGATGGCCGATATCGACCGGCGGCGAGGGCTGTGATTCCGCCGGCTGGCCTTCGCCGTCGGTCAGGGTTGCCGCCACGCGGGCAGAGTCGCCGGGAACCTGGAGGGAAGTCAACTCGTCGAGCCTGACCCGCCGCTTGGTCACCTCGAAATCGCCGCCCAGGGTGGCCAAACGAGTGAACAGGGCGCGGGTGACGCCCTGTTCGCGCGGCGACAGGTTGGTAAATACCGACTCGGCTCGCTGGCTTAACGCGCCCCGGATCCCGCCGAGGGCCTGGTATGCTTGAAGGGTCAGCCGTTGCCCCTCTTTGTGGTCAAACAACTCGCTCAGGGTGTATTGCAGCAGGGGGAGAGCGCCGGGTTGCTCCTTGACCTCGGCTACCAGGGCGGCCAGTAACTCCGCTTCACAAGCGACACCGACCAATGCCGCCGGCCGGACGATGGCCCGGGTCAGTTCCTCCGTTGTCAACGGCACCACCACTTCCGTGCGGCCGCGCATTAACTCGCTGAAGCCCGGATAAAGCAGTGGCCGGTCGTAAAAGTCCGCGCGCAACGTGAGAACAACCCGTATGGGGCAGGAGGCTTCCCGAATGGACGTAGTGAGGATTTCAAGGAAAAGGCTGACGATGGCCGGGTCCTCAACCTGGGTGAAAAGGTCTTCGAACTGGTCAAAAACCAGGAGTATCGCGTTGCCGTTGTCGATGGGCAGGATCTCCCGCGCGATCTGGCTCAGGGCGACCGGCGATTCTTGCAGCCGTTCGGTCAGGCCGGATGGCGTGTAGGTGGCCACCCGCAGCAAAGCCGTGGCCAGGGCTTCGAAAGGTTGATCGCCGATCGTCGTCTCCAGGATGAACCAATTCTCCGAACCCGGTATCATCCCCCGCCGCAAAGCCGGTATCAGCCCGGCTTTCACCAAAGAGGATTTGCCGCTGCCGCTGGGACCGACCAGGGCCAGGAAACGCCCTTCCGGCTGGGCTTCCTCCAGGCGACGGAGCAACTGACCGGTCATCACTTCGCGCCCAAAAAAGAAGGCGGCGTCGGATTCGGTGAACGGTCGCAACCCTTTGTAGGGATTGATCGGGGGGTAGAGGCTGCCGGTTGCGGCCAGCTCGACCGGCAGATCAAGAAGCGCCGCCCGGAACGCCTGGGCAAACGCGGGCATGTCGGGGAATCGTTCTAACGGGTTCTTGGCCGTCGCGCGCTGGAGAACCATGTCGACCGCTTCCGGTATCTCCTCTCTCAGCCCATGAACCAGGGGCAGGGGTTCGGTGAGATGCTTCTGAAACAGGTCGGACAAGGTTTGGGTTTCAAATGGCACGCGGCCGGTCAACGTTTCATAGACGACCATGCCCAGGCTATATTGATCGCTGAGCGGTGAGACCGGCTGGGCTAAAACCTGCTCCGGGGAGACATAATCGGGCGTGCCCAGGAAAACGGCGGCCGTTTTGGGGCTGGGCTCGGCGTGCAATAATTGGGAAATTCCGAAATCGGTGAGGAAAGCCCGGCCGCTTTCGTCGAGGAGAATATTGCCCGGCTTGACATCACAATGGATGATGCCGTTCCGGTGGGCTTCCTCAAGGGCCGCGGCGATCTGCTCGACTAGGCCGATGATTTGGTCATTCGGCAGCGGTCCTCCGGCGAGCCTGGCGCGAAGATCGCCGCCGCGCATGTAGCGCATCACCAGATATGCGCCACCCGGTTCGCGCCAGTAATCGTAAAGCGGCACGATGTTGGGGTGTTCTAGTTTGGCGATGATTTGAGCCTCAGCCTCGAAGCTGCGAATGAACTCGATTTGATCGGCGAAACGGGCAGCGATGACTTTCAGGGCGACATCCCGGCCGACAGCGACCTGTAAGGCGCGAAAAACGATGGCGTGCGCCGAACGTCCGAGTTCCTCGGCGATTTCATAGCCGCGGACCGGCCGGCGCTCGGCCGCTTCGGCGGCCAGGTCACCCTTGCGCACCTGTTCGACCAGGGCGATGGTCTCGGCGCCGGGCGGCAGATTTAACTCCTCATTCATCAGCCGCCTGTAGACCTCATAATGGTTGATGGCGGCGTTCCGGTGGCCGCTCCGGGCCAGGATGGCGATCAGCCGGCGGTTGGCGTTTTCCTGCAGGGGGTCGATGACCAGCATCCGGCGGGTATAGGTCTCGGCCAGCGCCGGGTTCCCGTCCTGTAAGGCGCGATCGTTCAGCGCCTGGAGCACGTCGAGAATGCCTTGCCGGTAACTTTCGCGGTGCGCCCGCGACCACTCTTCGAAGGCGTTGCTATAGGGCAGATAGAAATTGGCCAGGAACTCGCCGCGATAGAGGCTCACGGCTTCCTCAAGCGCGGCTTGATCGGGTTGGATCAGATCGAATAACTCGTTCAGCCGGCAAGCGTCGACGCGGATGGCGGCGTCGGGATTTAACTGCAGGTAATCGCGATCGGACCGGATCAGGGGGGTAGGGTGGCCGTCAGGCGTGGTGACATCGCCGATCGACTGGCGCAGCAAGTAGACATTTTGGCGCAGATTTTGCTGGGCCGATGTCTGCGGCAAGTCCGGCCAGAAGACGGCCATGATCTGTTCGCGGCGATGACGGTCGCGCTGGACCGCCAGGTAAATGAGTAATGCCTGGGCCAGCCGCGTCCGAAAATTTTCGATCGGTTGCCCGTCGAGTGTTGCGGCGAAATCCCCCATCAGCTTTAACGACAATTCACCCATCCCAACGCCTCCTCCGGGAGCATAGAACCGGCATTTATTGCCGGTAATTGACGCGGCAACCTCAGTGTAACATGTCGATTGACGAAATGATAGCCCCTTTCCGGCATTCCGGCGTATTTGTTTACGCATTTTTGACGCACATTGACGGCAGCGTGACAGCTTGTTGACTTTTGTTTGATGACCCTGATCGATAGTTAGGGCGTAGTCAAATTGAAAAAACCAAAGGAGACAGGCACGAAAATGTACAGTCCGGAATTTTACAAAGTGGTGGTGGACGAGCGTATCAAGCAGATAAGACACGAAGTGGCCACCGAACGATCGCTTCGCCGGGATCAGAGTCGTCGCTCGTTCCTCGGCCCAGCGATTCGGGCGTTTTGGGGCCGAATCCGGGCGAGGCTGCATCCTGAGACGAGAACCGGCGCGAGCCGAATGGCGGGCACCGACCTGAGAGAGAACTCCTTTGGCCGGTAGGTAGACCAACCGGGAATCGAACGGCTTGGTGTTGATCGAATGTCTTGGACGGATCGGTGGAAACGAGTCCTGACCAACAAACGGGAATTAGAAGCTGTTTGCGGGAATTTGGGACCTCCTTCCGGTTGTAGGATGAAATCATCCAAGATTGACGTGAGTGAACGAACCACAAGGAGACAAGATGATGAACCCGTATGATTATGAGAGTCAGGTGCGTTGGAAGAAGGATGAGGCCAAAGCGTTGGGCGATGCCTACCAGCAGACTGCCCACCTGCGACGGCCGCGGCGGCGCAACCCGCTGGCCGGCTTGTTCGCGGCGCTGGCCGGGCGGAAGCGGCCGCAGGCCACAGAGACCCCGTCCGGCGACTCGCTCGCCAACGTGGTCAAGTGAGCGTCTGTTGGTCGAAGTTGCCAAAGGCTTGGCACCCGGCGCGAACCGTTATCAGGGTCGTCCCCGCCGGGTGCGCGATTGATTAAAGAAGGAGCAAAACGATGATCAACACCTACTTAAGCCAAAGTGCCCTGGTTGCCATGGATCGCATGCGCCACGAAGCGGAATTGAACCGGCTGATGATTGCCCCGGAAGACGGTGGTCCGGAAACGAAACCGTCGCAGCGAGATTCTCTCTGGCACCGGATTCGCGGGCTGCTCCCGCGTTTGGCCCGCTACCCGGCTGAGCAATCCCAGCCAATGCATCCGTAAGTGATCACCTATCGATTAAATCGCCAGTCTTGGAGGAAGAGCGCGGCGGTGGCGCGGGCGAAATCCCCGCCCCGTCGCGCTTTCGCGATCGGCGGCGAGCAACAGGAGGGAAAGTCGTTCCAATGGGCGGTTTTTTCATTAAGACCAACCCTTGTTGACGATTTGTTGACGGTCGTGTGGATAATGAGAAATAACAGTTTGGTGATAGGTGTCCAGTCGAACCTACAATAAGCCGCCGGGCGAACTTGCTGAGCCGGGCGGCTTATTTCGTGAGCTGCCGGGGCTTGTAACGGCGATTTGACCAAATCGCCCCATACCAATCAACAGATGTGGGGCTTGCGGCCGATGGCCCGCTGCATTGACGGCCGCGTTGCCGGCGTGCTACACTGTCGGTAGACAATTTGAAAGGGGGCTAAGATGACTGCGACTCACGTTTCCCCCGATCGCCTCATGACGATCCTGCGCTGGCTGGCCCGCATCTGGACGCTACTCCTGCTGATCCTCATCATTTTCGTCGCCCTCGATCCCGGCCCGGAAGGCATCCGCCACCTGCCGCTGCCCGAATACATCCCCCTGGGAATGACCGCCCTGGCCCAATTGGGGCTGCTGCTGGCTTTTCGCTGGGAGCGGCTGGGCGGCATCGTGGCCCTGATCGGGGTGGCGGGTATGAACCTGGCTTACTACCTGATTCACGCGGAGCTGTCCGGTGCTCACCTCAACGCGACGCTGTTCTGGGGCGTGCCGGCGGTGGTCTACCTGTTTTGCTGGTCGCGCGGCCGGCCGTCGTTGTAGCGGGCAGGTAACATCCACCGTTTAAGCGGCGATCACCTGGTCGAGGTAGGCGACGGAGTTTGCGGCATTCGCGATAACAGGTTATTCCGGTAGATCGAACACTTCGCTGATCTCGATAACCTCAAAATCGCCCGTGGCCGCGATCGCCGCTGCCACGTCAGGAAGCTCCAGATATTTCGTATAGTGCTTGTTGTCATCCCAATCGAAGACGAGAAAAACTTCGTTTGGGTCGGCGGCATTGCGATAAGAAGTCAACCCGCGCGAGCCGTAGTGAGCCCGCAAGCCATCCAGTTGGGTGACTACTTCCTTCCAGGCATCGTAATCTTTCAATTGCCGTCTCATGATAATCTTCATCGCACGCCTCCGGGAATTCTGAGGATGTGACCACAGTCGTCGAGCCTATTCGCGATCCGGCGACCCTGCTGCGACCATTATAAGGTTGTGACGAATCATGAGTCAACATTGGGAATAATGTCACAAAGTAACGGGTCCGCTCCGGAGCGGACCCGTTACTTTACCTGGGAACAATCCAAAAGGATTCCTGACCGCCCCATTTGAGGCTGAGGTGAAAGCTATCGAGGTCGGGCTGGATACGAGCGGCGGCGATATCCAGGAGCGGCCTTGCGCGGTGCTCAAAACCGGCACCTCGCCTAGTTAACTCCCACCGATCAAATTCATTGATCCAGGGCGACTTCGATCGTCATGGTTAGTTGATCGCCTTCGACCCCGGCGTTCGTGAATCGACCATCATTTTGTGAACGAGCCGAATTCGTAAACGCCGCGGTTAATTCCTCGTTGGCTTTTTCGATCCGTGGGTCATCCATACTGACACCGGGTATGTCTACCGCCACCACGGCGAGCTGCAAGGCCCCATCGGCCGCGTTGATGGTCAGGTCATAGCTGCCTTCGACACCGCCGGCCGAGCCGAAAACGCGCATGGTATCCGGCTCGATGAGATCGACGCTCGTGACCTGGTCCAGCAGGAAATCGGACGTGACGCTGCCGCTTTGGCGGATGGCGAGATTGATCAGGCTATTGACCTGGGACTCGCTCATGTTAACGTCAACCGCCAACTGGCCGCCTTCGGTCCTGATATTGGCGATGCCGCAGCCGGTGATGGTCAACAGGAGTATGGCTATGAGTAAGGAATACAATTTCATCTGCACTTTCATCGTTATACCTCCAGACGGGATCACAAACTCTCAAATTTCAACGGCGAAATCGACGGCCGCGTCCAGGCTCAGCGCCCGGCCAGTGGCCCACGCGGTCGCCAGTTCGCCGGCCGGCAGGCCGGCGCGCAGCGCCGCGACCTCGCGATCGTACTCCGCCTGTTCCCAGGACATCATCAGCGCGCCGGTTTCCTCGCGCAACGACTCGGCCGCCCCGAACAGCATGGCCGCCTGTTCAAGACGGCCCTCGCCGCGTGCCAGAATCGCGACGGACTCCAGCTGGTTGGCGATCGCCGGTAGCCGCCCCAGATCGACCCAGCGCCGGATCGATGAGCGATAGACGGATTTCGCCTCTTGTACCTGGCCCGCGCGGCGCAGGGCGTGGGCGATTTCGCTCTCGATGCGGGCGGCAACTTGACGATTGCGTTGTTGATTGACCTTGGCCAGGGCCATTCGCAAATCAGCGATGCCGCTCGCCGAGTCACCCTGGGCGATGGCCAGCATACCCTGATTGAAAAATATAAAAGGCGCGACCCGTT
>Ga0114939_10002979_pt1 | contig 12080 bp, 14 predicted proteins | sample AshMeaCrysSpring_FD_87196 | JGI IMG/M metagenome (GOLD analysis project Ga0114939, IMG submission 87196) | Groundwater microbial communities from Big Spring, Nevada to study Microbial Dark Matter (Phase II) - Ash Meadows Crystal Spring | ecosystem: Environmental > Aquatic > Deep subsurface >... | reverse complement strand
TGGACCACCTGGTGCCTTTCCCGGAGGGGGAGACGTCCGCGGCGAACCTGCACGCGCTGTGCCGAAGGCATCACCGCCTCAAGCACGAGACCGCCTGGTCCGCCACCGCCCAGCCCGGCAGCAGCCTGGAGTGGACCAGCCCGCTCGGAGCGGTCTACACCACCGACCCGCCCCACCCCGGCGACGAGGCCTCGACCCAACCATCGCCCGCCCACCCGTTTGACGAGGGCGAGCCCGAAGGGCGGGAGCCCGATCCGGCCTGGCCGTGGGAGGACTTCGACGACGACCTGCACCGCTGGCTCGACGACCCTGCCGCGGGTCAGGAGCCCGTCGGGCGGGGGGACTGGGCTGAGCTCCAGCCCGCGGGGTGCCCCAGGGCATTTTTCCGACACATTGTCGGTAAGATGCGTACATCGGCCAGCCGAGGCCACCAGGAGGCCCCATGTACGTCGTGATGAACCGCATCGATGTCGAACCGGGCAAGGAAGCCGGCTTTGAGGCCTCCTTCGGCGGCAGCATGAACTCCACCTTGGGCGGTGTTCCCGGCCTGCTGCGCTCCACGCTCCTCAAGCCGGCCCGAGACGGACTGCCGTACGTGTCGACAATGGAGTTCACCGACAAGGACGCCTTCATGGCGTGGATGCGTTCGGACTCGTTCAAGGCCTCGCACTCCGGCCCGGCCGAGGAGCAGCCCGCGGGCAACGCCGTCGAGCTGTACGAGTCGCTGATCGACCTCGCACCCAACGGCTGAGCCGACCGGATCGCGTTCGCTCCGGTCAGTCCCCCTCGGGGGCGCGGTCGAGGCCGATGAAGTCGGCCGTGCGGCGGATCGCGGCATCGAAGTACGCCTGGCGGTCGCCCTGGCCGTCGCCGACCACGTTGTGGAACATGCCGTTGAGTTCGAAGGTGATGTTGCCGAACAGCCCCGCCCAGCTCATCAGGCCGCGCAGCAGCAGGTCGTCGCCGATCTGCGTGGGGAAGTACTGCCGGGCGGGGGCCAGCGCCGCCTTGGTGCGGCGGTTGACGGGCTCCCGGGGCGGATGGACGCGGCCGGCAGCCAGGCCCTCGACCAGGATCACGGTCAGCACCGTCGACACCCGGGTGGCCGGCTGCACGGTGTCGACGGGGGCCACATAGCCGGGGACCGGCGAGCCGTAGATGAGCAGGTACTCCTGCGGCCGCTCAAGGGCCCACCCGCGCACCGCGTTCCAGAGCGCGGCGTGGCGGCCCAGCAGGTCGTCGCGGTCGACGCGGGCCTCGGCCTGCTCGGCGGCCTCGCCGAGGCCGTTGAAGGCGTCGATGATCAGCCGCGTCAGCAGGTCGTCGCGGCTGGGGAAGTAGCGGTAGACCGCAGAGCTCGCCATCCCGAGGTCGCGGGCGACGGCGCGCAGGCTGAGCCCGGCCGCGCCGTAGTCGGCCAGATGGGCGCGCGCGGTGTCGACGATCTCCCGGGTGATCTCCAGGCGGGCCCGCTCTCGGGCGGTACGGGGTGCGCTCACAGCGCCAGTCTGCCGTAGGCCGTGAGCGGTGGCAAGAAACGCGAGCAGTGCTCTTGACAGGCGGCTTGCCGAGTGTCACAGTCTGAACTGTGAGCGGTGCTCACAGTTCAGATCAACGCTAAGGGAGCAATCATGTCGAACGATCTGCACGTCGTCGTCGGAGCCGGGCCGGTCGGATCCGCGGTGGCCGAGATCCTGGCCGCGCAGGGCCACCGGGTCCGCGTGGTCACCCGGTCCGGAAGCGGCCCGGAGTCGCCGCAGGTCGAGCGGGTCCGCGCCGACGCCGCCGACTCTGCTCGGCTCAGCGAGCTCGCCGCTGGATCGGTGGCCCTCTACAACTGCGTCAACCCGCCCTACAGCCGGTGGACCCAGGACTGGCCCCCGGTCGCCCAGGCCCTGCTGGCCGCCGCGGAGTCGAGCGGCGCGGTGCTGGCGATGGCCGACAACCTGTACGCGTACGGCCGGGTCACCGCGCCGATGACCGAGCAGACGCCGCTGGCCGGCTCCTACCCGAAGGCCATGGTGCGCAAGCAGATGTGGCTCGACGGGCTCGCCGCGCACGAGGCCGGGCGCGTCCGCTTCACGAGCGCCCGCGGCGCCGACTACGTGGGCCCTCGGGCGCAGAGCCACCTCGGCGACCGGGTCGCCCCGCGCCTGCTCGCGGGCAAGAGCGTCCAGGTGCTCGACAGCCCGGACACCCCGCACACCTGGACGTACACCCGCGATATGGCTCGCACGCTCGTGGCGATCGCCGCCGACGAGCGGGCCTGGGGGCGCGCCTGGCATGTGCCCTCGAACGCCCCGCGCACCCAGCGCGAGGCGATCGGCGACATGGCGCGCATCGCCGGCGTCGAGCCGGTCAAGGTCTCGACCGTGCCCGCCTTCGTCCTGCGCGCGATGGGGCTCTTCTCGCCGTTGGTCCGCGAGCTGCCGGATGTGGCGTACCAGCTGAGCGAGCCGTTCGTGATGGACAGCACGGCCGCGCAGACCGAGCTGGGCCTGGCGCCGACTCCGTGGGACGACGTGCTGACCGCCCACCTCGACTCCTACCGGACAACGGTCCCCGCGCGCTGACTGGGTGCGGGGCCTTGTCCTCTGCCCGAGGGGGCTCGGGGCGAGCACGCTGAGGGTATGGGTACAAGCCTGTCCTCCATGCCTGACCTGTCGACCGAGCTGGACGGCTGGGTGGAGCGGGGACTCATCACTGCTGAGCAGGCGGCTCGGATCCGCATCGACGTGGCCACCCGGTCCGCGGAGGGGCTGCACGCGGTGCTCGGCGCGCCTGCCCCCGGCGCTCCGCCGGCCGCCGCGCCGCATCCGCGCGGCGCCTCCCTCGTGACCGAGGCCCTGGGCTACCTCGGCGGCATCGTGATCTTCGTCGCCGCCGGGCTCGTCGCGGGCAACGTCTGGGACGAGTTCTCCGACGGCGTGCAGATCGCCCTGGTCTTCGCGGTCGCCGCGCTCATGCTGGGCGCCGGCGTCGCCGTCCCGCAGCGGCTGGGCCCGCCGGCCGAGCGGCTGCGCTCCGTGCTGTGGGCCGCGTCCTCGGCGGCCATGGTGGGTGCGCTGGTGCTGGTGGCCGATCTGGTCATCGGCTGGCAGAACGAGGAGGGCGTCGCCTTCGCCACCCTCGTTGCTGCGGCGTACTCCGGCGTGTTGTGGTTCCTCCACCGTCGGCTCCCGCTGCATCTGGTGGTGCTGGGCTTGCTGGCAGCCGGGGTGGGCACCCTCGCCTCGATGATCGAGGTGACCGAGGTCGAAGGCGAGCCCTCGGCAAGCCTGTTCGGGATTGCGGTCTGGGGGCTCGGCCTGGTCTGGGGCCTGCTCGCCTGGGGCGGGATCATCCAGACCCGGCGCGCCGGGATGTGGCTTGGTTCCGCGGCGGCGATCGTCGGGGCGATGACCCTCGGCGGTCAGGAGTGGGCCGCCGTCCTGGCCCTCGTGACGGTGGTGGGCCTGGTCGCCGTCGCCGTGGCGCTGCGCGACCTGCCGCTGCTCGGCCTGGCCTCGTTCGGGACCCTGCTCACGCTCCCCATGGTCGTGGAGACCTTCTTCCCCGGCGATCTCGCCGCCGCGATCGCCCTCTTCGCCGTCGGCGTCGTGCTCGTCGTGACGGCCGTCTTGACCGCGCGGCGCTCGCGTACGGCGGCTCCGGCACCGACGCCCGGGCGTGACCTGCGGGAGGGCCCGCCCAAGGTGGCCCTGGGGTTGGCCGGGGTGGTGGCGGTCGGCACAGCCGCAGCGATCGCCCTCCTCGCGACCCTGTGATCGCCCTTCCCCCTAGGGTGCTCGGTCAGCAGTGACCGAGGCCCTGGGGGGAGCGCTATGTCCGAGTCGAGGTCGTCCGGCACCTCGAGGTTGTCCGGCCGGTCGGTCGTCGTGACCGGGTGCACGCGAGGGTTCGGCCGCGTCCTGGTCGGGCAGCTGGCCGATCGGGGGGCCCGGGCCTTGGTCTCCAGCCCGTGGCCGGAGGAGTCCGAGCAGTTCGCCGCCGAGCTGCGGGAGCGCGGGGCAGAGGCGGTGGCCGCGCCCGGCGACGTCACCGACCCCGCGCAGGTCGAGGGCCTGGCCGCGGCCGCGGTGGAGGCGTTCGGCCGCCTCGACATCTGGGTCAACAACGCCGCGGCGTCGACCCCGGTCGGCCGTTCGTTCGACCTGGACCCGGCCGAGTTCGAGCGCAGCATCGCGGTCAACGTCCTGGGCACCTACTACGGCTCGCGTGCCGCGATGGCCCGGATGCTCGCCCAGGGCGGCAGCGGGGTGCTGGTCAACCTGCTGGGCCGCGGTGACGACGTGCGGGCCACCCCGCACACCAGCCCGTACGGCGCCAGCAAGGCGTGGGCGCGCTCGTTCACCCGCAGCCTGCAGGCGGAGTACCGCGACACCGGCATCCGGATCGTCGGCTTCAACCCCGGGATGATGCTCACCGACATGCTGATGGCCCCGCGGGTGGTCGGCGAGGAGGGCGAGCGGGCGATGAGGCCGTACCCGACCATCACCCGGATCTTCGGGGAGCCGCCGGAGGTGGCGGCGGCCGCGCTCGTCGACGCGCTCGACCGCCCGAGCCCGCCCAAGAGCCTGCGACTGCTCGGCCCGGCCGGGATCGCCAAGCACGTCGCCGGCGCAGCCGGTCGCGCGGTGACCGGCCGGCTGCCGGAGCCGCCCGCGATTCAGGTCGAGCGGCTCGACCCGCAGTAGCCTTCGGCCACCGCCTGGGAGGAGACCGCCATGCCGTTCGCCAGCCCGCTCCCGCCCGTGGAGATCCCCGATGTCCCGCTGACGACGTACGTCATGGCGCGTGCCGCGGCGCTCGGCGACAAACCGGCCCTGGTCGACGGCCCGTCCGGGCGCACCCTCACGTACGCCGCGCTGGATGGCGCGATCCGGTCGCTGGCGGGCGGGCTGGTTGCGCGTGGCTTCACCAAGGGCGAGGTCGTCGCGCTGCTGGCGCCCAACATCCCCGAGTACGCCGTCGTCTTCCACGGCGTCGCGATGGCCGGGGGGGTCGTCACCACGATCAACCCGACCTACACGCACCAGGAGGTGCACCACCAGCTCGTCGACTCCGGGGCGACGATGCTCATCACGATCCCGATGTTCCTCGAGGTGGCCGCCGAGGGCGCCGCCGAGACGGCGGTGCGCGAGATCGTCGTGTTCGGGGAGGCCGAGGGCGCCCTCCCGCTGGCGTCGCTGTTCGGCGCGCCGCTGGCCGAGCAAGTCGCGGTCTCGGCCGACGACCTGGTCGCGCTGCCGTACTCCTCGGGTACCACCGGCCTGAGCAAGGGCGTCATGCTCACGCACGGCAACCTGGTGGCCAACATCGCCCAGGTGCTCACGAGCGCCGACATCGCCGAGGACGAGACGTTCATCGCCGTCCTGCCGTTCTTCCACATCTACGGCATGCAGGTGCTGATGAACACCGGGCTGCGCGCCGGCACGACCATCATCACGATGCCGCGCTTCGATCTCGAGCAGTTCCTGAGCCTGCACCAGCAGCACGGCATCACCCGCTCGTTCGTCGCCCCGCCGATCGTCGTGGCGCTGGCCAAGCACCCGCTCGTCGACGCGTACGACCTGTCCGCGCTGCGGCAGGTCTTCTCGGGCGCGGCGCCTCTATCGGCCGAGCTCGCCATCGAGGCGGGCGCGCGGCTCGGCTGCGAGGTCGTGCAGGGGTACGGGATGACCGAGCTGTCGCCGGTGTCGCACCTCACCCCGCCGGGGCAGTTCAAGCCCGGTTCGGTGGGAGTCTCGGCGCCCAACACCGAGACCCGGATCGTGAACCCCGCCAACGGCGCCGACCTCGGGGTCGACGAGGACGGCGAGGTCTGCGTACGCGGGCCGCAGGTGATGGCCGGCTACCTCAACAACCCGCAGGCCACCGAGAGCACGATCGACCGCGACGGCTGGCTGCACACCGGCGACATCGGCCACCTCGACGGCGACGGGCACCTCTTCATCGTCGACCGGCTCAAGGAGCTCATCAAGTACAAGGGCTTCCAGGTGCCGCCGGCCGAGTTGGAGGCGCTGCTGCTGACCCACCCCGCGGTCGCCGACGCGGCCGTCGTCGGCCGGCCGGACCCGGAGGCTGGCGAGGTGCCGGTGGCGTTCGTCGTGCTCCGCCCTGGAGCGGAGGCCACCCAGCAGGAGATCGGGGACTTCGTCGCTGAGCAGGTCGCGCACTACAAGCGGCTGAGCCGCGTCGAGTTCACCGACGCGATCCCGAAGTCGGCTTCCGGGAAGATCCTGCGCCGGATGCTGCCGCAGTAGCGGCCGGGGCTCAGCGCCGGTCGGAGGGCGGGCGGTAGTCCGCGGCGGCGAGCTCGAAGACCCACTCGAGGCCGTCCTCAGGGTCGTCCTGCTCGCCGACCTGCACGAGCCCCGCGCCGCGGATGATCGAGAGCGAGGCGACGTTGTCAGGGCTGACGCTGGCCTTCAGCACGCGGACGTCGGGACGGCCCGCGGCGTACGTCCACAGCGTCTCGGCCAGCTCGCGGCCGTACCCCTGGCATCGGTGCCGGGGGAGCACGGTGTAGCCGACCTCGACCATGCCGCGGGCGTCGGGGCGGTCGTGGAAGCCCCCGTTGCCGACGATGACGCCGGTCTCACGGTTCACCGCCAACCGGATCAGCCACGGGTTGACCGTCGGGTCCTCGCGCACCTGCGCGACCCTGAAGCGCAGCGCTGAACGGTCGGGGTGGAGGACGTCGTCGGGGTCGTCGTACGGGAGCGGGACGGGCTCACCGCCGCCGACCTCCGCCCGGCTGAGCAGCTGCTCGACCGTGACCAGGACGAGGTCGAGGCGCGGTCCGGATAGGACCGCGGGTGGGTCTAGCGGGTGCACGCCATGATTCGCCCGGAGGCGGCGATGGTGGCCCCCGCCGTGCCGAGCGGTGCCATGGGTCCGGCGCCTGTGTAGGCCGTGGCCTCGGCGAGCACAGCGGGGTCAGCAGCGGTGCGGCGGGTCGGGCTCGGGGTGGCAGTTCGCTTGAAGATGCGCATATTCGCTTTCCTTCGGTGGGTTCCCCTCCAGTGTCCCCGCTGCCAGGCCAAACCCCACCATCGGCGAAGGGTGTTCCTGGCCACACCGCCGGAGAAGTGCCTCAGGCAGGGGTCACTGCTGACGCAGCGGCATCATCGGGACGGGGATGGCCAGCGTCCTGGCGGCGACCCCCATCCCGCCCTCGCAGGTGTTCGGCGGGACCGTCCCGATCCCTCGGGTGGAGGGCCGCTCGGCTGCCCAGAACATGTAGCCGAGCATCCCCGCCGAGGTGCCGACTCGGGACGCCACGGACTGCACGAAGGGCGCGGTCGCCTTCTGAAGCGACTGGGCGTAGTTCGTGCACTCGGGCAGCGGCTTGCCGCCGAGGGCCACGTACAGGCCGCCGGTGAACTTGGCCGGCGCCAGCGGGGGGATCTTGGGGGAGTACTGCGCCTTGCCGTCGACGTGCTCCTGCCAGTTGGCCTGAGCGTCGGCCGCGTTGCGCGGTTGCCGCGCGGGCACCATCGCGTTGGCGTAGTCGAGGACCGGGAGGTCGGTGCGCAGCCAGTCGGCCGTGGCCTTGCGGGTCAGCGCGATCAGCCACCGGTCACCGGCCGCGAGGTCGATCGTGAGGCGGGCCATCGGGCTCGCGCCAGCGGCGTCATAGGGGTGGGCCGCTCGGTAGGCGTCGATGAAGGCCTGCAGGCCGGCGAGGTTCGGGTCTGCGTTCTGCTCGTAGTCGATCTCGACGCCCACACCGAGCGTCGTGGCCAGCGCGGCCGCGCGCCGGCCGAGTCCGGACGCATCCTGTGCCAGCGCGGTGTTCCACGCGTCGGTGTACGTGATGCCGCCGATCGACACCATGACCCGGACGCCGGCGTCGGTGAAGTACCGGACGATGTCGGGTGTCATCCCGCGGGGGATTCCGTTCAGCGTCGTGGCGTCCGTGGTCTGGTTCAGCAGTTTGAGCGGGTTGACGAAGCTCAACACCACGAGGTTGACGGACGGCTCCGCCTCGGTCGCTCGTTCGATCAGCCAGTGGTTAGCGCGGTCGAACTCCTCCGCGCCGCGGACTGCCCCCCAGGTGCAGTAGTCGTTCGAGCAGTGCCACGCCCCGTACACCTCGATCGGCACGGGTGCCGCGGCGGATGCTGGCGACGCGACCTGCGGTGCCGCGGCCACGGCCAGCAGCCCGGCGCATGCCGCGAGGGCCAGCAGCGCGCGGCGGGTGAACGTCCGGGGAGGAGAGGGGGAGAGGCGGATCGCCATGGCCGGCTCCGGGTGCCGGGCCCAGACCACCTGGGCCTGCACCACCCACGCTACGCCCGGCGGTGCGCCACGCGTGGGGCGAATTGGCGGGTCTGGGGTCTCCAAGCCGGCCGCTAGCCTGCGAGGGTCGGAGGAGGACGGGCCGAGCCGAGGAGTCGAGATGGGCAGCTACCGCGGGGCGCGCGTCCTCGTGACGGGCGGGGCGGCCGGCATCGGCCTGGCCATCGCCCAGGAGTTCGCCGATCGAGGCGCCGAGGTGGTGCTGGCAGATGTCGACGAGGCAGGCGCGCGGGCCGCGGCGGAGCAGATGCGCGCCACCGGGGTGACCGCGGCGGCGTACCGGCTCGATGTCACCGACCTCGGCGAGATCCTCGTGGTGCGCGACCAGATCGCCGACGAGCTCGGCCCGATCGACATCCTGGTGAACAACGCGGGCACGGTCTCCGGCGGAGCCTTCATTGACGTGCCCCTCGAGCAGCACCTGCGGACGGTCCGGGTGAACACCGAAGGCGTGATCGCGGTGACGCACGCGTTCCTGCCCGGGCTGATCGCTCGGCCCAAGGCGGCGGTGGTGACGGTGGCGAGTGTCGCGGGGTGGGGGCCTGCCCCCTTCGGGACGAGCTACGGGGCGAGCAAGTGGGGCGCCGTCGGGTTCACCGAGTCGCTGCGGGTGGAGCTGGCCCAGCTGGGCCACAGCCATGTGGGGGTGACCACGATCTGCCCCAGCGTGGTCGACACCGGGCTGTTCGAGGGCGTGCCGCCGCTGCGGCTCACCGCCCTGCTGACGGCGGAGGACGTCGCTAAGGCGACGGTTGATGGGGTGTCCAAGCGCAAGGCGATCGTGCTGATCCCGTGGTTGTCGAAGTTCGCGCCCCTGCTGCAGGCGATGCCCACCCCGATCTTCGATCGGGCGGTGGGGTTGTTCGGAGGTGGCACGATGATGTCGACCTGGACCGGCCACGGCGACCGCCCGGCGGACTAGCGTCTGTCCATGGCATGCCGGATCAGTGAGCTGGTCGTCGACGCGCGAGAACCCGAGGTGCTCGCGGCGTTCTGGTGCGAGGTCTTGGGCTTCGTGGTCGTGGGGCGTGAGGAGGACGGGAGCGTCGAGATCGGCCCGCCTGACGTGGGCTTCGGCGGCCTCCAGCCGACGATCGTCTTCGGGCTCTCCAGCGACCCGCGGCGCGGAAAGCTTCCGCTGCACTTCGACGTGAGCCCGGTGGGGTGCGACCAGGAGGCCGAGCTTGAGCGCCTGCTGCGCGCGGGCGCCCGGCCGGCGGCCATCGGGCAGACCGGCGACGAGTCGTGGCACGTGCTGGCCGACCCCGAGGGCAACGAGTTCTGCCTTCTTCGGACCCCGTTGCCGGATCAGCCGCCAACCCGGCTGGAGGGGGAGCAGTCATGAAGGCCTTGACCCAGGCACGCTACGGACCGCCCGAGGTGCTGGTCCTGAGCGACGTCGAGGCGCCGATCGCCGGGACCGGCGAGGCCCTCGTACGGGTACGGGCCGCCGGCGTCGACGCCGGGGTGTGGCACGTCGTGGCCGGCATGCCGTACCTCGTGCGCGGTATGGGCTTCGGGCTGCGTGCGCCGAAGAGCCCGACGCCGGGCCTCGACCTCGCCGGGGTCGTTGAGGCCGTCGGTCCGGGGGTCACCCGGTTCGCCGTCGGCGACGAGGTGCTCGGCATCGGGCGCGCCACCTTCGCCGAGTACGCCGTCGCCGTGGAGGGCAAGCTGGTCCGCAAGCCGGCCGCGCTGTCCTACGCACAGGCCGCGGCGATGCCGGTGTCCGGGATCACGGCGGTGGAGGCGGTGCGCAAGGCCGGTGTGCGGGCGGGTGAGCGCGTCCTCGTGACCGGCGCCGGAGGCGGCGTCGGCTCGTACGCCGTCCAGATCGCCCGGGCGAACGGGGCGCACGTCACCGCGCTGGTGGCCCCGGAGCGGGTCGAGGCCGTGGCCGCGCTCGGCGCCGACGAGGTGATCGACCGCACCGTGGAGGAGGTCGACGCCCGAGGCCCGATCTACGACGCCATCATCGACACCGCCGGGCGGCGGCCGCTGGGGCTGCTGCGCCGGGCGATGACCCCGCGCGGCCGGCTCGTGATCGTCGGGGGAGAGGGCGGCGGCAAGGTGCTCGGAGGCTTCGGGCGCCTCCTGGTCGCGCCGATCGCGTCGATGTTCGTCAGCCAGTCCCTGGCGGGCGTGACCGCCCACGAGCGGCTCGCCGAGCTGGAGGAGCTCACCGCCCTGGTGGAGTCGGGCGCGGTCGTCCCGCAGGTGGGGCGCGCCTACCCGCTCGCCGCGGGCGCGGAGGCGGTGCGCGACCTGCACGAGGGCCGCGCGGTGGGCAAGCTCGTCCTCACGGTCTGACCCCCGGCGACGCGGCCTGCCGTGGGCGTCCGGCTCAGACCGTGGCGACCCGGGTGGTCGCCGCGTCAGGGTCGCGCTCCCAGAACTGCCGGGCCGCGAAGCCCGACCGGCGCAGGAAGTGCTCGGTGAGCGTGATCCGGTCCGGCCGCAGCCGGAGCAGCTCTCCCTCGGGCACCTGGTCGACGGGGCGGCCGACCTCCCAGTTTGAGGCGGGGTACTTGAACACCGTCATGCCGTGCTCCCAGTCCGGCGTCCCGGGCTTGAGCAGCTCGCCGGCGCCGAACAGCTGGACGCCGAACGCGCTCGCCCAGCCCGCCATCGAGTTCGCCACGGCGAACGACATCTGCGGGTTCCGCCGCAGCGCCTTGACCTTCGGGCTGTTCGGCTGCGGGTAGATGTAGATGTCGAGGTGCTCGCTGTAGAACTCCACCGGGCTGCAGATCGGGCCGGTGCGGCCGGCCGTCGCCATGAACCCCAGGTTCGTCAGCGTCAGGACGCGCTCGATCCGCTCCTCGAGCGCCTCACGGGGCAGCGCCTGCGTGGGGCGGTTGGCGAGGTCGAGCCAGCGGTGCGCGGCGGACATAGGGTGCTCCCAACGGTCGATGGGCCTGGGGCCTCTGGCCCACGGACAAGAGCCCCTCGGTCACGTCCCCTGAAGTGGTGTAACTCCGTACCTGCCTCGGCCGGTCCTGAGGCCCGTGACAGCGGGTAGGTGCCTGAGCCGGTCGCAAGCCCGGCGGCGGCGGTGGAGGCTGCCTTCACTAGCTCACGCTATCGAGCGAGTTCGCTTCGGTGGGCCAGGCAAGAGGGCCGACGCCCCGCGAAGTTGAGGGCGCAGCGAGTGCGTAGGGTCCGCGAGGTAGCGCCGCCACCAGGCGTGACCTGAGCTCTGGCAGCAAGGCGGCGCGGCCTCGCCGGCACCGCCTTGCTGCTCGTCACCTCGGCTGTTGGGGGGCTGCGCGAGCGGGGCCAGCGCGGGGTCGCCTCCCTCGGACGCCACCGCGAGCCCGTCTCCCCCGCGCCGTGCCGCTCCAGTCCCGCCCACGCCCACGCCCGCGCCCGCGCCCGCCCTCCCGGCCGGTGGCGGGACGGCACCTACCCGCGTCGACATCCCCGCGATCGATGTGAGTTCGGCGGTGCTGCCGGTGGGAACGGTCGATCGAGTCCTGGAGATCCCGCCGAGACCGTGGGACGTGGGGTGGTGGGAAGACGGCGTCGGCCTGGGCAGCCCGCAGGGCACCGTGGTCCTGGTGGCGCGCCTGGACTCGGTGGAGACGTACAGCAAGGAGGTCCTCCCCTACGAGGAGCTCTTCGCCCAGGACGGGCCCGGGCGCGTCGTGCCCGTCACCTGCGGTGGCACCTACCGGTCAAGCGCCGGCTGGGACAGCGATGTCGTGGTCACCCTCACGCCGGTTTCGACCAGGAGTGCCGACTAACCGCTCGTGAGACCGACGGCTTACCGT
>Ga0114939_10002978_pt1 | contig 12083 bp, 10 predicted proteins | sample AshMeaCrysSpring_FD_87196 | JGI IMG/M metagenome (GOLD analysis project Ga0114939, IMG submission 87196) | Groundwater microbial communities from Big Spring, Nevada to study Microbial Dark Matter (Phase II) - Ash Meadows Crystal Spring | ecosystem: Environmental > Aquatic > Deep subsurface >... | reverse complement strand
TAGTCTAACATTTTTAGTTGGTTACGGAAGGACTTGTCTATTGACCTGCTATCCACATCAAGCAGTCACCACTTCAACTGCGTAACTCCTGATAAAATCATCCGTAATGCGGTACGATTTTATTTGTCTGCGCCACTGTATAACTTGCCCGCAACTGCGTAACTCCTGTTTGGGTAGATTTGGGTAGGTCTGAGAGAACGGAAGGATTCCCATATAAAAAAATACCCCCGCTAGAGTCAGCTTTGGTGTTTATCATTGGGGGTTGTGTTTCGCGGATGCCAGTATGAAAATGGGGACGCGTACGCGGTAGGCTCGGGGCTTGGGCGCATCGCGGTTGAGGCTAGAGCTGTCAAGTCAATGAGTCCGAGGACGACACCAACCACGAGCTGAATGCTGCCGCCTGTGATCGGGCGTTGAGTGAAACGCGAACCACGCAACCGGACCCGCTCGGCGGGTGACACTCCAAAGAAATGATGTAAAACGTCGTAAAACGCCATGATATCAGCCCTTTTCCCCCGATTGAGTTGCTTTGCACCATTGCGGCATATCGCCCCGTTTCTGATGTTGTTCCTTGCTACCCTTGGGATTGACCCGCCTGTTTGGGCCAGTGAGTCTGCCCTGCGGCTCTCGAGTCAGGCGTTGATCGAGCGCGACACCCGCCTCCTTGCCACGACCGCTGCCAAACGCCTAGATGCGCTCTTAGACCCGTTATTTTCCGATTTTCACAGTCGGGTGACGCTGTTTGGTGAGTGGGCGTTTGGATGGCGGACGGGATATCGCCTGTTGCGCGAAGGTATGCTCACGGCGATCGCACTGCCATTTTCTGATTCGCCGGAATTGGCGCGGGTAAATACGGCCTGGGATGGGTTAATCGCAGGGAAATTCAATGAATTAGTTCTCGAGCCGTCTGGAGGAATTGCGGTCCTACACAATATGCACGACCACTGGCGCGCCAGCCTACGACCGGTCGTCGAGCATGTGATCGCGGATACGGTGCGCACTGTTGCGTTATTGAACGGTCAAGTCATGCCGTTGTTGCAAGATGACGATGCGGACGGGTTTATCCAAGCGGGGGAATTTCCCTTTGTTGCGGAAGTTACGGCAGTGGCGAGCCCGATAAAGATGCGAGCGGCGCGCCCGTTGTTATCGCGGATTACGTTGCGTCCGCCGGTTGCAGCAGCGGTCACGGCCGCAGGTGAGGCGATTGGCAATCAGACCGAGACCTTGCTCGGTAGCGTAAGCAATTTGGCTGCGGTGGTTATCGCGTTTCTCAGCATTGATTATATGCTCAGTCAGACCGACGCCGGGATTCATCGCCCGAACTTGGAATCCGAGGTCCATCGGGTCTTAGAAAATGAGCACCAACGGTTGCGGAAGGCATGGCTTGCGGCGCAACAGGCCGAGGTCGAGACGCGCCTGGCGCAGATTCGCCCCTTTTTAGTGAGGGGTAGTGAGTAGCCTGTAAGAAATTGAGCGCATTCATCTTCTGCCAAAGCTCTGGATTTTCCCGTTAGTTTCTATAATTGTCGTTTCGCCCGTTAGTTTCTATAATTGTCGTTCCGCAATTTTTTAGTTTCCCTTCTGTCGAACTTCGATACCGAGTGCTCGCAATTTGCGATAGAGATGCGTGCGCTCCATGCCGGTTTGTTTTGCAAGCCGTGCAACATTTCCGCCCGAAAGATTTAGATGGTGCTCTAAATATGCCTTTTCAAAGGTATCGCGGGCGTCGCGTAGTGGCAAATCGAGCCAACTTGCCTCGGTGCTATTCGGCTCTATCATCAGCGTCCGGTGTGATAGTGTATTAATCGCCTGTTCTAATTCATCTAACTCCACCTCCGGGGTAATTCCCAAAATTAGCAGGCGCTGGACTAAATTTTTCAATTCACAAATATTTCCTGGCCAATTATGATTACGGAGGCGATTTTGCGCCGCGACGGAAAAATTACGATACGGTAGATTCTCTTGATTGACAAATAAGGCAAGGTAATACTTGATCAATTCAGGAACATCTTCGCAGTGATCGCGTAACGGCGGGATATACAACGGTACGACATTTAAGTGATAATAAAGGTCTTCCCGGAAATTTCCTTCGGCGATTTCTTCCTCTAAATTATGATTAGTTGATGCGATGACGCGCACATTAAGTTGAATTGGTTCATTTCCGCCGACGCGCGAAAACGACCGACTTTCTAACGCCGAAAGTAATCGCCCTTGAGTCGTTATATCCATATCAGCAATATCATTAAGAAATAAGATACCGCTTTGCGCCTGCTCCAAGTGTCCATAATAAATCCGGTCACCATCTTCAATTCCGAATAATTCCCGAGCGGCATTTTCGCGCACAACTCCGGCGACCGTAACATCAATAAATGGTTGTTTACGCCGGGCGCTATGCGTGTGGAGATAACGAGCAAAGGTTCTTTTTCCGACACCGGGCTCACCGCTAATTAATACCGTAGTGTCGTGACTTGCAATTCGTTTTACTTGGTCACGCAATTGCGTCATCTGCGTGCTCCGCCCAATAGGCTCGGTAATTGTCACTACCTGACGACTCAGACGGAGATTTTCTCGCTGTAAGTGGACATTTTCTAATGCCCGCTCGATCGTCAAGAGTAATTTCGCCATTGACAACGGTTTTTCCAAAAAATCATACGCCCCATTGCGCGTTGCCTCGACTGCCGTCTCGACGGTCCCATGGCCGGACATCATGATCACCGGGGTTTTAATTCCGGCCTCGTCAGCCCATTCTTTTAGCAAAGTCACGCCGTCAATATCGGGCATCCAAATATCGAGTAGAACTAAATCCGGGCGACGCTCCCGCCGGCGTTCGCGAGCAGTCGCTCCATTTTCGGCAACGCCTATTTCATAACCCTCGTCTTCGAGGATTTCCTTAATCAAGAGGCGAATATCCGGCTCATCATCCACGACTAAAATATAAGGTGCGGTCATTATTTTTTAAGTTATCAGGGTTGAGTGATTAAATAATTACGATAAAGGTTACCACAATCAGCAATAATAGATAATGCGGCTGCGCAAGAAATCGATCTATCCACTGTAAATACTCACCTATTATATTAAAGAGCTTGATAAATTGAGTACCGGCCTGGAGATCAAAATTGTGTGCGTCTCGGGCAATTGCTAATGTAGGACGCACAATAAGATAATCACCTAATTCATCCAGCCAAAAACGGTGTAACGCTACTGAATATAGCCAGGTATGACGTGCTACTAAATGCGGAATTGGGTGATGGGTAACTCCGGCGAGTGACTGCATATATCCCGGTGCAGAAAGTAATTGATAATAGCGCCATATCGCATGGGCAGTCAGGTGCCAAATTGCCAATTCGTTCATGCCGGCGCCGCATTCAGCAAATATCAATCCTACCTGAGACTGAGTAGAAAAGATTATGGAACTTTTTACATCATTTTGGACTAATCCACACAGCGCACTATAAATTGCCGTAATTAATCCAATACCGATTAAAAAAGTCCTCAATCCTGGCGAATGATGAAGCATTGGCTCGATGCGTAGCACGAGAAAAACTCCGGCGTGAATTAGGAGCGCACCGTAAAAAATAGCGCTTGAGGGTGTTGGCCCTTCCAGGGCACGGCTTAACCACGACGCAAACGGTAATTGTGCTGATTTTACCAACGCCGCGACTAAAAATCCCATCATAACCATCCCCATAGCAAAAGATTCGACATCACTATTCTGGAATAATAACTCCGGCCATTCTAAACTCTTGAACCATAATAGAGACAAGATGATCGCGGCTAAAAATGCGGCATCACCAAAGCGCTTGATAATTAATACTCGCGTTGCGTTATCGGCAACGGTAGGGCGGTCGTAGGCGTATGCAATAAGGAGAAATGAAGCAAGCCCGGCTATTTCCCAACCAATAAACATCAAGAGAGGATTTCCGGCAAAGGCAATTAAGAACATCGCCCCGCATAGTAAATTCAACACTGCGAAAAAACGCTGAAATCCATTTTCGCGGTGTAAATAGGCACGGGAAAATTGAGCGGTTAGCAATCCCAGGATCGCGATTAATGTCCCCACGATTAGGCTCAAGCGATCCACTGTAAAACTAATCATCACCCGATAAGAATCAATTTCTATCCAAGGGAAAAGAACAACTTGGCCGGGGACGCCGCGCCCTAATGCGACGATGTCGAGGATAAATAACAGGATTAGGGTAATAAATGATGTAATTTTAGTCAAACGTGCTGTATAAGTTTCGCCTGATTCTCCGACATTGATGCCCCAAAACCACCCGCCGCTAATCCACACGGTCGTAGCCCACGGCAGTAAAATAATTATTGCGGGAAAATAGGAGATCATCATTCTTTGCTATTGGTGATTTTGCGCTAAATACCTTTGGCAACGCCCTCGGAGATTATTTTGCCCCATTTGATTGCGTCTCGGTAAACAATTGGCTGATTACTTGGTTAAGGCGTTGCTCTACAGTCGCGTCAATTCGGGAATTATCCGTCTCAATTTTACATCCCCCACGAGCTATTTTGGGATCAGAAATTAAATTAATTGGATTTTCTGCGTCTGTCCACGCCTCTTGAATTAAAGGTACATCCTCTGGGTGGAGAAAAATGCGTAAATTACGCCGCGCCACAGGCAAATTCTCCAGTGCCTTTTGCATTACGGATAAAATTATACTGGGGTCTTGTTGTAATTCCCGCTCAATCACCCGACGCGCAATTAATACCACCAACGCGACAGTTTGCTCTTCGACGACTTGATCTAATTCGCTAAATGGCCGGTCGAGGAGCGTCAATAATTTCTCCAGGCGCGCCAATTTTTCCTTAAGTTCTTTTTCCCCTTGAGAGAATCCTTGGCGTTGGCCATTTTCCAGCCCCTGAGCGTATCCGGCGCGTTGTCCCTCTTCATTGCCAGCGGCGTAGCCCGCGCGGCGCCCATCCTCTAGCCCCTGCGCGAAGCCGGCTTGGCGCCCATCCGCTAGTCCCTGTTCCAAACCGGCATTTTTTCCGTCTTCGTAGCCTTGCGCCTGACCTTCGGCGTGCCCCTGGGTACGCCCCTCCTCCAGGCCATTTTGCCGCCCCTCCTCCACCCCCTGGGTAAAACCAGCGCGCCGTCCATCCGCCAGCCCGGCATTCAACCCTTCTAGGTGACCCTCCTCCCGTCCCTGGTGAAATCCCGTCAATTTTCCTTGTTCTAATCCCTGAGCGTGCCCCTGTTGCCGGCCTTCCTCGATGCCCTTCGCTAATCCATCCTGATATCCTTGGTCAAATCCTTGTTGCTGGGCACGTCCAAGACTTTCTGCTTCGGCGGCACCATTTGCGAGCGCCCTCCCTGCCGTGATCTGCGCCCGAAACTTATCCAATTCCGAGATAAAAGCGGATGTACGAGGAGATTTTGGTTCCGCTGGGGCAGAAAATGAAGCATTATTTTTCGTAAATTGCGGGAGTTTATCCCAGCGCTGTACCGGAGCAGTCAATTCTTCTTGGAGGATGATATTTTTAGGCGTTACTTCTGGAGCAGGGCTATTATTATTTTTATGCGTCTCAGTATCGGCAACATCAGAGTTATTTTTCGTAAATTGCGGTATTTCCCAGCGGCGCGGCGGAGCAGTTAATTCTTCATGGGGGATGACATTTTTTGACATCGGTAACAATCCAATTGAGCTACAGTGATTTACTATACATATTGCTCGCCGCCTTTACTGAGACTAATTTCACCGGCGTCCGCAAGGCGCTTGGTAATTGATAAAACCTCTTTTTGCGCGGCTTGCGCATCCGAAAGTTTTATTGGACCTTTGCTTTCTAGATCATCCTTAAACATCTCTGCAGCACGCTTTGACATATTCTTGTAGAATTTTTCGCGCATTGCCTCATCCGAGGCCTTTAGCGCCAGAATTAATACCTCTGAAGGAATCTCTCGCATCAAAACTTGAATGCTCCGATCATCCATCTCTAAGAGATTCTCAAAGGTGAACATTAAGTCTTGAATCCGTGAGGCGATTTCCGAATCGGTGGAGTGCATTGTTTCCATAATTTGCGCCTCGAGACTGGGCTCAAGATAATTTAAGATATTAGCGCTGATTTGTACGCCGCCAATACCCGAAGATTTGACGGCGGTTTTACCGCTAAATTGCTTTTCCATAATATCATTTAATTCTTGAAGTGCAACTGGATTTACCCCGGAAAGCGTTGCAATTCTTAATAAGATATCCGGGCGAGCACGTTCTGGGAGCATTGACAAGACCTCGGCGGCCTGATCGGATTCCAAAAACGAGAGGACAATTGCGATAATTTGCGGATGCTCAAGGCGTACAATATCGGCAACAGCGCGCGGGTCCATCCATTTAAGCGTATCCATGCCCTTAGTGCTAGCGCCAAGCAGAATTAAATCCAAAATACTTTTCGCTTTTTCTTCCCCCACTGCTTTGATAATTACATTACGAATATAGGCATCCGAATTAACGCCGAGGGTACTTTGCCCTTTGGCATTAGTAATAAACTCCGCAAGAATCTTGTGGACAATTTCCCGTGAAACATGCGGCAATGACGCCATTGCGACACCGACTTTTTGCACCTCTTTGGGACCTAAACCGCGCATTACCATAGCGGCGTCATCTTCGCCCAAAGAGAGTAATAAAATAGCGGCGCGTTCAACACCACTAAACGACCTATAAGACTGTGGTGGTGTTTGCTCTTCTTTTTCTTTACTTACTTCGTTCATCTTCTTGGATCCAGTGTTTGACTATTTCTGAGACTAATTTCGGCTCTTCTTCAAGTAACCGGTGAACCTCAGAGGTTAAAGTCTGCTCGGCTAATACAAGTGCTGCCTCGTGGGAGATGTCGGTTTTTTCCGTTGACGCTGGGGCGAATTCTTCGATTTCTTCTTTGACAACGGCGAGATCGTCATTAGGGTCAGGCGAATTGTGAGCAATAGCAGGTAAATTTGCAACTGCCTCTTCATTTCTAGGAGCATCTTTTGTGACTGGATTAGTTAAGCGTGCCTTCTCGTTTGATGTTGCGGCAGATAGAGAAACGGCATCAGGAATTGGCGGCACGGCAGGCGTTTGGGAATTAGGATCTGTTTTTTTTTCTGTAGTCGATTCATTTTTAGGCGGCGGCGGTAATGCCGCTGTTTCAGTTTGACGCGGTGGCGGTAATTGATGATTGGATGAGCTTTTATGATCAGTAGCGATTTTCTCCGGGACTGCTGTTGCATTTAAGTCATGATTTTTGGGTAGTGCCGCCTGAGTATTTTTTTCTGCGGTCTCATTAACTGAAGGCGGCGTTGGGGTTAATTTCCTAATTTTTTGCTGTGCAGTCACCCGCGCTGGAATAATTGCCGAAGGGTTATATCTTTCTGTTTGGGAAATCGATTTTCCCGCAAGCGATGGCCAAGAAAAAGAAAGAGGCTGTGGTGGCGCAACAGCCGTTGTTGCAGATTTCCTTTTAATCAGGCGCAGGGAAATTCTTTTATTCCGGTGATTTTTCGATTCGGACATTTCTTTTATTCCTATTGCAAATCTTTTTGGACACTACCGATAGTGCGAATCCAAGGTTTGCCAATCCCAGGCGGGAGGCGTTGCGCCGCGATTTCCGCCTGACGCCGGGTCGGGTATACCCCGTATAGCACTAGATACCAATCACGGCCATTGCGCAAGGTGTGGGCGATAAAACCGTCATCCAATTTCCAGTCGCGGATAAATTGGCGCAACTGCTCGTCGGTATTACCGCCACTGAGTTGCAGGGTGAAATCCTGCGGGGTCTGGATGCGTAGCCACTGCTTGGAGTGACGCGGGGGGGGGGTATGTGGCGGCGCGGGGGGATCGGTTACCGGGGGTGGCGGTGGTGGAGCAACAATTGGTTCCGGCTCCGGTATCGGTTCCGGTAAAGATACCGGATCCTCACGGGGTGGCTCCTCTACTGGCTCCGGTAGTACCGGACGCGGGCGGGTCAGCGGCGGTAATTTGCCTACTTCCGGCAGAGACTCCGGCGGTGCCTTTGGGGCGGGTTGCCCGATAAACAATAGCGCGACCGCGCCGATGCCTAATGCCGGCCAAAACCAATACGAATTGACGGTTTTGCGCACGACTCGGAGCGTAGAAGATGGCCCGGGCGGGTTTTTTTTGCGCATTGACGGCGGTTGTGCAACCACTTTCTTTTTCGGAGGGGCGGGGGTAACTCGCCGTGGCGAGATTAGGAGCCGCGCCTGGGTGATAATCCCCCCCGGCCACCCCCCGCTTAATTGATGAATCCGCTGGAGATTCTCCGGCGTGAGGTGATAAGTAATTCCGGCGGCGCGAAAGCGATTCTGTAGAAAACGCTCGGTATCAGCGAGACTAAATGGCAACAATTCTATTGTAGTGGTGTTTTGATGCACCCGTTTCTCTAGCTCTGGCGTGCCGCTGAGGAGTACCCGCACTTGTCCGGCCTGTCCTGCGACCGGTGTCAAGATTACCTGCAATGCCACATCCGATAGCGCGTCGGCATCATCGACAATTAAAACAGCCGCCGGGGAGCGCTCCAAATCAGGATGTGCGGTTAACGCTCGGGTAAATTGCAACTGCGCTTCATCTAATATCGAATCCACGGTCGAGTGCAGCGCGGCGCCAATTAACGCACAGGGCTGATTCTGCCGGGGGCGTTTGTGCAATTCGGCCAGCAGGATAGATTTACCAGCCCCGGGCGGCGCGACCAGCGCCAGCGGGGTACGGCCATAGCCGATTAAGGTAAAAAGCAAATCCAAGCGCTGCACACGGGACGACTCCGCGAAAAAGTTACTAGTCGCAAGCGGCCCATCGGCAGTAGTTATTTCCGGCTTAGGGTTCATACGGTCAATTAGCTGGCTATCTATAGCTACTCAAAAATATCCGGGCGGATGGCCGCTAACAAAAGTTATTTTATAACTGCCGTTCACCAGTTGCGCATCGCGGGCCTGTTCGAGCGCCCGAATTGCGGCGGCGTAACTCGCGAAATATTCGTTTTGGATTCGGCCGCGCCGGCCTTGATAACCAATCTCCCGAGTCACAATCCACCCCCGGAACAAATCCGGTTGCAAGGTGAGATTACAAAATAGGAGCGGCAATTCCGCCGCCGGGGTCTGTAAATAAATCTGCAGTGGCTGCCACGGACGCCAAGCGCCGGATTTGATTACGGGAATTTTTGCAGATGTGAGAGCGTTTCCGAATGGCATAGCGGTTACTCGTCATTTCGCCGGCACTATTTGTACTGTCCCTCAACAATTATCTATCTCTTTATATCCGCGAAAAATATACCACCATCGTGAAATAAACAAGACAGTCGCCGGGAAAAACTAGATTAAGCGCGAGTACGGGGAAACGCCAACACCTCCTCAATATTCGTGGCACCAATACGAATCATCAGCAACCGGTCGATTCCGAGCGCAACTCCAGCGCAATCCGGAAATCCCAATTCGAGCGCCGCGAGAAATTTCTCGTCCAGGGGAATTGGCGCCAATCCGCGCTGACGTCGTGTAGATAATTGGTGCGCGAATCGCTGGCGCTGTTCAGCGGCATCACCCAGCTCGTGAAAGCCATTGGCCAATTCAATTCCCGCGAGATAGACCTCAAAGCGCTCGGCTAATGGGACAATTCCCGGACGGATACGGGCCAGCGCCGCCTGTGAGGCCGGATAATCATAGACAAACGTCGGGCGGCCAGCTTTTCCCAAATGAGGCGCGACTAGCTGACTAAACAATAAATCCAGCCATCCATCGCGGTCTAATTCGTCTAAATTCGGGACAATTCCATCTTCAGCGGTTCGCGCCCGCAACTCGGATATCGATGCCAAATGGGGGTCAATTTGGGCGTGCCGCTGGACAATTTCCTGATAAGTCACGCGCTCGGCGCCCGGCGTCTGCAATAGCGCCTGAAATAAATCGTCCATCTCCGTCATTAATTGATGGTGGTCAAAGCCCGGGCGGTACCATTCCAATAGCGTAAACTCCGCATTATGAAAACGCCCGTGCTCGCCATTGCGAAATACCTTGCAGATTTGATAGATCGGGCCGCTCCCGGCGGCAAGAAGGCGTTTCATCGCCAATTCCGGCGAGGTATGCAGATATAGGCGTTGCTGAATTCCCGGCGTGCAATAGAAACTCGAGAAACTGGCTAGATTCGGGTCGGGATTTCCCGCAATGGATAATGTCGGCGTGTCAACTTCCAAGATATTGCGAATCTCAAAAAAACGGCGAATCTCTTGGAGCAATTCTGCCCGGCGGCGCAATGTCGATAAAGAGGCACTCGGACGCCAATTATCTGACATATTCTGCAATACTGATAATCATGGATTAAGCAATAAGGAGCGTTTTTCCATTCCCGAGGCCGGCGGAAGACCTAAAAGCTGGAGAACCGTCGGCGCAATTGCGGAAAGCCCGGCGCCGGTCGCTAAACGCCACGGAATCTCGTCAATTACTAAACACGGGACCGGATAGAGCGTATGTTGCGTATGGGGCTGTCCGGTAATTGGGTCGATCATCTCTTCGCAATTGCCGTGGTCTGCCGTAAGAATTACCGAATAGCCATTTTTTATTGCCGCATCTAATACTCGTCCGACCTCACGGTCTAAAGTCTCGACGGCCTTAATTACCGCGGTGCGAATTGCGGTGTGCCCGACCATATCGCCATTGGCAAAATTCATCACGATAAAAGGATAATTCCGGCTCGTAAGCGCGGTGATTACCGTATCGGCAATTTGCGCGGCGCTCATCTCCGGCATTAAATCATAACTTGCCACGTGTGGGGACGGGATCATTATCCGCTCCTCGCCAGGAAATGGCTCCTCCCGACCGCCGTTAAAGAAAAATGTCACGTGGGCATATTTCTCGGTCTCGGCGCAGTGCAATTGACGCAATCCGGCGCGACTAATTTCTTCGCTTAAAAAATTTCGGACGATATCCGCCGGAAACGCCACCGGAAGGTCAAATGTCGAGTCATATTCAGTCATGCAAGTAATCCGCGCTGCGCGATAATCTGCACCGCGCTCAAACGCCATAAAATCGCTACAGCCGAGCGCATAAGTGAATTGCCGGACGCGGTCACTGCGAAAATTGAAAAATATCACCTCGTCGTCGGGGACAATTGTTTGGAGATTAGGCAATACCGTCGGACGGATAAACTCGTCGCTCTCGCCGCGTGAATATGCCGCCGTAATTGCGTCACGGGCATCAATGGCGTTTTCACCCCGATGATGAATTAGCGCGTCCCAGGAAAGCCGGATCCGCTCCCAGCGTTGGTCTCGATCCATCGTGTAATAGCGCCCGCTCACCGAGCCAATTTGTCCGCCCCAGCGCGCGAGAGCCTCTTCCAATAGCGGGATAAAAGTCAGCGCCGAACGCGGGGGGGTATCCCGCCCGTCGGTAATTACATGCACCTGGGGGACACACCCACACTGATGGCAGAGCTCGATCAGGGCCAAGAGGTGGCTAAGATGCGAGTGCACCCCGCCATCCGATACGAGTCCAATTAGGTGTAGCGGGCGTCCGGTGGCGTGGGCGCGCCGGGCGGCGGCGGTGAGCGCCGGATTGGAGAAAAAACTCTGGTCTGCTATTGCGTCATCGATCCGCACCAGGCTCTGGCGGAGGATACACCCGCTCCCGAGCGTGAGATGCCCGACTTCGGAGTTGCCCATCTGCCCGTTCGGCAGTCCCACGGCCTGGCCGGCGGCCTGTAAGACCGTATGCGGATAACGAGAAAAATAGTCATCGAGGCGCGGCGTATCCGCCAATGCAATTGCATTATGGGCGCGACTGGGATTAAGCCCAAAACCATCCAGAATGATTAGCAAGGTCGGACGGCGCGGCGCGGTACTGGATAGGCTAGACATGACAAGACTTCCGTAGGTGATTGATTCGATATGCCTTGGAGTCCGCGCCTATGCTCTGTCGGGTGTCATCCATGCCCCCCTCCTTCGCATACAGGAGCAGTTCGCGTTTCACCGGACGCCCGCTTTCCTCTAGCTAATTTGCTATTGGCGCTAGGTTGTTGCCGCCCTCGAGGTTTTTTAGACCCGACAGTCAAATTAATCTGACTATCCCGCGCATTACGAACGAGCCTACTGCCCGTAGCCAACGC
>Ga0114939_10002977_pt1 | contig 12085 bp, 12 predicted proteins | sample AshMeaCrysSpring_FD_87196 | JGI IMG/M metagenome (GOLD analysis project Ga0114939, IMG submission 87196) | Groundwater microbial communities from Big Spring, Nevada to study Microbial Dark Matter (Phase II) - Ash Meadows Crystal Spring | ecosystem: Environmental > Aquatic > Deep subsurface >... | reverse complement strand
CAACCGCATCGTCGTATCGAGGAGTTGCTGCCGCATCGCTGGCAGCCGACGACGTAGCCGCCCCGACGTTCCTCAAATCACGGTCGGTTCACGGGGGCAAGATGACTTGCCCGCGCGCTTACGGTATACGAGCGCGTCGACGAGTTCGACGTGCTGCACTTCCACACTGACTACTTTCACTTCCCGGTCTTCAGTCGCCTCGCACGCAAGACGCTCACCACCCTACACGGCCGACTCGATTTGCCCGACCTGCCGGCAGTGTTCCGCGCGTTCCCGGAAATGCCGCTCGTCTCGATCGCGCGCCACCAGCGTCAACCGGTGCGCTTCGCGAACTGGGTGGACACGGTCCACCACGGACTGCCTGCCGACTCGCTCCCCTACTGCGAGCGTCCGAGCTGGGACTACCTCGCGTTCCTCGGTCGCATCTGCCCGGAGAAGCGAGTCGATCGGGCGATCGCGATCGCCAAGCGCGTGGGCATGAAGCTGAGGATCGCCGCGAAGATCGACAAGGCGGACCGTGCGTACTACGAGCACCAGATCCGGCCCCTGCTCGACGATCCGCTGATCGAGTTCGTCGGCGAGATCAGCGACGCGGAGAAGCCCGCGTTCCTCGGCAACGCCTTCGCGCTGCTCTTCCCCATCGACTGGCCGGAACCCTTCGGCCTGGTGATGATCGAGGCCATGGCGTGCGGCACACCCGTCATCGCCTACCGCCGCGGCTCGGTGCCGGAGATCGTCGACCCCGGGGTGACCGGCTGGGTGGTCGACGGCGACGAAGAAGCGTACGCAGCGTGCCGGCGCGCCAGCATGCTGGACCGCCTGAGGGTACGGCGGCGCTTCGAGGAGCGCTTCACCGCCGAGCGCATGATGCGCGACTACCTCGCGCTCTATCTGCGTCAGGCAAACGCGGACCCGGGCGCGACGGTCGCGGCCTGACGCCGGTCGGGCAAAACGGGAACGCGCGGATGCAGGAGCGCGGCGAGCGCCGTAGCGTCGGCGTCATCTTCGACGTCGATGGCGTGCTCGTCGCCTCGCCGCATGAGCGTGCGTGGCGAGAAGCGCTCGCGGCGCTGATGCGCGAGGAGTGGCACGCGCTGCGGACCTCCTACCATCCCGGCGCGTTCACGTCCGAGGTCTACCAGACCCGGGTGGCCGGCAAGCCCCGGCTCCAGGGCGCACTCGCGGCGCTGGAGTACTTCGCGGTGCCCGAGGCGGTGCAGCGCGCCCACGAGTATGCTGCCGTCAAGCAGGCGCGCCTCGAAGCGCTGATCGCAGCCGGCGAGTTCTCGGCGTTCGACGACGCGCTCGCCCTGATACTCGAACTGCTGCGAAGGGTATCCCCTCGCTGCGGCCTCCTCATCGCGCAATGCCAACGCGTTCATGGCGCGGACCGACCTCGCCGCGTTCGCCGCGCACGTCAGGCTCGACGCCGCACCCCTACAAGGGCGGCGGACGCTGCTCGAAGTCTTCGACGCCAACGTTTGCGGACGCGAGGCCGGGCCGGGAAAACCCCATCCCGGGCTCTTCCTGCTCGCAGCGGAAGCGCTCGGCATCGCACCGGCTCGCTGTGTGGTGGTCGAGGACGCGCCGGTCGGTATCGCGGCGGCCAAGGCGGGGGGCATGCTCGCGCTCGGGGTCGCGCGGCTGCACGAGGAAGGGCTGCTGGTCGCCGAGGGTGCCGACGTGGTGGTGAGCCGACTCGACGCCGGAGCGCTGGCACCCTTGCTTGCCGCCGCTGCCGATGCCGGGCGCGGCGGGGCCGCCGAGGGCGGCGAGAGCGCTTTGCTTGCCACCGCCGATGCCCGCTGGGTGTTGCGCGAGACCCGTTATCACCGCTCGCTCGAAAGCAGCATCGAGGCGCGCTTCGCGGTGTCGAACGGCTTCATCGGCGTACGCGCCTCGCGCGCGGTGAGCCGCGGTCCGGCCTGGGTCTCCTGGCAGCATACGCAGGGCTGGGCGTCCTGGCCGCGCACGTACGTCGCGGGCCTGTTCGACACGCCGAACGCGGAGCCGCCGGTGCCGGCGCTCGTCCCCGCCCCCGACTGGATGCGGCTGCGTCTGCTTGTCGACGGTGCGCCCCTGCAACTGCGCCTCGGCGAGCTCGTCCGGCACTGGCGCACCCTCGACATGCGTCGCGGCGCGCTCGTGACCGACTGGCACCAACGACTGGCCGACGGACGGCTCGTACGCGTGCGCACCCTGCGGCTGGTTTCGCTCGCGGAGCGTGCGCTGGCGCTCCAGCTCGTGGAAGTCGAAGTCGATGGCCCTCCTGCGCGCGTCGAGCTCGAGACCCTGTTCGAGGTCGGCAGCACAGGCCTCGAGCTGATGGCCATCGAGCCCGAGGTCTCGTTGTGGCGCACCGGCTCCACGCGCAAGACTCTGGCCATCGCGCAACAGGCTACGCTCGCCCTGAGCGACGCCGCAACGGTGACGCACGAGCGGGGCCAATGCGCGTCCTCGTGGCGCTGGACGTCGCGTCCGGGGCAACGCGCCATGCTGGCGCGCAGCCTCGCCTTCGCGCGGGGCGAACAGCTCGACGAGGAGGTCTCGGCGCGGGCACGGGCTGCGTGCGCGCGGGCCGCGCATCAGGGGTGGCGTACGGTGCTCGAGCGTCACGCCGACGCGTGGGCGCATCGCTGGTCGGCGAGCGACGTCGAGATCGATGGCGACGACGAGGCGCAGCGCGCCCTGCGATTCGCCGTCTACCACCTCGTGAGTGCCGCGAATCCCGATGACGATGCGGTGTCCGTCGGGGCGCGCGCGCTCACCGGGGACGCCTACCTCGGCCATGTGTTCTGGGACACCGAGGTGTACCTGCTCCCCTTCTACACCCTGACGTGGCCGGAAGCCGCCCGAGCTCTTCTCATGTACCGATACCGCACGATCGGGGGCGCACGCGACAAGGCGCGGCGCATGGGGTGGCGGGGCGCCCTGTACGCCTGGGAGTCTGGCAGCACGTCAGCGCCGACATCGCGTATGCGGTCTGGCAGTACTGGCTCGCCACGGAAGACGCGTCCTTCCTGCTCGAAGCGGGCGCGGAGATCCTCCTTGAAACGGCGCGCTTCTGGGCAAGCCGCGCCCAGGCCGAAGCCGACGGCTCTTACCACATCCGCGACGTCATCGGCCCGGACGAGTACCACGAGCATATCGACGACAACGCGTTCACCAACGTGATGGCGCGCTGGAACATCGCGCGCGGTTTGGACACGGCCGGGCTGCTGCAGGCACGCTGGCCGCAGCGGTGGGCGGAGCTCGCGCACGCACTCGCGCTAGCGCCGGAGGAGCTGGAGGCGTGGCGCGAGGTGGCGGCGAAGCTGGTCGATGGCTTCGACCCGCGGAGCCGGCTCTTCGAGCAGTTCGCGGGTTACTTCGACCTCGAGGAAATCGATCTCGGCGCGTACACCGGGCGCACCCAGCCGATGGACGTGGTGCTGGGTCGCGAGCGCATCCAGGGGTCGCGCGTCTTGAAGCAGGCCGATGTCGTCGCGCTCCTCGCCATGCTCCCCGACGACTTCGAGCGTGACGTGCAGGAGGCGAACTTCGCGTACTACGAGCGGCGGTGCGGTCACGGCAGCTCGCTCAGCCGCGGCCTTCACGCGCTCGTCGCCGCTCGACTGGCCGATACGCGCATGGCGTACCGCTACTTTCGCGAAACCGCGGCGACGGACCTTGCCGATACGACCGGATCGAGTGCCGGCGGCGTGCGCATCGCCGCGCTCGGTGGGTTGTGGCAGGCCGCAGTGCTCGGTTTCGCCGGCGTGCGGCCGGGGCGCGATCAGATCGCCATCGATCCTCAGCTGCCGAGCGAGTGGCGTGCGATGCGACTGCGGCTGCACTGGCGCGGTCGCATCATCGCCTTGCATCTCACCCCGGACACGGCCGCGATCAGGCTCGATTGCGGCGAGCCCGTGTCGCTCCGTCTGTGCGGGCACTCGCTCGACCTGGTACCGGGCCGGGGTGAACAGCGGCCGATCGGGCCGCGGGGATCCACGGGCACGAACGTCTCGGTCACCACCTGATGCGCACGCGGGTCCGAGGATCCACCTATTACGTCCCCGCGTCATCACGCACCGCGCACGTGCTCGCTTCGATCTCGCGCTCGCTTCCATCCACCGTGACGCAGCGGTGAGCGAAACCGGTGTCGCTCCGTTCCCACGCCTCTCGTACGCTCGCTCGACGGCACGCCCGGGGCGACTCCATGGTGGGCTCCAGTGACAGCTTATCGGGCCCGGTGCGATCGGGAGTGATAGCCGCCCTTTTCCCTCTCCGGCAGGACGTGCTGTCGCGGAGTTGCTTCGTGGATCGCCTTACGTCTAGTCTTGGAGTGTGCTTGCCGCATGAATGAAGTCCACGGACTCGTTCGGCCGGCGGAGACGACCTTGCGTACCGGCGTCAGCAGCGGTGCACATGGTCCAGAATTTCGTGCCGAGGAAACAGCGCCACAGCGTGGTCGATGAACGCCCTTACCTTCGGCGTCAGGTAGCGGTTGCTGGGAAAGACCGCATTGACGGGAACGCTCGCCGGCGCCCAATCAGGCAGGACACGCTGGAGCCGACCCGGCGGCGCTGCGCGAGCGACGATCTCGGGCAACTGCGCCACACCGAGACCGGCGAGGGCAGCGTCGCGGAGGGCGAAAACGTTGTCCACGCGAATCCGCGCAGGCCCCTCGATCTTTTCCGTGACGGAGCCGCGGTGAAGCGTGATGCCGCCGCGGTGGCGTCCGCCGGCGAACGCGAGCAGTCGATGCGCCTTGAGGTCTGCCGGCGCGCGCGGCGTGCCTTCGCGCTTCAGGTAGCCGCGGCTCGCGTAGAGGGCATAGCGCAGTTCGCCGAGGGGGCGGGCGGCGAGGCGGGTTTCCGCCAGCGGCCCGATGCGGATCGCCAGATCGAACCCTTCGTGGATCACGTCCACCAGGCGCGGGGTGAAGTGCGCCTCGACGCTCACCTCCGGGTAAAGTCCGCAGTAGCTTGCGATCCACCCGCTGACCGCGAGCATCCCGAACTCCGCGCCGCAGGTCAGGCGGAGCATGCCGCGCGGCGCGCCGAGCGACCGGTGCGCGACGCGCTCGGTCTCCTCGACGGCAGCGAGGATACCGACCGCGCGTTCGAAGACCTCGCGTCCGATTTCCGTGAGGGCGAGCGAGCGCGTGGAACGCATGAGGAGCTTCACGCCGAGCTCCTGCTCGAGAACCGTCACCACTCGGCTCATGTGCGCCTTGCTTGAGTTGAGGGCGTCTGCGGCCCTCGTAAAGCTGTGCGTCCGGACGATGGTGACGAATGCCTTCAACTGATCAAGTGTCATGCACACCCTTGGCGCCGATGTTGCCGCTTTCGATAACGATGTGTTGATCCGCGGCGTATTTCAGTATCGCCCACGCTGCGGCAGGATGGTCATTCCGAGGCAGCACGAGCGAGCTTCCCGTGAGCCTACGCGACGAGGACGAACTGAAGAGGCTGGAGGGGAACTACGTGCAGCCGGGGCTGTGGCGAGGGTTTGCCGTTCGCGACGGTAACCTCGTCACCGGGCAACGGACTTCTTGGTTCTGGAGACCGCCGAGGCGCTTTTCGCATCGCTCGGTGGATGAGGGAGGTCAGCATGACGATCGCAATCCTCGGGGCGGGAAACGTGGGCAAAGCACTGGGCGGGCGGCTCGTCGCGCGCGGGGAGCGCTTGCACTATGGTGTGCCCGAGCCAGCGAAGTACGCCGCGCTATCGGGCACGCACGCAGAGGTCGGCACGGTGGCCGAAGCGCTCGCCGCGAGCGACCTCGCGATCCTCGCCGTCCCGTACGATGCGGCAGCGCCGGTGGTCGAGGCCGTTGGCGACTGGTCGGGTCGAATCCTCGTCGACGCCACGAACCCGATCGCGCCGGGCCTCTCGGGGTTGCTGGTCGGCACGACGACCTCCGGGGCCGAGCAGATCGCGGCTCGGGCGCACAACGCACGCGTCGTGAAGGCGTTCAACACGACCGGCTTCGAGAACCTGGCCGACCCCGAGTACCCGGGCGGACCCGTGTTCATGCCGGTCTGCGGCGACGACGCGGACGCACGCGGGCGCGTAGTCGCGCTGGCGATGCTGATGGGGTTCGACGCCGTCGACTTCGGCCCCCTGGCCGGTGCCCGCTACCTCGAGCCGTTCGCGATGACGTGGATCCACCTCGCGTACAAGCAGGGGTACGGGCGACGGTTCGCGTTCGGGCTCCTGAAGGGAAAGGACTGAAGGGGGGAAGCGGCATCCGATCCGAGCCCGGAGGTTCCTGTCGCGGCGACTGCCGGTCGAAACGACGTGCTCCAGCGCGCGCCACCGCTGTCCGGGGATGCGCATGCCGGCAATTCCGAAGCGTCGCGGGGGTCGCGCAGGACGAGACTCGAATCGACGGTGCACAAGCTCGCAGACTCGCTGCTCGGGCCTCGCATCGCGCAGGCTGATGGTGCCGCGCTCGCCGGGAACACATTCGAAGGTCCCCGCCACCCGAAACCGTGCGGGATGCCGTTCGAGTAGACATCCGATGGCGCAAGACCACAAGCGACGTGCGGGTGCGCATCAACCGTGTCCGACGGCCGCGGTCCCCGACGCCCGTCCGGCCGTCTCGACTGTTGTCGAAGTGGGATCAGAGGCCGCTGCCCAACCGTGTTCTTGCCCTGCTGCAGGTAGACGAGGCCCCGGGCGGAGCACCTCATGACACGGGAGGATTGCGGGTTGGCCGCGAGGGGGCCGGTGCATGGCGTCGGCTGCAGGCGAGGCACTGCGGCGGTGCGCTCCGCACACGAAGGTTGCACCTGTGTGACGGCTCGCTAACAAGCGCCTGCGATTCGTCAACTCCTTCTCGATCGAGCGCCACGTCGTGGGGTTCGGGGCGAACCGAACGCTAAGATCTCCGCCGTCCTGCAACCCGTTGCCACTGCTCATCATGAACCGACGCGGTTTCGCGTGCGGCCTTGCCGCCGCTGCATTGCTGTTCCCTGTATTCGCTCATGCCAGCCCGTCGATCAACGGTGCCGGCTCGACCGCTGCCGCGCCGATCTACCGCGTGTGGTCGCAGAACTACGAGCGAGTCAGCAAGACGGCGCTGAACTACGACGCGATCGGCTCGAGCGCGGGCCTGGCGCGCATCCGTGAACGCAAGGCCGACTTCGGCGCGTCCGACGTGCCGCCGTCGACGGCAGACCTGGAGAAGGACGGACTCATCATGGTTCCGACCGTCGTTACCGCGGCGGTGCCGATCATCAACGTTCCCGGCGTCGGCAGGGGACAGCTCCGGCTGACGGGCGAGGTGCTTGCGCGCATCTTCCTCGGCCAGGTGACGGCATGGAATGCTCCGGAGATCCGGGAGCTCAATCCGAGGATCGACCTTCCCGCGGCGCCGATCCGCGTGGTCGTGCGCGCTGACGGTTCGGGCACCACGTACCACTTCGCCGACTTCCTTTCGAAGGTAAGCGCCGAGTGGGCTTCTGCGCGCGGCGCGAAATCGTCGTTTCCGTGGCCCGGGAGCTTCGTCGCGGTGAAGGGCAGCGCCGAAGTTGCGAAGAGCGTGAAGACCACGCCCGGCGCGATTGGCTATGTCGACTACAACTACGTCATCGAGGGCGATCTCGACTTCGCGCAGCTGCGCAACGCCGCGGGCAACTTCGTCTCCCCGTCGGTCGACAGCTTCGTCGCCGCGGTGCGCGCGAGCGATTGGTACACCAAGGGCGACTTCAAGCGCGGCCTCAACAACATGCCCGGTGCCGCGAGCTGGCCGATCACGATGGGCACGTTCGCCATCCTGCCGCACGTGAGCACCACGCCGGACAACACGGTCGCGGCGCTGCGCTTCTTGACCTGGGGCTACCTCAACGGCGACAACCTCGCGAAGCAGGCGAACTTCGTTCCGCTCCCCGAGCGCGTGCAGGCCAAGGCGTACGCGGAGATCTCGAAGATCGTCGGCGGCAGCGGCAATCCACTCGGCGCCCGCGCTATGTCGGCGCCCGGTGCGAAGCTCAAATCGTTCCAGGACGTCCTGCTCTCGAGCGTTGGTGTACAGAACTGATCGGGCGTGTACGGTACGGGCCGGGGGCGTCGGTCAGCGCTTGCGCCCCTCTTTGCCATCTTCTTCACGGCACCTATGTGATCGAGAACCCGAACGGCGCGGCGGTTGCGTGACGCGGCTTGCAACGCGCACTGGACGAGACTGAGCGCCCGCGCGCCGCGCGACCGCAGGCCCTTGTCGAGTCTCTTGTTGTCGATGGCAGCAGCCCTCGACACCGGCCACCGTGCGCTCGGACGGTGTCAGGTTCGGCTGCAAGTACCGCGCAAGCTGCCCGGACCGGTCGGCTTCACTGAGCCACGACGCCACCGTGAACGCGTCGTGCTGGTCGGGCGTGCGGTCATCTGCGGGAAAGGCGTCCTTCCAGAGCGAAGGGTAGGCCTCGACGACGGCGGACTTTCCCGCGGGGATCGACCAACCGTCGAAGGGCCAGAAGTGCAGGCGGCCGCCGAGTCGCTGGCGCAGGTACAGCAGCCAGGGTATGCCGGCATGGGTTGACTTGGCCACCGAGCCCTGGACGTCGAAGTGGAATACCGACTTGGCCGAGCCGGCGCGCTGTTCGGTCGGGTCCGCTGCCCTGCACTGGATCACCGCCGGATACGGCTACGAGGTGACGGGGGCCGACGTGCAGGCCGCGTGCTCGATCGCCCTGGCTGCCGCGAGGATGGGCCGATGAAATCGAGGGACGGATCCGCACGCTGGTCGCCGGTCGGCGATCGACCGCCAAGGACCTCATCGCCGCGTCGCTGTGAACACGAACGATCCCGTGTGCCTTCACACCGGTACCTGCGAAGGCCCAGTGGGAGGCGTGACCCGCCGCAGCCACCCGTCTCACCAACAACGCGCTGCCCGCACGACAGCGCCTGTACCGCCAAGACACAGGTTCGGCGCACCGCTGCGGCGCTGCGTCGGAGGTCCGGCAGTACCTCCTCAAGGCGCATCGTCCATGCGGCCGGGCCTCGTACGGTCAGAAGCACCTCGCTCTTGCAGGTAGCGCCGAGCGCGGCCGTCACCGTTCAGCGCGATCTGAGCGGACCTCCATCCCGAAGGGGCAGCAGGCGTCAGGCCCATCGGTGTCCGACAGCATCTGCGTATGCAGCACGCCGGCATGTTCGCTTTCGATGCTTCGTTTGACATCGGCGCTGGCCTCCGAGAAGACGCACCGCACGTTGAATTGGGTCCCGCCGCAAACCACTCGAGCATCGCAGAACGGCCAGCGCCGGCGATCACTGCGTACGCTTCGCCGCCAGCTGACGCGCACCGCGAAGCGCCCTCACTCTTTTGTCCTACACGGTTCCAGGTCGACGAACGGCAGTCCAGCATCGCGCCCATGATCGTGGTTTCCCAATCACCAAGGAACAGCTCGCATGTCTCATTACCTCGATGTCCTGACGCCGCAGAACTGCCAGTTGATCTTCATCGATCAGCAACCCCAGATGGCGTTCGGGGTCCAGTCGATCGACCGTCAGACGCTCAAGAACAACGTGACCGCGCTGGCCAAGGCGGCCAAGGTTTTCGACGTGCCCACGACCATCACCACCGTCGAGACGGATGGGTTCTCGGGCCATACCTTTCCCGAGCTCCTGGCGGTGTTTCCCGACCGCAAGCTGCTGGAACGCACTTCGATGAACTCGTGGGACGACCGGGCTTCCCTCACGGCCGCAGCGGATGCCTCGCGCTGCCTACCGGCACGCGCCCGGACACCCGATCATCGCGGCGGGCTCGATCGCGAAGGCGCGCCATCGGCGTTTGGCGCTGTCGCCGGCATGCTCCACTCGATCATCAACGAGCGTTCTAAGCTGTGGATTCGTATAGCACTCGCCGCTGCTTCCCAGACTTTTACCGTCATTTTTACCGTCAAAGTGCGGAGCACCAGCATTGACGCGGGTTTGCGGGCGGTTCGGCCGGAAGTGACCTTTCGAGATCTATCGAGGTCCCTCGACTCCCGGAGCGCTCGTCAGCGCTTAGCCTCACCTTGGCGTGGCCCTTCGATGGGCGCCGGGCCGGCGCCGGCACCGAACGAGGTAAGTGCTTGTCAAATAGCGGTTTTCCAGCAGACTTTTTACCGTCAACCTCGGCACGACGTCCTTCTCCGTCGGCGATGGCCCCATCAGGGCGCAAACATGGCCTGCAGGGTCTGCAGCGTCGCCGCCAGGGTTGACGGGCGCAGAGCGCCCAGGCGCTTGATCAGACGCGCTCGATCAAGCGTCCTGATCTGGTCCAGCACGATCAAGCCCTGTTTGCCCTGGAACGTGAGCGGGATACGGAAGTGCGCCGGTCTCGAACCCGTGGTCATCGGCGCCACGATGACGGTACGCAGATGGGCGTTCATCTCGTCGGGCGAGATCACGACACAAGGGCGGGTCTTCTGAATCTCGCTGCCTACCGTCGGGTCCAGTTGGGCCAGCCAGATTTCGCCAGTCTTCATCACCAGACCAGCGTTTCGTCGCCTTCGTTGGCGAGTTCCGGCCAGACCAGCGCGTCACCACCCTGCTCGGCCAGACGCTGCGCGTCCTCGGCCCAACCTTCACGTGCGTTGCGCCGGACAGGACGGATCTCGATCACGCCGTCACGCACCTGCAGATCGGCGGAGCCTTCCAGCCCAACCTGAGCCAGGATCGCCTTCGGGATCAGGACGCCCTGCGAGTTGCCCATTTTCCGAATCGCGACTTCCATGATTTGCTCCACGAATGTTTGGTAAGCACAATGGTAGCACGCCGCGTCGACCGAACTTCGGTCCGGAACGCACCCCCTGTTCAAGTTCGCGCAAAACCGCAGGCCGAGATCCATCGCGGTCGATCGGCGCGGCGACCACCAGTCATTCGCCTGCCCTGGTCCCACGCCGCGAATCGACGATCACCAAGAGGGCGTCGGCCAGTCGCCGCGCCGTCTGCGGCGGTGACAGCCGGAGGCTGCGCGCACCGCTCGCCGGGTCGCGCTCGATCCAGGGGTGCGGCGCGGCGGCGGGGCATCGCCGTAGCCCGCAGGATGCAGAGGTGTCGGCCCTCGCTCGGGCGTTCATCGAGATCTCGCTGCCTTGCCCGTAGCGCAGCGATCCGACACTTTTCCGCGGAAGTCCGTATCTAGATCCATGGACGCGTCGCACGTCCCAGTAAGCACTTTCAACCAGACTCGAGGACACGACCAAAGTGCCACTGAGCACTTCGTGAGGCGCTTCGCCCGTGCGGTGCCCCTTCCCTATCGCGGCTTGCACGCCGCCCGACGTGACGAGACTGGAGACAGTCCCGACGGGCTGTCTCGTCCCCCTACTCCCACTCAATCATCAATGGCCCCCGTAAGCCGTTGATTCGCTTGAGAAATTCCTTGGGCCGCGGCGGATTTACCGTCAGACATACCGCCACTTCGAGTGGGATCCACTCGCGCAGCTTCCACCATCGATCGACATCTATCGAGAGCAGTCGGCGCGTCCACGATGGCCAGCTTTCGAGATCTATCGCAGTCTATCGCTTCGCCGCACGCGATCGGCGCAGGAAGACGCAGCCCCTCGGGCACTTGAGTCGGGATCGAGCAGGGGAAGGCACCAAACGGCACAACCTGTTGTCACAACGAGCTTTTCGGGCGGTTTTCTTACCGTCACGACACGCCGTTCGCGGGTGACGCGGGGCTGGCAGGACAACGTCGCTGCTGTTGGCGTGGCGAAGCAGCGCTCGCCGCCTGCGCCCCAGGAGACGTGGCATCTGATATTCGGCGAGATCGCGACATTTGCTGTTCAGTGAAAGTCAGCGGCACCCAGTTGCGAGGGCAGTTCGGCTCTTACCCCTTGATCGCGCGCCGTATCGAGCGCGGACTGTCACGAAGCAGCCGGCTGAAGGACGCGGATCCTCGGCGCAATCTTCGCGCGCAGTTCCCGATCTGCAACCCGCATGTCGTACTCGGATTGCAGGTTCAGCCAGAACCTGGGATCCATGCCGAAAAAGATCCCGAGCCGAAGCGCCGTGTCCGCCGTGATGGGGCGCTGGCCATTCACCAGTTCGCTGATCCGGCTCGGCGAGACGTCGATGTCCGCCGCGAGCTGACGGGCGCTGATGCCCATGGGCT
>Ga0114939_10002976_pt1 | contig 12098 bp, 8 predicted proteins | sample AshMeaCrysSpring_FD_87196 | JGI IMG/M metagenome (GOLD analysis project Ga0114939, IMG submission 87196) | Groundwater microbial communities from Big Spring, Nevada to study Microbial Dark Matter (Phase II) - Ash Meadows Crystal Spring | ecosystem: Environmental > Aquatic > Deep subsurface >... | reverse complement strand
TTTCTATTGCATCCAGCCTGTTTCTATTGCATCCAGCCTGTTTCTATTGCATCCAGCCTGTTTCTATTGCATCCAGCCTGTTTCTATTGCATCCAGCCTGTTTTTGTTAGATAAAAAATTTTCCACTCACAGATGGGACAGTTGTTCCACGTAATCAAAATATACATTTCAATTGTTATTATTTATTTTCCTACTTTATTTTTTTGTAATTTATTTTTTTATTCAAATTTTAGGCTGACAATATCAAATCTACATAATATTTATACACCCTTTATTTAACTAGTAGTAGAAATACCGCATCGGTAATCGCGGAACTGCTTTAAAACAGAATAAAAGGTTTAAAATCATTTACTTATCAAATGCTAAAAAAGATACTTTACATGGGAATGATAATATCTACTATTGCCATTCTCATAGTACAGAAACCTGTTTTTGCACGTCCATATAACCCATCTAAAAAGTTGGGTTATACCGTGGTTCCAAAAAATCAAGTATCTCAATTATGGTGCTATATGCGAACAAAGGATAACAAAATTATTGACCTGAGACCAATGTGCGGTGGGGTAATTAAAAATCCTAGATTTTTCAACCCTAATGGTATTGCAATAGATAATCCTATTCCTAAGCAAAAAAAATCGTAGTAGAGATGCAGCTAAAAAAGCTTGTGCAAAAAAAAATTGCTAACAATTCCGGATAGTTGATAAAAAAACAAGAAAAATATATAGGCAATAAAAGCCAGATGATTTAATAGTCAATCCCATGCAGTTAATAACTTGCTACGAAACAATTATCAGTGTTTTTTGTTTTGCAGTTATTAATTAAACAAAGACAAAATCAAATTAAAAATCTCAGAGATAGTGTATTATGTCCATAAAATCAGCTTTGGGTGCTTCTAAATTAGTATTAACAACCGCATTATTACTAAGTACTACATTACCAAAAGCAGCAAAAGCCCAAACTGCTATACCGGATGTATTAAAGGTACCAGATGGTCAACAGCTATTATTAAAAACATCTGCTACAGGCGTGCAAATTTATGATTGTAAAACTAGTGCTACTGATTTAAATAATTTTAATTACGTATTTAGAGAACCAAGGGCTGATTTATTTAATGAAAGTAGTAAGAACATTATTTCTCATGGTCGCGGTCCTTCTTGGAAATTTATTGAAGATGGAAGCACCATTATAGCCTCAGTATTAGGTAAAAATGATTCTCCTAATCCTAATTCCATACCTGAGTTATTGTTACAGGTAAATGAAAAACAAGGAGAAGGTTTTTTAAGTAACATTAATTTTATTCAGCGTTTAAATACTGTAGGTGGTTTAGCACCTACTGGTTTATGTAATCCCATTGAAGTTCCCACTGTTGAAGTTCCCTATACTAGTAATTATTTATTTTCTGGTATTAGTCCCAAATCTGTACCAGAAGAAACATCTACTATGGGGTTATTTCTGTTTGCTTTGTTTAGTGCGGCATCTTTGAAAATACGGAATACGGATTAAATAGATTACAGGATGATGCTGATTATTATAGGACTTACGCAAGCTCTACGAAAACTTGGCGTTCTTGGCTCAGGAGCGGTTACACAAATCAAGCTTTCTGACAATTTTTGCGTAAGTCCTGTATTATACTAAAAACGCCTTAAAACTATAATCTCTAAGATGCTTCCTTCGCGACTCATGACAAAGTTTAATTTTTACCCGTTTGCAGTATAGTCACGGATTAAAGGATTACACAGATTTTAATCCTTTATCTATAATCCGTATCATCCTTTAATCAGTCCAATCCGTGATTATTTTCCAGGAATTGGGGAGTTTAAGACTTTATGAATGCGATCGCGGGATTCGAGTAAATGGGCTTTGGTATAGTCGTCCTTAGAATTAACATTTTTTAATTTTTCATCTAGCTGACGTAATTTGTACCAAGCGAGGGATCGCGCATCTTCAGGAACTCTTTCAGTTCGCAACACCATACCAGATAACATATCTAAATGCTGGCGTTGTAAACCTCGCCGCAAACTGGATATTTTAATTCCACCACTTGTTGGTTTAAAAACTTCAGTCCAGATACCTGCTTGTAATGTATCAAATAATTCTGGTAATGTTAATGATTCTCCTGATTTACTCTTAAGCTCAATATCCTTAAGTCTTGATAGTCGGTCATTAGAGAGTAAATCAAATAAGACTGAACCTTGTACAAGGGATACAATATCATGGACTCGAAAATCCAAGCGCCCGATACGAGGAAAGCTACCCCAATGTCGCCAACGAGATGGTGCCAGTTTATTTAATAAGTCTGGGGGATAATTAAAAGCATCCTCCGCAAAAACATATTTTTGTAGAGTTGCTAAAGCTTCCCTTTGTTTGTCTACAGGTACAGATTCAAAGGGCAAACGATTACGGCTATTAGGTAAGCTAGACGAAGAAGGCGTATCGCTGACATAGAGTCTATAAAATGATTGACCCCCCACATACTTGGCAACGAAGTTAACGTTATTTAAATAATAGTTGAGTACAGCTCCAAAGCGATCGGACATCACTATAACTTTCTCCTTGAATCGGATAGCGTTTATTTAAACGCTCGACCATAATACGAGAATTTTCTAACTGCCACTGGGAATAGCGCAGCACATCACCGCTATTATCCCAAACATCAGCGGTAGGGTCTAAATCTAAAATATCTTCATCAGTAGCATAGCTTAATTCAGGCTTCTGAGATTCTTTGAGAATTTCTTGTAAAGCAGGTTTTTCTGCTGTGGTAGAGGAAGATTTGATGGGAGTGTAACCATAACGAATAGCCCAAATATCATAGGGTCCTATGGAATCGGGGAAAAAGTCTCCCTGTCTTTGTCCTTGACGGGCAATATTTGGTGGAAGATAGTCCATTACTGAAGCTGTTAAACCCTTTTTGCGGGTAATCTCAGTATTGTTCATATCTTCTGGTCGCAACATATTGCTACCACGGAAGTTATGCCGTAAACCAAGGGTATGTCCGACTTCATGGGCAATTATCAGTCGTAAATATTGATGGATATATTGTTTTGCAATATCACCGCTAGGTAAAGTATTTTGCAGTAATGACATGGCAATGGAACCCATTTCAAATTGGTTGGCAGATTCCATCCCATAACAAATATCCGCGTCTTCTGCCATTTTTGATAGGCGTGTTAGAAATGTTTGCCCTTTATTTTGTTGCCCATTTTGCTGGTTATCTTGTTGCCCGTTTTGTTGTTTAGATTTATCTTTACCAAGAAAACCTTGATTACAAAGATTTCGATTCCTGATTAACCCCATAAGGGATGACCTTGTTTGGGCTTGACTTCCTTGAGGCTCAACTATATTACGATACTCTTGTTTGAGAGTTCTTAGAAAGCCAGCATCAACTAAAATATCCGCGTCTAAAATTTCCCCATTCAATGGGTTTACGCGAGACGGCCCCAAGGCAAAGTTACCATCAATGGTGTTAATCCAACGAATCGTATTGTAGCGAATATCTGCCGGGTCCCATTTTGCATCATTAGGCATTTGCTGAACTTGAATGGCGTCTTTAAAACCAGCGGCTTCAAAGGCTTTATTCCACATCAACACCCCTTGTTTAATGGGTTCCCGATATTCATAGGGCACAGCGTTATCAATCCAGAAAACAATGGGTTTTTTCGGTGGAGATAGGGGTGCTTCGGGGTCTTGCTTTTCTAACTTCCAACGATTTACGTAACGCACAAAGGGGTCTCGGCGTTCATCGCTCGATATATCTTGATAAGCTGTGAGAAAATAACCTACGCGGTCGTCTGCTAAACGAGGACGATAATTATTATCTGGCATTTGGGACAAACTATAGCGAATACGCAACGTAAATGCTCGACTATCTGGGACGGCTTCCAAAGCTAGGGGGTCTCCTTCCTTCCCACCACCAGTAAAACCAAATACTGATTCAACTTCAATATTTTGGGGGAAAGCCTTAGCAGTACCAAAATAAGATTGGTCAATACCATAGGGTATTCCCAAAGCAGATGATAACCCTGCTAAATCTGTCAACAGTAAGTCGCCTAAATCAACAAGTAAAGTTTTTGTTTCTGGGTGAATACTTCTAATTGGGATAGAATATAGTACAGAATCACTAAATGAACGAGCCAGCGATCGCGCTTGAGGGTCTCCCTCACGGCTGCGGAAGTGAACGTTACGAACAACAAAATTCAGATTATTTCCTTGCCGTTGAAAATAAAACATAAAATATTGCAACGGCATCCCACTATAAATCCCAGCCTCTCCAATCCCAGATTCTAGGGTAACAGTAGTTAAAAAATTACGATTTAGTTGCTCCGGCTTGACCTCCAAAAAAATCTTATTTTTTTCCTTATGGCGATAAAAGTTAAATAACCCCTCCTGCTTTTGAGTATCTTTTGTAATGTCATCAAAGGGTGCTAACTCATCTTTTCGCCCTGGTTTTGCTCCTGGTATTGGTTTATCACTAGGCTTACTTGTTGAGACTTTTGCTAGTTGTAAAAAAGGCTGATTTCTGGCTTGCTTTGTATCGTTGACAACCCAAATAAAGGGCCGTCGGTCGGCTTTTTGCTTATCATCAATCACCCAAACACGGGAAAGTCCTTGCTCTAAATTTTCGACCGCTACCTCAGGGCTATTTGCAGCCACTGATTTACTGCTGATTGAGAGTATTGCTAAAAAGAAAGTTTGTAAGAAAAGAAAATAAAAGTTAAATTTTTTCATCCCATCCATCCTTAACAAAGATGTCTAGTAAGTGAGTAAGTAAGTTAATTTCTGTAAAGCAAGCCAATGTCCTGCCTTATCCTCAGCAACAGGTTACAACAGATTATTCACTGGTCAGACATATCGACAACAGTTAATTCTACTGATGGCTGGCTTTTTTCAGCTAGTTACACGATGTAAATTTAGTATTTTTACTAAGGATTGCGTCTGTAGCAAACAGTACGTATTATTTTTGCATAGGAATAGAAAAGTAGTTCCGGGGGTAGAAAATATAAGAGTATAACAAAATAAAAGAAGTTGGGATAAAGGACGAATACTTTGATAGCTAAGATAATCAAGGATTTCTAACTACATGAACAGAAACTACCTCCCGCTCTTTTTTGAAGACAGAATTTTAGTTAACATTTTATCGAGATGGTTTTAAATAATACTAGTATTTATTGTGAAAACCAACTTGAATAAAAAAAATACTGATTTAATTTATTAACCTTCAGTAGCTTACAAGTAACAACAAGCACAAATGTCTAAAATATCTCAAGTCTGGCAACGGTTAAAAATTTATGTCAGGGGATTGGGAATAAAACAGCAGGATAATCCCAGGCAAGATAATATACAACTAATCTCGCTTGAAGAAAAAATTATCTCATCAGAAAATAAGGTAACTAATTTTCCTAAAGAGAATTTTTCAGAAATTTTATTTTCTGAAATGCTACGACAAAGTTTAAAAAAATGGATAAAACTTGATAGTGAAAATCAGGGCTTTGATTTAGAAGATAAAATATTTTATCAAGAAATTTATCAGTTATTAGGAGATAGGGCATTAAGTGTAAATGTAGTCGCAAAAGTTTTACAATTACTTACATTTAATGGTGAATTTAATTTAGTAAATTTGTTTGACAGACTACATACATTTTATAGCCTTTGGTGTGAAGGAAAATTTATTGATGAAGCATCAGATAAAAATTATCCTTTACAAAAAATGTTACAGTTACGAGCAATAAAAATATATATTGGATTAAGGGAAGTCGATATATATACAGGACTAAATATAATGATATTACTCTTAGAATTACATCGTTATGCCTTGGAAAAAAAAGAATTTCAAGATAAAATAATTTTTTATCCTTCTGGAAAACCAGATAAAGATAATTTTTTTACTTCTTTATTACTTCGTATTATTAATTATAGTGATGCCATTAGGATTGGTAATTTCACTAGCATAGTAGGAGAATTCTTAACAGGAGGAAATTTCCAATCAGCTTATTTAGGAGATGCCAACTTAACAGGTGCTAATTTTAGTAATGCGAATCTTTCTGGTGCATACTTTGGAGATGCAAATTTAACGGGTGCTAATTTAATAAGTGCCAATTGTAGTAGTGCAGACCTTAGTGATGCCAACTTAAGTGGAACTAATTTTACTGCAGCAAATCTTTCTCAAGCAGACTTAAGTAGTACTAATTTAACTGGAGCTTATTTATGTGCGGCTAACTTAAGTCGTGCTAGTCTTGAACGTGTAGATTTAAGCAATTCTAATTTAAGTCATGCTGACCTTAATCATGCCAATTTAAGTAACTCTAATGCCAGTAATTGTAACTTAAGTAATGTGAATTTAACAGAAGCAGTTCTTTTTGGAACAAACCTAAGCGACGCTAATTTAAAAGAAGCTAATTTAACTGGTGCAGACCTATGTCGTGCTGATTTAAGTGGGGCAAATTTAAATAATGCTAATTTGGAAGGAGTAAATCTCAGCGATACTATTTTATTTAGCACCTCTTTATGTAACGCTAATCTTATTGCCGCTGATTTAAGTTATGCCAAGTTAAATGGAGCAAAACTTGATGGGGCAAATTTAAGTAATGCAATTCTTTTTGGTGCAGAACTTAGTGATGTAAACCTCAGTAGAGGTAAATTAATAGGAGCAGATTTTAGTGGAGCTAATTTCACAGAAGCAAACCTCAATGGAAGCGATTTTACTGAGGCTATACTTTGTGGAAGTGATTTTACATCTACAGTTTTCAATAATGCGAATCTTAGTAGTAGTAACTTAACTGGCGCAATTTTTTGTAGTGCGGATTTAACGAATACTAATTTAAGATATGCAATTTTAGAAGGTGCTGATTTTAGTAATGCTGATTTAGAAAATATTATTTGGGACGAAAATCAAGGATGGGAATTAGTCAAAGGGTTAGATACTGCAATTAATGTACCAGATGAGTTAAAGAGGATAATTGGTTAATAGAAGAATGGTTAATTGCTAATTGCGCTCTTGCTAATTGCGCTCTTGCTAATTGCTAATCAAGAATGTAGTTGGTACCACGACTATCTCAGGAATAGCCGAAATCTTGCCACTGTCCGTATCCCCCGCGCTTCGTTCACGTGAACCCAAACTTGTTGAACGCTCTTAAGCGCGTTAACGCGCTTCGGAGGATACTCACAGCAGGCAAGATTTAGGCTATTCCTGGATATATTTGACAATATTGCTAGCTAATGTTATTTTACAAAGCTAAACAAAAATATTTCTCATATACTTTATATAAAATATATAAAATATATAAAATATATAAAATATATAAAATTATAAAAACCCTATCTCTCTTGGTGCTTAACAAAAGATATATTTTTGTAATCTGCCCGCACTACTTGATTGTTGTTTGTTGATTTTATGAAGTCATATCTAGCCGCTGCTATTCAGATGACGAGTGTACCTGACCTAAAGAAAAATTTAGCCCAGGCGGAGGATTTAATTGAGCTTGCCGTGCATCAAGGTGCGGAATTAGTTAGCTTGCCAGAGAATTTTTCTTTCTTAGGAGAAGAAAAAGATAAACTTGCCCAAGCCTCAGAAATCGCTGTGGAAAGTGAAAAATTCCTGAAAATGATTGCCCAGCGTTTTCAAATCACTATTCTTGGCGGCGGCTTTCCCGTGCCTGTGGACAGTACTGGGAAAGTTTACAATACAGCATTACTTGTTGGTTATAATGGAGAGGAACTTAGTCGCTATCATAAAGCTCATTTATTTGATGTAAATGTACCTGATGGTAATACCTATCAAGAATCTAGTACCGTTAAAGCTGGAGGCGACCTTCCTTTAATTTATTCTTCGCCACAATTGGGAAATCTGGGATTATCAGTATGTTATGACGTGCGCTTTCCCGAACTTTACCGCTATTTATCCTATGCTGGTGCAGATGTTTTGTTTATTCCTGCAGCTTTTACTGCTTTTACAGGTAAAGACCATTGGCAAGTTTTATTGCAAGCTAGGGCTATTGAAAATACCTGTTATGTAATAGCTCCAGCTCAAACTGGTACTCATTATGCCCGTCGTCAAACTCATGGACATGCTATGATTATTGACCCTTGGGGTTTGATTTTAGCTGATGCCGGAGAAAAGCCTGGTGTTGCCATAGCTGAAATTAAACCTTCTCGATTAGAACAAGTCCGCCGTCAAATGCCTTCTTTACAGCATCGAGTATTTAATTAAGTTACTAAATTCACTAATTAACTAACTAATTAATAGACATCCACCTTTCACCCTGAAAGGGTGCGTTCTCAATTTAATTATGCGTTATCTGTGCTTCCTTGGTAGGGCTTGGCGGCTACGCCAACCGTTGTTACGCCCTTACAGAATTTTCAACGCAATGGTCTAATTAATTCAACTGCCAATATTTTGCTGACAACAATGGCAAAATGTTGGCTTTTTTTTATCGATAAACGGATATATTTTTATATACAAAAAAATATTTATAGTTTTAATTGAGTATCTTTTTATAAATATTTAAGTTTTTCTTTTATTTATCTTAATAAACCAGTTTTAGAGTATAAAAGTCTATTTATTTCATCAGGGTAATTACGGATACAAGGCAAATATCCTGAAACAGAAAATATGATATTTATCCCTAAAACAAGATTTACAGGTAAAAATTTACAAAGTATCACAGATTTAGGCAACTGCCGAAGGGTTTTTCCGAGTTTATTGTCATTTTTGGTTTTGACGTATTATTTATCACAATTTTATCCAGTTATGGCTAACTCTCCAGGAGAAAAGACAACTGGGGAAAACAAACAAATATGTAGTAACAATATAGAAGAAAAGCATCAACAGATGTCTTTGTTAACCAATAGAGTTATTGAAGCATCTACTTGGGTGGGCGACCCAGGGCTAGGTTTGAAAGCTGCCATAATAACTTTAGGTTCTCAACTTTTTAGTAATACAAGTATTACTGAGGATACAAAAAGTAGTGCCAAGTCTAATAACAAATTAGTTACACACAAAATAATCGCACAGAGAACAGTCGCCCCATTATGGCAGAAAACCATTTTACCTCTATTAAATCCAAATCCAGGTTTTCAATTTACCAACTCTGTTAATAAAATTAACACCACAATTAATGGTATTGACCTGATTCTAATTTCAGGTGGTAAACCGATAACTATTCATGCAGACAGTCGTTATCAGTTACCAGAAATTGTTGCAAAAAGTAAGACAAATGCTGTAGCTGCCGTTGATGGAACTTTCTTTTCTTTAAAGTTTTTGACATCCAACACGATGATAGGGCCTGTTTTAAGTCAGGTAAGTAATAAATTTATTCCGGGTAACAATGGAGAAAATAAAAAGTTAAACGGGCGTCCGCTAGTTTTAATTAGTTCCAATGCTGTGCGTTATATCCCTTTTAAGGCAGACAAACATAATACCTTTGCTGGGATTCGACAGGAAATGGCTGATGTTACAGATGCTTTTGTTGCAGGCGCTTGGTTAGTAAAAGATGGCCAACCTTTACCTCCAAGTAGTTTTAAAACTTTATTTGGTGCCGAGGTTGCACGTCATCGAGCTTTTTGGGGTGTTAATAATTTTGGGGCGCCCACTATTGGCATTTCTACAAAACCAGTAACTTCAGCTAATTTGGCAGTAATACTAACTAAAGCCGGATTAAAAGATTCTGTAATGCTTGATTCTGGAGCTAGCACTTCCCTTACTTATAAAGGAGAATCCTTAGTTGGTTATATTCCTCGTCCGGTACCTCATGCGGTGGCTTTGGTCTCTCCAAACTTATGTGAAAGTTCCTAAACTGAACTATTTTAAACCCTTAGGACTTACATAAAGCTTGACAAAACCATTATTCTTACGTGGAAGTTATTTATGAATCAATACAGTTCAGTTAAGGGTTGATGTTGCCCTCCTGCCCAGGCAAGGGGCAAAATTAGGGCTTAAGCCAACCCTATTCGCTTTTGACTCTCACCGCTCGCTCAGAGACGGTGATTCACAATCTTATTTCAGTCTATTTTCTTTTGTATCAAGCCTGTTCAGGCAATGCCTTAATATTGGGTTACGCACGGCTCATTCCGTTTGCCCTGCATAGCGGAGTGATGTCTCCTCAAGGTTTTTCAGGCGTGTACTTCCCCGCAGTCCACGGGTAGGTTTTAAAGTCTTGTACTGACTTTTGCCAAATCTTACCACAAAGCCGTCTTAAAAAGACGGGGTTTTAAACCCAAATTTTTGATAAAAAGCTATGGTAAATAAAAGCTAAAAACCGGGAACCAAATTATGTCCCGGCTTATCTTATGTTTATTAATAGTCCTCGGTGTTGTAGGGGGATAGGTCATGAGTCTTGGGAAGTAGGTCAAGAGCGATCGCTGTTAACTCTACTTCCTCCCCTACTTATTTTTTCAAATTACACGGAGATGGTCTTTTTAACAGTGGCGTTTAGTTCACCTTTAGCATACTTAGCCGCAAATTCTTCCAAGGAAACTTGCTTAATTTTGCTAGCATTACCAGCGGTTTCAAACTGTTGGTAACGGTCTGCACAAACCTTCTGCATGTACTTAATAGAAGGCTTGAGGAAGTGACGGGGGTCAAATTCTTTGGTATTTCCAGCCAAAGCTTCCCGCACAGCAGCTGTAATCGCTAAACGGTTGTCAGTGTCAATATTCACTTTACGAACACCACACTTAATACCTTTTTGAATTTCTTCTACAGGTACACCGTAGGTTTCGGGAATAGTACCACCGTACTGATTTATAAGAGCAATTAAATCTTCAGGTACAGAAGATGAACCGTGCATAACTAAGTGAGTATTAGGTAAGCGGCGGTGAATTTCTTCAATACGGCTGATAGCTAAGATTTCACCAGTGGGCTTACGAGTAAACTTGTATGCACCGTGACTGGTACCAATAGCAACAGCTAAAGCGTCAACTTGAGTTTGTTCAACAAAGTCTACAGCTTGGTCGGGGTCAGTTAATAACTGAGAGTGGTCTAATTTACCTTCAAAACCATGACCGTCTTCAGCTTCACCCATACCAGTTTCTAGGGAACCTAAGCAACCTAGCTCACCTTCGACGCTAACACCCAGCGCGTGAGCAACTTTTACGACTTCACGGGTAACATTAACGTTGTATTCGTAGCTAGCAGGAGTCTTCGCATCCGCTTCTAACGAACCATCCATCATGACGCTGGTAAAGCCATTTTTAATGGCTGAATAGCAAGTAGCAGCTTCATTCCCGTGGTCTTGGTGCATGGAAATGGGGATATGTGGATAGGTTTCCACTGCTGCCAAAATCAAGTGACGCAAGAAATTTTCACCAGCATAGGAACGAGCGCCACGAGAAGCTTGTAGAATCACGGGGCTATCTGTTTCATGGGCAGCCTTCATGATTGACTGAATCTGCTCCATGTTGTTAACGTTGAAAGCTGGGATGCCGTAACCGTTTTCAGCCGCGTGGTCTAGCAGCAACCGCATTGGTACCAGCGCCATAGATAGTCCTCCTAATATGCTTATCAGCTAGTTAGTTTGAGATGAGCGTAAACGTTACGCTAATCTTAAGAGTTTTTTAACTTATAGGAAATTATAACCAGTCATGTGAGTTTATGCTTAAAAAGTTTCACAAAATAAGAATCTCCAATAGGACAATATTTAGGGACTTCCCCCAAAATTAAAAGTAATTTACACTGAATAACCTCTTATGACCAGAATCAAATAAGGGGTTTGGATGTCTTATTTAATTTATTAATATTTGTATATGTTTTTTATGGGTCGCCTGGGATTCGAACCCAAGACCAATCGGTTAAAAGCCGAGTGCTCTACCGCTGAGCTAGCGACCCGTTGCCAATTTGCAACTTTCAAATCATAGCATAGACTTTCCGATTTTTGTAAAGACTTAGGAAATTTTTTTTAAATAGAGCTAATGGCTAATGGCTAATGGCTAATGGCTAATGGCTAATGGCTAATGGCTAATGGCTAATGGCTAATGGCTAATGGCTGATGGCTAATGGCTGATGGCTAATGGCTAATGGCTAATGGCTAATGGCTAATGGCTGATGGCTAATGGCTAATGGCTGATGGCTAATGGCTAATGGCTAATGGCTAATGGCTGATGGCTAA
>Ga0114939_10002975_pt1 | contig 12099 bp, 8 predicted proteins | sample AshMeaCrysSpring_FD_87196 | JGI IMG/M metagenome (GOLD analysis project Ga0114939, IMG submission 87196) | Groundwater microbial communities from Big Spring, Nevada to study Microbial Dark Matter (Phase II) - Ash Meadows Crystal Spring | ecosystem: Environmental > Aquatic > Deep subsurface >... | reverse complement strand
CGATCTGGATGAGGCCGATGTCTATTTCACGCCACGAATACGGGAAGATCAGATGCGCCCGGCTCCCGGAGGCAGTCGATCCGTGCTGGATAGCGCTTGACGTATCTTTGTCGTTGTTTATCATGCTCCAAACGTCCCGTATCGCCTCGTTGCATCGTGTCGCTTTCGTGCAACGGTGTTCTGAAGCGAGACACGCTGGGCCGGGTTCTTTATGTGTCCATGCGCCTCGCCTATCCGCCGCGGTCCGGCTGAAAGTCCTCAAGGGCTGGCAGGCCCTGGACGTCGTGGCACCGTGTTCGGACCTGATTCGGCGCATTTGTCTGGAATGGCGAGTTGCAGCAGCCACCGGTCCGTGTGGGAGGTTGACCTTTCGCCTGAGCAGACTTTGGTCGTCGCTGCCGCTGATGTCTGGTGGTAGACCCTCAGCGCACGGGGCGGTTTCGCAAGTGGGAGGAGATGCAGATGCGTCGATGTGACCTACGCCGCCGCCGGGCTTGGTGGCGATGGCTGACCGCGTCCAGGTATTTGGCCCTGGTGTTGACCGCAATCGTGACTGGGACTCGTGCCGCAGTGGCAGCGCCGGCGGGTTACGGGGTCGAGGCCGGGCCCTTCCGCGTCTACCCTGAGCTCGGCGTGGATTTCATTTACGAGAGCAATTACTTTCGCACGGGGGAGGATGGCGGAGCGGACGAGGCGACCTGGACTAACGTCCTGACGCCCGGGCTGTGGCTCAGTGCCCTGAAGGGAGCAGACTCCTACGAACTGAGCTATCTGGCGACAATCGGCACGGTCTTCTCCAGCAGCGACGACAATTACGTCAATCACGCGGTCAACGCCAACGGAAGCTGGGAGCTTGGGCTGCGGCACCGGATTTGGGCGCAGTACGAGTTCATCCATTCCTACGATCGGCGGGGTACCGGCGATCCGGGGGAGGTGTCCCGTGACAACTTCACGGACGAGGACCCCGATGTGTGGCAGTCCAACAGGGTCCAGTTGGGTTATAGCTTCGGCAGTCCCGGTGCCAAGGGCCGCCTTGACCTGACGGGTGGCATGGCCTGGCGCCGTTACCTCAACAATGATCAGGAGCCTCGGGACAACGACCGGCTCCTGCTGGACGCGACCTATTTCTGGCGGGTCCGCCCCAAGACGTCCCTCCTGTTTGACGTCAATTGGCAGGACGTACACTATGTGGACCAGGTTCCGGGCAGCACAATCCTGGACAGCCAGGAGTGGCGCCTCTACACCGGTGCCACCTGGGATGCCACCGCTAAGACCAGCGGTACTATCAAGCTGGGGTATGTTGCGAAGGACTTCGAGTCTGCCCTTTACGAGGACTATTCCAGCTTTGGCTGGGAGGCCGGCGTGCAGTGGCGTCCCCGGACCTATTCCATGGTGAACCTGGTTACGGCACGCAACCCCATGGAGAGCGCCGTCGAGGGTGCGGATGCCGTGGTCGTCAGCTCGCTCGCTGCCGATTGGGTGCATTCCTGGAAGTCGTACCTGAGGTCGAAGCTCTCCGCCTTCGCCAGTAATGACGAGTACCTCGGCGAAGACCGCACCGACCATCGCTATCGCCTCGGTGCCGGCGTCTTTTATCAGCCTGATCGCCGTATCGAGCTCGGTGCGGAATATCGCTATGAGACCAGGACGTCCGAGGTTGCGCTGGATGAGTACAACAATAATGTCTTGATGCTCACCCTGGACGCCCGCTACTGATTTACCCCGCCGAAGCCGAGCCTGCAGGTCTGCCGGCGATCGGCAACCTGATGTGGCGATCACAGGCCGCGGCGTTGTCTTACCGCGCCCCTTTCGCCTTGGTCCCTGTGAGATCCCTTCGTATGTCTGCCCCTTTCCATCGCCTTGTGGCCCTCTTCCTGGTCGGACTCGTCCTGATCTGGCCCTCAGCCTGGGCAGAGACAGGGGATACCCTGTCGGGCTACAGGCTCAGCTCCGGCGACAAGGTGCGCATTGCGGTCTTTGGGGAGCCGGACCTCTCGGTGACGGAGCGGGTCAGCGACCGCGGGACTATCTCCTATCCCCTGCTTGGCGAGCTGAAAGTCGGCGGCTTGTCGCTGTCCGACCTGGAGGGGCTGATTACCAGTCGGCTCAAGGGTCCCTACCTGGTGGACCCGAAGGTGACGGTCAGCATCGACGAGTACCGCCAATTCTATGTGATGGGGCAAGTCAACCGGCCTGGCAGCTATCCCTATGCGCCGGGCCTGACGGTGCGTAAGGCGATTACCATCGCGGGGGGGTTCACCGAGCGTGCCTCCCGCGGCAAGATCTACGTGATCTCGGAGCGGGCAGGGCAGGAGGAGCGCAAGGTGGCCGAGGGCGATGCCGTTGGCCCGGGGGACACGGTCGTGGTCAAAGAGAGTTTCTTCTGATGGAGCAGGCCGTCACACCCTTGGTGGCCGCCGAGGCCGGTCGCGCGCGCGAGGAGCCCGGCCTGGCTGTTGCGGCCCTTTGGAACCTTGTCCTTAAGCACCGCTTCGGTATCCTTGGGCTGGCCCTGGCCTGCGGCCTGTTCGCCGCCCTGGTTGCCAACTCCCTGGAGCCCCTCTATCAGGCCGAGGCGACCCTGCTGCTGGATAGCAAGCGCAAGGGCTTCAGTCCAGTCCAGGAAAAGGCCGACGGGGGCTGGATGTCGTATTTCGACAGCCAGACCTACATCCAGACCCAGATCCACCTGCTCCAATCGCGTGCCTTGGCGCAGTCGGTTAGTGAGCGGCTCAAGCTGTGGGAGCACCCGGAGTTTGATCCGCGCCAGGCGAAGCCGAGGCGCGCCCGCATTCAGCTCGACTGGCGGGCCTTCTTCCCAGACCTGTTGCCGCGGACCGAGGAGGGGCCTGTGCCGACCGAGGCCGACGCGAAGGTGGCAGCCGTCGGGGCTGTGGCCGGCCGGATCAAGGCAGAGGCGGTGCCCGATTCCGAGATCATCAAACTGCGCTTTACGGCAAATGACCCGGAACTGGCCGCGCGCGTGGTCAACGCCTATGCCGAGGCCTATGTGGAGATGGGGCTGGAGACCCGTTTGCAGGCGGTGAGCCGGGCTGCGACCTGGTTGACCGGGCGTTTGGAGGGTATGCGCGAGAAGGTAGATGCCGCCGAGCGCAAGCTCCAGGACTACCGCGAGGCGCAAGGCCTGGTGGACATGGAGGGGGCGCTCGACCTGACCGACAAGCAGCTTCAGGGGCTTTCGGATCGGCTGGTGGAGGCCCGCTCCCAGCGTGACGACCTGCGCGAGCTCTACGAACAGCTACAGCGGGCCAACCGGCTGTCGAGCTCGGAATTGGGGAACCATCCGAGCCTGACGGGCAACGGGATCATCCAGGGACTCAAGGAGTCCGAGCTGGGGGCGGAGCGGCAAGTTTCGGAGCTGGGCAAGCGCTATGGTCCTGCCCACCCCAAGATGGTCGCGGCCCGGACGGACCTCGAGACTGTTAGGTCCAAGCTGGCGGCTGAGGTTGGCAATGCCATGGCTGGCGTGAAGAAGGAGCTGGACATCGCCACCGCCCAGGCCGTGAAGCTGGAGGGGGAGTTTGAGGCGCTCAAGGGCCGGGTGCAGGACGTCAATCGCAAGGAGTTCACGCTGCGCTCCCTGAAGCGCGATGTCGAGACCGACCGCCAGCTCTACGACATGTTCCTGACGCGTTTCAAGGAGACCGACCAGGGGGCGGACGTTGAATCGACCAATGCCAGGGTGATCGATCCCGCCCAGGTCCCGGCCGGGCCGATCAAACCCCAAAAGACCAGAATCATCGCAGTCGCCGTGATCCTTGCGCTGATGGTCGGCGTCGGGCTTGCCCTGTTGATCGAGTACCTCGACAACACCCTGAAGAGTGCCCAGGATGTCGAGGAATCACTCCAGTTGCCGACCCTCGGCACGGTTCCGCGCCTGAGCCGACGTCGACGCAAGCGGATGGTGCCCGAGCGGATGTTCGTCGACCAGCCGAAGTCGGAGTTCGCCGAGGCAATCCGCACGGTGCGCACGGGGGTCGTCCTCTCCAATGTGGATGATCCCCACCGGGTCGTGTTGGTGACCTCGAGCATCCCCGGTGAGGGCAAGACCACGGTCGCCATCAATCTCGCCATGGCGCTGGGCCACCTGGACAGGGTCCTGCTGATCGATGCCGACATGCGCCGGGCGTCCGTGGGCAACAAGTTCGGCCTGTCCAACGATACACCCGGCCTATCCAATCTGGTGGCCGGGACTGCCGACGAGGATGCCTGTATCCACCGCATCGATGGGGTAAGCATCGACATCCTGCCGGCGGGTCTGATCCCGCCCAATCCCTTGGAGCTGCTGTCCTCGCGGCGGTTCGCCCAGACCCTGGAGCGGCTGCGGGAGCGCTACGACCGCATCGTCATTGACTCAGCACCCGCCCAGGCGGTGAGCGATGCCCTGATTCTATCCAAGGTCTGCGGCGCAGTGGTCTTTGTGATTCGCTGCGACGAGACCCCCTTGCCGCTGATCAACATGGCGGTCAAGCGCCTGCGGCAGGTCGGGGCGCCGCTCATCGGCGCGGTGCTGAACCAATACGATGCCAATCGGGGTGCCCGCTACGGCCACTACCACTACGGCAAGTACCGGCGCTATTCCTATGCCTACAATGCCTATTCCAATTACTACCGGCAGGGCAAGGAGTAAGGCGATAACGCCAGGGCAGATCGGGTGGACCTTGGGCGGTCCGGACTAATGCCACTGATTCTCTTGGCATTGATCCTTGGCGCAGGGCTCTGGGTCAGTGCTGGTGCCCTGGGGAGTCTGTTTGCTGCCTGGGGAGAGGCCTGGGCCGTGAGCGCCGAAGGCTCAAGTGACCGCGCCGCAAGGCTCGATGCCGGACAGTGGCGTTTCCTCTGGGCGACCAGTCTGGATCCACTGAGCCCGGACCACCGCCAGGGCTATGGGCGTGTCCTGGAGATGCGCGGCGCCGCGTTGCCGCCCGGAAGCAGGGAGGGACGCGAGTTGCTGGATCAGGCCTTGGCTCACTACGACACCGCCGCCCGCGCCCGCCCGGCCTGGCCATTCACTTGGCTCGCCATCGCCCGGGTCATGGCACGGCGCGGGACCCTGAACGCCGATTTCGATGCGGCCTATCGGCGGGGCTGCGACCTGGGGCACTGGGACCCGAAGGTCCAGACCCTGGCCCTGGACCTGGGGCTTACCCTCTGGGGACTTCTGAGTCATGAGGCCCGAGAGGCGGCGCAGGGCGTCCTGGAACGTAGCCTCGCGATGCAGCCAAGGGCCGCCGTCTTCAAGGCGGTGCGGGCCGGACGCGCCGATCTGGTGGCTCCCCTGGTGGCCGGGGATGCCGCGTTGGAGAAGCTGCTCAAGGATGCGGTGCGTGCGCAACCGGGGGCAGTCCTGCCTGGGCCCAGGATCTGAATGGGATCGGTGTCATCCGGGCGTTGGATGGGTTTGTCCAAGGGGCCTGGCGTGGCCCTGACACCCGCGGATGCGGACAATGCCCTCTTCCTGGGCCTGGTCGGGCTCCTGGTCTGGGCCCCGTTGCCTCTGGGCAGCAACAGGCCCTGGTGGTCGGCCCTGATGGTCCTCTGGGTCCTGATGCTGCTCGGCCTGTGGCTTCTGGGCTCGCTGCGAAAGGGGTGGCCTACGACACCTGCCCTGCGGCGGGCCTGGCCCATGCTGACCATCCTGGGGGTCTGGGTCGCCTACGGTCTGGTGCAGATGATCCCCTTGCCCCGGGCGGTGCTCGCTGCTGTCTCGCCCGGGGCGGTGCGCCTGTATGCCGATGCGGGGGTGACAGGGGTGGCCCCCCTGACCCTTGACCTGCATGCATCCGTCAACCTATGGATCGGCAGCGTCGCCTACCTTGGGCTCTTTGCCTTGATCCTTCTCCTTGTTCGCACCCACAGGCGCCTCTGGTTGCTTTGCCATGCCCTGGTCCTGGCCGCCTTGGCCCAGTCCATGCTGGCGAGCCTGGTGGCCCTGAGCGGCGTCGATGTCTGGTTCGTCGAGGCGAATGGCGCGGCCCACGGGACCTTCCCCAACCGTAACCACCTGGCAGGCTTCCTGGAGATGGGCATCGCCATTGGCATCGGTCTGCTGATGGCGGAGCTGGGCTCCGATGCAAGGCAGCCTACCTGGCGGCAACGTTTGCGTAACTGGCTGCGCACCCTGCTGGGACGCAAGGCGAGGCTGCGGATCTACCTTGCCATCATGGTCGTCACCCTGGTCCTGACCGGATCGCGGATGGGCAACAGCGCCTTCTTCGGCTCCCTACTGATTGCCAGCATGGTCACCCTCCTTTTTTACCGGAGCCTGCCGCGCTCGGTGCTGGTGCTCATGATCAGTCTGGTACTCGTCGATCTGTTCATCCTGGGGAGTTGGTTTGGTCTGGATCGGGTGCGCGAGCGCTTGGAGCGGACCGTGTTGACCGAGGAGACCCGTTATCACGTCGACGTACAGGGGCTCGGCTATGTGCAGGATTATTGGCTGACGGGAAGCGGGGGTGGCACCTTCATGTCGGTGTTCACCGCCTATCGGGATCGGAACCTGGTACCCCTGACCTTCGACCATGCGCACAACGACTACCTGGAATTCCTCCTGGAGTTTGGTGTTGGTGGGCTGGCTCTGCTGGGCGCAGCGGTTCTGGGCTCCCTGGTTGCCGCGGTGAGCGTTCTGCGTCGCCGTCGGGACCCGCTCTTGCGGGGTTGTGCCTTCGCGTCCCTCATGGGCATCGGGGCGATCCTGATTCACAGCACCGCTGACTTCAATCTGCGCATCCCCGCCAACGCCGCCCTCTTCATGGTCCTGTTGGCCCTGCCCTGGCTGGGGCGCGGCCTGGGCCAGCGGGCAGGTCCTGCAGGCCCGCCGGATGGGGAGGGGCGACACCCCAACATCGGCCGGCATGGCGAGGGCCCGATTCTTGCCGCGGGAGGACCGGGCGGCCCTGGGCCGCTGGTCCGAGGGACTGCCCCTTGAGACTCAGGCGAGGTCGTGGGCACACCCAAGCCGACGCCAGGACAGGTCCATGATGGTCGCGTAAAGGGCGAACAGAATGAGAAAGCCCACGAACAGGTAGCGGTCCGGTACGGCAAGGTACTGGGCAGCAAGGCCGCCGACCGCGAGGCATGCCGCGATGACCACGACCAGGATCACAGATCCAGCCACGCTGAACCCAGCCGCCTGAAGCAGGTGATGCAGGTGCTCGCGGTCGGCAAGAAAGGGGGAGCGACCACGGGCCATGCGGCGCAAAAGGATGCAGACCGTGTCCATGAGGGGGACGGCCAGGATCCAGAGGGCAGTGACCGGGGCCAGGGTTCGATCCGGAGGCTGGCTCAGGTCCACGACGAACCAGGCCAGCGCAAAGCCCAGAAACATGCTCCCTGCATCCCCCATGAAGACCATGGCGCGAGGCCGCCCAGGCAGGCGCAAGTTGAAGGCGAGAAAACCGATGGTGACGCTCGCCAGGACGAGCAGGACCACCCCATGGGCCGTGGCCCCCCCTGAGAATGCCGTCCACGCCAGGGTCGAGAAGGCGATCAACGCCTGAGCACCGGCAAGCCCATCGATGCCGTCCTGCATATTCATGGCGTTGATGACCCCCACCACCGCAAAGACCGTGAACGGGACTGTGACGAGGCCTGGCTGGAGCTCCCAATCGCCGATCAGGGGACCCAGGGTCGTGATAGACAGACCGCCCCAGAAGACCATGATGAGGCCTGCCCCGATCTGGGCAACGAAGCGGCTGTTCGGCCCAAGCTCACGGAAGTCGTCCAGCAGCCCGACGATCACCAAGAGGGCCAGTCCGGCAAAGAGCGGCCGGAAGGCCGCAAGGGAGGCCGGCAGGACCAGCACGGCCAATAGGAAGCCGCAGAACATGGCCAGGCCGCCCACGAGGGGGACCTGGCCCTCGTGCGCCTTGTGGGCACGGGGGGTGTCCACCAGGCCGATCCTGCGCGCCAAAGGCGACAGGATATACACGAGGATGATGGTCACGAGTAGGCCCGTAAGACAGGCCAGTGCAGTGGGGGACATGAGGCCCTCGGTCAAGGTGCAAAGACCCGCGCCAAGGTACATCAACCCAGAAGGTACGGAAAGGTTCGGGGCTCGCCATCCGTCGCCGGGTGGCATCACCCCGGCAGGTTCAGCGCTCTCCAATCATGCGCCGATAGACCGTCGCCAGTGCCGAATCGTCGCCCACGTTGCCCGGGAATATCACCACCGGCAGCCCAGGATAGCGCGGGTGATCGTCTGGGCAACGGACTACGGAGCAGCCCGGCAAGACCTGGCCGAGGACCCGGCAATTGCGCAGGGCGAGCCCCTCGCTCAGGACGTCGTTGGAGGTGATGCCGCCCTTGCTGATGAGGAAGCCCAGGTCCTCGGGCAGGCCCCGTACCACATCCATCAGGAATGCCGAGACCCGTTCGCCGAAGGCGAGCCGGGTCGCCTGGTCCGGAAAGGTCCGCTCCAACCGGCTCGTGTAGATCACCGGGGTGAGACCCCGAGCGAAGGCCGCGGCGGCGCGGTCCAGGGTCTCGGCGAGCAAGGCCGCATCGCCGGGCGCGATACGGTCCACGTCCACCTCCAGGGGCGCCACACCGGGCTCCTCCACCAGTAACGCGAGCTGGGCCGTGGTCTTCTTGACATGGGAGCCTACGATCACCGCCCCGGGCCTGTCGCCGCGGCGATAGCGCCCCATCTCCGCCGGGGCGATGGGCTGTGGTGGGAGCTGGGCCAGGGCGCTGAGCAGGCTGGCCCCGCTGCGGAACAGGAAGCGCTTGCCGCCGGCGACGGCCTCCAGGACCTGGGCGGTGAAACCATCGAGATCCGCCTGACGCTCCGCGTCCACCACGCAGCAGGTATTGTCGTGGAGCGCCGCGAGCCGCGCCCTCAGGTCCCCGCGAACATCTGCGAGCAGGAAGCGCCGCACCGAAGCCGTCGGGATGCGCCCCTGGGTCTTCTCCGCCACGTAGTCCGGTAGATAGGCAGTCGAGTAGCCGAAGACAGAGTCCCGCGCAAACTCGGTCTCGTGGACCGGCACACGGCGGCCCTCCGCCTCCAGGTAGTGGGTGCTGTCTATGGTCACGCGGCCCCCCTCGAAAAAGGCCGGGACCAGGAAGTGGGCATCGAAGGGGCCCAGCTCCTCGGCGATGACATCGGTCTCCACCGGATAATGCCCCCGCAGGGTGGAGTCCGAACGGCTGACCAGGAGGGGCCGGATCTGGTGCCCCTCGCCCGCCAGGTCTTCCAGGGCCGAGCGCAGGTTGCGGCAGACGGTTCGGGTCAGGTCCGCGGCCCGTCCCGCGTCCATCCCCCGGGTGTTGGTCAGGACGAAGAAGAGCGGGGATGGGTCGCGCAGGGCCTCGCCCAAGGTCTGCGGGTCCCAGCGGGTCAAGAGCAGACAGCCATGGACCGTCTGGGAGCCTGTGGGGTCGTCGTCGAGGACGATGATCTTGGTTCGTGTCTCGGTCATGGTCGTTGGCCGTCGGCATCGGAGCCGCATGAAGATGAATGGACAGGATGGACGGTCTGTTACCCCAGGCGGCTCCGCCGCCCTGGGGTACGTCCGAGGTCGCCTACCGCTCCAGGGACCGCCGGACCCGCGCGGCGATATCGTTTGCGGTCAGGCCGTTGACGGCCATGACCTCGGCCGGGGAGGCGGTGGTCTCGCCGCGCTGCCAGGCCAGCAGCTCCCGCCGCGGGGCCCGGGTGCGCAGCAGCACCGGCTCCAGGGGTGCCCCGGGGCCGCCGCTCACGGCGCACAGCAGGTCGCCGTCGAGCAAGGCGTTTGCCTCGGCATCGTCCATGAAGCCCCCGTCGGGTTCGGCGCAGCTCTGCCAGGCGACGTCATCCGGGCGGTAGAGGCGCCGGGGGTTGACCACGGCCACGACGCGCACCCGGTAGCCCTCGGCCTCCAAGCGGTCCTTGGCCTCGAAGACGGGCAGCAGGACCATGTCGCCCGTCACCGCGAACACGACGGTACCCTTGTCCCCGGTCCCGCCTTCATAGAGGCGGGTTGCGCCTTTGGCGACCGCCTCGCGCGCCTGCTCCAGGGTCGTATGGACCGGGAGCGGCGACTTCGAGGCGAAGATGGCGATCCCCTTGTTGAAGCTCCCCAGGGCCCACTCGTAGGCCGCCTGGATCATGTTCGCGTCGGTCGGGAACAGGGCGAAGACGTTGCCGTTGCGCATCTGGGCCGCGACATAGTTTTCGATCTCCGGGCGCTGGTGGGTCCAGCCGTTGCGCCCCTGCTCCAGGGCCCCGGCGGTGAACATGGTCACCAGGGACGGCGTGGGCCGGCGCAGCTCCGCCATCGCCTGGGTCACGGTCTGGATGATGGGCCAGCCGTTGATGGCGAAGGACTCATAGGACAGCCACAGGGCGCGCCCGCCGAACAGGGCCACGGCGGCCGCGAGCCCGGCGCAGGCGTCTTCGTTCAGGGGCTCGTAGACCTGACCGTCCGGCCGCTGGTGATAGAGCGGGTCGGCGGTGGGGTGACGGATGCCCAGGGCCTCGTTGATGTTCTTCATCGCTGAGGCCTCGTTGCCGTCGGCATTGGTCACCAGGAGGCGGGGGTCGGCCCGGCCTGCCGCCGCCACCAGGGCCCCGAAGGCGGTGGCCGGGACCTGCTTGTCCCCCACCGGGAAGTCCTGCATCGGCAGGCGGCCCAGGCTCGGCAGCGCCATCTCCCGCTCGGTCACCACCGTGTGGTGGGCGGGGCCGCCCCCGGCACGGGTGAAGTTGGTCCGCACCAGGGCCCAGGCGGCAGGGGGCAGGGCACGGCGGCGCAGGCCCTCCAGGATGTGGGGCTGGTCCAGGGTGTCGGCGGGGTAGAGGTTGTGCGCCTTGGCCCCCACCGTGTGCACGCCAGACCCCTTCAACTGCTTGATGATGAAGGCGGTGGCCGTACCGCCCAGGGCGCTGCGGGCGGCCCTGTCCATCCCCTGGAGCACCGCCCTGGTGAAGGCCAGGCGGTGGTCCAGGGAGAAGTGGGTGCTGTCCACGTAGGCCCCCTCCTGCTCCGAGTCATCGAAGGCCTTGGCGTCCACCAGGACCACCTCCTGGAAGCCGTGGGCGCGCCAGTAGGCGACCATGCGCTCGTTGTCCCAGGTGGACACCATGGCGTGGTGCTCCTGGCTGTAGCCGTTCCAGATCAGGACCGGGAGGAAGTTGGTCACCCGCGGATAGGCCGTGAGGAAGTGCATCATGGCCGAGAGGGGATAGGGCTCGCCCATGCCGCCGTCCCCCATGGTCACGGGGAAGAGCTTGTCCGGATAGAGCAGGGCCCCGGCCATGGCGAAGTGCTGACCCTGCCCCAGGGGACCGGCGGGGGAGAGGATTCCCGGGACGGCCCCGGAGAGGTGGCCCAGCAGCCCCTCGCGTTCGCGGAAGCGCTCGCGCATCTGCGCCACGGTATGGATGCCCATGCCTTCCAGGGAGGAGTCGAGGAACATCGAGCTGTAGAAGCCCGGGGCGTGGTGGCCCACCTCGGTGACGATGTTGGTGTGCCCGAGCATGATCAGGGCGGCATGGGCCTCGGCGCTGGAGGCGAAACCCCCCGGGTGTCCCGACCCCTTGGCCCCGCAGACCTGGAGGGTCAGGTAGCGCAGGGCATCCGCCCCCAGGAGGGTCTGGTAGATGGCGGCGGGGTCGGCGCTGTCTGCAATCCCCTCGGCCCCCGCCGGGATGGCGGGCGCTGCCGCCAGCTCGTCGAAGCCAGGCCAGGGGGCGCCGAAGTGGTCGATGCCGGCGCAGAAGTCCGGGGCGGCGGTCTGTTGTTCGGTCGAGGCGCTCATTTTCAGGGGTCTCCGGTTGCTGCTTAGGATGGCGGGCGGCCCTGTTCGCCGCGTGGGTGCCAATCTAGACCCTGGCCAATGATTTCGCAATACAGCAATAATACCGCATAGTGAAATATTGGGAGGCCTGCCGCGTTAAGTGAGGTTGCCGGGGCGGGGTTATCCGAGTTTCAGGTGCGGGAAACCCGGGACGGCCCCGGGATACGCCGATGGCTCTCTGCAAGGCAAAGGCACTGAACCACCCCGGGGTGATACCTTTGGCCCCTGCGCGGGGACCCGACCTGCTCCGATACGAGGCCGTCCATGGCGAAGCCCGACCTCAACGCGCTGCTT